>SXGT01115725.1_pt1 | contig 14378 bp, 12 predicted proteins | sample 3176221 | NCBI WGS metagenome assembly SXGT01 (sample SAMN11356862, study PRJNA531348) | freshwater metagenome | isolation source: freshwater sample F1-120 | place: China: Fuxian Lake, Yuxi | collected 2017-12-25
CGACTTGAATTGCACTTGTATCCGGCGCAAGACATCCTGACTGACAGCCTCGAAACGCAGACTTAAGGCTGAAGCATCATTAACAGCTCTGACCAAGCCCCAGCCATCGGAAAATTCCACGCGCAAGCCATCAACATTGATAACTTCACCCTGGGGAAAATCAGCCAGACTGTACATTTTTTCGATAAAGCGCATAGGGTCATCAGACGGTAATATCAGTTCCCAGGGCGGAGTTATCAGACTATCCGGCAAATCGTCAAACATTTCGCTGCTAGCACGCATATCCGCCGATAAAATCTCGATCATGCGCATGGCGGCGTATAAACCATCGCTAAAGCCAAACCAGCGATCGTTGAACAGGAAATGTCCATGAATATCACCCGCCAGCATCGCGCCGGTTTCGCGCAGACGCGACTGCAATGACCACGAACCGCTCTTGCCAAGCACGGGGTGGCCACCGCGCTTTTTAATTTGTTCCGGCAAATTTATGGAACTAGACGTATCATAAATCACTTCACTGACAGGCTTGACCGCCAGTACATCCCGAGCAAACAGCATCATCTGCCGATCCGCCCAGATCACCCGACCTTTGGAGTCCACCAAGCCCAGACACTCGCCATCGCCATCAAAAGCCACCCCAACATCAGCACCATTCAATTTCACGGCTTTAATCAAGGCTTCCAGATTGGCCGGATTAGCAGGATCAGGCCATTGATGTGCAAATTGACCATGCATATCACAATTTAACTCAATGACATCACAACCCATGGTTTTCAGTAACAAAGGCGCAAACTGACTGGTGGCGCCATTGCCACAGTCGGCAACCACAGTCATTGGTCTGACTAAATGCGTTTCTTCTGTCGCAATGCCAATATATTCATTACTGAATAAGGTATTTTGCTCGACGGACCCAGTTGGACCCTGCACAAAATCCTGAGTATCCACGCGAGCTTTGAGGGTTTGAATTTGCTCGGTCGAGAGCAAAGCATTGTTTAACAATAGTTTCAAACCATTGTATTCAGCGGGTTGCCGTCCACCGCTGACCATGATGCCGCTACGACCTTCGCTATGATGGGTCACAAAATACAACACCGGGGCTGGTACCAGGCCAATATCCAGCACATCACAACCGGTTGAGGTGATACCTCTCATTAAAGCATCCGCACAAGCTGGACTCGATGAACGCGCATCTCGACCAACCACAATCGTTTTTACACCAGCCAGACTGGCTTCGCTGGCAAACGCCTTGCCAATATCCATGAACAAAGCTTCAGTCATATTTTGCCCAATCACTCCACTAATGTCATACAGACGAAACGGACTGGCGACTGGGGCTATTTCTTGGAAATCGGCTACGGAATTTAAAATTTGCGGCTCAGCGAACGACTGGTTGTCAAAACTCATTTCCCAACTTTCCATCGTAGCTGTGGGTTCAACTTTTTCAAAAGGCTCAACGGAAACAGCATAACCCTTCAACATGTCAGGCTCCCCCATCAAATCGTTACTGGAAGTCGGCAGAGAAACAGGTTCAGGCGAACGCTCTTCCTGCTGCATAGTCGGCATACTCACAGCCATTGAGGAGGCGCTAATAGGAACACTCTGAAATCGATCGAGTGCAACCGGTGCTGTTTCTTCCAGAAAATCAATATCAAATGACTCGTCGAAGAAATCATGCTCCTGGCTCTCTGTCGCATCTTGAACCGGTTTTCCACCCTGATCCATGACTCTCTTGAATTGCACCATAGCGGTAATGATTGGTTGCATTTCATCGAGTTGCATCGAATAACTGCCAATGTTTTTACCCTGAAACATATCCTTGGCGGCTTTTAAAATCGACAGTTGATCCTGATGGAAAAACTCACTCAACTTGCGATAACCCACAAAAAAAGCCAGACAAGCCAACAAAGTGGGAATGGTGACCAATCCCACCAAAATGCTCAAATCACTCAAACTGAGTGCAAAATTGGTCCAGGTTTCGATTTTCCAACGACTGTTTTTCACATCAATGCTTTCAGAATCATCGGTTTTGTCAGCCAATTCACCGACAGAACCCAGCACCAACTGGTCTTGCTTAAGCTCTATCAATCCATTCTGAAAACTAGTCTTGACCAACATTTGCTGAGGCAAATCCGCTTTCAAACTAGCCAGTACAACACCCACTACTTGCGAACCATTCATAACGGCACTGGTGATGGCCAAATGGCGTTGTTCGGCATCGCCTTGAATGACTGGCTTGGGCTTACTGGTTAAAGTGGTTCGCACCATTTCCAGATCACCAAAACCCATATGCGGCATTTGCGACTGATCCGTATCATTAACACTGGGCAATAATAATCTGAGCTTGAGATTAAATGGCACCACGCTCTGCAGTTTGGCAGCGGTCGCATCGATCAATGCACGGTCACCGCTGCTCAAAGCAGCTATCACATCCGGCGATTTGGCCACACCGTCGACGCTGTTTTGCAAGGTATCCAGTTGTTGTGACAAGCTAATCGCTAAACTATTGGCAACGGCAGTGGCTGCATCTGTTTTGGCTTCCTTGGCGCTGGAGGCAGAGAACCAGTAAGCACCGCTCCCAGCTAGTAGAATCATTAGCGCAGAAATCGCTGCGATGATGCCCAAAATTCGTGTCATGGTTTCAATTTACCTAGCTCAGGTTCAAAAATATCGCCGGATTTTTATTGTCCAAAAATCTCAACCGCTGTTAATGACGACCACTATGCCCAAATCCGCCGCTGCCGCGCTGAGTTTCGTCAAACTCCGCAACACACTCGAATTCGGCCTGCACGACCGGAACAAAAACCATTTGCGCAATACGCTCACCGATTTCGATGGTAAAAGGGCTGTTACCGCGATTCCAGCAGGAAACCATGACTTGCCCCTGATAATCCGAATCGATCAAGCCGACCAGGTTACCCAACACAATTCCGTGTTTATGCCCTAAACCGGAACGAGGCAGTAATATCGCTGCCAAATGCGGATCTGCAATATGAATCGCCAGACCCGTTGGAATCAGCGTCGACTCACCAGGTTGCAAAATCAAAGCCTGATCCAGACAAGCGCGTAAGTCCAGACCAGCCGAACCTTCAGTGGCGTAGCTAGGTAAAGCAATTTGGTTGCCAAGGCGGGGATCAAGAATTTTTAGCTGAATTTTTTTCATGCCATCTCTCAGTGATTAGACTCAGCAATTGCCGGGCCAGTAAGGATTTTTCGGTCATTGCCAAATGCATATGACCGCCCTGCCAGTAAACTTCCAGGGCATTGCGGCTACTATCGAAACCACCTTCAGACTGCCCAACCCAGTTAGCGGCGACCATATCCAGATTTTTGTATTGCAACTTCTGATTGGCATAATTTTCCAAATCATGGGTCTCTGCAGCGAATCCCACCACAAAAGGCTTATTGGGCAAACCAGCCACTGTCGCAATAATGTCGGGATTTTCAACCAATGCCAGCATGGTTTGGCCATGCTGCTTTTTGAGTTTGTAATCCTGAATATTTGACGGACGGTAATCCGCTACAGCCGCCGCACCAACGTAGATATCGCAGCCATTTATTTGACTTAATACTGCGTCATACATTTGCTGAGCGGTTTCGACTTGAACAAGCTGCGCCTGAGCCGGAGGCGACAAGTTCACCGGACCACTGACCAATACCACTTCGGCACCCATTTCAATCGCAGCAGCAGCGATTGAATAACCCATTTTTCCGGAACTGCGATTCGTCATGTAGCGAACAGGATCGAGGGGTTCGCGAGTTGGGCCAGCAGTAATCATCAGTTTGCAACCCTTCAAAAGTTGAGGACCTTTATTGCCGACAATCCGTTCACAAATCAGCTCAGGCTCCATCATACGGCCCAATCCCAATTCGCCACAGGCCTGTTCACCACTGGCTGGCCCAATGATTTCAACACCTTGCTGCCTTAAACGCTGCAGGTTTTGCTGGGTAACGGGTTTGTGCCACATGGCCTGATTCATAGCAGGAGCAACAAAAACAGGACAATCCGCAGCCAGCGACAAAGTGGATAGCAAATCATCCGCCAGGCCGTTGGCAATTTTAGCCAGCATATTGGCACTAGCCGGGGCTATCAATACACAATCTGCCCACCGCGCCAGATGGATATGCCCCATGGCTTGTTCCTGATCGACATCGAATAGCTCGGTATGCACCGCATGACCGGATAAGGCTTGAAATGTCAATGGAGTCACAAATTGTTGTGCAGACGCGGTCATAACCACTCTGACTTGACAATCTTGCTTACCTAGTAGGCGCACCAGTTCTGCCGCCTTGTAAGCCGCAATACCGCCGCAAACCCCCAATAAAATTCGCTTGTTGATGGCAACACCTGTGAATACAAATAGAGGAATTATGGCAAACTCAACCCGATTCTTCTATGCTTAAAATCGATTTATCGCAAAGGAGCACACTATGAGCATTAGGGATTGGCCGGCAGACGAACGCCCCAGAGAAAAATTATTACAACGCGGCGCGGCGGCATTGACTGATGCCGAGTTATTAGCCATCTTTCTACGCACCGGCACTACTGGTAAGTCAGCGGTGGAAATGGCGAGGGGACTACTTGATGAATACGGTTCTTTACAAGCGCTATTGGCCGCTGAGCATGAACGTTTTTGTCAAAGCCATGGCTTAGGTGACGCAAAATACGCCCAATTACAGGCTGTCATGGAAATGGCCAAACGGCATTTTGCGGAAATTTTGCAGCGCGGCAATGCCTTGACCAGCCCGGAAATCACCCGCGCCTATCTCAGCGCCCAATTACGCGGTTACAGCTACGAAATATTCGCCTGTTTATTTCTGGATAATCAGCACCGGGTTTTGCAATGGGAAGAACTGTTTCGCGGCACCATTGACGGTGCCAGCGTGTACCCCAGAGAAGTAGCTAAAAGAGCGCTATTTCATCATGCTGCCGCCGTCATTTTTGCCCACAATCACCCCTCCGGCATCAACGAACCCAGCCAAGCTGACCGGCAGATCACCGAGAAGCTCAAGCAAGCCTTGGCCTTATTTGATATTCGAGTGCTCGATCACTTTATCGTGGGCGATGGGCAACCCTATTCGTTTGCCGAGCACGGACTGATATGAAACTTATGCCAGCAAATTCACCAATATCTGTTCGTAAACCCGACTTAAGGTTTCCAGTTCATCCAAGCCGATATGTTCGTTAACCTTGTGGATACTGGCGTTGAGTGGGCCGAGCTCGATGACTTGCGCACCCGTTGGCGCTATGAAACGACCATCAGAAGTACCGCCACCGGTATCATCCAGGGTCTCGAAACCGCACACCGTTTTGATTGCCGCATGCGTCGCATCGACCAAATGCCCTTGCGATGTTAAAAACGGATTGCCCGACAAACGCCACTCGATCCGGTAGTTAAAACCGTGTTTATCCAGAATGGCCTGCGTACGGTTTTTGATGGTGATTTCATCCAGTTCAGTGCAAAAACGCAGATTAAACTGAATTTCCAGTTGCCCGGGGATGATGTTCTCAGCACCCGTGCCGCCATTGATATTGGATACTTGCAAGCGGGTTGGCGGAAAAAAGGCGTTGCCCTGATCCCAGACTTCTTCAGTCAACTCCTTGAGAGCAGGAGCAAAGCGATGAATGGGATTTTCTGCCAATTCCGGATAAGCCACATGTCCTTGAATCCCAAGTACTGTCAATTTGGCGCATAACGAGCCGCGCCGCCCAACCCGAATCACATCGCCGATTTTTTGGTCGCTGGAAGGCTCTCCCACCAGACACCAGTCAATTTTGTCGCCCCGCTGCTCCAGCACCTCGACCATTTTAACCACACCGTTGGTAGCAATACCCTCTTCATCGCTGGTCATCATGATGGCGATTGAGCCTTTGTGTTCAGGATAGCTGCGAATAAAGCGCTCCACAGCGGTCACAAAAGCAGCAATACCCCCCTTCATGTCCGCCGCGCCGCGCCCATATAGCTTACCGTCACGAATCGTCGGCTCGAAAGGCGGTGTATGCCAAGCGGCTAAAGGCCCAGGCGGTACAACATCAGTATGACCAAGAAACACTAAAAGTGGCTTGTCTGTGCCTCTGCGCAACCAAAGATTTTGGGTATCGGCAAAATCCATGCGTTCATCAATAAAACCTAGTCCAGTCAAACGCTGCGCCAACAAATCCTGGCAACCGGCATCCAATGGGGTCACTGATTCACGACGAATCAATTCTTCTAATAAAATCAGGCTTTCGCTCATAATGTTTGGGCGTATTGTGCAGGGTTAAAGCCCACCAGCCATTGCTCGCCAATAGCCAAAATGGGACGTTTTATCAAGGTTGGATTGTCCAGCAACAGTTGCCGAGCTTTATCAGGAGTTAAGCCATCCTTTTGCTCATCACTGAGCTGCCGCCAGCTGGTACTGCGTTGATTCAGCACAGCCTCCATCCCCAGAGCGTCAATAAATTGTTGCAACAAAGCCCCAGTCAAACCATCCACGCGGTAATCATGAAACCGATATTCAATCTGTTTGTCATCCAGCCAGACACGCGCTTTTTTAACACTATCGCAATTTTTGATACCGAATAAAACAATGGATTCAGGTTTCATAAAAATAATTTCCGTGGTGTATCAAAACTGATGTAAACGGCGCAAGCACGATTTAGCGCTGTTACATTATAAAACCGGATTGAATGACCAAAACAGGCACAGTTTTAAGGGGAATAGCGAACAGATTGCTTCCGTAAGATGATATTCTCCCAAAATGAGGGGATAAAAATCTGTAATTCGCGTACACTTTAGTCACAGCGATAACAACTTTATTAAAGATAACAGTGAGTTATCTTGGAATATTGTTATCAGCACACTATACCTTATCAAGTGTTTGGTATCGACTGTAAAAAGTACTTTGAAGAAAGGCCCCAAAATTATCACCATAAATCAAGTCGTAACGACGTGTAACTTATTTTTTAACAATCAACCCAGTATTGTGAATTCTAAAAACCAAATTAGCATTGTCATCCCGGCAAAGAATGAAGCTGCCAACTTGCACGCATTATTAACGCAAATACAAACCGTTGCGCCTGATGCCGAAATATTGGTGATCGATGACGGTTCCACGGATGACACCGGCCTGATCGCAAAAAATGTCGATGCCACGGTGATCAAACACCCGTATAGCATGGGAAACGGTGCGGCGATCAAGACGGGAGCCCGAAAAGCCAAAGGCGACATTATTGTCTTTATGGATGCCGACGGTCAGCATGACCCTAACGACATTCCGGCTTTATTGGTCAAATTAGACCAAGGCTACGACATGGCCATTGGCGCCAGACATATTAGCACCCAGTCGTCATGGCTAAGAAAAATCGGTAATTCATTCTACAACTGGCTGGCGTCAATTATGACCGGCCATCGAATTGAAGACTTGACCAGCGGTTACCGCGCGGTAAGAGCGGATAAATTCAGAAAGTTTCTCTACCTGTTACCCAACGGTTTTTCCTACCCCACCACCAGCACTATGGCTTTTTTTCGCTCAGGGTTTCCAGTGGCGTACGTACCGATTCACGCAGGTATCCGCACCGGTAAAAGTCATATCAATATCATCAAAGATGGTATTCGATTTTTTATTATTATCTTGAGAATTGGGGCGTTATTTTCACCTATGCGTTTGTTTTTACCTCTGAGCGCGATTATTTTTATGACTGGTTTAAGCTATTATGGCTACACCTATTATACGGCAGGCCGATTTACCAATATGAGTGGCGTACTGTTTATATCATCCTTACTTATTTTCTTGAATGGCATCATTTCAGAACAAATTTCTTCATTGCACTATAAAGCTGCCGAAGATAATAGGCGAACATAACCTATGAATAAAATACTGGTACTGACATCGACTTTTCCGCGTTGGGAAAACGACACGGAACCACCTTTTGTTTTTGAACTGTGCAAACAGCTCAGCAAAGAATTTGATGTTCACGTTTTAGCGCCAAGCAGTAAAGGCTCTTTAAATAAGGAATTCATTCAAGGTATAAAAGTCTCAAGATTTCGTTATTTTTTTGAATCCTATGAAAACCTTTGTTATCAAGGCGGCATACTGGCTAATCTTAGAGCCCAGCCTATGCGTTATTTACTGATCCCCTTTTATTTTTTTTTTCAATTATACGCCGCTTACAATTTAATCAAACAAGAAAATATAAAGCTTATTCATGCTCATTGGATAATACCTCAAGGTATATCAGCTTATTTTTTAAAATTAATATATCAAAATCCTGTACAAGTTTTATGCACCTCTCATGGTGGTGACTTGTTCTCTTTGAAGGGCTTTATTGCTGAATATATAAAAAGAAAAGTTTTACAATCTATTGATGGCATTACTGTAGTCAATTCGGTAATGGAACAAGAAGTTTATGCCCTTTGTTCACCGTTAAAACCGAATATTGAAATAATCCCAATGGGCGTTGATTTGCAACGATTTACTCCTGCCCTTAAACAACAAAGACCATTTAGTATGCTTTTTGTTGGTCGACTGGTTGAAAAAAAAGGGTTATCTTATTTAATCAATGCATTCCCTGAGATTGTGCGGGAATTTCCGGAAACCCAATTAACCATTATAGGAACAGGACCACAGAAACAAAGCCTGGAAAAACTTGTCCATGATCAGCAATTAGAAACAAATGTTCACTTTCTTGGCGCTATCCCAAACAGCGAACTACCCCATTTTTATCAACAAAACCAATTAGCTATCTTCCCTTTTATTGTCGCCGACAATGGTGACAGGGAAGGCTTACCGGTGGTAGTGTCTGAAGCCATTGCCTGCGGCTGTTGCGTCATTACGACCGATCTAACAGGACTTGACGATATTGCGAGTCATGAACAGGGTGTAATCATAGTTTCTAGAAAAAATAGCCAAGCTATTATAGATATAGTATCGCAACTTTTTCGCAACCCGGACAAAATCAAACAATATTCAAAAACTGCTTTAAAGAACATAACCGAAAAGCAAAGCTGGGAAGTCATCGGTAAACGATATGCTCATACTATCCATCAATTGATTAAAACTGTTCAATAAAAGGGATATTTTGCGTGAGTAACCAAAAAACTTATTCCAGTGGTTTTGTTAGTTTAAAACACAGAAAATCCAAAGCGTTAAAGATACTTACCGTACTCAATGAAACTGGTGGCATTCAAAGCCACTCACCCCGGTTAAAACTATTGGATATTGGCACGGGAAATGGCGAGATAGCTTCGAATCTCGCAAAGTACTTTGATGTAACGAGTGTTGATATAGTAGATCAACGCCAAGCGACTTCAGGCTTTGAATTTATTTTATTAAACAACCAGCTATTGCCTTTTGCTAACCAATCATTTGATATTGTCGTGAGCAATCACGTGATTGAGCATGTCAACGATACTGCGTTACATTTTGCCGAAATTAATCGTACATTAAAGAAGGATGGGCTAGTGTATTTGGCAACGCCCAACCGCCTCTGGCCGTGGGAGGTTCATTACCATGTTCTATTCTTACATTATTTACCACAACCTATTTTCACAAAACTTCTTAAATGCTTAGGAAAATATCAAGAGCCTGTTGGTTTATTAACTTGGTGGTCACTTAAGGCAAAAACTGAATCCATTTTTTCCCTGACAGTATTCAGTGATCACATGATAAAGTGGCCAAATCGTTACCATTTAAGTTGTAATTCCACTATTTCCTTATTGCTTTCCTGGATACCATTACGATTTTATCAAGCGATAACTTTTATACACCCAACATTAGTTCTGGTTTTAAAGCCTAAAGATTAAAACTATTAAATTTTTTTGAGCTTAACGTGAAAGCTTAATGCCATAAAATCATCTTTTATCTCAAAATGTGAAATAAGTTTTGCGCATAAATTTGTTATTAAAATAACAAATGGAAGAAATACACAAAAAATGGAGGCAGGATTCTTCACCACTGCCCAATTGATAATAGTTTTTGTTATTGCAATATTGAATAGAAAAGTCGAAGTTAACAGCGGCGTGCCAATTGCTTCGCAATAATCAATATTGAAACCTTTTCGTAACGCAAGCTGTTGAAATCCATAAGCGGTAAATCGCACGAAATCCCTTGGTTCATCATGTAAAGGGTATAAAAATGGAAAGCTCAATATTACTGTGCCATCTGATTTAAGAATGTTATGGATTTGTTCTAAAAGTCTTTCGGTATCTTTTATATGCTCTAAAACATCTATTAATAATACAACATCGATACAATTAGGTATGATAGGCAATGATAAGGCATCGCCATAAACATCAGGTTTAGAGCCATACCAATTTTTTGCAGTCTCATAATAATCGAGCCCAATATAACTACATGTCGGATGACAATGCTGTCTTGTCCACTTATCGAAGCATCCCACATCCAAAACTATTTTATGCTCTTCAATTTCATTGAGAAGAGAAACGATTCCATTTTTTGTACCCCTAAGCAGCCATTGCGGGTGGATAGGGGTTTTTATAAGAAATTTAAGCCTATTTTTAATCTTCTTTATCATTCATCAACAGAATAATAGGGGTTAATAAATTTTAATCATCAACCTAACCTGATAAAAAGCCTTTTGCTATCTTCAAGCTGTTAGCCACTACTTGGTGCATGTCGTAATAAATATATTGTCCGCATCGACCAATGAAAGTGATATGGCTAAGCTTTTCCGCCTCGCTACGATATTGCTTATATATCTTTTGTGGCGCACCTTCAACTGTTTTAACAGGATAATATCGTTCAAAATTATTTTCCTCGTAACGACAAGGAATTTCCTTGCTCAGCAGAATTTCACTTCGGCAACCCAAATCACAACCCGGATATAAGCGCCAATCCGTTTGCCGGGTATATATACCTTCATTGGTAAAATTGATAGTAGGTACAGGCTGAGAATGCTTTTTTAATTTTTCATGAACGAATCGAATGGATCGATACGGCAAAGCGCCATATTTTTCATTGAAGTAAACATCTATGGGCATGGAGTTAAAAACATGCATGTAACCCTTCTCCATGCATTTTTCAAATTGGCAAGCCAACGTAATTGAAATATCGGGATGATCCAACAGATTTTCAAATAATTTGTGATAACCCTGCTCAGGCAGAGCCTGTATTTTGTCATTAAAATAATTGCTATTATCATCATAGCGAACAGGCAAGCGGGCTAAAACATCCGCAGGTAATTCTCTCAATTCCATAGCCCACATTTTTTTTGTATATCGGCCAAAAAAAAGCTTGGTTAATTCTACGCCATAGATATTTTCTGCCATTTCTTGAGCATTTGAAGGATTCACATGATGGCATTTAATCCGATCGAGAAATAATCTGACTTCCTCCTTATTCTTAAGTTGCCTTTGATAAATTCTATTTAATGTCGTGCGATTAATAGGCAAAGGGACGTAACCTATGTTATCAACTAATGCCTCTACTTTGTGTTCATAAGGTATCCACGAAGTAAAGCGAGATAAATAATCAAAAATACGCTGATCGTTGGTATGAAAAATATGCGGCCCGTATTGATGAATCCTCAACTTAAGTTCTTCATCAACAGAGTCATAAGCATTTCCAGCAATATGATTGCGTTGATCGATGACTTGAACCTTATAGCGCCCGCTGTCGGCAAGCTCACGGGCAATAGTCGCACCCGCAAAACCAGCACCGACGACAAGTATGTTTTTTTTCATATCAGGTTGGCGTAGCAGGAAAACTTTCTAGCAACCAACGCGCAAGCTTTTTCCCCTGATCCCGCCAAGTTGGAATGGGAATATTGATCCTAATGGGATTTTGTAACAAATTTTCAATTTTGGCCTGTAAATCGCTTTGGTTATCAGGCTTATACAGGCATTGCGGGTAGTCCTTGAAGATCTCTTTTAAAGCCCCTAAATTCGCCGTCAAAATCGGAGTCACACAGGCCAATATCTCGTAAGTTTTTTGAGGAAACGCGTAGCGGCCGAATTCGGTGTCGCGCATGCAAACCACGGCTAAATCTAGCGCGTTATAAAAACCGGCAATTCGGCCATGCGGTAGCATGCCAAGATAATGGATGCGTGGGTGATCGGGGATGGGGCAATGGCGATCGACCGGACCGGCTAGCGCCAGATGCAAGCCGTGGTTCGACGCGGCCAGTTGCATAAAGCTGTCGTAGAGCAGGTCTATGCCACGATTGCGATGCAAGGAACCAGCCACGCCAATGATAGAGTTATACTCAGGTAGATTAAGCGACGTTCTGCAAGCTTGTTTATCCTGCGGAGAGAAGTCGCCGCCAATTATCGTGCTTTCCAGCGTCAACACGTTGCTGTGCCCATAATGCTGACGGATATATCCCGATAATGGCTCGCTAACACAACTGATGCCGGCAGCGTTGCGGATGGCTTGTCGATACAGCGACAACACACCCGGAATCTTCGCCAGACCAAAGCTTTCGTAGTTGTCGTAAAGATCGAGAAAATAGGGAACTTTGAGCTTTCGGGCTAGATACGCGGTGATAACGGCGTGTATGCAATCCGAGCATCCAAGCAACAGATCGGGTTTAAAATCGTGCAGCAGGGCTTCGGCCCGACGTAGATACTGCCAAAAACCAGGAACGATCAATTTACCCAGATTAAACGAATGCCATTCCAGCCGACCTCTATCTTCGTGATAATGCACAAAGCGGCCTTGTTCGCGCTTTCGGTAGCTCAGGCAAATTCCCATGACTCCATGGCCTTGGTGCGCCAATTGATTGGGCAACTCGTAAACCCTGGCATAGCGGTCGTCGATGACGTCCTTTTGCATGTACTGGCGTTTACTCAGGAAGGCGATGTTCATGGATGGCGTGGATAATAGACGATGGTTTTGAAATACCCTTTAATCATCATAATTGTATATTGCAGGAATTGGGGCCGATAACCATAATGCAACCGGGCTTGCCGATGGGGAACGACAAATGGTGGTTCTCATCCATAAATGTTTTACGAAAAACTAAAGGGCGTATTCAATTGCCTTGACGCCATTGATGCGATCTTATCGCGTTTGTACACAAAGTTTCGCTATATAGTGCCAGGAGTTATGCAAATGTTTGCAGAAAAACAAAATAATCTGATCAATGTCGAGGAGTATTTGGCTGGCGAGTTAATCGCCGAAACCAAGCATGAACTCATCGATGGTTATGTGTATGCCATGGTGGGAACCAGTGGAAATCACCAGCGCATATCGATCAACATTTTGGCAGAGTTTAAAAGCCATTTAAAAAACTCGCCTTGTGAACCGTTTGGATCAGATAGGAAGGTGAAAGTCGGTTCCAATTTTTTCTATCCCGATGTGATCGTGGATTGTCATTTTGACGAATCGGAACCTTACTTTACCGATACGCCAATCATTATTGTCGAAGTGTTGTCGAAAACGACGCGCCGAAAAGACAGAACCACAAAGTTATCGAATTACCTCACGATTCCAAGCTTGCAAGAATATGTGATGATCGAACAAGATTGTGTGGACGTTGAAGTGCTTAAGAGAAAAGAGGGCTGGTTTTCAAAGCATTATTATTTGGGCGACGAGGTCACCTTCGAATCCATTGATTTGACAACCACGGTAGAAGCCATTTATCAGCGCGTTCATAATGAAGATATGCTGGAGTTTTTAGCTGCAAAAGCCGAATAGGGGCGATGGGCTTTGCTGCCTCCGGCGCTACAGCTACCTTGCCCCCTATAATGCGGTTCATAAGATGCTAATCCTTGACTAACTCCATAAAATCTTTAAACGCCACCATGAGACTGGATGTCGCGACACAAAACATTATATACCCACCACACCTCAAATTTCGGCAATCAGCCTTGCTCGATGATCTGAAAACGATCGGTCAATAATGAGCGCAACGAGGCGTGGTGCCGATCTAACCCAGTAAAGAAGTCGTCGCAAGCCGTTTTGAATTGGCCAAAGGTTTCGTAGTAGTGCCCGTACAGCACTGTTTTCTTGAAAAACCGCCTTTGTGACCTCCGCTCCCTGAGCGTTTGGGACGTAACGCGCGTTGTTCAGGGCTATCAGAAGATGGCGGTTTGGAACTGGTACGCGAACTGTTGCCCAGCTTTTCGGCCAGTTCTTGCAACTGCTTTTGCAAGCATTCCACTTGGCTTTCCAAATCCGCAGTAAGTGGCTAGCCCCACCACATCGTCATCGTGTTGCCGCTATGATTTAATCCATGTTACTGAACGGGAGTAATACGTCGATGCGGCTGTTGGGCCAGGTAGGGAGTTTTTCCAGGGAGTCTTTTAGCCAGGCAGCCGGATCGAGGCCGTTGAGCTTGGCGGTGCCGAGCAGGGTTTGAATGACGGCAGCGCGTTGACCTGCCCGTTCCGAGCCGGCGAACAGCCAATTCTTTTTGCCCAGGGCAATGGGGCGAATGC
>SXGT01243082.1_pt1 | contig 14377 bp, 14 predicted proteins | sample 3176221 | NCBI WGS metagenome assembly SXGT01 (sample SAMN11356862, study PRJNA531348) | freshwater metagenome | isolation source: freshwater sample F1-120 | place: China: Fuxian Lake, Yuxi | collected 2017-12-25
CCGGCGTCTCCCCCGGCCGCTAGGCCGAGTAGAGGCGCTCGCGGTCGGAGTGCGGCGTCTTGCTCGTAATGAGCGGCGCGCCGAGGATCTTCTGCAGACGGTGAAGCTGGCGCAGGAACTGGCCGATCACGAGCACGCGGACCGGATCGGCGTCCGCTCGAACCGAGGAGGGCGCGAGGAGCGCGCCCAGGAGGAAGGCGAGGCGCAGCGAGGAGGTCGACATGCTTCCGCCGTACCCGCACCCGCGCTGATCGTTCACGGCTGCTCCAGCGCGCGGACCAGCGCGCCGGCTTCGTGCTGGCGGAAGTCGATGGTTCCGACGGCGAACGGCTGGAGCGCGTCGCGGGCCTGGTCGTGCTGCCCGAGCTTGAGCAGCGCGATCGCGCGATTGTAGCGGGCCTCGATCACGAACCGCCCGTCGGGGAAACGATCGAGGTAGCGGTTCCACGCCGCGAGCGCGGTCTGCGGGTCGGCGTCGTGGAAGTGGGCGGTGTGGGCGGCGCGGTAGGTGGTGAGGTCGGGGTCGGGGGCGGGGGGTGGAGGAAGGGGGACGGGGAGCCGGGGGCGGGGGACGGGGAGGCGGGGACGGGGGACGGGATTCGGGCCTCGGACCTCGGTCTCGGTTTCGGTTTCGGTCTCGGTTTCGGTTTCGGTTTCGGTTTCGGTCTCGGTCTCGGTTTCGGTTTCGGTTTCGGTCTCGGTCTCGGTTTCGGTTTCGGTTTCGGCCTCCGGCTGCGGCTGCGGCTGTGGCTGCGGCTCCGCCTCCCTCACTCCCACCCTCTCCAGCACCTCCTCCAGCCTCCCCGTGCTCGCCGCCCAGCTCAGCGTCGCCGTCGACAGCGCGAACGCGAGCACCGCAAACCCCACCCGCCACCGCCGCCCACGCGCGCGCTCGCTCACGCTCTCCATCACCCGCCGGCGCGTCGCCTCGCCGTTCACGGCCATCGCCCCGCGGCCACCGCCCTCGGCGCGCAGCGCCTCGGCGAACACGCTCAGATCATCCATGTTCCACCTCGCCGGCCAGCAACTCGCGCAACCGCTTGCGCGCATGGAACAGCCGCGACCGCACCGTCCCATCCGGGATCTCCAGGATCACCGCGGCCTCCACCGCCGTCCGTTGCTCGACCTCGCACAGCACGAACGTCACCCGCTGATCGATCGGCAGCTCGTCGAGCGCCCGTGACAGCCGGTCCGCCAGCCGTTTCCGGATCGCGGCCTCGCCCGGATCACTCTCGATCCCGCTCTGCTCGCCCCGCACCGCAGCGGTCTCGGCCAGCCGCGCCATGGCCCGACGCCGCCGCACCGCCGAGCGGATGTGGCGTCGCGCACGGTTGGCCGCCACACCGATCAGGAACCCGCGCAGCGACGCCTCGCCCCTGAACCGGGCCACCGCGTCCGGGAGCGCCACGAACGCATCGTGCACGATGTCCTCGGCCGCGGCCTCGTCGCCGACCAGCCGGCGCGCGAAGGCCCGGACCGCGACGTGATGCGCCGCATAGGCCTCGCCGATCGCCATGCGTTCGCCGCGACGCAGCCGCGTGACCAGCTCGTCATCGCCGTGCGCCGTGGTGACGGCGGTGGGCAGGGCCAGCTCGAGAGGATTCACCTGCACCTACGTGCCCGATCGACGCCGGACCGTTCACGAAGTTACGTCATCGGGCGGCGATGGTGAGGATCTCGCCGCCCGAGAGCTTCTTGACCAGCGGAATCACATGAGCTTCGAAGCGGTAGAAGCCGCTGGGGCCGGCGTCGTCGTGCCACACCCGGAGCTCGTGGACGAGCCGCTCGTCGCGCAGCGTCACGATGATCGGCTCCTCGTCGTCGGCGAGGTTGCGTGTCGACGAGGGCACCACCAGCAGCCCGGTCTCGTCGACCGCGCGCAACAGGGCCTTGCGGTCGGGATCGTCGAGTTTGCCCGACCACTCGTGCTTCTGCTCGTCGCGGGTGACGCTCGAGCTGAGCGTGTAGCTGCCGTCGGCGTGCACCGTGAAGCGGGTCACCCCCGACAGATCGTGGCCGCGCGCGTAGTCGAGCTCGAGCGTGGCGTGGTCCTCGGGGTGGTCGATCGCCTTCTCGACGATCTCGCGCAGCTTCTCGGTCATGGGAAGGTCCTTGGTGTCCGTGGTCTTGACGATGGGACTCGAGCATCCCGGGCCGACTCCGGCGATCACGGCCAGCACCACGACGGTCGCGGTGTTCATGTCTTGGCGAGCGTGCAGGTGTGGTTGGTGAACTGCGGCGCCACCGCGGTGAGGATGTGCTGGAAGTGGCGCACCTTGAATTCGGCCTGGGCGCGACCCTGGGTCTTGTAGTTGCCCATGATGCTGTGGTCGTTCGAGATGGGGCGGTCTGGCAAGGCCGAGTTGGCGTACTCGTCGCTCTGCCCGAGCAGGGCGTGGCCGAACTCGTGTGCCATCGTCACCGTGTCCTGCGGATCGCCGGCCACGGTCTTCTCGAAGATCTTGCCGCCGGCCTGTGCCATCGAGCACCCGCCGTTGGTGTCACCGGTGACGGTGATCTTGTAGCCGCTGTCGATGTCGTAGAGGAGGAAGTCGATCGGTCGCTCGAAGCTCGCCACGTTGCTGCCTGGCTTGGCCGTGCCCACGATCTTGAACTTGTTGTCGAGGTAGCCGTACACGGTGGTCTTGACCTTCCGCACGAACGTCCAGAACGCCTCGTCGCTGGCCCACGTGCCTTGTTTGTCCCAGGCGATGCCGAGCTGGATCTGGATCTTGCTCGGCAGCACCTCGAGCTCTTGCGTGTACGTGTTGCCGGTGTCGGTGGTCTCGCTGATCTTCGGCGTGCGCTGCACCGCCGAGCCCGCCGTGGTCGAACCGCCCGGCGACTGATCGAGCAGCGACTCGGCCGAGCGGCCGGCGACCACGGCATCCGCGACCGCGTCGGCGTGTTGCTCGTACGAGTCGCCGACAGCGCCGACCCCGCCCTTGAGCTGCACGCCGCCGCGCTGCTGGACGACGTGGGCCGCTTCGTGGGCCGCGGTGTGGAGGTCGGGCGCGCCCGCGAACGCGACGTGGTTGCCGGTGGCGTAGGCCTCGGCGCCGATGGCGTGCGACGCGGCGCGGGCGTTGTCGTCGCTGTGGGCCTGGATCCCGCTGACATCGTGGCGCCCGAACGCGCGCTGGATCTGCTCGCCGTGGGGCAGCGCTCCGCCGGCGCCGGCGACGCCCTGCGACGCCGTCAGGTGGAGGCCGAACGGATCGTCGGCCGTCGCGCCCGCCGCCTTGCGCTGGATCGCGCCGGCCCCGTCGGCCGTCGCCGGTTGCGTCAGGTAGGCCAGACCGCTCGACGCCGTCGAATCAGGACGCTCGAGGCCATCCACGCGTGCGCGCTTGCCAGCGCCCGTTTCCACCGGCGCCTCGGCGTCGACCACGCCACCCGCGCCACGTCCAGACCGTTCCCGCATGCACCAAAGAATACGTCAGTGCGCACCGGTTTCTCCCCGGGAATTCGCACTCTTCGCGGACTCACCCCAGCGGTGCGACCGCTGCTAACGTGACGACATGATCTGGCAACGGCTGTTCGCTACCGGCGCCGTCCTCGGCACGCTCGCCATCGCCGCCGGCGCCTTCGGGGCCCACGCCTTGAAGAAGCGCCTCTCCGCCGAAGACCTCGCCATCTTCGAAACCGGCGCTCGATACAACATGTACGGGGCCCTGGCCGTGCTGGCCTTCGCGCTCGCAGCCGCCCACGGCCTGCGCACCGTCAGCGCCGGCTGGGTGCTCGTCGCCGGCATCGCCATCTTCGCCGGCACGCTCTACGGCATCGCGCTCGGCGGCCCCCGCTGGCTCGGCGCCATCACCCCGCTGGGCGGCACCCTCATGCTGGTGGCCCTGGCCTGGGCCGCGATCGCCGCCGTCCGCAGCTAGCCCAGCCCAGCTACGGCGTCATCGTCCACGGCGGCAGCGGCCCGGGGTCGCTGACCAGGTCCGGGGCCTCGTCGAGCCGGCCGTCGACGAACGCGCGCATCCACGGCTCGAGCGGCAGGCCCCGCGCCGTGGCGGTGTGGATGCTCTCGAGGCGGATGTTGCCGATGTTCTCCAGGGCCTCCTGCGGGATCTCGACGCTGGCCACATCGACCCCCACGAACGCCGAGAGCTGGCCCAGGGTCGCCGTGTGGGCGTCGCCCGACCACAGGAAGCGGCGGTAGCGATCGGGAAACGCGGCCCGGATCTCATCGGTCGCCGCCAGGACGTTGCTGCGAAAGGCGACGGCTCCGACCTTGAGGAACATCTGCGCGATCACGAAGTCGTACTCGGCGGTCAAGGCCGAGATCCGCACCTCGGGATCGCGAGCAAGCGCGTAGCGGACCAGGCGGGTGACGTTACCGTCGGCGATGCAATCGGGGCAGTCGTCGGGCACGAAGTCGCGCGCGCCGAACTCGTCGATCAGGTCGCTCACGAAGCTCGGGTCCTCGGGATGGGCGCTGCCCACGCCGGCGTCGTTGATCACGACGATGGGCACGTCGGGGTACACGTAGCGGACCAGGAAGATGGCGAGGATGGTCCCGAAGCCGCCGCCCGAGCTGCCCACCAGCACGATCTTCGACGGATCCGGGAACTCGGGATAGCCGGCGGTGAGCGCCGCCGACAGGTTGGCCAGGCCGCGGTGGATGCGATCGGGCGCGCCGTCGCCGTTTTCGTCGATCGCGGTGTCGCCCGCGAACAGCGAGCCGTCGCAGTAGGGCACGTAGAGCAGGTCGTAGGTCGAGAACGGGTTGTCCTCGTCGAGGACCAGCAGATCGGTCTCGGGCATGTCGGGCGGCGCCGTGGTGATCGCGAAGCAGAAGTCGCTCCAGCAGGCGCCGCCGCCCTGGAGGAAGATCATCAGGTCGCTGCGCGCGCCCTTGCGCGTGATGGCGCGGAACTCGCGGCCGCGCAGGCACTGGGGCCCGTCCTCGGTGGCGAACTCGTGCACGGTCGTCGCCGCGTTGCCGGGATAGGACGAGATCACCGGCGTGTGCCCGAGGTAGCGGGTCAGGCCGTTGTCGTAGGCGACGGCTTCTGGGGTGCCCGGCTCGGGGATGTACGGAACGAACGTCCTTGGCTCCGACGAGCAGGCGGCGATCGCCGCGACCAGAAGCGCGGGTACGACGAACTTCATGCCGGTAGCCTAGCCCTTAACGCATACGACCTGGCGAAGCGTGTGGACGACCTCCACCAGATCGTCCTGAGCCGCCATCACCGCGTCGATCGGCTTGTAGGCGCCCGGGGTCTCGTCGAGGACCTCGGCGTCCTTGCGGCACTCGACGCCCGCGGTCGCCGCCGCGTGATCGGCGACGGTGAAGCGGCGCTTGGCCTCGTGCCGGCTCATCGCCCGCCCGGCGCCGTGGCTGCACGACGAGACGCTCTCGGGGTGGCCCTTGGCGCGCACGATGAAGCTCCTGGCCCCCATCGAGCCCGGGATGATGCCGAGGTCGCCGAGCCGGGCCCGCACCGCGCCCTTGCGGGTCACGAACACGTCGCGCCCGTAGTGGTGCTCGCGCGCCACGTAGTTGTGATGGCAGTTCACCGCCAGCTCGCCCAGCTCGAACGGCCGCAGCTCGTCGCGCGCCACCGCGATCACTGCGTCCATCATCAAGGCGCGGTTGGTCGCGGCGTAACGCTGGGCCCACTCGACGGCGTCGACGTAGTCGTCGAAGTGGCGGGCGCCCTCGCTGAAGTAGGCCAGGTCCTTGTCGGGCAGGTTCTTGATGGCGCGGCGCATGTCGCGCTTGGCCAGCTCGATGAAGTACGTGCCGAGGCGGTTGCCGACGCCGCGCGAGCCCGAGTGCAACATGAACCAGACCCGGTCGCGCTCGTCGAGGCAGACCTCGATGAAGTGGTTGCCGGTGCCGAGCGTGCCCAGGTGGTTGACGTCGTTGCCGCGGCCCAGCCGCGGGTGTTTGTCGACGAGGATCTCGTAGTCGTGGGTCAGCTTCTCCCACGCCGCCGACGGCGCCTCGGGGATGCCGCGCCGCCACGCGCCGCGGTCGTGCCGGCCGCCGTTGTCGCTGCGGCCGTGGGGCACCGCTGCCTCGATCGCGGTGCGCAGCGTCCGCAGGCTGTCGGGCAGGTCGCTCGCCGCCAGCGTGGACTCGACCGCCATCATGCCGCAGCCGATGTCGACCCCGACCGCGGCCGGGATGATGGCCCGCTCGGTGGGGATGACGCTGCCGACGGTGGCCCCGATGCCCCAGTGGACGTCGGGCATGGCGGCGACGTGGTGGAACACGATCGGCAGCCGGGCCACGTTCTGGAGCTGGTGGCGCGCCCCGGCCTCGAGCTCCACCCCCCGCACCCAGGCGCGGATGGGAACTCCGTCGGTCTCGTAGATCTCCGGCCCGGACACGGCGCACAGGATGACCGAAGATGTGGGGACGCGCACGGGATTCACCCCCGCGCGGCGACGGCCAAAAGGCGCGCCGGCCGGGCCGGGTGTGTATGATCGGCCCCGGCGCCATGCCTCGTGTTCTTCGCTTTGCTCCGTTCCTGTCGTTGTTGTTGATCCTCGTTGCCGTGCCGGCCCACGCCGGCACGCTCGGCCTCGTGGTCTCCGGAGATCCGGCCAAGCAGCCGGTCATCGAGACCACGCTCGAGCCCTGGCTGCAGAAGGCCGGCTACGACGTGCGTCTCGGCGTGCTCGAGCAGAAGGAGATCGACAAGATCGTCGACTGCTTCATCCTCACCGACCAGCGCTGCGCCGAACCCACCGTCGGTGGCGCTGGTGTCGCCGGCCTCCTCTTCGTGATGGTCGAGGTCAAGCGCGATCTGGCGACCAAGCAGGACGAGGTCAAGCTGACCGGCTGGCTGTTCTCCGCCGACGGCAAGGCGCTGGTCGCGCAGAGCGTGTACTGCCGCGACTGCCGCAACGACACCCTCGGCCCGACCGCAGAGGATCTTGCCCGCGCCCTGTTCTCGCAGTCCGACGTCGGCACCGGCCGCCTCAGCGTCACCACCGCGCCTCCCGGCGCCAAGGTCGCTGTCGACGGCGCCGCCATCGGCGCCACGCCCATCGAGCAGGGACTCCGCGCCGGCCCCCACGTCGTCGACGTCACTCTCCCCGGTTACCACTCGCTGCGCCGCAACATCGACGTCGGCAAGGACAAGGCCGTCGCCCTCGAGTTGACCATGACGCCGTCGGACAAGCCGTTGCCGGGCGCCGGGAAGGGCCCGCTGCCCTACATCGTCCTCGGCGGCGGCCTCGCCCTCGCCGGCACCGGCGTCGCGCTCTTCCAGATGGATCAGGACTGCGTCGCCAACGGCCCCTGCGACGTGCCCAACACCCAGGAGACCTATCGCAACACCGCTCCGCTCGGCGTCGCCCTCGCCGGCGCCGGCGCGGTCGCCATCGGCGTCGGCATGTACCTGATGCTCAAGGCGCCGAAGTCGGCGAGTGGTCAGGCCGCGGCCGCACCCGCTGCAGTTCCCGTCGGCTGGGTGACACCTGGCGGCGGCGGTGTGGGGCTGAGCACTCGCTTCTGACGCTGACCCTGGCTGTGCAGTTTTCACACCCTTGACCCCGCCGCGCCGAGGCGCGCACGATCTCGGTCGAACGCCGTCGGGGCCTTCTGAGGAGCACCTATGCCTGGCCTTACACTTCCTCGCCGTCTCCGCGCCGCCGCCCTCGCCTCACTCTCGCTGGCCGCGCTGGTCTCGGTCTCGTTCGTCGCCGCCTGCGGCGAGCAGAACCCCAACTTCTGCGAGGGCGCCGGCTGCACCGAGATCGACGCCGCCATCGACGCCGCACCCATCACCTGCGACACCGACGGCCCCGATCCGACCTGCCCCGCCGGCACACCCATCTGCGTCAGCGGCGAGTGCACCGGCATGTGCGCCTCCGACGCCGACTGCGTCGGCCGCCCCGTCTCCGAGTCCATCTGCCACGTGCCCTCCGGCGCCTGCGTCACCTGCGACGAGAACAACACCCAGGCGCTCCCATCCTCGGTCGAGGACGACTGCCCCGGCGCAACGACCGCGGTCTGCGACGGCACCAGCCACACCTGCCGCGCCTGCACCACCCACAGCGAGTGCTTCTCCGGCGTCTGCGACGCCGGCCGCTGCGCCCCTCCCGCCGAGGTGATCTACATGACCACCGGCGGCTCCGACGGCGGCAACAACTGCGACAACCCGGCGCCCACCATGGGCTGCCTGACGCTGAACTTCGCGATCAGCAAACTCACGGCGACGCGGAAGTACATCCACATGGCGCCCAGCGCGACGCCGTACGCCGCCCGCAACAACACCGACCGCGCCGACTTCAACGGCGATACCGCGCACGTCATCGGCTACGGCGCCGAGGTGCGACGAATCGGCGCCGATGGGGAGGTGATCGAGGTGCGCGGCGGCTCCAACGTCCTCATCGAGGGGCTCACCGTGGCGAACGCGACGAACCCGGGCAGTGGTGCGGGCATCAAGGTCGATGCGTCCCGGCTCGAGCTGTTCAAGGCCAGGATCCAGAACAACGCGTATGTCGGCATCATCGCGGGGGGGACGAACGCCAGCCTGCGCGTCACGCGAACCACCATCTCGGGCAACGACGGTGGGGGCATCCTGGCGACCAATGTCCCCTTCGTTCTCGTGAACAATTTCCTCGTGAACAACGGCGACGCCGCCTCGCTCGTCGCGGGCCTGAGCGTTTCGTCCGCCGGCGCGACCAGCGTCCTCGAGTTCAACACCATCGTGGACAACAACGGCGACGTCGGGATCTCCGACGTCAACTGCACGAACTCGATGGTGATCGCCCGCAACAACATCATCAACGGCATCGCGACCAAGCCCCGGGTGAACGGCAACTGCACGCACCGCAACACGCTCTATGGCCCCGACGGAACCATCGCAGGCACAGCCAACACCCTCGTGGCCGATCGCGACATGTACCGGTTCATCGGGTCGGGCAACTACCACCTCGACCCCGCTGCCAACCCGGCCAGCGTCGCCGTTGGCGCCGCAGATTCAACCAGCTTGCTCGGCGAGGCGCTCTTCGACTTCGACAGCCAGGCCCGCGTCTCCGGCGCCGCCACCGTCGACGTCGGCGCCGACGAGATTCCGTGACACCGCGATCGTCGTCCCTCCTCGTGCTCGCGGTGCTCGGCTGGAGCGCATCATGCAAGTTTCCCGAATTGCCGCCGCTCGGTGATGATGGGGGCGCTGGTGACGGAGGTCCCGATGCCGTTCCCGTGATGTGCGTCGACACCGGGCCTGACTCTCCGGATCCCGCGTGTCCTCCCGACCGGCCACTGTGCGTCGACGGAGTCTGCGGGGGGCAGTGCGCCAGCGATGCCGACTGCGCTGCCCGCCCCGCCGCGGAAGCCATCTGCCACATGGCCTCTGGAACATGTGTGGCCTGCGACGAGAATGACACGCAAGCGATGCCAGGCTCCGCCGAGGACGATTGCCCGGGGGCCACCAGCGCTGTTTGCGATTCCGCGATCCACGCTTGCCGTCCGTGCGAAGCGCATGGCGAGTGCGTCTCGGGCGTCTGCGACGCCGGTCGCTGTGCCCCGTCATCCGAGGTCATCTACATGTCGTCCAACGGCGCCGACGGAACGAACATGTGCAACAGCCCGGCCTCTGGGATGGGTTGTCGCACCGTCGCCCATGCGCTGGGAATGATCACTGCGACGCGCAAAGTACATCCTGCTCGAGCCCAGCGCGACGCCGTACCAGGCGAGAAGCACAGCCGGTGCCGCTGACATCAATGGAACGACCGTTCACATCGTGGGGTTTGGCGCGGCCCTGCGGCGGACGGGGAACGGGAATGTGATTGATGTTCGCGGAGGCTCCGACGCGACCATAGAGGGGCTCACGATCGAGCAGTCGGTCGCAGGCAATGGCATCGATTGCGTCTCGTCGCGCCTGTCTTTGCTGAAGGCAACTGTGCGCTCCAACGATGAGCTAGGGGTCTTTGGATCTGCATGTGCGTTGCGAGTTGGGCGCTCCTCGATTGCCGGCAACCGCGGAGGAGGCATCGTGGTGACGTCGACCTCGTCCACGTACAACATCGTGAACAGTTTCATCGTCAGCAACGGGAACATCTCGACGTCGACCTACGGCGGCGTCTCGATCCAGGTCGGTACGTCGAACAACGTACTCGAGTTCAACACCATCGCGCTCAACGCAACCCAGCCAGGCGTGGTGGACGGCATCGACTGCACGAACAACGGGCTCGTCGCACGGAACAACATCGTCGTCGGGCTGGTCGGCAAACCACACGTCAACATCGGCAGTAACTGCGTTCATCAGTACTCGCTGTTCACGCCTGACAACCTCGCCGCTGGTCAGGGCAACATGCTCGTCACCGACCAGGCGCAGTACATGTTCCAGGGAGGGACCGACTTCCACATCCGCTCCGGATCCGTCGCTGTCGGGCAGGCACAGTCGACAGGTCTCACGGGCGACTCACTATTCGACTTCGACGGCGACGTACGCGTTCTGAACGGATCCACCGTCGATGTGGGAGCAGATGAGATCCCGTAGTCCGGCACTGGAGAAGCCCACGTGACCGCACCTTCAAGTCCTACGAGTCCGTCGACTTGAAGACCAACGTTGTTCGACCGATCGTGAACCGCATCCCGTCGTGAAGACCGAGGGCGCCGGCGGCCGCCTCCGGGGAACCCACAGCGTGGCGTGGGTCGTACGCGTCGAGCCAGCCACGCGTACTATCGAAGACGAGATGCACGGGCTCGAGGGTGTCGTCGGCGAGCACGACGTCGGCGGGTCCACGACCGAGTGTGAACGGAGCTGGCGGGAGCTTGATCGTCCGGCCGGCCTGCGGGCCATCCAGCGGCAAGAGCCATGAGACCGACGTCAGCGTCGAAGCGAACATGCCGATGGAGATCGTCTGCGAACCCGGCAAGCGCGGCAGGAGAATCGGCAGAGGGCCCGTTTGCCGCAGCGGGCGCGCCGGGATCGCGACGCACTCATGATCGCGGGCTCGCATGACGGCTTCCTCCTCCGTCGAGCACAGGTGGACGTCGCGCCGGCATTCGTCGCATCGACGGACGTTCGGGTCACCGGTGCGCGTCAGCGACCTCCAGGTCCGATGACACTGGAAGGCGAAGCGCCGGTCGGCATGCTTTGAGCTTCGGTCCTCTCGTTTCATTCAGCAGTCTTCAGGTTCGCGCGGCGGCAGGCAGAGCGCTCGACGAGCGCCCTCGGACACGACGGCACCCGGGATCACATCAACCAGGAACTCGCCCAGCGCCGTTCTTCCTAGCTGCGACAGTCTCGTTCTCGGTCCGTCAGGATGGTCGATCGGCAGGTCCAGTCGCGCCGCGAGCTCCGCCTGGAGCTGCGCGTGCTTCTCGGCCGGCATCCAGACGATCACGTTCACCAGGCCGTCCACGTCCCTCCTCGCTATGTGGTCGATCTTCGCCGGTCCGGCGGAGCCAGGCACCACGACGACGGACCACTGCCCAGCGGCGAACCAGCCTGCGTCCTCGCGGCTCTTCACGTCTTCCTCGTCGAATGGAATGTGCTCGGGCCAAGGACTGCTCGCCAGCCACGGGAGAACGACCACGTCCAGACCCTGATTGAGCGTGAACTCATACGAATTGGGTAGATACGCGTCGACCACCTCTGGCAGCCGCGCATGGCGGATGTCTACGAAGTAGTCCGCGTTCACGACTTCCTTCATGGCGACTCCTCCCAGCGAGCATTCGAGAGTCCGATGTCTGCTCCGAGCGCGCGTGCCCTCCGCTCGAGCTCGGGAATCTCCGGGAAGTGATCTCGTGCCCAGCGATGCAGGCCGCCGCCTCTGCCCTGGCCGAGGCCCGATCCCTCCGCGCTCACGCGCCACTTCTTCAAAGCCTCGGCCTCTCGTCGCAGGAGTTCGTCGGGTGCCCCACGCTCAGCGAGGCGAACGTACTCCTCGAGGCGATTGTGGTACTCGACGACGTTGTTCTCTGCCTTGTTGAACGTGCCCCGGCGGAGTTCGTTCTTGGCAGCTGTTTCCGTGCCGTCCGCGCGCCGCACCAGGGTCTCGGTAGCCGGCGGGTCGTTGCCGAACCGTTCGAGTTGATGGATGTGTCCGAGTTCGTGCTCGAGATCGAGATACCGCATCCCGGGAACGACATGGAGCTCCCGGCGAACCTCCAAGACCTTACCGGCGGGATCGATGACTCGGATGTTTGCGACATGCGCCTTGTGGTCGTTGATCACGACGAAGCCTCTCGCTCGGGCGTCGTCGACAAGGGATGAGTAGCCAGGATGAAGTTCCATCTGACAAGTGCCGTGAGCGATCGTCTCGGGTGTCGCTGGAAGGCCCGGCTCGATCCCCGTCTCCCATGCGTTGTCTCCCCGAGACTGCCGACTCGCGTGTGGCTTTCCGCCCGTGTCCCCAGTTGGGGGACTTTCGCCTCGAGTTGCAGAACCCTCACTCGGGGCCCCGTGGTGCTTGCCGGCCGGTGCAGCCGACCCGTCAGGCGCATGAGGTCCGGAGCCAGGAGTCTCCAGTCGGACGGTGTGCCCCTTCCGCGCGTCACGGAGCCTGTCCAGGACTCGTCGCGGTACGTCGAGGCCGCGGCCCGCCTTCGACGCCCACGAGACGATGTCGCCGGCGTTGTCGAGCTTCTGGATGATCGCGACGACCTTTCCCCATCGGCTCATCGATGCGAACGCGACTCCTTCGGCGGCGGCGCCGCCGCTGATGACGACGAGCGCGATCTGGGCGGCGATGTACCCGATGACCTCGCCGCGGAAGTTGCCACAGCCGAACGAGTCCGGCTTGTTCCAGCCGTTCGAGAACTCGGTGCCCATGGCGACGAGCATCGTGGGCATCTTGTCGAAGAAGTCGTCGACCTTGTCGGCGGTGGCCACGGCCGTGCCGATGAGCCCGCCGGTGACCATCGCGCGGGCGATGTCGAAGGCGATCTCGAGGACGTCAGCGACCCCCGTGGCCAGATCCTTGATGGCGCCGCCAGCACCCTCGAGCACACCCAGTCCGAAACCTCCGGCAAACGCTGCGTCGGTCACGATCCGCTTGGCGGTCTTGCCGAGCTCGACGGCGCCCTGGGCAGCGAGGATGGCCGGCGACGCGTCATGCATGGCCCGAATCGTCGGTGCGTGCGTGATCTCGCCGAGCGTGAACTGGATCGGTTCTTTCGCCACCTCGAAGGAATCCAGGAGGTAGCTCCAATCGATGGGCCAGCCCTTGGGAATCCCGCGGGAAGCCTTTTCGACGAGGTCGCGCGCGTGAGCAACCATCATCGTTGCGGACTGCGTGCCGAGTCCATGGGAGCGAAACGCCTGGAACACCTGATCGTAGCGGAGGGCCTCGTACATCCGCTCGTTCACGTCATCCACGAGCTCCTCGGCGTCCGATCGCTCCGAGGTCTTGAGCAGCTCACCGGCAGCCATGAGGTGATGACGCATCTCGGCGAAGGTCTTCGGCTTCGGTGAGAGTTTCCGGTCGGACGAACGTGCGGCCGACTTGACCTCTCCGACCTCCTCTTTGTCGAGGGTGTCGGCGCTCGACGGTATCGCCCTGCCTTCCAGCTGAAACGTCCCTGCGGCGGCTCCATCGGTGTCCACGATGGAGAATCGAGTGGCTCGGCGAGTCTGGGCACGCGGCTTCGAGTCGTCCGGATGAGTCGCCTTTGGCATGAAGGCGACGCTGATGTTCGTCGCGCCGCCCGGTTCGAGCTCATCCCCTGTGGTCTCCCCGCCGACGACGGAGAAGTCGCCGGCGGGGCGTTCCTTCCCATCAGCGTCGAGCACGGTCTGCAGGAAGTTCCAGAAGTCCACCGGCTCGTCCGAGACGTTGGTGAGCGTGATCGTGTCGTGCCGCGTTCGGCCGATCTCGGTGGGCTTGAATCGCCCGACGGCCGGCGTCGCCACGATGCGGTTGGACGACGGACCGGCCGCTGGGAGCGACTGGGCCTTGGTGCGCTTACCCGGTGGGACCCGAGCGCCACCGAGATCGTCCTCAGGCGGTGGCCCCGGTGTGCGGCCAGATCCGCGCTTGCGCTTGTTGCTCACGAACTGCCCTATCGTAGCCGACGCCGCATGGTTTCGTGATTTCCGAAGGAATCGCGAAACCGCAGGGAATGCAAGGGTTTGAACATGACTCGCCCGAGTCGCGGAGGCGGCGCCACGAGCCGCCCGAGGCGGCTGTCACATCGCCGGCGACGTGGACCTGCCCTCCTGAGGCAGGCGCGAATGAACGAGCACGACCGTCGGGATATCGGAAGCACAGGGAGAGCCGGGGATGGGGCGGCGGGGCGGGCGCCGGGCAAGCAGACGTGGGTGCAGCGGCGGTACGGGACGTCGGGGGCGGCGGCGAGTGGGCCGTGCGCGGAGGTGCAGTTGAAAGACGCACCACACGCGACGGGGCATGATGATCCGTTCGGGTTGCACCTAGAAGGCGAGGCCGTGCAGGC
>SXGT01877606.1_pt1 | contig 14377 bp, 15 predicted proteins | sample 3176221 | NCBI WGS metagenome assembly SXGT01 (sample SAMN11356862, study PRJNA531348) | freshwater metagenome | isolation source: freshwater sample F1-120 | place: China: Fuxian Lake, Yuxi | collected 2017-12-25
AAATTGTTCTAATTTCGTTTTTGCCCCTTGTCCTTAAAAGCAAAAATATCTGAAGACATGAAAACCGCAATGCGCGCTAAAGACAGCGCGCGTTTAGGTGCCATACGTTTACTGCAAGCCGCCATCAAGCAACGAGAAGTGGATGAGCGCATCGAATTAAACGACGCGGACGTTTTGGCAGCGATAGAAAAAATGCTCAAGCAGCGTCGCGATTCCATCAGCGCCTATGAAGGTGCCAATCGCCACGATTTAGCCGATGTGGAAAAATTCGAAGTATCGGTTCTGCAAACCTATTTACCCCAACAATTGACTGACGCTGAAGTGGCGGCCTTGCTAGAGCAGGCCATCACCGACACTGGCGCAGACGGCATAAAAGACATGAGTAAAGTCATGGCCGCCATTAAGCCGTTGGTTGTTGGTCGCGCCGACATGGGTAAACTATCCGGATTAATCAAAACCCGTCTAAGTTAAACCGGTAAAACGGGTCATTAAAATTAAGGAGCGATAGGCTCCTTTTTTTAATTTATACTCACCATTATGATCCCAGAAAGTTTTATCCAAGAACTGCTAAACCGCGTTGATGTTGTCGATGTGATAGACAAAAACGTGGCTTTAAAAAAAGCCGGGGCCAACTACTCTGCCTGCTGCCCGTTTCATAATGAAAAATCCCCTAGCTTTACCGTCAGCCCTAGCAAGCAGTTTTACCATTGCTTTGGCTGCGGCGCGCACGGCACGGCCCTAGGCTTTTTAATGGAATACCAAGGCTTAAGCTTTGTCGAGGCCATCAACGAATTAGCCAGATCGGTCGGCATGGTAGTGCCGCAAGAAACACGCGACCCAGACAAGCCAGCAGCAAAAGTGGTAGTGGGCTTGCAAGACGCCTTACAACAAGCGGCGCAATTCTACAAAGAGCAACTCAAGCAATCCGATCGGGCCATCGCCTACTTAAAAGGGCGTGGCCTGAGTGGTCAAATCGCGGCTAAATTTCAGGTGGGCTACGCGCCAGCTGGCTGGCAAAACCTGCAAAGCGTTTTCCCTCAATACGACAACGAAGCACTTAAAGTAGCGGGCTTAGTAGTCGAGAACGAGCAAGGCAAACGCTACGATCGCTTCCGCGACCGCATTATGTTTCCCATCCACGATCAAAAAGGCCAAGTGATTGGTTTTGGTGGGCGCATCATCAACCCAGAAGACACTCCTAAATACTACAACTCACCAGAAACACCGCTCTTTCAAAAAGGCCATGAGTTATATGGTTTGTTTTTAGCAAGGCGGGCCATACGCGACGTAGGCCGCGTCTTGGTCGTGGAAGGGTATATGGATGTTGTGGCCTTGGCACAGTTTGGCATCGATTATGCCGTGGCGGCATTGGGCACGGCCACGACGCCTTTTCATATCAGCAAGCTAATGCGCCAAACCGACGAAATTGTTTTTTGTTTTGATGGCGATAAAGCCGGTCAAACTGCTGCTTGGCGGGCCGCGATGAACGCCTTGCCAGCCTTAACGGACGGACTCAAATTGTCTTTCTTATTTTTACCCATAGAGCACGACCCGGATTCATACGTACGCGAATTTGGCCGAGAAAAATTTGAAGCCGAAATTAAATTGGCTACGCCGCTTTCGCAATACATTTTGATGCATTTAAGTTCCGACAACCCCTTACAAAGCCAAGAAGACAAGGTACGTTTTTTAAACGATGCCGAGCCCATCATGCAGCAAATTCAAGCCCCGCGAAGTGCCATGTATTTGCGTAAGAAAGTAGCGGAATTGGCGCAACTGTCGACCGATGAAATGCAGGCCTTGTTGAAGTTGCCTAACCTAAATAAAACGCCCACGCCAGCCCGACCAAAACTCACGCGTACCACCCATTCATTACACCAACGCTTTTGTTTAACCCTGGTAATGCATCCAGAATTGGCTAGTGCTGCTGATTTAGAGTGGTTGATTGGCGATTCTGCCAATGAGTTGATGCTGCAAAAAACCATCGCCATTTGCTTGCAAAATCCGCAAGCCAAACCGGTGGTGATTATGCGTGCGCTGGAGGAGCAAATAGACGTTACCTTACAGCGTGAACTAGAGCAAGCCCTGAACGTCCTCGATGAAACACTTGATTTGGCGCAAGAATTAGCCGGCGCCAGGCAACAATTACAACAGTTGTACGCGCAAAAAATCGATCAAGCTTTGCTAGCGAAAATAAGTGAAAAACCCTTAAGCAGCCTGACTGAAAAAGAACGCAATCAACTGAAAAGTTTTGCGAGCAAGCCTAAGTCAAAATAGCCTTAAATTCTGCTATAATGCCGGGTTGTAAAAAATCACTTTCATTCTATTAAAACAAGCAGTAAGTAATAGGATGTGCATAAACTAGAGGTGCGTCATGGCAAGACCAAAGAAAAGCGATCAAATAGCTGAAAAAAAGAAGGTTGAGTTTATCAGCCCGGAAGAACAAGAAGCTAACGCGGACGAACGTCGCTCACGCCTCAAATCGCTGATCATTTTAGGTAAAGAGCGCGGCTACCTAACCTACGCCGAAATTAACGATCATCTGCCCGATGACGTGCAAAATTCCGAACAGATCGACGGCATCATCGGCATGATCAACGACATGGGCATCCAAGTATACGAAGAAGCGCCCGACGCCGAAGTATTGCTGATGTCCGATGCACCGCCTGCTGTTACCGATGAAGATGCCGTAGAAGAAGCCGAACAAGCCCTGGCCACCGTTGATTCTGACTTCGGTCGCACCACGGATCCTGTGCGCATGTACAAGCGTGAAATGGGTCCGGTGGATTTGCTGACGCGCGAAAGCGAAGTGGAAATTGCACGCCGTATTGAAGACGGTTTAAAACACATGGTGCAAGCGATTGCCGCCTGCCCAACCACCATTTCTGCTTTATTGGCTTTAGTCGACAAAGTGGAAAGCGACGAGCTCAGTGTGGACGATTTGGTTGATGGCTTGATAGACTCAGATGTCGGTGCCGTGGATGCAGTGGAATTGGCCAGTGCCGAAGACGACGCCGAAGACGACGTGGACGATGACGAAGAAGAAGACGAAGACGGCGCTAAAGCCGCCGCTATTTCTGCAGAGGCATTGGCTAAACTAAAAGAAGAAGTGGTAAAACGCTTTGCTGTTGTGCGTGCCGCCAACCAAAAAATGACGACTATTTTGCCAGTCAGAGGTTCTCAAGATCCTGAATACCAAGCCTTACTTGCTGAAATTTTAGTTGAACTGACGGCTTTCCGCTTTTCACCTAAACAGGTTGAAGGTTTGTGTGATCAAGTGCGTAATTTGGTTGAAACCGTGCGCGGCCATGAACGTAAAGTGTTGGATTTCTGTGTAGAAAAATCCGGCATGCCACGCACGCATTTTATCAAGTCTTTCCCAGGCAACGAATGCAACCAAGACTGGTTAGCCGAAGAACTTAAAGCGGATAAACCTTACGTTGAAAAACTAAAGCGCTACAACCACTCTATTTTGGATCAGCAACAACGCTTGATTGATTTAGAAGTGACTGTGGGCATCCCCATTAAAGAATTAAAAGAAATCAACAAGCAAATGACGACCGGTGAAGCCCGTGCTCGCCGTGCTAAACGCGAAATGATTGAAGCGAACTTGCGCTTGGTGATCTCGATTGCAAAAAAATATACCAACCGTGGCTTGCAATTCTTGGATTTGATACAAGAAGGCAATATAGGCTTAATGAAAGCCGTGGATAAATTTGAAGACCGTCGTGGTTTCAAATTTTCAACCTACGCCACCTGGTGGATACGTCAAGCCATTACGCGCTCGATTGCCGATCAAGCCCGCACTATCCGTATCCCGGTGCACATGATAGAAACGATCAACAAAATGAATCGCATCAGCCGTCAAATCTTGCAAGAAACTGGTGTGGAACCGGATCCTGCTACCTTGGCTGAAAAGATGGAAATGCCGGAAGACAAGATACGTAAAATCTTAAAAATCAGCAAAGAACCGATTTCCATGGAAACGCCTATTGGTGACGACGAAGATTCGCATTTGGGTGACTTTATTGAAGACGGCCAAACCTTGGCGCCTGTTGATGCGGCCATTTATGCCAGCTTGCGTGACGCCACTAGCGAAGTGTTAGAATCCTTAACGCCCCGCGAAGCACAAGTATTGCGCATGCGTTTTGGTATAGAAATGAACACCGATCACACGCTAGAAGAAGTGGGTAAACAGTTTGATGTAACGCGTGAACGCATACGTCAAATTGAAGCAAAAGCCCTTCGTAAATTGCGTCACCCAACGCGTTCAGAAAGATTGCGCAGTTTCTTAGAAACAGGGCAAGATTAATCAGTTTAAAAGTTTCGGCCCCCTAGCTCATGCTTGGTTAGAGCAGCGGACTCATAATCCGTTGGTGCTGTGTTCGACTCACAGGGGGGCCACCAATTCAAGACGACTTAGGGAGAAATCTCTAGGTCGTTTTTGTTTATAAGCTCTCCAAGTGTTGGTTGCTGTCACAAAGAGAAGTATGGATGGTCGGTGGTTATAAAATTCAATGTCTTTCAGAGAGGATTTTTGAAGATTTTTTTTTGATTTTTAAGCTAAGTAACACTCTTAATTTATAAAATAGCTGTAATATTTAACAAATTTCAAATAATACAGAGTCATTTTGCACATGTTTTTACGAATTTATAATGCCTAAAATAAATCCTGACATACTTATCTGGGGTAGGCAGACTGCTGGGCTAAGTTTGGATGAGGCGGCCAACAAATTAGGTCTACGTGATACAAAAGCAGTCTTTGCACAAGATCAATTACTATTGTTAGAGACAGGTGAGAAAGAGCCTTCTCGAGCGATACTTTTAAAAATGGCAAAGCATTATCGTCGCCCCCTATTGGCATTTTATATGACCAGTCCTCCACAAAAAGGCGTAAGAGGTAGTGATTTTAGAACATTGCCAGAAGCAAGTTCTCAGGCTGAAAATGCAGTTCTTGATACTATGATCCGTCAAATAAGAGCTCGGCAAAATATGGTTAGAGCTCTAATGGAGGATGAAGATGATGCTGAAAGAGTAAATTTTATAGGCTCTGTGAATATTGACTACGGTACTGATGCAGTATGTGATTCCATCAGAACAACTTTAAACTTTCAGCTTAGTGAATTTAGAAAAATAAGAACAGTCGAGAATGCCTTTTCCTATTTACGCCAAAATGTTGAAGCATGTGGGGTCTTTGTAATTTTGATGGGTAATCTTGGAAGCCATCATACAACTCTGAGCGTGGAGGTCTTTAGAGGTTTTGCTTTATCTGATGCGCTAGCACCATTTGTAATTATTAACGATCAAGATGCAAAATCTGCATGGTCCTTTACCTTGCTTCATGAATTAGTACATTTGTGGCTTGGAGAAACAGGTGTAAGTGGATCCATAAATGATGTTGCAACAGAAAGGTTTTGCAATGATGTTGCTAGTGAGTTGCTTTTGCCTTCAAATGAATTGCCAAGTTTAATGGAAAACTGGAGTGAAAATCTTACTTTAAACAAAGCTCATATTGATGACTTTGCTCGCGCACGTAACTTAAGTAGCTCTATGGTGGTTTATAAATTATATCGTAAAAACTTTATAGATAAGGCGACATGGAAAGCTATAAGTAAGGATTACCGGGATAGGTGGTTTTTGCAGCGCGCCCAAGATCGTGCAGCTTCTAGAAATCAGGACTCTGGACCGAGTTACTACATGGTGCGAAGACATCGACTAGGTACCGCACTTTTGCAATTTGTAAATAGAACAATGGCTGAAGGTGTTCTAACCACATCTAAAGCCGGAGCAATTTTAGGAGTTAAACCGCAGAATATACAATCATTAATGGGAACAGTAAGCCAATAAAATGATTTATCTTCTTGATGCAAACGTCTTAATAGATGCAAATCGTGATTATTTTCAAATGAAGCGCGTACCTGAGTTTTGGGCATGGCTTTTACATCAAGGCGAGCAGGGGAAAATTAAAATTCCGGTAGAGGTGTATGAGGAGATCACTTCAGGAGTGGATGAGTTGTCTCAGTGGGGGAAAGAGGCAAACACTGAAGCAAATTTGCTGCTTCAAGAGGATGTAATTGTTGATTATGTGTCACATGTGACAAATGTTGGCTATGCAACTGATTTAACAGATATTGAAATTGAGCAAATAGGTCGGGATCCATTCCTTATTGCTTATGGATATGTTGAAGTTGGGCAGCGTACCATTGTTACAACTGAAGTATCAAAGCCATCTAAAAGAAGAGCGAATAGGAAAGTCCCTGATGTTTGCGACCATTTCAACATTCCTAAATGTAATACTTTTCAATTACTGCGTGCTTTGGATTTTTCAACTAGCTGGAATGCTTAGTTTTAACATACAGATGCACCCCACTATATAGTAATGATGTTTCGATTCGCTGCGAAATTGCAATAGACTTCTAATAGTGTAAAATATCCCATTACAGGATATAAATAATATAAGCTAATGACTAACACTATATTGGAACTGAAGAAACACACTCCGACAAGTACAGTGGGTCGTAGTAAGGTTGTTACACTTAAAACGAAACCAGAAGTTGAGCGATGGACAGATGGTGATGTTACACTTTGTTTTGGTGATAGTCTGAATCACTATGCCAATTGGTCAGCGCCAAATGTTATTGTTTCGGATGGGGCATATGGGATTTTAGGTTTTGAGGGAGACACATCTGATCATCTGGGAGTAGCTGATTGGTACGAACCCCATATTAAAGAATGGAGTGCCCGAGCAACGGCTCAAACAACACTGTGGTTTTGGAATTCAGAAATTGGTTGGGCGGTAACACACCCTGTTCTTGAAAAGCACGGGTGGCGCTATGTAAATGCAAATATCTGGAATAAAGGTAAGGCGCATATCGCGGGAAACGTAAATACAGCGAAAATTCGTCGCTTCCCAGTTGTTACCGAAATGTGTGTGCAGTATGTTTTTGAGCCACGCATTGATAACTTAACATTACAACGTTGGCTTTACCGAGAGTGGAAACGTACTGGTCTAACTCTCAAAAAAGCAAATGAAGCTTGTGAAGTCGCCGATGTTGCGGCACGCAAATATCTTGATCAAGGCCACCTCTGGTACTACCCACCGCCTGAGATGTTCGAAAAAATGGCTAAATATGCGAACATGTATGGAAATCCTGCTGGACGTCCTTACTTCTCAAGGGATGGAATTAGCCCAATGACATTGGCAGAATGGGCTAGCATGCGTTCGACATTCCATTGTCCAATAGGCATAACCAATGTTTGGGAGCGCAACCCTCTTAAAGGTGCTGAACGAGTTAAGGTGCTTGAAGTTAGTGGTAAGGCTGCTCACCTAAATCAGAAGCCACTTGACCTTATGAGTCAGATCATTTCTGCGTCAAGTGATGAAGGTCAAGTGATTTGGGAGCCTTTCGGCGGCTTATTTTCAGCATCTCTTGCAGCAAAACGTATAGGACGCAAAGCGTTTGCATCGGAAATCGATCCAACATATTTTCAGATTGGGTTAAGTCGTTTTCAGCCTTTTATTTAATATACCAACTTTACTCGATTACAGGCTGCCCTAAGTCGCATATATTGAAGCGCTCTGCTAGCACGTATCGAATTTCATCCTCAGACCCTCTGGATAATAGACGATTCCACTCGCCGATAGTACGTCCGTTGAATTGAGTGTTATATACACGATTTTTGAACATTTCAATTTCTTCATGGACAATTCGGTCCATTTTGGCAAAATTGGTATCAAGTCGGTATGGGAATCGTGCAATCAGTTCACGTAGCAACTCTTGATAGGCTATCGTTGGCTTATAAGTTAATCCATCCTCGCCCCACAGGTGGACTATGGCCTGTGCTTCTTTGAATTGTGCTGGGGTACCTTGAAATTTATATCCATTGGTATTAGTTTGTTGCAGATTACTGGTGCGAGCAGTTGTATCACCAGGCTCCAGCACTAAGTAGTCTGGTGGATTGTGATAGTGGTCATCCCGAGATTTAGCCACAGAGGCCCCTGATACAACACAGATGTCAATGATGGTAGGTTTACCAAAAATTAAAAATTCCGGTAACCATGCAAGCATTGCGACGTACGTTTGATCCTGAGTGAAATGGTTTTGGCTATCTTTGAACCTCGCTGTTATTTCTGTAGCTAGAGGAAACCAAGCTTTGATTTCAAAGCCAGGTGTAGGACTAACAGTACCTGCAAAAATTGTATCTGGGAAACCGGGGTCTTGTCTTTGCCACTTTCCGAATTCAGCAAATCCCTCCTGATCGTTAAGGTACTCACAACTATTGAACTCAATAAGGTTACCGACCAAGGGAGACAGTTTTGAAATAATCTTAGACAAATTGACCGCAGCTTCTGGAGATACTGGCTTGAATACTTCCAACACGCTGAACTCGTGGCCAACTAGTCCCTGAAGATAATTGCGTGCAAGAGCAATGGTTTGTTGAGTATTCATGCGCGGATTTTCACTTGAACGTTAGCTAGAACGATGTGTGCATCAACTCCAATTGCAGCGCAAACTTGGACAAATTCGATCAAATCTAGCCTGCGTTCTCCACCTTCATACTTAGCGACAAAAGACTGAGGGCGACCAAGTTTAGTGGACACTTCTGCTTGAGTGAGGCCAACTTTCTCACGGGCATCAACTAGGAGTGAACGAAAGTATTCGTATTCGGGAGTATGTAAAGATTTGACCATAGACATATGATAAATCCCAAAATCGGATAACCCATTTCAGGATTTTAAATAGATATGAATTGGGTAAATTTATAAAATTTAGGCTGGTTATTAACCTTGACGATTATTGCCATAAACTTTGTTAAGAAATTAAAGTAGTTCGTTAAAAGAAATACAGGGGAAATCGACTATAAAAACTGCTTGCCAGCGTTCGTGACACTAAAAATGCTTCCACTAAAGCTCAAGTTGATTGGCGTCATTATGATTGGGCCAACACACCTTATTATAAAGTCGATTTGCCAACTGATATCCAAACGGGGTTGATAAAAATTATGCACGATTTAGGGCTGTCTTATGGGGCCTTTGATTTAATCAAATCTACTAACGGGGGTTATTATTTTTTAGAGGTAAATAGTCAGGGGCAATGGCTCTTTTCAAAGGCATCTGTATAGCCAAGAATCTATGCGTAACTGACCATCATGTTGTTAGTAGGCTAAGTCAGTAATTTTAGTGATTCTTTGTTTTCAGGAATTAATTCCAATAAAGTCTCAAAGATAGAATTTAGAGAGGCAGCGTCCGCTTTCAGGGTTGATAAACTGATTCCTGTTTTATCTGGCTTATAAATATCAGATAACGAAAACTCAAAAATGTGTTTATCTGAGTCTTCGCTGGCGTATATTTCAACAGATATGCCGTTATGAGCAACAACGTTTCTTTTGCCTCTTAAAATACTTAACTCTTCGAAAAGGGCATTGACCTTTCCTGCCTCACTCGGGCACCAATTTTTGTAAACTTCTTTAGCAAGATCACATTTGCTTGATAAATTATTCTTCCTTAGTAAGTTGAAAAAATTACCTTGAAACGCCCAGCGTAGCACTTCGTTCATAAGATCTTCGATCTCACCCATTCCAAGAATGAATTCACCTATAGCCTTAGACCAATCTTCCCGTAATTCTGGAGGCATCATCTCTCTCATTGTGGATCTCCTGTTGACGCGCATTCAAAACTGCCCCCCGGTGCGTGCCGAATTTTTACCAGGCGGTTGTGGCAGATATAGATTACTACACCGCACTGGATAAGTCGACCTAACGGCATCACACAAGCAGCTCCGACAGAGCTACGCGCCTGCCATCATTCAAAACAATCAACGTATTGACTGTCACAGGGCGACCATTCGTGGATGCCAAGCTTGCAGCATTAATTTGCTGACCGTTCAGCATCAACACGCCACCTGTCTGCTGGATCAGATGAAATGCGGTCCCAATAAAATCCCGCCAGTTTTGCGCATAACAATATTCACGTTCACCATCGCTGAATGCGAAGCCCATTTCGGACGCCTGTTCTATGGCTGAATTCTCATAGCTAAGGGTGTTATTTTCTAGGGTAACAGTTAATTTCATTTTGGATCTCCTTTGTATAGACGTAAAAAAGCCCGAGAGCGGTTAGGCTGTACGGGCTAAGGGGGTTATGGTTTATAGGTTAAGGGTTAAGATTTACAAATTAAGTGCAATAGGCCATGCTTGAATCAACCTAAGCAATGGAGCAACATACAGACCTCTTTAAACTTGGGGGATGGCCAGCGTATCGGTCCCGCAAAAAAATCACGTATGCCAACAAGGATGGAGAGATAGGGGCCAGTTTTGCACCCCCACCCTGCCGGAGAACCACTAAAATTTACGCTGAACCAGCTAAAGATGAATTTTTCAATGCCTCTTGGATTATGTCTGAAGCTGTACTTGATGCAGAATGCAAAGCTTTCGATGAAACGGTCGAATAGCGCATGGTCGTTTTCGGATCTGAATGCCCAGCTAGAACTTGAATTTCGTATAAGGACCGTCCACTTGAGGCCAGAGCACTACAAAAGAAATGTCGGGCGTCATGAATCCTCATTTCGGGCAGGCGTGCTTTTTTTCTAAGCTTATCCCAAACTTTATGAATACTTACAAACGGCTTGCTGGTTCTTAAATTGATAAAAAGATGATGAAACTTATGCTCCGTTTCTAGTTGGTTAATAACATCAAGCGCACTTTGATTTAGCGGTACGATCCGTAAACGCTTCGATTTAGAGTTGCTTGCAGGAATACACCAAATTTTACGTTCTCTATCCACCTGATCCCAGGTTGCGGATAGCACCTCATTCAAGCGCGCACCGGTAGCCATAAGAAACAAGATAATTTGAGAAACAGAACGGCAAGAATCTGTTTTAAGCACTTGCACTAACCTTGCCAACTCTTCCTCGCTTAAATAGCGCTCTTTTTGATTCATTTCAGCTAGCATGGCTATTCGGTTGATTGGATTTTTCTCAAGCATATTCCATTCAACACTTAAATTTAGCATCCTACGTATAAGCTTGATGTGATGGTTAGCCGTTGCCGGCGCAAGACCTTCAGCCAACAGTTCTGCCTGGAAATTTTGAGCCTGCATTTTGGTCAAATCATTAAGCCTTTTAGAGCCGTATTTTTTAGATATGCGTAAGCGAAACAGCTCCTCATCCCTTGCCCAACTGCGCTTGCGTGGCTTAGCAAACGGCAAATAGAAATTGTAGAAAAAGTCATCAAAAGTAATGACAGATTTTCTGGCCCTTTCTTCAGCCCGTGGGTCTGCACCGAGCGCAATTTCTGCTTTGAGCTCCTTAATCTTGCAACGTGCCTCCGCTAAACTGATGTCCGCAGTACGGCCAATTTTTTGATGGCAGGATTTGCCGCCTTGGTCTTTGTAGCGAAGGTAATAGGTACCCTGATTGCTACTGGAACTTCTTACTTCAATATACAAGCCACTACGGTCATCAGACACAAGCTCGATCCTAGGCGCTCTTGCATACGTTTGAAGATTTGTATCAATTAATGATTGGGTCAATTTAATAATCATTTCATTCTCTCCTAACTTAAGTTAATGAATGCGGCCTGTGGTAGCACCGCGTTAATGTTATGGCTTGATTTGTTCATCCAGCCGGTAGATACGCTTGTTATTCGTTTTCTTTCCAGCCGCCGTAATAGGCAGCATTTTTTCTTCAACTAACTTACTGACTGCCTTGCCGATATTGATGCGCACCCCTGTGTCCAGAGACTCCCAGCCATCTTCGCCGATTAAGTCTTCGGTCAAATAGACGCGATCATGGGGTAGTGTTTTGATGTTGCTTAAAATGAGCTCGGCAATGAACTTGTTTTTTGCCAAGTCGTCATGTGTGTTTTCTTTAGAAAGTGGCGTCGAATGCGTCATGTTTTTCTCCTAATAATGAAATGGTGATATTGCGTTTTTTGCCGCGACTAAACTCAACGCGAATGCCTTGTGTTAATAAACTGGCCTGAAGTGGCAGCAAGCGTTTTGAAAGGGCGATAGCATTTTGTGGCCAATCGCGTGACCGTAGTATTGATTGCGACTGTTGCTTATTTAGGTGAATTAGAAATTCATCAGGTGTGCCAGACCATAGCTCGTCAAGGTAATCTTGAGAAAAATTCATGACAGCCGCCGCTAGTAAATTATCTTGAATACAATTTAACTGGCCTTGATTTAGGGCGTCACTATAAGCAGCTTGATAGACGCCTACTGGAACGCCATCTGCTTTTTCCATAGCCGCAAGCCATTTCACAAAATCAATCATGCGTTCAGGATTGGTAACCTCTGCGTGCGGCAGGCATTTGAAAATCTTAGAAATAAAATTAAACATACCGTCCATGATTCTTGGCAAATCCGCATTGAATTCGGTGACGATCTCAACTTCAGATTTACGATTACTTTCTGGAATGGTCTCAAGTTGGACTGGAAGGCAGCGCTGGGCAAGATCCGGTTGATCAATGAAGCTATGTAACCCATTTAGGACCAATGCAACATGTAAATGCAGCACTTGTTGCTCGGCATCGCTATATAGTTGCCTAGTAGACATTGCGCCGCCTGTGGATGCAACACAAAGACTATCTGACATTGCCTGTTTAATATCACGAATATTGTCAAAGCAAAGAACATGCGCATTTTGGGCTGCAATCGATAAATCTTTAATGTTATTTGGCATTAATTGCACACCAACAACACTTGGATCGATTAACTTGAGTAGGATGTTATTACAAAGCGAAGACTTGCCTGACCCCTGACCGCCTTGTAAAACCAAGATCACAAATTTGGTCGAATCTACCTTAGGATGGGCAAGAGTATAGGTTAGCCAGCCTATAAAAAGCATCATTGAGACAGGGTGTAGATTAAGGTATTTTTTAACTAGATTAATATCTCCGTTGGCTGATGGTTTAGCTAAGGGTAATGATACGGGGGTTCTGTAAAATAATAGTTCAGAACCTTCTGTAATTAACTGAACGCCAGACGCAGTAATCCTTATTCTTGCGTGAGTCTCATCGCCTAAATCTATCTCTACGCCACCAACAATCGGTGCAACGCGATACCATACATTTTTAAAAATACCGGTAGTTTCTGCATACGCTCTTAAATGGTCTACAATTTCGTTAATATCGCTTTTACGAAGAGTGAAGCCTTCCTCGTGGCCTAATTCCCGAATAATATTATTAAGCTTACGGCTGCCTAAGGCCAAGACATAAGGATTGGCTGCGTCTCTAATGATGGCGTAGGCAGACCCGTTTTGCGCCAGAACGATGTCTAATTTTTTTGTTAAGTTATAAGGAAATCTGTCTATTCCCTTGTTTGCCAAAGTGACAGCGGTTACATGTTGCCCAGTTGGATTGCCAGAGCTGTGAAGATTTTCTACTTCATGAGGGGGTTGTATTTGCATATTCGCATCCTTAAAAAATTATGGAATACGAATAATAAAAGCTAGGTGAGTGTCCCCAGCAAGAGTCCCCCATGAACTATTTATGGGGGGTAGGCTTATATATCAATAACACTTCCTTCATCACGCAGACGTTCCCATGCTTTTTCGAATGTCTTATCACTTCTAAATAGTGGTTCATGTCGAATATCTTTTTTCACTTGGCTTTTGACGCCAGGTTTTCCAGGTGAATTTATAGGGAGCGCTTGTGGATTATGTCCTAGTTTTTTAATCGCATCCAAGATTGCCCTTTCTTGATCGCGCATCTTAGGTGCAGGCTTGAGTGGCTTGCCGATATTCAATTCGTCTAAGATGGAAATCTGTAAAACCTCATGCGCCCAATTTTTAAGGCTGCACAAGTCGATGCGTGGATATCCAGCGGTTTTCGTGGCTAGCTTATCAAGCAATAATTTAGAACTGTCGCCTTTGGCAAGTTCGTTGGCGATGAGAGTTCTGTATATATATGTATGCTCAATTTGATCTTCACATCGATCGAGCTCAGCCTGTTTGTCAGCAATGATTTCGCCCGATGCCTTATCTAACTTTGCTTCCGCAAGGTCACTTTCCGCTTGTTCTAACTCACCCACTAAATAATCATAGCCCACACTGCATAGCCACTCTCCATCTGAAGGATCCTCGGAATGTTGCACCCAGTGGTGAATATAACTTTGCGGAAATCCCAGTAAATACATCACGGCTTCTTCTGTGGTGCAATTGGTTGAGGAGTATAAAAGTCTTTTAATGTCAGAATTTTTCATGAGGCATCCGTTAATGCTGATGGTTAGAAACAGATTGAGAGTATATAAGCTCAAGGCGGTGTTTAGGGTATTGCATCGTGTACTCAGGCAATCAATGGAAATGATCAGTGCAGCATTTCACTGGCAGCTTGTGACAATGGCGCCACTTTTATAGAAAAATAAAATCGCATTAAATCG
>SXGT01920210.1_pt1 | contig 14377 bp, 13 predicted proteins | sample 3176221 | NCBI WGS metagenome assembly SXGT01 (sample SAMN11356862, study PRJNA531348) | freshwater metagenome | isolation source: freshwater sample F1-120 | place: China: Fuxian Lake, Yuxi | collected 2017-12-25
GAGATCATGTGCCCCGCCGACGACAGCCATCTGACGCTCGAGTTTGACGATCACTATGTGCTGTCGCCCACCATCCGCTTCCATCGCGGCGACGTCGACTATGCGGTCAATCGGCTCGGGGAAAAGGGACAGCCGGTGCCCCAGGGGTTCGAGTACAACTCGGGGTCCAACGACGTCTTCCTGACGCCGGACGAGATCGTCGAATTCAACCGTGTCGCCCTGGAGCGGGGCGCCTGATCCGGCGAACCCACGGAGCATGGTTAAGAAACTGTGTTATATCGCCCGTCGCGATGCGACACGAATGTCGTTAGAAATCATCTTTCACAAGGGCAGAGAAAACAATGGCTCGTTTCATAGAATTGACGCAGGAAAGCGGCTCCAAGATCACGGTCAATGTGGAGCAGATCGTGACCTTCGCGCCCCTGGGCGGAGATCCGCTGCGGGGCACGGCGATCGCCTTCGGCTTCTCGACCGGGGACAAGATGGCCGCAAGAATAATCCGGGTGGTGGAGCCCTACATCGAGGTCTCCAAACTGTTCGCCAGAAAATAGGGTTTCTCGCCAGGGGCCGCTGACACTGTTCAGGCTTGTTGCGGCCTGATAACCATCGGGGCAGTGCAAGCCTGAGGTTGATCCCGCCCCATGTTCATGACTGAGGGAGAACAGGTCCACGAAGGCCTGCCGCGGCGACGTCGTATCTTGGCGGCCGCGTCCCCGTTCCTGACAGCGGCCCGGTCCACCATCGTAACGATCCACGCCCTTCTGCTCAGGGAGTCGCGCACGCGATATGGTCGCCGTTCCGGTGGTTACGTCTGGGCTCTGATCTCGCCGATGATCCTGCTGGTCACCATGGTCGCCGTGTTCGCGGTGATCACACGGCCGGCCGGAGCGGGCGACAGCATGGTGGTCTTTTTCCTGACCGCGATCCTGCCCGTCTTTCTGGTGCGCAACGTCATCGCTCGGGGCGGAAACGCCATCCGGGCCAACCGCGTCCTGATGCACTATCCGCAGGTCAACGCCTTCGAGGTGATCACGGCCCGCACCCTTCTGGAGTGTCTGACCTATTTCATCGTGCTGGTCCTGTTCGCCCTGATCATGTTCGCCTTTTTCGGACTTTCGTTCTCGGCGTGGATCGATCAGCCGATGGGCATGCTGGAGGTCGGGGGGGCGCTTTTCCTGCTTTGCTATGGCGCGGGTTTCCTGAGTTCGCAGATCGGCCGGGCGTTCGACCCGTGGAACGAGCTGACCGGTCCCATCGGCCGCGTTCTGCTGCTGACGTCCGGACTTTGGTTCACGCTGGGCAGCCTGCCGCCCGAGTTCCTGGCCATCGTGAAGTACAATCCCTTGGCGCACATCGTGGAGTGGATCCGCGACGTGTCGATCCGGGATTTCCGCAGCGATCTCTACAATCCCTGGTATCCCATCGGGATGGGAGTGGTTTTCCTGGCGGCGGGGCTGTTCATCGACTGGCTTTACCGGATCAGCGGTTATGACCTTCAGCCCTGAGGCCGCAGCATGATCGAACTCATCGGGGTCGAGAAATCGTATCGTACGCGGTTCGGCAAGCGACCGATCATCCGGCCCACCGACCTGGTCTTCTATCGCGGCTCATCCACCGCGGTTCTGGGACTGAACGGAGCGGGCAAGTCCACGCTGCTTCGGCTGATCTCGGGTGTGGAGCGGCCCGATCGCGGCGAAGTCCGGCGGTCGGTGACCGTGTCGTCCCCGCTGGGACTGGCAGGCGCCTTTCACCAGACCATGACCGGGGCGGAGAACCTGAAATTCGTCTGCCGCATCTATGGCAAGGACATCGCCGAGACGACCGACTTCGTGCGTGATTTCTCGGAGCTGGGGCCGTATTTCCACGAACCGCTGGGAACCTACTCTTCCGGCATGCGGGCGCGGCTGTCGTTCGCCCTCAGTCTTGCGGTGGACTTTCAGGTCTATGTGATCGATGAAGGTCTCAGCGTCGGCGACGCGGCTTTTCGCAGGAAGGCTCAACAGGCGTTCGCCGAACGGCGGGCGCGATCTGACATCATCATGACTTCCCACAGCATGTCGACCATTCGTGAATTCTGCACCCGCGCCGTGGTCATGGATCGGGGCGAGGCGGCGGCGTTCGAAAGCCTGGACGCCGCAGAGGACTACTACATGGAAATCGTGGCCAGAGGGCGCGCCGCATGACCACCATCGACGTTCCCGTGACGGCCGGCAGGGACAAGGCCGCGCGCCGACGCACCTGGCTGGCGCGGTCGGCCGTCCTGTTCATCCTCGGCCCGGCGATTCTCTATGCGCTATATCTGATCCTGCTGGCTCCGGCGCAGTACCAGACCAACACCGCCTTCGCGGTCCGGGGGGCCGAAGCCGCGCCCATCGACGCCCTGGGCGCCCTGGGCATCGCCCCGCCCAGCTCCAACACCCTGGATGCCCGCATCGTCGAGGAATACATCCGCTCCAATGCGATGGTGGAGGGCCTGCGCGAGCGCTACGGCTTCGAGGAGGCCTATTCGCGGTTCAGCCTGGACCCGTTCTCGTTCCTGTCAGCCAGCGCTGACCACGAGACGGCGACCCGTTTCTGGCGCGGCAAGGTGCGGGTCATGCATGACGCCGCGTCCCAGTCCGCCACGGTGGAGGTCAGCGCCTTTACGCCTGAGGATTCCCTCCGCCTCAGCCAGGGCGTGCTGACTCTCAGTGAGGAACTGGTCAACCGGATGTCCGATCGGGCCATGGACGACCTGATGGCCGCCGCCGACCGGGAGATCGAGCGCAAGCGCGAGGAATACGAGGCTGCCCGCGACCGGCTGGCCGAATATCAGGGCCAGCGCTTCTCCGGCGTCGATGTGGCCACGCCGGCGCAGCAGGCCATGGCCCTCGTGGGCAGCCTGGACACCCAGCTGGCCCAGAAGCGCACCGAGCTGGCCACAATGAGCCAGACCTACCAGCCTGACGCGCCCCAGCTGACCGGCCTGCGTCGTGAGATCGCGGCGCTGGAAGCCGAGCGGGCGCGCGCCGTGCAGCGCGCCATGTCGACGCCGGGCGAGCAGGCGTCCAGCCGTCAGATCGAGGCCCAGGCCGTGCTGATGGACTATGAGTTCGCCCAGCAGGCCTACACCACCGCCCTGCAGGCCGCCGAGAGCGTCCGGCGTCAGTCCATCAATGACCGTAAATACGTGGTGGCCTATGTGCCGCCGCGCGAGCCGGAGCAATCAAACTGGTGGTCGCGTCTGGGCAATATCTTCGCCGTGCTGATCGGTTCGGCCCTGCTCTGGGGCGTCGGCGCCCTCATCTATTCGATCATTCGGGATCATATGGAATGACCGGTTCTCGCTTGCTGAAGATCGCGGCTATGGTCGCCGCCCTGTTGGCGCCGGCCGGTCTGGCCCAGGCCCAGACCGGCGCCGCCGCACCGACCCTCACCGCGCCGGAGCAGGCCGCGCCGCAGGGCCCGGAAGCCCTTGTCATCCAGGAACGGCGGGGGGTGCGCCCGCCGCCGCTGGGCGCCGACATGTTCGGGGGCGAGGCGCCCCAGGCCTCCACCGACGTCGTGGACCCGGACTACATCTTGCAACCGGGCGATACGGTTCAGGTGACCCTGTGGGGCATGGTCGAGGGAAGCCATGAACTGACCATCGACGCCCAGGGCAATGTGGTGGTGCCTGGCGTGGGCCCGATCCGTCTGGCCGGCGTGACGGCGTCCCAGGCGCCCGTCGTGGTCGAGCGCGCCAGCCGCCGGGTCTACAATGAAGGCGTGCAGGTTTACGCCACGCCCATCACGACCGCCTCGACGCGGGTTCTGGTCACCGGTCCGGTGGAGCAGCCGGGATCCTTCGCCGGCGCCTCGGACGACGCGCTGATCGTCTATCTGCAAAGGGCGGGCGGCATCGATCCTGTGCGCGGCAGCTATCGCCGCATCCGCATCCTGCGCAACGGCGAGGTGATCGCCCGCGCCGACCTTTATGATTTCCTGCGCGAAGGCGTCCTGCCGCGCGTCAGCTTCCGCACGGGCGACGCCATCGTGGTGGAGGATCAGGGCTCCATCGTCTCGGTCAGCGGCGACGTGCGTGCGCCCTTCACCTTCGAACTGGCGGGGTCGACAGGCCAGGGCGGAGAATTGATGCAGTTCGCCCGGCCCCAGCCCGGCGCCACCCACGCGGCGGTGGTCGGTGTGCGCGACGGACAGCCCATCAGCGCCTACATCCCGCTGAACCAGTTCTCGGCCTTCACCCTTATGGATGGCGACCGGGTCCAGTTCGAGTCCGATACGCGACCCGCCAACGTGCTGGTGCGGGTCGAGGGCGCGCATGGTGGACCCTCTGTGTTCACCGAGGCGCGGGGGACCACCGTGGCCCAGGTCCTGTCCCAGGTGGCCATCGACGCGGACGCGGACATGGAGTCCATCCACCTGCGCCGCCAGAGCGTGCGTGAGGCCCAGCGCCAGACCCTGAACGAGGGGCTGGAGCGTCTGGAACGAACCGTCCTGCTGTCGCCGGCGCGGTCGCCGGCCGAGGCCCAGTCGCGCGCCAGCTCCCTGGCGTTCGTGACCGAGTACATCCAGCGCGCCCGGCAGGTTGAGCCGCTGGGCATCCTGGCGCTGGACGGTCAGGACCTGAACCAGGTGCGGGTGGAGACCGGCGACGTCATCGTCATCCCGCGCCGTTCGCAGGTGGTGACCATCGCCGGCGAGGTGAACGCACCCCAATCGATCCTGGCCCAGTCGGGTCAATCGGTCTCCAGCTATGTTCGCGCCGCCGGCGGCTACACGTCGCGCGCCGACCGACGTAATGTTCTGGTGTTCCGCCAGGACGGCCAGTTGCGCGAGGGCGGGCGGGCCATGCCGGGCGACCGGATCCTGGTCATGTCCAAGCCCGACTCTACGCTGCTGCCGTTCCTGCGGGACCTGACCCAGACCATCTTCCAGATGGCCGGCGTTCTGGTGGCGGTGGATCGGTTCAGCGACTGAGCGGACAAGGGCGCGGTCTCGGCCGCGTCAGCCTGCTTTCTTGTTGCGCGCGCGGCGCTGATCGCCGAAGGGGCGCAAGGCGTCCAGCTCCCAGGACTCCCAGGGACGGATCAGGTGCAGGTGCAGTTCCGCCGTCAGACGCTCGTCGTCCGAGGCTTCGGGAAGGCGCGCGGCGGCCGCGCCCTGATCCGCCGGGGTGCGCCACACGCGCCTGTGACCCGCGATCTCGAAGCCGGCGCCGAGCATGAGGGCGACCCAGGCCGTGGGCGTCAGAAAGCCGTAACCCGGGGCGTCCTGTGAATCGCCGCCGTCGCCGCAACGCAGGCGCGCGAGCATCTCGCCACCCGGTCGCAGCAAGGCGTAAAGCCGCTCAAGTCGATCTTCCAGCCCGCTCAGGGGCAGGAAACCGTCGAGCTGGCGAGCCAGGATCAGATCCGCGGCCCCGTCCTCGAGCGCGTTCAGCGTCTCAAGGCCGGCGGTGAGCTCCACGGCCGCCATGTCCTGAGGGTTCCAGGCGGCCCCGCCGCCCACGCCGGTCCAGTATGGATGATGATCCAGGCCCGTCACCGAACGTGCGCGCCCGCTCGCCGCCAGGGCGCCGGCCAGACGGCCGTCGCCGCATCCCAGCTCCAGCACGTCCGCGCCCTCGACCACGGGGGCGAAGGGCGCGAAAAGATCGTTCCACAAGGCGACCGCGTCTTCCCAGGCGGCCTGATCCGCCGGATCGACCCGCTGTGGTCCAGGCAGGATCACCTGCCGACCGGAGCGCAGTATCTTCCTGGCCTTGTTCAGCATGGTCATGCCGCGCCTCCCGCCTTTCTCGCGACCAGGCGCAGGGCGCCGGTGCTCAACTCGACCGGATCGTAGGCGGCCAGTCGCGCCGAATGCAGCAGGCCGAGCTCCTGCGGCAGCCGCTGCGCGCCGACGCCGTCCAAGGCTGCGGGATGCAGCCCGGCGGAACGCAGCAGCAAGGTCCAGGACGCCGCCGTCAAGGGCGCTCGCGCCGCCCGACCGTCCTCCAGCTCGCCTGCGCGCGCCAGATGAGGAAACAACAGAGCGTCGAAGTCCTCGTCCGGCCCCGGCGCGGCGAAGGTCTGGATTTCGGCGGCCAGAACGCCGTCCTCCGTCAGAAGCTCAGCCAGGGCGGCCAGGCGTGACCTCACTTGCGAAAGGCCGCCGATCTCCAGCCCGCCGCCGGCCACGATCAGATCGAAGGCGCCGGGCCGGACCGCAGCCAGGTCAGTGAGAGTCGCCGGATCTGTCCTGAAGCGCGCGCGGGGCGGCGGAGGATCGGGATGAAGCAGGGTCAGGCTGCCGGGCGACAAGGCTGTCTGGACGGCTCGCGCCAGATCCGCGCCCTGGGGCCCGAATACGAGGGCGTTCTCGACGCCGGTCGGCGCGCCCAGGCTTTTCCAGCGCCTGGCCAGGGACTGGACGGGGGAGGCAGGACTCATACGGGATCCGCCTTCAACGCCTGACGGTAGGCTGCGTCGTAGCGCCTGACGCCTGACAGGCGGAATCGTCGCGGCCCACGCCTCTGTTCCGCCAGCGGCTCGAACGCCTCCGGCGCCTCGACGAGGGCGCGCAGATGGCCGGGCGAGAAGACCGCCGCCGGATCAACACAGGCGATCCGGGTCTCGCCCAGACCGGCGATGAGCTTCGCCATCATCTCCACCTTGATCTCGTCGCGATCCGCCAGAACGGGGAAACCGTGCGGACTGCGTTCCCAGCCCGCTTCCAGCCAGGTCGGCAGTCGCGCGGCCATGGCCTGATTCCACGCATCGGCCTGGGCCGCGGAACGGACCACGGAGCGTCGCAGCAGGGCCAGGGGGGCGATTCTGGCGGTGATCAGGCTGTCGGTTCTCATCCTGAGGGCGGCGACGACCAGATCCGCCGCCGCCTCGGCGGCCATCGCATCGACCGTGTTCAGGGCGTGACGCACGGTCCGGTCGCGGACATGAGCGGGGGTCGACAAGGCCATGGTCGTCGGTACGACCACCAGGTCGTCATAGGCGGCGAAGGGCGCCGTTTTCCAGCGCATCCACGCAGGCAAATCCAGCTGTTCGGGCCGGTCGACCAGCACGACGTTCGCGCCGAGACGCCTTGCCTCGGCGAGAGTCTTCTCGTTCAGCGCGCCGGGGCCGAAGCTGACGACCTGCGGCGCCGCGCCGACGATGGACAGATAGCGCTCATGAGCAAAAGCGGTGACGGCGACGTCGTCCAGCTGAGCCAGGTCTTCCGACAGGGCGCGCCACGGTTCGGGGTTGACCATCAGTCCCAGGGCGTGCCCGCGCGTCACGAGCAGGTCTGTCAGCCGCCGGACCTCATCGTCGCCCATGGCCTCGGCGGCGAGCGCGTCCACCAGAAACAGACCTTTGAAATTGCTCTTCTCCAGGGTCAGAACCACGCTTTCGAGCGCCGCCTCGCCTGTTCCGGACCACCACTGGCGTGACGCGACGTCCCGCACATCGGCCATCGGCGACAGGTCGGGACGCGCCGTCACGTCCACGGCGATCAGCAATGCCGATCCGATGGCCTCGGCCTGCGGCGCGAGTTTGTCGGGACGCCCCGGCGCATGGGACGCAGGCGCGCCTCGAATGACCTTGTCTTCTGTTTCGGGGCGCGGGACGGGACGGTCGCCTCGCTCATCGGCGGCGGCGATCATCGCCGGCGTGATCTCCAGTCCCTTGCGGTTGCGCCAGCGGCCGCGGACCTTCGGCAGAATGTCGTACTCGAACTGCCCATCCCGCAATTGACCCGGCGGCAACAGAAAACGCGGCTTGCTGCTGACCATGTCCACAAGAGGTCGATCAACGCCCGGCCGCTTGACCTGGAGGCGGTACAGGTCAGCCCCCTTGACCACCTCGCCCATCAGCAGGTCGGGCGCGGGTGTTTCAAGGTCATCGCCGATGCGAGGGATCGGCGCATAATCATGCAGCCGCGAGAAGCGTTCCTCGGGATCGTCGATGGAGCGCACCATGACCCGGAAGGCGAGCTGATCGGGCGTCAGCCGAAGATCGGCGGGCAGCCGACATTCCGTCCGGAAGCCGTCATATACCCGCTGGCGCTCGCCCGTGTCCTGGTTTCGTACGATGACGCGGTACTGCTGATCGGGGCCGGCGGGCTCCCACCGCAGCACGGGACTGGCGACACATCGACGAATGGTCTTCAAGCGGCCGGCTCCTGCTGTCAGGCCTGGGGAACGCTCGGGGCTCCGCATGGCTGCGCCCCATGCGGATATCGGCGTGGCGGCCTGTGGTCAATCAAGCGCTCGCCGTTCAGGCCGCCTTCTGGGCCCACTGGCCATAAAGATCATCCAGACCCGCTGCGGCGCGAGCCCATGTGAAGCGCTGCTCAACATCGCGACGCGCGTTCCGGGCGACAGCCATGGAGCGGTCGGGGGCTCCGATGACCTCGCCCAGCAGGTCGGTCAGCTCACCCACGTCCCCCTTGTTGAAGAGGAAGCCGTTCTCCCGGTGGATGAGGGTTTCGGATATGGCCGACACATTGGACGCCACCACCGGCAGCTCCATGGACATGGCCTCCAGCGGCTTCAGGGGCGGCACCAGTTCGGTGACTTGCGCCGGACGCCGTGGATAGACCGCCACATCCATCAGGGAATACCAGCGTGGCGCATCTGTGTGGGGCACGCGGCCCGGCATGATCAGGTGATCGGAGACCCCCATGACCCGAGCCGCTTCCCGCACCTCGCGGAACGCGGGGCCGTCGCCGACCAGAAGGGCGCAGACGTCCAGACCGTCCTTGCGCAGGTGGGACAGCGACGTGATCAGATCGACCAGGCCTTCGTAACCGGTCATGGACCCCAGGAAACCGAGCACGCGCCGGTCATCCAGGCCCATTTCGCTGGCCAGGGCCTGGTCGCGGGGGCGCGGACTGAAAACCTGCGGATCCACGCTGTTGGGAATGACGATGATCTTGCGCCCGTCGACGCCGCGAGAAATCAGCTCGTTCTTCAAACCGTTCGAGATCGCCACCACCGCGTCAGCCTCCTGGGCGACGACGGTTTCCTGGCGACGCTGGAATTCAAAGCGCTCCGAGCCTTCCCAGTGGGGCGTGCGGGCCGCGCTGGTCAGTTCCCACAATCCGCGAACTTCATAGACGAAAGGAAGGCCGGCCCGGCGCGCCGCCATGAGGGCGGGGGCTGCGTTGACGTGGTTGGACGCCGCCTGAACCACCGACGGCCTGACCTTGTGGATGTGATTCAGCAGGGCGCCGCCGGCTTCGTCGCAATACCGGTCAAACGGCGTGGCGTTGGACGGCGGCCCGGCGAGGCGGGAATAGACCACGCCATCGACCTCCTGAGGGCCGAGGCGACCGGTGACATGCTGGGCGTCGTTGCGATCGGCGGGATAGCCGGGCCGGGTCACGGCCTCCACACGCCAGCCCTGGCGGCCGATCGCCTTGATCAGGGAATGGGTCCGCGCCGCGTAGCCCGTGACGTGATGGGGAAAGGAGCTGGCGGCCACATAAAGCAGCGAGCGATCCCCCACCGGTTTGATGGACCGTCTTGCCGGCACCGACAGGCCGGAACGCTGGATGCGGGCCACGCCTTCGATCAGGTCCCGCCGTAGTCTGGCGTGGGCCGGCAAGGTGGCCTGGGCTTCGTCGAGCCGGCGATACAGGGCCAGCGGCTCATCGATCATGCCGGCGTTGTAGAGCACACCGGCCAGCCACAGAATCCTGTGGGGGCTGGGGTCATGCTCCACCGTGCTGCGCGCCAGGGCGATGCTCTTGTCGAAGTCCACCAGCTGAAGCGACATGGACAGATCAGCCACCACCCGCATCGCCAGCTTGGGGTCGCGGCATTCCGTCAGGGCGGTGGCGACAATCTCCTCCGCCCTCATGTCGAAGACATTGAGGCTGAGTTGCTGGATACGCGCTGCGGTATCGGGATTCAGGTTGGGGTCACGGACCGAGGATCGCCCCCGGCGCTGCCGAGACTGGCGCACGAGCCGAAGCAGTCCGGCCGGCAGTTCGATCGCGCCGCGCCAGGTCTTGGCGCGGATCAGCAGATTGCCGAGCTGGAACGAAATGGTGTCCTTGAGGCGCTCGTTCTCCGCCGACAGGGCCAGCACCTTGAGGCGCAACTGGGCCGCTTCGGCCGCCAGCTTCAGCATGTTTTCGCTGGAGGCGTCCAAGGTCGGCGAGCCTGGCGAAGATTCATGCGATTGCGTCGCGGACAAGGCTGACGAACGGTGAATGCTGTCGGGCAAGCCGCGCCTCACGGAAAATTCCTAACGCATCGGTTGTGTCACACGGCGGCGTGATTGGCCACCAGCCCGAAGTTCGGGGCGTTTATTGTCGTGCGAGTTGTGCCGTTAAGGCCACGCAGACAGCCCGCAACCCCTTCAAAAACAGGAAGTCTTGATTGGTTCCTGATGTCCAGGCGTAATTTCGTCAGGCTTTATCCACGGATTCGAGCACGAGGGATGGATGCTCCGTGATGGGCCGAACCTCGGCGTACAGACCCGCCCCGCGCCCCGCGCCCCCATAGAAGCGATCCGCACGTCGCTCTTCGCGGCGTGGCTCATTTGCGACAGGTCTTTTGTGATCCTGAATGGCTTCCATCGTCATGGCTTCCCCTTCCTCTGACTCCGGATCCGACGGGGCCGGACTCTTAGTGATCTGGAAAGGATGCGCAAGCATTTATCGCGCCATCGTAAGTCTTCGTCAGGCGCACGAATTCTGAAATCAGGATTTCAGGAACAGTGCTGCGCGGCCGAGGTCCTCCACGGTGTCCACGTCCACTGATCGACTCTCGCCCATGACGTGATAGGCCGTGTCCTGAGCGATGAATCCGCCTGCGATATTGGCGTGTTCCCATTTCAGGACATAGACGGCCCCGTTGAGGGCGAAGGGCGTTCCATAGGCGGATGCCGGCGCGAGCGTGTCGTCCCGTCCGATCACCAGGGTTTCCGCCTTCAACACAGGGGTCACGCTGACGGCGGTGGAGCAACCCCGGTCGCAGCAGAGCCTCAGGGTCACGTCGATATCCTCGGCCGTGCGCAGGGGCGAGGTGGGCTGGAGCAGGACCAGATGGGAGAAGGCGCCGGGTTCGACCTCATCCGCCCAGGCCATGGCGTGGCGCACAACGTCGAGCGAGGAGGCTTCGTCCGTGGCCAGTTCAGCGGGACGCATGAAGGGAACCTCGGCGCCGCCGGCGCGGGCCGCCTCGGCGATGGCGGGGTCGTCGGTGGAGACGATCAGGCGGTCGACGCCGCGCGCCTCAAGGCCCGCGTCGATGGCGCGCTGAAGCAGGCTGCGACCGTGCAGGTCGGCCAGGTTCTTGCCGGGCAGGCGTTTGGAGCCGCCGCGCGCGGGGATCAGCCCGAGGACGCGGCTGCGGCTCATGGGGTCACGGCGGCGAACACCGCCTCATAGTCGCTGCGCGCCAGTTCGAAGTCGGGCGGGCGGCCGATGTCGATCCAGTATTCGTGGATGGGGAAGGCGCCGACCGTGTCGCCCCGGTCCGACAGGGCGGCCAGCAGGGTGGGCATGTCGTAGTGGCCGGTGTCCGGCACCTGTTTCAGGGCTTCGGGGCCCAGCACATAGATTCCGGCGTTGGCGAACCAGCGGAAGGTGGGCTTTTCGCGGATGGAGACCAGCCGGTGGCCTTCGGTCTCCACCACGCCGAAGGGGGCCTCGAACCGGTGCTCGCGCACGCAGACGGTGGCGGCGGCCTGGTGATCGCCATGGAAGTCCAGCAGCTGGGCGAAGTCCAGCCGGGTCAGGACGTCGCCGTTCATGACCAGAAACGGTGCGTCGATGGGCTCGTCCAGCAGGGACAGGGCCCCGGCGGTGCCGCGCGGCTCGGTCTCGCGCAGGTAGGAGATTTCGACGTCAAAGGCCGAGCCGTCGCCGAAATGCCCCTCGATCACCTCGGCCAGATAGTTCACCGCCAGCCGGAAGCGCCGGAAGCCCTGATCGCGCAGGCGCTCGATGATGGTCTCCAGCAGGGGGCGGCCCGAGATGGTCAGCATGGGCTTGGGGGTGTGGCGGGTCAGGGGGGCCAGACGCGCGCCGCGTCCGCCAGCCATGATGATCACCAGATTGTCCCGATCGCCGGCGTCGCCGTAATGCTCGGGATACAGGCCCACCACCCGGCCCGCACGGTCGATGACAGGGGCCTGGGTCGCGCCGCGCACGTCCAGCTCGGCCTGGATTTCAGCGGGGTTCTGGCCCCGGCGCACGGCCACCGGCTCGGTGTTCATGGCGGCCTCGACACCCGCCTCCATGGGGGTCATGCGCAGCAAGGCCCGGCGCACGTCGCCGTCGGTGAGGGAGCCGCGCAGCCGGCCGTTCTCGTCAATGACCACCACCAGCTGGCCGCGCACGGCGTCCAGTCGCTCGATGGCCTCGCGCAGGGTGGCCTGATCGGACAGCAGGTAGGGGGCCAGTTCACGACGGGTCATGATGGGCGCTCCTCGGGAAAGGACTTTTGTCTGAGACGGGCGTCGATGGGCTCGGCGGCCAGACGGGCGGCGATGCGCGGGCCTGCGCGGCCGTCGCCATAGGGATTGATCATGGCGGTCAGGCTGGCCCGGAAGGCCGGGTCCAGCGCGCGGCTCAGGGCCTGCCGCACGGCGGCGGGATCAGCGGCCGCATCGAGGACATTGGCGCCCCGGTCGCGACCCTTCTGGCGGTCGCCCACATTGACCACGGGCAGGGCGAAGGCCGCCGCCTCGATGACGCCGCTGGACGAGTTGCCCGCCATCACCGCCGCGTGGGCGAGGGCCGGGGCGTAGAGCGAACCGAGGCTGGGGATCAGGTGAACGGCCGCCTGCCGCTCGGCCCAACTGCGGATGCGCGCCGCCTGTCCCGCCCCGCCGGGGTCGGCGTTGACGCCGGTGAACAGGACGGGGCGGGCGCTTTCGGACAGGGCGGTCAGCAGGGCCTCCAGCCCCACCGAGCCGCCGTCAGCGGTCAGGGTCTCGGGGTGCCAGGTGGCGAGGATGAAGTCGCCGGGGTCATCCATGTTCAGGGCGCGGAACAGGTCAGCGCGCGACATGGGCGGCGCCGACATCAGCAGGTCCAGCCCCGGCGCCCCGGCGAGGGTGACGCGCCAGTCCTCCTCGCCCATGCGGACCAGGCGCGCCGCAGCGGCTTCGGTGGCGGGGAAGTGCAGGTGGGCCAGTTTGGTGATGGCGTGGCGGAAGGCGTCGTCCATGGCGCCGAGGGTCAGTTCGCCGCCGTGCAGGTGGGCGATGACTGCGCCCGCAAGCGAGGCCGCGCTCGCCGCCGCCAGGGTCTCGTAGCGGTCGCCGGTCAGGACGATGATGTCTGGATGCTCGTCTGCGAAGACCTCGGTGAAGGCCGCGGTCAGGGCGCCCATGCGGCGGCCCAGATCGGCGGGGCCGTCGCCGTTCATGTGGGCGGGGATGCGGTGGGTACGGACGCCGTGGTCCTCGATGAGACTGTCGGGGCCGAGCGGATCGTCCACGGCGATGGCCAGCGCCTGGACTCCGGCCTCGTCCAGCGCGTGGCCCACCACCGCCGCCATGGCGCGGTCGGCGCGGGAGACGGAGACCACGCAGACCGTTCGCGTCATGTCCCGGCGGGCTCCACATCGGCCCAGGCAACGGGCTCGTCGGGCTGCAGGGCGCGGGTGAGGCGACGGCCGATCAGGCGCGGCAGATCGTCGGGCGGGGCGCCGGTGCCGGGCCGCTTGCAGCCCAGGTGGGCGCCGGTCAGCACCGTTCCGGCGGGCAGGGCGTCCAGCGCCACGACGCTGCGTCGGATGCCTGAAATGTTGGCGGCCTCGGACGGGCGGGGGCGCTTGATCCCGTCCCCCAGCATGGCCTCGGTCCGGCGCACGGCCCGCACCAGAGCCGCGAAATCGTCGGGCGTCATGGAGGCCGCGTGGTCCGGGCCGGGGGCGGCCGTGTCCAGCGTCAGGTGCTTTTCGATCACCCGTGCGCCCAGCGCCGTCGCGGCGACGGCGGCCTCGGCGCCGAGGGAATGGTCCGACAGGCCGACCACGACGTCCAACTCACCCGACAAGGTGGCCAGGGCGCGCAGGTTCATCTCCGCGTCCGGGGCGGGATATTCGGACACGCAGTGCAGCACGCAGACCGGCGGCTCACCCTCGGCGCGCACGGCGGTCAGGGCGTGGCGGGCTTCGTCCAGGGTGCTGGCGCCGGTGGACAGGATGACGGGGCGGCCGGTCTTGCCGGCGGCGGTCAGGAAGGCGGAATGGTTGACCTCGCTGGAGCCGATCTTGACCACGGCCATGTCCAGATCCCCGGTCAGGTACGTCAGGGTGTCGAAGCCCTCGGGCGTGGACATGAACATCACGCCCGCCGCCTCGCACGCGGCCTTGAGCCGGGCGGTGTCCTCCAGCCCGATGCGCAGGCGCTCCAGCAGGTCGTAGAAGCTCTCCTGAACGCCGGTGGTGCGC
>SXGT01390556.1_pt1 | contig 14376 bp, 17 predicted proteins | sample 3176221 | NCBI WGS metagenome assembly SXGT01 (sample SAMN11356862, study PRJNA531348) | freshwater metagenome | isolation source: freshwater sample F1-120 | place: China: Fuxian Lake, Yuxi | collected 2017-12-25
GGGATGGTGGTGTTGGTCAGTGCATCGAGACGATTGCCGCCGATGGCAAAATCCACGGCAATACTGAGACCGATCAGCAACGGCACGCCAACAATGACAGCCAGTAATCCAAGCAAAACTCGTTTAATGATCTTCACTCTTTCCTCCAAATAAAACAGGGTTACAACTCTGTAACCCTGTCATCCTTAATATGGAAAATCTTACGGAACTGCTAATATAGCGGCAAGCTCTTATCCACTTCCTCTGCCCAGGCATTGATGCCGCCTTTGAGGTTCTTCATCTTTTTGAAGCCAGCGGAGGATAGAATTTCGATCGCGCGTGCCGAGCGAGATCCGCGTTTGCAGAAGACGACCATTTCTTCGGCAGAGTCCAGTTCAGACATGCGTTGGGCAACTTCACCAAGCGGAATGTTCTTCGCGCCTTTAATGGCAGCAATCTCCAACTCGTGAGGCTCACGCACATCGAGCAGGATCAGGTTCGGGTCACGTTCGAGGCGTTCTTTCAAATCCTGCGCTGAGATATCCCAGCCCGCACCCGCAGACGTATCATCCGCGTGGTGACCGGGGACACCGCAGAATTCTTCGTAATCGATCAATTCTTTGATATCCGCGTTGGGTCCACAAACACGGCACTTGGGATTCTTCTTGAGAGTCACAAAGTCAAACGACATGTCGAGTGCATTGTAAAGAAGCAGCTTACCAATAAGAGGCGTACCAATGCCGAGCAAGACCTTCAAAGCTTCGGTAGCTTGCAGCGTACCAACCGTACCGGGAAGGATGCCCAACACGCCACCTTCCGCGCACGAAGGGACCAAGCCCGGAGGAGGCGGTTCGGGGAAGAGACAGCGATAGCAAGGACCTTCCTTGGCATGGAAGACGCTTACCTGCCCATCGAAGCGGAAGATGGAGCCATAGATGTTCGGCTTGCCCAACATCACGCAGACGTCGTTGGTGAGGTAGCGGGTCGGGAAGTTATCGGTGCCATCGATGATGACATCGTAATCCTTCGCGATGCGCATTGCATTCTCGGAAGTGTACGGCTCGTTGTAAATATCGATCTGAATATCGGGGTTGAGGTCGAGCAAACGAGTGCGGGCGCTTTCGACCTTCAAGACACCCACTGTGGATGTGCCGTGAATGACCTGTCGTTGAAGGTTGGACGAATCAACGATGTCGTAATCCACCAACCCAATGCGACCAATGCCCGCCGCCGCGAGATACAACGCAACAGGAGAGCCAAGTCCGCCCGTGCCGATGATGAGCGCGGACGAGTTCTTAAGTTTGATCTGTCCCTGCAAGCCCACTTCAGGCATGAGAAGGTGGCGCGAGTAGCGCAAGATCTGTTCGTGTGAAAGTTCTTCGATCATATTTAAACCTTTCAACCACAATGGACACGAAGTACACAAAGGAAAGTCTTTATACCTTCGTGACCTTTGTGCCCTTCGTGTTTAGGAATTTTTTCCACCCGCAATCGACGGGATGAGCATCACTTTATCGCCATCCTTGATGGGCGTTTCCACACCCTGCAAGTCCTTGATGTTGTGCTCGCCTACGAACAAATTCACGAACGGGCGCAGTTCGCCGCCCTCGTTGAACAAATGGGGCTTGATGGCAGGATACTGATTGGTCAGGTCTGCCAGTGCCTCAGAAATTTTTGCGCCGCTCACGGTCACTTCACTTTTCCCACCGGTGTAGGTGCGCAAAGGGGTCGGGATTCTCAAAGTAGTCATGGATTCTAGTTTCTCTCTCGTTTTATTTTTTTATTATCACAAAGAAGCTCAAAGGTTTTCCTTTGTGGTTATTAAATCTTATATAAACAATTGTACATCCGCATCGGCAGCATATTCAAGGAAAGTTGCCGCCCCGCCGATCTCAGCCTGCGGAATGAAATCTTCACGTTTGAAGCCGAAAACATCCATCGTCATCTGGCAGCCGATCAGTCGAACATCCATTTCAACGGCTGCGTCGCGTAATTCCTGAATGGAAGCCACACCTTTATTCTTGAAAGTCTGCTTCATCAGGTTAGTCGCTAAACTTTCAAAGCCGGGCACATTCGCCATCAATAAGTTTGGCATGGGCCAGGATATATTCTGAAAGTTTTCAGGACCGAAGGGCATTTTCATTGGCATGGCAGGGTTGCCAAGTGGAGAGACTGCGGCTGTCAGTTCAGGTTTGAGCAGGGTCAACCCATAAAAGGTGAAGAACACGCCCACGTCCCAGCCCATCGCTGCTGCGGCAGTAGACAGGATGAATGGAGGGTACGCCCAATCGAGTGTGCCTTTGCTGGCGATCAACGCCAGTCGCTTCGGAGCATTGGGGTCAGATTTCGCCATTTCGCCCTCACGCTTTCTTCAAAAAGAAAATGAACTTATTATTTTCTTCAGTCGAAAGCAATAACTCATTCCCGGTCTGCCGGCTCCACGCCGCAATATCGGGCGGCGACCCAGCATCTGTTGCGATCATCTTCAAAATCTGACCAGATTCCAATCCGTCAATCGCCTTCTTGGTCTTTACGATCGGCATCGGGCAAAGCAAACCCGTGCAATCCAAAACTTGATCTTCCTTAATAACGTCCATATTAAATTTCTCCTCTAGTTAATTTCGATTTCTTCTTCATCGTACATCGAACGGTCTTCCTGCAAACGCCACGAACGATGGCTGACCGTTTTACCCTTATCCACACGTGAGATGATGTAAGAGAAAAACGGCTGCGCCCATTCGCGGTCATATTCCGAAGGGACATTTGGGCAATCGGGGTGTGAATGGAACACACCTATCAAATCCACACCCAACTCCATTGCTTTCATTTCGGCTTTCAAATAATCTTCCGGCGTCAGCAAGAAACGATTGTGACGTGCCTCTTCCTCGCGCGCATTATCCAACGGCAAGACCTCGTTCACATCGCCATCCGTGCCGAGCAAAAACCCAGCCCCCTCCCCCGGATACGCTGCTTCAATATGTTTATTGATTCGCTCAACCAATTCGCTTTTAATTTTCAAACTCATTATCTATGCTCGCTCCCAAAGAGATTTATCGCTCAAGTATTTGTACCCAGCATCCGGGAAGACCGTCACCACCACGCCTTCATCAAGTTCTCGTGCGACTTGAAGCGCAGCCACCGCCGCCGCTGCGGATGAGATCCCCACGAACAGCCCTTCTTCACGTGCAAGCCTGATCACCATCTGATGCGCCGCCTCCGTCTTAACCTCGAGCGGAGTGCCCGCAAGCGACTCGTCATAAATTCCAGGCTTGATCGCACTAGGCATGTGCTTGAGTCCTTCCAACCCGTGGAAGGGTGCATCCGGCTGGAAGGCAATGGTCTTAACTTCAGGCATCTGCTCCAAGAGATAACGGCTTGTGCCCGTGAACGTGCCAGAGGTGCCAAGCCCCGCCACAAAGTGAGTCACCTGTCCATTCGTTTGTTGAATGATCTCCGGTCCTGTACTGACATAATGCGCCTGCCAGTTCGCTTCGTTGTTGTATTGGTTCGCATACCAATACTTATCGGGATATTCTTCGATCAGTTCACGCGCTTTGAGGATCGCACCATCCGAGCCTTCAAGAGGATCGGTAAGGATCAACTCTGCACCCAATGCTTTGAGGATCGAGATGCGTTCCGCACTGGCACTGGCGGGCACCGCCAATGTGACTGGAATTCCCAATGCCGCACCGAAGGTCGCATACGAAATGCCCATATTGCCGGAGGTTGAATCAAGCAAGCGCTTGCCGCCGTTCAAATATCCATGGATGATGGCACTTTGGATGATATTCAACGCAGGGCGATCCTTGACAGAGCCGCCCGGGTTGAACCATTCAGCCTTGGCAAAAACTCGCACCCGCGGAGACAGGTTCCCGGTCACGCGGCGAAGCGGAAGAAGCGGCGTATTCCCCACATGATAGGCAAGGCTATCCAATGGGATGGTATTTGATTCAGTGAGTCGAAAGTCTAGTAAAGTCATTTTCTCTTCTCTAAAATTAAAATAAAACAGCCAACGGACAAACAAAAAGACGGCGAACAAACGCCACACACGTTGCAAATTCGATGCACGCGGGGGTCGCTCTACCGTCTGAGTCCGTTGACTGCGGAAAACTATCTTCTCAGGCGGCGGCTACGAGCCCCGCCCAAGACACAAGCAATATTCAGTAAGTTTCATAGGTTGATACATAGATTGCGCCTATTCTATGAATCTTACCGATTTTGTCAATATTAAAATGCCCCCAATCGGAAAATCTTATCCAATCATTAACCTATCCCCCCGCAGCCGATGCCATCAAAATTACCTTATCTTCTTCTTTCAACTTGGTTTCCATTCCGTCTAGTTCACGCACATGCACCCCATTCACAAAAATGTTGAAGTGCCGTCGCAGGTCCCCTTTCGAGTCGAATAAGTGAGTTTTGAGTGTCGGGTAACGGAGCAATACATTTTCCAATAACCCGGCAACTGTTGAACCATTTACTTGGAACTCACTTTGGTTCTCCACATAGAATTTCATAAGAGCGGGGAATTTCACAGTTGGCATAACACAAATTCTAATACAGGTCGGTTGTATTTGCCTGAAAAAATCCTATAATGGATTAACATCCCAACATCAGGAGGCGAACATGACTCAATACAAAGTGATTGCTGGTACGTTTCATGTAAAAGGATTTCAACCCGATGGCGACTCGATCCGCTTTCAGGCAAACAAGCCGGAACATTGGGATTTCTTCCAATGGGAAACAGCAGCGGATAAAGCATCCAAAAAAAAGCAACTCCGTGTTGAAGCCATAGATGCGATGGAGACTCATTACGAGGGCTACCACCAGCCTCGTCCATTCGCGTTGGCGGCCATGGAAGCGCTGCTTGAGCTGATCAACATCAAGGATGTTACCTACAGCCTGAGCATGACCCAGATCGTGGATGCGGATGACGGCAAAGCAGGCTTTATCGCCTCTGCAGATGTAGACCGCTTCGGACGCCCCGTGAGCTACGTCTTCCCCAAATCAGCCAAACTCACTGATGGCGCCATCATGGACTCAGCCATCCTACCCATTGAAGACTCGATCAACTTCCAACTTGCACGTGAGGGGTTGGTCTACCCCACCTTCTACACCACCACCGACAGAACCTTTGCCGAGAAGATCCGTGCTGTGGTTGCCCGCGCCCGCAAGACTAAACGCGGCATCTGGTCCATCGATAAGACATCCGACTTCACCCTGTGGGACATACGCACACTCGAAGAAGACATTCTGCTCATGCCTAAACTGTTCCGCCGCATCGTCAGCTTCTTTGACAATTATTCCGACTTCGGAAAATTGCAGGAATACATGTCCAAGCAGCGTGACAATCTTGTGCTATGGGATGGCACCAAGAAAAAATCACTTGCAGACCTGATGACAATTTCCGGCAGGCGCATTCGCATGAAAACCCCAGTTGAAGATATCCTCTTTTCGCCCAAATAGCTTAAGTCAGTACAGAATTAAGACAAAAAATCCCGAACCTTGATGCTTCGGGATTTTTATTGCTTACGGTTACAGGTCACTGACCCCTGAACTACTCTTCCTTCTTGGCTTCCATTTCCTTCTTGTGTGCTTCAATGATCGGACCTGCAATATGGGTCGGCACGGTGTCGTAGTGATCGAACTCCATGGTGAAGAAACCGCGACCGCCAGTGATCGAGCGAACTTGTGTGGTGTACTTCAGCATTTCCGCCATTGGCACATGCGCAATGATGGTCGTATTGCCGCGTTCAGTTTCTGTCCCTTGCACACGTCCACGGCGAGTGTTGAGGTCACTCATCACATCACCCATGTTCGCATCCGGGCAAGTAACGCGGACGATCATGATCGGCTCAAATAATACGGGACCAGCTTCAGACACAGCAAGTTTGAAAGCTTCACGTCCAGCAATTTCGAATGCGACCGGCTTCGAGTCAACTTCATGTTCCTTGCCGTCATAGACGGTCACACGCACATTGCTCATGGGGTAACCGGCGAACGCGCCTTTTTCCATTGTGGCACGGATGCTCTTCTCGATCGGAGGCAGGTAGGAGCGAGAGAGGTTCATACCCACCAATGCATCCTGGAAGTCAAAATCACCTTCCATATACGGCTCGATGCGCAGATGGACCTCACCGAACTGACCAGCACCGCCCGATTGTTTCTTATGGCGGTATTGAGCCGCAGCCTTACGGGTAATACCTTCTCGGTATGGGATCTTTGGTTCGCGAGTGGTAATACCCACCTGGAACTTCGCCTGTGCACGATGAACAGCCACATCAATGTGCTGATCGCCCATGCCCTGAAAAACGGTTTCGTGGGTCGTTGGATCGTTCTGCCAAGAGAGGGTCATATCCTCTTCGCTCAAACGGGTCAACACGGTAGAGATCTTCGCTGCGTCTGCTTGTGTTTTTGGAGTGATCGCTACCCGGTAAAGTGCCGCCGGATATTGCGGCTTTTCAATAGTCAGCGGATGTCCCTTATCGCAGAATGTGTCACCGGTGGCAGATACAGTTAGCTTGGAAACCACAGCAATATCGCCAGCATGAACAACTTTCGCAGAGATACCTTCCTTACCACGCTGGAAGTGCATACCCGACATACGTTCATCAGCGCCCTTGGGCTGATTCCACACATGCGCATCCGCTTGAATGGAGCCAGAGAACACACGGAAGTAGGTCATTTTTCCAACGAACGGGTCGGCAGTGGTTTTCCACACATAAGCAGCCAACGGAGCCGAGTCGGATGGTTTCAATTCTTCAACGCCATCTTTGCCTTGCGCAGTTCGTTTCACAGCCTGCAGCGGCGAAGGGATCAGGTCAATGATGTCATTGAGCAGGGCGATCGTACCAACTTCATGAGCACCCGCTGCGCAAAAGACCGGAACAAAGCTCCCAGCGTAGACCACATCTTCGAGACCACGCACCATCTCTTCATCTGTGAGAGAGCCGTTCTCGAGATATTTTTCCATCAATTCGTCTTCGCCTTCGGCGGCATCTTCCACCATCGCAAAGTGGGCTTTTTCGGCAGCTTCTTTTAACTCAGCTGGGATCTCAGCAGTGGTCTTGCCGTCACCCATATAGGATTTCATCCCAATCACATCCACAACGCCTTTGAAATTCTGCTTCTCGCCGATTGGGATATGAACCTGAACGACACGCTTACCATGCGCTTCAACGAATTCTTTGATGGAATCGTAGGTCTTTTGGAAATCTGCGTTCTCACGATCCATCTTGTTGATGACAAAGAAGCGCGGCAGATTGAATTGGTCGCAATAGCGCCAGGCGAGCTCGGTGCCCACTTCAATGCCGGCAACCGCGTCAACTAAAATAATTGCGCCATCTGCCACACTCAAGGCGGAAACCATCTCGCCCACAAAATCAGTGTAGCCTGGCGCATCAAGAAAATTTATTTTGTAATTCTTGTGTTCAACCGGGATTACGCTTGTATAGATCGAAATTTTTCTTTTATGTTCTTCGTCATCGTAATCCGATATTGTAGTCCCGTCTTCCACCTTTCCAAGACGGGTCGTCGCCCCCGTGACATGCAGGAATGCCTCTGCAAGCATGGTCTTCCCTGCTCCGCCATGCGAAACCAACGCAACGTTGCGGATAAACTCGGTGGTATACTCTTTCATAAGTAAGTTACCTTCCTGTTCTTATAAGATTGTGATGCAGGTTGCACGATTGTAAAAGAACTCAAATGAATTGTCAAAGTGTGAAGCGTCACACAAAATTTATGACATCTTAGACTATATCAGGCTCCATAAATGGGCGAAATCTTCGAGCTTTATTCCTTTATTTTAATTGGTGCAGGTTTTGTATTCGTTGCGGGGGCAATTCTGCTATCGAACAAACCGAAATGGAACGATTATCTCGCCTTTGGTGTGATCGTTGGTGGTTTGATTGTAGCATGGACGATCATGCATCCACGCCAAACGCTGCTGATGGACGACGCCAAACAAGTACAGGCCATGATCGGCACCGGCAAACCTGTGCTGCTCGAATTTCAATCCCCCTACTGAATACGCTGCGTATCGATAAAGCCCGTCGTGGACGAGCTCGAACAGGAAGTCGGCGATGAACTCCTCGTCATTCGCCTCAACATACAGGAACAGATCGGCATGGATCTTGCTCCATTGTACGGCTTTGAATTCACACCCACTTTCATCTACTTTGATTCAGAAGGCAACGAAATCTGGCGTATGGTCGGCGATTTCGACCCCCAGCGCGTGCGCGACACTCTTGCGAATGAATAATCTCCTCCGCCGTTTAAAATTCAATTTTTCTTACTTAACCAATAAAGCTCCCTGGGATAGTGGTATTACTCCGCCTGAACTATATGATTTCATGGCAGCCCATCCCGCAGGTCGGGCACTAGACATTGGCTGCGGTACTGGCACCAATCTCATTTCGCTTGCAAATGCAGGTTGGCAAGTGGAAGGGTTCGACTTTGCTTCACGCGCAGTGAGCATTGCAAAACAAAAACTCCGTAAAGCCGGCATCAATGCCAACGTCTTCACCGATGATGCCACCAAAATGAATCAGGTCACACCGCCATTCGACCTGGCACTCGACCTCGGCTGTTTTCACGGCATTGAAAACAAGGCGGATTATCTGACTCAACTGACTCGTGTCCTCACCCCGGGCGGATATTGGCTTATTTACGGCTTCTTCAAATCCGACCCGCTTCTTTCCGGACCCGGGCTTGTAAACTCCGACCTCGACTTGATCCAACGCCACAACCTGACTCTCATCTCCCGCAAAGACGGCTGGGACAAGCGTGAGCGACCATCTGCATGGTTTTTGTGGCAATTGAGTAACAAGTAACGAATCCAACTCGTCTTACACCTCGTTCCATTTCTTACTTTACTATCCTTATGAAAATCCTCTTTCTCTTCCTTGATGGCATCGGCTTAGGTGAAGACAACCCTGAGACAAATCCCTTCCTGCGCGCCAACATGCCGCATCTGGAATCTCTGCTTGGCGGCCAAAAAATGACCAAGTCTGCTGCGCCCTTTGAAGGTGATTCTATTTTGCTAAAAGCCGTTGACCCCAACCTGGGTGTGAAAGGACTGCCACAATCCGCCACAGGACAAGCCGTCCTATTAACTGGGATCAACATCCCTGCTGAACTCGGCTATCACTACGGACCCAAACCGAATCCTGAGGTGGCTCAATATCTCAACGGTCATACAGTTTTCTCAAGAACCGTCAACGCTGGCAAGAAAGCCGCGCTGCTCAATGCCTATCCCCCACGTTACTTTGATGGCATTGATTCGGGCAAACGCTTGTATTCATCCATCCCGCTGGCATTGACCAATGCTGGAATTCCGCTCTTCACTGAAAAAGATTACTACACTGGAACTGCACTCTCTGCTGATTTCACTGGCGAAGGCTGGCGAGATTTCCTTGGTTTCCCCGATGCGCCCCTCTTCGACCCGGAAACCGCTGGTGCAAAACTTGCTAAACTCGCCAGCGATTATGATTTCTCCTTCTTTGAATACTGGGCAAGTGATTACGCCGGGCACAAGCAAGATATGCCCTGGGCAGTCAAACAGCTCGAAGTGTTCGATGGCGTTTTGAAAGGTCTGCTAGCAAATTGGGATTTGGCAAACGATCTCATCTTGCTTACCTCTGACCATGGCAACATGGAAGACCTTGGTACGCGAAAACATACAGCCGCACATGTTCCACTTCTATTATTCGGTGGGAAAACCAAACGAGACGCCTTTGCAGACGTCTCAGATCTAACAGGGATCGCCCCTGCCATCAGTTCATTGTTGAATCTTCACTAGTTTTGTAGCTTTGCGATCACTTCTTTAGCAAATGCGGCAAGTTCCCGGTCTGTACGGTTTGCTACAACTTCTTGCAGAACCGGGATGGCTCGAGCATCTTTCAAGTCACCTAATGAGTGGATCGCTTGTCGCTTCACAACTCGATCTGGGTCGTGGAGCATTTCGATCAGATACGGAACGACTCGTTCATCGCGGATCATGCTCAACCCAATAATGGCATGCTCTCGAACCGACGCCTCTGGGTGGATCAACGCTTCAGCCAGCAATTCGACTGCAGGTGCACCAAACTGAGCCAATGCTTCAGCTGCAGTAAGGCTTACCTCGTGATGCAGATCATAAACTGTCATACCCAATTCTTCGATGGCACGCGGATCTCGCAGTCTTCCAAGAACCATCGCCGCATACTTACGGACAGTTCCTTCGCGGTCACCCAACGCTTCGATCAACGGTTCAACAACATCGTCCCCCATCCCTTCAATGGCAGTCAACAAAACGCGCACAGCCTGTTCACGCTCGAACCACCAGAACGAATCGCGCAGGGCTTCCATTAAGAAAGGAATCGCAGCTGGATTCTTTGTGTCTCCCAACGCTTTCACCGCAGCCTGGCGGACTTCGATCTTTGTGTCGTCAAGCGCAACATTGGCGAGTTCATCAAAAGTGGAAGGGTCACGGAATCTTCCGATCGCAGTGCATGCTGCAATGCGGGTTTCATCTTCATGATCTTTCAATAAAGGAAGTAATTCGGGCAGGACACGCACGTCACCGATATTTGCCAAAGCCATTGCCGCCCGCGCACGGACTGTAAAGAATTCGCCGTGTAATGCTTCGATCAAGACGGGTATTGCGTTTTTGTCTTTGCTGATACCAAATACTTCTGCTACCCGTCCGCGGATGATGGGATGGGCAGACTTCATGGCTTTCGTCAATTCGGGAGAGGCGGCAGGGATTCGGGCAAGGATCTGTTGGTAGATGGCAAGCAGGTTCAAGTCTTGGGTCTGAAGCGCTTCGATCAATGGTGGGACTGAATCCGCTCCGAGTTTGATCAAATCGTGAGCGGCGGCGTTACGCTTCGCAGCATCCCCCAATAGAGATATCAATTTCTTCGCCTCACCTTGTTTTGAGTTCGTGAACCAGTCCATGAGTTTATTTTACATGAATTTGAATCAAGGGCGAAGTGTATAATTGCTCAATCGTATCAAGCCAACCAGAGGAGATTTATTATGAAGGCAAGAAGAGAAATATCTTTTGCTCTTGTTTTTTTGATTCTTTCGATCCTTGCATGCAACATACCAAGTGCAAGCAGAGAAAACACAGACTCGGGGGATACTTCTTCGGAACCCAGCCCCAATGTGACCTATGTGGTTGTGGTCGAAGATACGGCAACCAGCCTCCCCACTGAAACACCAATACCTGTAACCCCGACACCGCAAACACCGCCTAAGCTCACACTTACTAAGAACTCGAACTGCCGTTATGGACCCAGCACTTTATATAACATTGTGGATCAAATCGCATCGGGCAAGGAGCTTTCGGTCATTGGTAGAAGCGAAGATAATGAATGGTGGCAGGTCGTGAATGCAACTGGAAGGGAATGTTGGGTGGTCGCTGAGAACGCCACTCCAAATCAGGATTTCAGCACGCTCACCATCGGCAATGCTCCTCCACTGCCTGGGGTTCCATTGAATTTTTATGTGGTGGATCAGGTTTGCCAATCGGCTCAGAAAAAATTCTCGGTCACGTTGAGTTGGTCCAGTGGCGGCGGTGAGACAAGTTTCCGCATTTACCGTGATGGAAAAGCGGTTCAAGAAGTGAAGGCTAGTCGTTTTAATTTTAAAGACACCAACGCCCCTTATAACAAGAACATCGTCTATGAGATCGAAGCGTTGAATGAGAATGGCGCTTCGCAACGAGCTACTCAGATCGTGCCTGCCTGTAAGTAATAAAAGGAAATTAAATAGAAGATGAGACAACTCCCCGCTGCATGGCGGGGAGTTGTGCGTTTTACCACTTTCAAATCCTATCAAGGTGAAAATCGGACGTTCTTTCTCTGATATAATCCCCGATTCGATTTACGGGAATCAGAACGTCAGAGTGAGTTTGGTGTTCCTTCCTTGAGATATTTTTCTACCCAAAATTACGCCTCAAGCGTATTACCATCCTTATCGGAGTTCCCAATAATGAAGAAAGAACAGTTACTTGATTTGTATTACCAGATGGTGTTGATCCGTCGTGTGGAAGAACGCGGTGCGGAACTATACCAGGCTGGCAAGATCGGCGGCTTTATGCACCTGTACATTGGTCAGGAAGCCGTTTCGACCGGTTTGATCGCGGCGCGTGAACCTCGTGATCGTGTGATCACTGCCTATCGTGACCACGGTGTGGCGTTGAATTGCGGCATCTCTGCCAACGAAGTAATGGCGGAACTGCTCGGCAAGGCAACAGGCATGTCCAAGTGCAAGGGCGGCTCGATGCACATGGCTAGCGTGGAAAAGAACATGTGGGGCGGACACGCCATCGTCGGCGGACACCTCCCCGTTGCAGCGGGTCTTGCGCTCGGCGACCAGTATGCCAAGAACGACAACATCACCATCTGTATGTTCGGTGATGGCGCCACCAACATTGGCTACTTCCACGAAGCTTTGAACCTTGCAAAGACTTGGGGCTTGCGCGTGCTGTGGGTCTGTGAAAACAACCAATATGGCATGGGCACCTCGGTAGAACGTGCTTCGGCTGTGACCGAGATCCGTCAGAAGGCGGAAGGCTACGGCATGAAGAACGGACAAGTCGATGGCATGGATGTGACAAAAGTCTACGAAGCCGCGAAAGAGGCGATGGACTTCATCCGCAAGGAAGGTCAGCCTTACTTGCTCGAGATCGACACGTATCGCTTCCGCGGACATTCCATGGGTGATCCCGAACGTTACCGCAAAGCAGAAGAAGTTAAGAAATGGCAGGAAGAAGACCCCATTGGTATCTTCAATAAGTACCTGCTTGATAAGAAGGTCGCCACCCGCAAGGCATTAGATGAAATCGAAGCCCGTGTGGAAGAGGAAGTTATGAAGGCAGTTGAGTTCGCTGAAGCTTCCCCCGAGCCGACAATGGAAGACCTCTACGCGGATATTTACGCAGACTAGACCACAGACGATGGACGACAGACCATGGTCAAACGTCAATGGTCTATGGTCGTCCGAGTAACACGAGGACACACAATGGCAAAAATTACAATGCGCGAGGCGATCTCGCAAGCTTTAATGGAAGAAATGGACCGCGATCCCGCCGTCTTTATCATGGGCGAGGAAGTTGGTGTTTGGGGCGGTACCTACGCCGTCACCAAAGGTTTTTACGACAAGTACGGACCTGACCGCATCAAGGACACCCCCATCGCAGAAAACGCCATCATTGGCGGTGCGATCGGTGCTGCAATGGTTGGTCAGCGCCCGATTGCGGAATTGATGACCATCAACTTCGCCTTCTCCGCGATGGACTACATCGTCAACCAAGCTGCAAAACTGCGCTACATGTTCGGCGGTCAGTTCATGCTGCCGCTCGTCATTCGCGCTGTCGGTGGCGGTGGACGCCAACTCGGCGCCACCCACTCGCAGACTCCCGACGCCATCTTTGCACACTTCCCCGGTCTGAAAGTCGTCAGCCCTGGAACGCCGGAAGATGCCAAAGGATTGCTTAAGTCCGCCATTCGGTCGAATGATCCGATCCTCTTCATCGAACACGCCACCATGTATCAAGTCCGCGGCGAGGTTCCCGAAGGTGAATACCTTATCCCGATCGGCAAATCCAAAATTCAACGCCCCGGCAAAGACCTCACCATCGTCACCTATTGCAAGGGGCTCGAACTCTCCATGAAAGCCGCCGACGAACTCGCCAAAGAAGGCATTGAAGCCGAGATCGTTGACCTGCGCACCCTGCGTCCGCTTGACATGGAACCCGTGCTCGAGTCGTTCAAGAAAACCAATCGCGCGATCGTCGTCGAAGAAGGTTGGAAGTCCTACGGTGTCGGCAGCGAAATCGTCAGCCGCATCTATGAAGAAGCCTTCGACTATGTTGATGCCCCCATCATTCGTGTTGCGCAAAAAGAAGTACCCCTGCCTTACAACCGCACCCTTGAACAAGCCGCTCTCCCGCAAGTTCCCGACATCGTTGCCGCGGCAAAGGAGGTCTTGAAATAATGGCTGAAACAATTTCCATGCCAAAACTCGGCTTCGACATGGCGGAAGGTCTCCTCGTCCGCTGGGTGAAGCAGGTTGGCGAAAACATAAACAAAGGTGATGTGCTCGCCGAAATCGAAACCGACAAAGCTACCGTCGAAGTTGAATCTTCTGCCAGTGGTGTTGTCCTTTCGCACATCGTCGAACAGGGCAGCATCGTTCCCGTCAACGCCCCGATTGCAGTGGTAGGCGCTGCGGGCGAAAAAGTGGATGCCCCAGCAGCAGCTCCGAAACCAGAAGCCAAATCGGAAGAAAAACCTGCGGCTCCAACTCAGCCGACGGCTGCTCCTATTGCTCAAGCCTCTGCTCCCGCTACAAGTGGACCTGTCAAAGCATCTCCCCTTGCGCGTAAAGTTGCCAAAGATAACGGCATTAACC
>SXGT01718007.1_pt1 | contig 14376 bp, 12 predicted proteins | sample 3176221 | NCBI WGS metagenome assembly SXGT01 (sample SAMN11356862, study PRJNA531348) | freshwater metagenome | isolation source: freshwater sample F1-120 | place: China: Fuxian Lake, Yuxi | collected 2017-12-25
CGGCGCGTAGCGTTATCGCTGCTGAAACGCGCCGGGACGAAGGGGAGCATCCGAACCCGACGCATGAGAGCCGGGTGGGACGACGACTACCTACTGACGGTACTGCAAGGAATTACAGATAAAGATAGTGCGTAAGCCCTGAGCTGGACCCAGACGCGGACCTCGGCAAATGTCGGGAGAACGGGTTCACCCTCTTGTGCCGACTGCTCTTCATTCTCTTCGCCGAAGATCGCCGCTTACTCCCATACAAGGTGAACCCCACATACACGAACAACCGCTCGCTCGGAAAGCAGCGCGATGAGATCGCCGCCCGGCTTGACGGTGTGAAGTTCGGTCAACCCGACTACAAGCGCACGGATACGGGGCTTTGGAACGACCTCATTAACCTGTTTGACCTCATCGACCGCGGCCACGGATCGTACAAGGTGCCCGCGTACAACGGCGGTTTGTTCGACACGGCGGCTCACCCGTTCCTCGCGGAGAATAAGCTCTCCGACTGGCATCTCGCCAGCGTGATCGACAACCTAAGCCGCGCGCTTGACCCGGCGCACCCGGCATTCGGCCTCATGCCCGTCGATTACCGCGACCTCGCGCTTCAGCACCTGGGCGGCATCTACGAAGGGCTACTCGAACACCACCCGGTTCGCGCCGCGGTCAAAATGATCGTGTACATGCGCCGGAACAAGGGTTTGGTTGAAGAGAAGTACGTCGCGGAAACGGACCCGAAGCCAGAAGGTTTCACGGCGACAACTATCGAGTATGGCCCCGGCTCGGTCTACCTCGTGAAGAACAAGGACGAGCGCCGCAACTTCGGGAGTTACTACACGCCGGACAACATCGTTAACCACATCATCCGTCAAACCGTCGATCCCATCTGCAACGAGATAACCGAGGGCATCGAGAAGGAGATCGCAACGGCGTCCGAAGCGGAGTTGGAGAAGCTCTACGACGAGTTCCCGAACCGGTTCCTGAAACTTCGCGTTCTCGACCCGGCGATGGGATCGGGGCACTTCTTACTTTCCGCGTGTCAGTACCTCGCGGAGCAGATCGCGACGAACCCGTACACCCCTCCCGGTCCAGAAACCGGAACTGCCGACGACGCCCTTTCTTTCTGGAAGCGTCGCGTGATTGAGAATTGTCTCTACGGCGTGGACGTGAATCCGCTTGCCGTCGATCTGGCGCGGCTCGCACTTTGGCTCGAAACCGTTGCGAAGGATCGGCCGCTCACGTTCCTCGACCATCATTTGAAGCACGGCAACAGTTTAATCGGGGCGCGGCTCGTGCGCCTCGGTTCACTGCACGACGCGGAAGACCAGAAGAACAAAGCGTTCACGAGCGCGTTCAGTCGCAAACTCCCGGCTCTCCTCGACCCGCTCGCCAGAATCCGCGACCTACCTTCCGATACCATTCAGGACGTGAAGGAGAAGGGGAAGCACTTCAGCGCGTACCAGAAGGTTGTTGAACCCTTCTTGCGATTGGCCGATGTGTGGGTTGCGCACGCCACGGGCCGGGAAGTGAGCGAGGACAACTACAGCAACGCAGCGAAGAACGTGGACAAGCCAGGTACGTTCAAACCGCTAACCGAAGAAGACTGGTTTCGTATACCGGCAGCGTTCGCGCGTTCGACACTGAACTCCTTCCACTGGGATTTAGCGTTCCCGGAGGTGTTCTGCGACGCGAACGGCGTGCGGGTCGATGGCGGGTTCGACGCGATCATTGGGAACCCGCCATATGAAGTGTTGTCGGAGAGGGAATCCGGTATCGATCCGACCAACCTGAAAACGTTCGTAGACAATGAAACGCAGTACGCACCGGCGATCCGCGGCAAGCAGAACCTATACAAGTTGTTCATCTGCCGAAGCCTCGACGTGCTGAAGGACGGCGGCCGGTTCGGGTTCATCGTGCCCATGCCGCTGCTGGGCGACGATCAAGCCGCGGACCTGCGCCGGCATATGGTCAATCTTGGCGAGTTCGCCGTTGTAGAAGGATTCCCACACAAGGACAACCCGAACAAGCGGGTGTTCTATGATGCGAAGCTCTCCACAACAGTCTTTAGCTACGTTAAGAACACACAGCGCACCCACAACCGCCCGTTTCGCTCTCGTCTCTGGAGCGCGAACGTTATTGAGGAGACGGCGCTGGGCGACCTGACTCTGACGACCGCGGATATTCCCCTCTACGACCCAAACAACTTCACCATCGTGAGTTGCGGGCAAGCCGACTGGGACTTGGCCGTGAGGATCATGAAGTCCGGACAGATGGTTCGGCTCGGCACACTCTGCAAATCGTATCAGGGTGAAGTGAACGAAACGAATGAGAAGGACAAGTGCCTCTCGCACAACACGACTACTGGCCCTCTCGTGCTCCGAGGCGCGAACGTATGCCAGTATGTGATCCGCGATGCTTCGCAAGGAGAGTCGTTGTATCTGGACGTAAAGGCATTCCAAGCCGGGAAGAGTAAAGACACAAAGGCGTTTGCTTCCTCTCTCCTGCGCGTCGGGTTTCAACGCAAGGCACCACAGAATAACTTTCGCCGTCTCATCGCCGCTGAGATTCCCCTGGGTCAGTTCTGCATGGAGTCCATCAGCTACGTCACGGCAGAATCTACAAAGCTGCCCCTTCGGTTTGTCCTCGCACTCCTCAACAGTCTGTTCTCGGATTGGTACTTCCGTCTCGGAAGCAGCAACGCGCAAGTCAACGAGTACCAGTTCAACATCCTCCCCTGTCCGTCGTTCCGCGCGAGTGCAACCGACGCCGAACGCGGCACTGCAAAACAGGCAATCGCTGCGCTGGCTGCCAAGAAGCCGGCGGACGCGCTCGCAGTCGTCGCCCCGCTCCTGAAGACCGCCCCGTTCAGCCCGACCGTGCAAGATGTGGTGGTCGCGGCCGTGGACCGGATCATCGACGCCGAGACGAACCGCAGCCCGATGTTACGGTCCGATCGGTCGGACCTGTGCGCCGCCGCGCAACCGTTCCAGGACTTCCTCGACGAAGTGTTCTTCCAACTCGCTGGACTGACCGATGCCGAAGTTGTCGCATTGAAGAAGCGGTACGTAGCGATGAAGAAGGTGAAGTGATCGCCAGCTCGCGCCGAGGCACCGACCCGCCACGGATGCCTCCCACCCGGTTGAATCGTGCAGTTCCCTTCCTGCGAACCTCGCTTTGGCGCGTCGTGTCCGTCAATGTTCATCAGGACACCGCACACGTTCCGAGGCTGGCCATGAGCAACCGAGTAGCTGCTTTCCTCACGCAATTCCACGACGATCACCATAACACCCGCAACCAGACCGTCGTTGTTCTGGGTGAGGATGAGGCACTCGCGTTTGAGGCGCTCACAACCGACGCAATCGAACTGTCCGTCGCCGTAGAAAATCGGTATGGCGACACGGCGTTCGCAACCTCTCTCGTCGGGCTGTTTCTTCCGTCATTGGTGAAAGACGTTTGGGCCCTGCAACTCGACTTTCTACACGCACGCTATCCCGAAGCCGGCCGAACGATGCGCGTCCTGGCGGAGAAGATGGTTCGCGCCTTCAGTATCGACCTGTACGCTAAACTCTGCCCCAACGCGACCGACTACCCGGGCGCGACGAGCGCCGAGAAATTGAACTGGTATCAGGCTCGCGAGCGTGACCGTGAAATGTCGGGGGCAAAGCTGACCGATACCGCCGTTCAGTTCCTCGTCGCAGGGACATCGGAAAGCCTGCGCACCCACTTCGGCGCGATGTGGAAGCGGCTACACGCGATGGCGCACCCGTCCGCGGACCTGATACGGAGCGGGTTCGAGGTATCCGGCCGGCACGTCTTCAACCACTTCGACGAAACGCTCGCCCGGCTGCTGCTCGCGGACGCGGCCGAAGTGTTCGCGTTACTATGGGGGATGGTCATGTTACCTGTTCCCGAAGATCGTGCCCGATCTCGCAGCGCAACCGGACCTGTTCCGGCACGCCCCGCCGGCGCGACTGTGGCTGAAACCGGCGGACGCCGCGTGAACGCTCAACTACGCCCGGCTACATGCTCTGGCGGGTTGTCGTCGAGGTGCGAGCGCTTGCGCTGACCCCAACGACGACAGGCAACGGCGGCGCGAATGCTGGCGAATGCTAACATTCCAAAAGCGGACACCTGAAAAAGGCTGTCGCGGGCACCGCCCAGAACCCTCACCATCAAAGGACTGCGCCCGCACGAACCGCCACGACGTACAGGCCCGGCCGACCAGGGAAGGGGTATAGCGGCTCACAGACGCGCGAGAGTACCGCAGGCACCGCTTCGCACATTTCGGTGCGAAATCCAAAAAAGGCCCGGACGCCGCGCTCAACCGGGCTTTCATTCGCAACGTGACAGTGTGTACACTTCACCCAATCGGGTAGCAGTCCGGCCCGCGAACCGGACGGCTCAACGCGGTTGGTCGGGGCGGGCGACGTACTCACCGCCGGCCCCGACCGACCGATCCGATGCCGTGAGTACAACACATGTCTCAGCCGTCGTCTCCCGAACGGGAAACGTCCGCCCGCGCCGATTGTTTCCGCCGCTTGGTTGCACAGTTCGGTGCGGCACTGACCGCCGACGCCCGCCAGCTCGCCGCCGAAGTCGATGCCGCGATGGGCGGCACCCCGCCGACCGCCAACCCGCCTCGTTCGCCGTCGCGCGCGGAATGCGCGGATGGGTTGGCCGCCGCACTGGTAGACGCCGGCCGCACCGACATCGCTGCGGAAGTGCTTGAACTGGGACAGGGGTTCAACCTCAACGACGTGCAACAGCGCTGGCGGGCGTTGGAAAGGCAGTTGCGTGGCATCGCGCTGGCCCTCGACAAGACAACCACCGACGCGATCACGTCACAGGCTGCTACGGGTTGGGGTGCGGCCTCTGTCCGCCACCCACTGAACCACCGGCCCGTCGTGCCACAACCTAGCACCGCGTCTGTTGAACGCCCTTCACCGTTCACCATTCCCGAACCGGTGTTCAAGTTCGCAGAAGGGCCGCCTTCGGAACCGCAGCCGTCGCGGGAGATGACCGTTAGCGGGCTTATCCACAATCTGACCGTCTTCGCGGACTTCTACGAACAGATGACGGCGGCTATCGAATCCGCTGACGCCTTCGAGAAGGCGCACCATCGGGGCGGGCGAGACGCGAACGCCGACTACTACCAGCGCTGCTTTCGGGCGACACCGGCGATTGACCGTGTGCGCGGTTACGTCCTGGCAAACTATGGGGCGGAGTTGACCATCGGGACGGCGCGCCGCGTTCTGGGCGACCTGATTCGAGTTCACCGGCTAACGGTCGAAGCTGCTGAAGCGCTGTCACTCGAAGCGGCTATGGACCGGCTGGAAGCGAACGACAACGAGGAACTGGGCAGTATGGGAACACAATCGCCCGCTCACTCTATTACCCCGCACGGCATCGTGCCCCAACCGCTGCAAACCGCTGCCGACGTAGCCCGCGTCCTGAACGCTCTACGGAACTGGCTTCGAGCGTTTGAGCCAGTTAACCCGCTGTTGTCGAAGGTAAGTAACACCTTCGACGAGTTTCGACGTGCGTTCTGCGTACCGGGCAGCTCGCTGCCAAATGTTTCAGTCGATTCGATGGGCTTGCCTGACGGGACTGGATTGCCGGTGTTGATTCGGGAAAGCAGCTACATCAACAGCGAGGCCCGCGACACGCTCGAAGAACTATTCGCGCGTCATGTGGGCCTCGTCACGTCGATGACCAACGATACGGGGCGCACGTTTGAAGCGATCCGGTGCGACGATGGGACACTGCTCAGGCAGGAACGAGTGCGCTTGCGGAACGCAATCACGACCCTCGAACCCTTCGCCGGCTCGTCGCCCGCCGCGAAGCCGCAAGGCGAAGAGGAGAAGCCGCCTACCGGGGCCGTGCCGGGCTGGACCGACTTGGGGGACGCGAAGCGGGCAATTCTCACCGTGCTGAACAAGTCAACAGAGCGCTTACAAAGTGAGGGCATCGCGAAGAAAGCTGGCTACACGTCTGGAACACTGCGGCATCACTTCGGCGAACTGCAAAGCTGGAACTACATCGACAGGACGAAAGACGGGTACGCGATTACCTCGACCGGGACCGCACTTGTTCCGTGTGAGCGCGCGTGAGGGCGTGTGAGCGCTCACATGTGATTCACACGCGCTCACACGGCCGGCGCGTCTAATAGGGCATCCGAACCCCGGAGGCCCGCATGACACCGACCGCGCTACCACCGTCCCCGCCGATTCTGCTTCCCGACCCGGACGACATCCGGGCCGCAATCGACGTTGCCGACGAACGGGCGCGGCTGCTCCGCCGTCTGCTTCGCTTGGCCGTTCGGCTGCGCCTACATCTCACCACCGCCGACCAACTCTCCGCGCCTGTCACGACCGAAGCGAAGGGGGTGCGTCGTGGCTGACGTACTTTCCCTTCGCGTTCATCCCGCCGACACTCGACCGGCAGAACCCGTGCCGCTCGTGGCCGACGCGAAGGCTCTGGCGAAGCTGCTCGGCTGCGGGCTGCGCACCGTCCGCACGCACGACGCCGCCGGCAAGCTGCCCGCGCCCGTCCGCATCGGCGGCCGTGTGGTCTGGCGACTCGACGAGATTCGCGCGTGGCTCGACGCCGGCGCGCCCGACCGCGACACCTGGGCCGCGCGCCGCGCCGCCCGCCGGACCTGACCAACCACCGTGACCAGTGCGGCCCCGGCGCGTTGCCGTGGGTGCGCACGTCGCCACCTTCGGAGCTTCGATCATGGATTTCACGAACGCCTGCAACGACGCCAACAACGGCAAGCCGCCGTCCGGGTTCGGCGGATTCGACGACGCCAAGCCCGCGCCGGAGTACAAGCCGATCCCGCCCGGCATCTACACTGCCCGCGTCCAGCGCGGCGAAGCCTGTAGCACGAAGGCCGGCGCGGACGCCTACCGGATGAAGTTTGAAGTGACCGAGGGGCCGCAAGTCGGGAAGACCGTCGTTCGCACCTGGACGTTCAGCGCGAAGGCCATCGACTACACGAAACGCGACCTGGCCCCGTTCGGGCTGACCACATCCGCCGCGTTGCTCTCGCCGTTCCCGGAAGCCGGCCGGGAGTACCTCGTGCGGCTCGTGGTCGCGCTCCAGCGCGGGGACGACGGCATCGAACGGAACGACATCAAGCGCATCGACCTCGTGCGCGTGGTCGAATCGCCGGCCGCCGGCTTCATGCTGCCCGGACAGAGCGAAGGGGGGCCGAAGTGACCGCGACGCCGTTCAATGTCGGCGCGTTCGTGTCGGGCGCGCCGACCTCTCCCCGCGCCCTCGTGCGGCACGCGGACCTGCTCGCCGCTTACGCCGACGGCGCGATGATCGACCGCGACGCCACCGGCGAAGCGTACCTGTCGCACTTCGCCTTCGGCGCGGAGATGCAAACCCACTACGCCGCGAACCGGCAGTCCGTCGCCGGGTTCGCGGGGCCGTGCTGGGCGCGCCGGCTCGTGCTGGACATCGACCGCACCGACCCGGCCGGCGCGCTGTACGACGCGCGGCGGCTCGTGACCGCGATCTATCAGCGCTACCCGGAGACGGTTGGCGACGTGCCCGTATGGTTCAGCGGGAACAAGGGGTTTCACGTCGCGGTCGAATTGTCCCACAACCCGCCGCCGGCCGTGGGCTTTCAGCGGACGGCGCGGACGTTCGCGGAGAAGCTCGCCGCCGACGCGGACGTGAGCATCGACACCAGCATCTACGACATCGCCCACATCATCCGACTGCCGAACACGCGCCATCCGAAAACCGGGCTGTTCAAGCGGCTCGTTCCATCGGAAGCGCTGTTCGTGATGAGCGCGGAGCGCATCCGCGAACACGCGCAGCACCCGGCGGGCGACGGCATTCCTTCCGTGTGCTCGTGTCCGGCGAAGCTGGCAGACGACTGGCGCGCGGCCGAAGTCGCGACCGCCAGCGCCACCGAGGCCCGTGCCACCACTCGCCGCGACTTCGCCGGCGCACCCGACCTCCGCGCCCCGCGCTACGTCCTCGACCTGCTCCGCTTCGGCGTGGACGAGGGCGAGCGCCATACCGTGTTGTTCCGCTGCGCGGCGTGGCTGGCCGAACAGGGCGCGCCCCCTTCGCTCGTGGGCGCACTGTTGACCGAACCGGGGCGCGACGTGGGGCTAGCGCCGAAGGACGTGGACCGGCAGATTGCGTGCGGCATCGAACACGCCCGCCGCCAGCGCACCGGGCAAGACGAAGGGGGTACGCCGTGACGAGCATCAACGGTCGGCAACTGCTCGAACTCGCATTGGCTCACGAGGACGTTGACCACATGGACCCGGCGACATGGGGGCCGATCCTTCGCTACGTCGCCGACGAGGGGCTGGCGCTGGATCACTTCGACGTGCTGGCGGCACGGGCCGTACCGCTGGCCGTGTTCGCGGTCGCGTTGGTCGCCGGGCACCGCGCCGGACACTGGACACCGGTGCACGCCTGTTATCCCGCGCTGGTCGCCGCGCGCCTGACGGACCGAACCGAGGGGGGCGCGCCGTGACGCCGACCTTCACCACTGGCGCGGACCTGTTCGGCTCGTGGTTTGCGGACGTAGAGCGCGGGGAACCGCCCGTGCGCTACGCGCTGCTCGCGCCGTTCACCGCCCTCGACGTGCGCCCCGGCCGTCTGATCCTGTTCGGGGGCGCGCCCGGCGGGGGCAAGACCGCCGCGATCCTGCAAGTCGGTATCGACCTGCTGAGGACGAACCCGGCCGCGCGGCTGCTCGTGGCGAACGTGGAGATGGTTCCGGCGCTGCTCGTGGAGCGCGTCGCGTCGCGGCTGGCCGCCGTGCCACTGACCGCGATTGCCGACCGCACGCTGACCCCGGATCAGTTGGGCCGGGTGCGGGCGGCCGTGGCCGCGCTCGAACCCGTCGCCGGCCGGCTGGCGTTCCTCAACGCCCCCTTCGCCCTGGAACACGTCGCCGCCGCCGGGACCGCGTTCGGGGCGAACGTGCTGGCCCTGGACTACATCCAGCGCTTCACCGTGGGCGACGGCGCGAAGGACAAGCGCGAACAGCTCGAAACCGCCGCAACCGTGCTCCGCCGGTTCTGCGACGCGGGCGCGGCCGTGCTGGTCGCGTCGGCCGTGGCGCGGCAGAAGAACGCGGGCGGCTCGACCTACGCCGGGCTGAACCTGGCGAGCTTCCGCGGAAGCTCGGAATTGGAGTACGGGTGCGATAGCGCCTACCTGTTCGCGCCGGGCGACGGCGCGACGATCACGCTGACGTGCGAGAAAAACCGTTACGGGGCCGTGGCCGACATCGTGACCGCGTTCGACCCGACCACTCAGACGTTCCGCCCCGCTCCGTCCGGGTTGAACGGGTTCGACGCCGCGACACCGGCCCGCCCGCGAAGCAACAAGACGAAGGGGGGCTGACGTGCGCCGGCTGACGTTGAAGGAAGTGAACGAGCAACACGGCGGGGCGCTCCCGCCGGACGCCGTGTTCCGCGCCGACGAGGACGAGGAACCCGCCCGGCCCGCGCCGACCGCGAAGCCGAAGCGCCGAACCCGCTCGGAACGGTTCGCCGTGCTGAACGCCTTCACCGACTGCGCGCTGGCCGACCTGACCGGCTCGGAAGTGAAAGTCTGGCTGATCCTGTTCCGCGACACGAAGGCCGCGACCGGCACCGCCCGCACCGGGCAAGCGGACATCGCACGACGCGCCGGGCTGTCGCGCCGCGGTGTTCAAGTCGCCCTCGACAAGCTCACCGCAAAGGGGCTTGTCACAGTGGCGCGGCGCGGCCGGCTGAACGCGGGACCGTCAACGTACCGCGTGCATCCGACCGGCACCGCTTAGGCGCACTCCGGTGCGCCGTGCTTGGCGCACTTTCCCGCACCCAACCGGCTAACGGGAGTGCGCCTATCCCAGAATGGGACCAGTGCGCCGCCGCCGCTCGTGCGCGTCGGGGCGCACACATCGAATCGGAATCGCCAGAACGACCGCACCGACATGGCGCGCGGCGCGACCACCGGGTATAGTTCATGCGCCTTTGGTCGGCCCGGTTCGCCGTCGTGAGAAGCGGCGGCCGGGTTCGACCTTCTCACCGAGGCCCGACATGCCGAAGCCGTACAAAGTGTTCAGCACCCGCCCGCTTCCCGCCGACGCCGACATCATCGAACACGAGGGCAAGCCGCACGCCCGCATGAGGGAGCGCGGGAAGCCGGTTCTCTACGCACTCACGCGGGACGGCGCGAAGATTCTCAAGCCGTCGAAGCGCTGGTACTTCGACGTTCCCGACGCCAACGGCAAGCCGAAGCGCGTCAAGGGGTTCGCCGACCTGAAGGCGACGGAACAACTCGCCAGCGAGAAGGCGCGGAAGTCCGAACGCCAGCGCAGCGGCTACTCCGATCCCGCCGAAGAACACATCCGCCGCCCGCTCGCCGAACACTTGAAGGATTACGCCCGGCACCTCGAAGCGAAGGCGAACACCGCCGATCACGTCGCGCTCACCACCGGCCGCGTTACCGCGCTGCTGTCCGGGTGCGGGTTCGTGTTCCCACTGGACGCCGACGCGGGGAAGGCCGCGGAGTGGTTGAGCGCGCTCCGTCGTGACGGCGCGCCGGCCGAACTCCCCGCCGGCGACTCGTTCAAACCGGGCGACGTGGCGAAGTTGCTCGGCATCAGCGGAACCGCCGTCCGCGCCTCAGTGAAGCGCCTCGAACTGCCCGCGACCGGCAACGGCAAAGCGCGCACGTTTCCGCGCTCGACCGTGGAAGCACTCGTGACGAACAAGGCAAAGGGGTGCGCGCCGGAAACGGTCAACCACTACATCCGCGCCGTTCGCGGGTTCTTCCGCTGGCTCGTGAGGGTGAAACGGCTCGGCTCGAACCCGCTCGACTCCCTTTCGCTCGTGAACGCGGCCGTGGACGTGCGACGGGCGCGGCGGGAACTGAACGCGGTCGAATTGGGCCGGCTGTTCGTCGCCGCCCGCGACAGCGCTCGCACCTACCGGGGGCTTGCGGGCGCGGATCGGTACTTCCTGTACCTCGTGGCCGCCGGGACCGGGTTCCGCGCCGCCGCGCTGTCGAACCTGACGCCGGCCGACTTCGACCTGGACGCCGCAACCGTGACGCTGGCCGCCCGGTTCAACAAGTCGCGCCGGTTGAAGGTGCAACCGCTGCCGTTCGATGTGGCCGCCGCGCTCCGCCCGCACCTCGACGGTAAGCCCGCCGGCGCGCCGATCTGGGGCGGGACGTGGGCGCGGGACCACCGGGGCGCGGAAATGCTCCGCATCGACCTCAACGCCGCCGGCATCGCCTACGCCACCGAAGGCCCGGACGGGCCGGAATACGCCGACTTCCATTCCCTGCGTCATTCCTACCTGACGCTTGGGGGCCGGTCGGGAATCGACCTGCGGACGCTCCAAGAACTCGCCGGACACTCGAAACCGGAACTCACCGCCCGGTACTCGCACCGCCGCTTACACGACCTCACCGGGGCCGTGGAGAAGTTGCCGAACCTCGTGCCGACGACGCCAAGTACCGTGGCGGAAATCCCCCTTCGCATAACTGGCACCGTGGGGCCGAAAGCGGACAACTCTATCCGTTTGGGCGTAGTGCCGGGCGTAGTGACAGGGGGCGCGGAAGGGCACCAATCGGCATCATCTGGCAATCTTCGGATTGTCGGCGGGGTGTGGGGCGAGTTAACGCAACCCCTTGAAATGACAGGGGCCGGCGCTTCTCAGCACCGGCCCGCATCGGTCTGCATCAGCGAGGACGACGGGACTCGAACCCGCAACCACCGGATCGACAGTGTGATCCGGTGGCCCTCGCTAACTCCTGTACCTCAAGCCACTTGCGTCACCAACTCTTGACGAGGACACGGGTTACCTCTGGCCGTCGTGTCGCACCGCGTGTCACCAGTATTGTACCGTGTGGTGCAACATGGAGGCACCTATGCGGCACCATTTCCTCGATTCTGGCAAACTGCCAGAGTGCATCGGTCCCATGACTATGCTGAGGGTGGCTCAGGCACCGACTTCATCCTCAGTGGCGGGACACTCACGGCGCCGGCCCCGAGCCCGAACTCGATCCGCCCCTGCACCGACCGGCGCTGAGGCGATCACTCAGTGCCGCGACAACCTGGCGCATCTGGCCACCCGCATGACGGTGGCCGTCCATCCGCAGAGCTTCCAACAGGGGATCGGTGTCCCATATTCGCACTTCGGAGTTTGCTACTTGGTACGCAAGCACGAGAAGTGCGGGAGGTTGAGAGCGAAGTGCGGTGCAGCGGACGTACTGTAGCCGAGCCAGCCATCGGCACCCGAGCCGTGATGGATTGTACATCGCGCCACCGAGGCGGGGTTGTCACCGGGATCTGAACCGACCGAGTCCGAATATCACGATTGTGACGGTCGCCCGCGTCTCGCGCTTTGCCGCAGATTGAGACTGGCGCCCGCCGCCCTACGAAGCGCAGCACTTAGACGGTCTTATGGCCGTTGCTCGCGGCTTCGCGGAGCGGAAGGGACGTATGCTTCAGAGCGGGTCACACCCGCTTTGTCCCCCAACCCGCCGGTGATGGCACGGTCTCTGGAGCGACCCCGAGGGCTTCACGACGCCCCTTCCGGTTGCACTCTCTGCAGTCCCGCCCGATTCGTTCGTACGCCGAGTTCGGGTTCCGGACGGCGCGTGCGGCCAAACATTTCTGCAACGCGCGAGTCGTCGCCGGTCCTTTTCCGTCTTGTGGATCAGGGGCGGTGATTCGGCCGGTTGGCGGTTGCCTTCGCCGTTTGCGGGTGTCATGGTGTCGGTCACCCCTGTGGCCCGACGAAGGTGAGCCCATGACCGCCGAGGCCGACCTCGACCGCTACCGCTCGTTGCTCCGACTGCACGTCCGACAACTCCAGCTGGGCCGCCTGTACTGCGCCCGGTTCGACTCGTCGGACGTGGTGCAGGAGTCGCTCCTGCGCGCCGTCAAGAAACTGGAGCAGGCCCGCGGGCAGAGCGAAGCGGAACTCATCGGGTGGCTCCAGAAGATTGTCGCCAACACGGTCATCGACCTGGTGCGCGAGCACGGCGCGGACAAGCGCGACCCGGCGTTGGAGCGGACGCTCTACGACGCGGCGGCCGATGGCGAGACGCCGCTGGCCGCGTACCTGGCCGCGGTCGAGCCGGGGCCGAGTACCCTGGCGAGCCGCAAGGAAGAGTTACTGCGTTTGGCGTGCGCATTGGACCAGTTACCGGAGGCCGAGCGAGACGCGGTCATCGCCCACTACATCCTCGAACTGCCGCTCGCGGAGACGGCCGCCCGGCTCGGGCGCACGGCCAAAGGGGTGGGCGGGCTGCTGTTCCGCGGCAAGCGGCGGCTCGCGGCCCTGCTGGGCGGGTCGGAGGGCGGGGCGTGAACACCAACACCTTTGAGCCGGGCGAGGACCGCGTCGGGGCGGCCGTCGCTGAGTACCTGGAGGCGCGGGACAGCGGGCGGCCGCTGGCGCCGGCCGAGTGGCTGGCCCGCTACCCGGAGCTCGCCGCCGAGTTGCGCGACTTCCTCGACGACGCGGCACTGACCGGGTTGCGGGCCTTTCGGGGCGCGGCGCGGGAGCCGGACTTGGCGACCGCCGAGCGCGTCCTGGGCGACTACGAGCTTCTGAACCGGGTCGGCGGGACCATGGGTGTCGTGTACCGGGCGAGGCAGTTGAGCCTGCCGCGTGCGGTGGCCGTGAAAGTGCTGCTGCGGGCCGGGGCGGGCGACCGGGCGCGGTTCCGGGCCGAGGCCGAGGCGATGGCCCGGCTGCGGCACCCCAACGTCGTCCGCATTCTGGACGTGTCGCGCGGCGACGAACCGCCGTATTTCACGATGGACTGGTGCCCCGGCGGAACGCTGGCCGACCGGGTCGCGGAGTTCGTTCGCCAGCCGGACCGCGCCGCGGAAATACTCGAAAAGGTGGCCGACGCCGTCCACCACGCGCACCGCCGCGGACTCCTGCACCGCGACCTGAAGCCGGCCAACGTGCTGCTCGACGACAAGGGCGAACCGCTCGTCGCCGACTTCGGCCTGGCGGTTCCGCTCGACGGCGCCGACGGGCGGGTAGCCGGCACCCCGGCGTACATGGCCCCGGAGCAGTTGGCCGGTGAGTTCACCGTCGCCACCGACGTGTTCGGCCTCGGCGCGATCCTTTACGAGTTGCTCACCGGGCGCCCGCCGGCAAACGGGCCGACGCTCTCGGCGGTGCTCGACGCGGTTCGAGCCGCCGACCCGGTTCCGCCCGACCGGCTGAACCCGCGGGTCGGTGCGGACCTGAGCGCGATCTGCATGAAGTGCATGGCGAAGGAGCCCGCCGATCGGTACGCCACGGCCGCCGACCTCGCCGCCGACCTCGCGGCGCTGCGGGAGGGGCGCGAGATCGCCGCCCGCCCGCTCGGGCCGCTCGGGCGGGCGGC
>SXGT01543481.1_pt1 | contig 14374 bp, 9 predicted proteins | sample 3176221 | NCBI WGS metagenome assembly SXGT01 (sample SAMN11356862, study PRJNA531348) | freshwater metagenome | isolation source: freshwater sample F1-120 | place: China: Fuxian Lake, Yuxi | collected 2017-12-25
AACGATGAACGAGGCATCGATTTCGCCCTGATGACTCGACGTGACCATCCCATCGGCAACATCCGCAGCCACGTCGATGATCGGGATGCGGCCGGCAACACGATCTTCTCGCGCGACTGCCCCGTGTACTCCGTTCACCCGCCCGGCGGCCAGCCCGTGCTCGTGCTCGTGAACCACCTCAAGAGCAAGGGATTCGGTTCGACGGCGTCATCGAACGCACGCCGGCGCGCGCAGGCCCAGCGCATCCGCGAGATCCATGACGCACTTCGGGCCCAAGGACACTCGCGCATCGCCATCGTCGGCGACTTCAACGACACGCCGGACAGCGATCCTCTCGCACCGTTGCTGAAGGAGACCGACCTGCGCGATGTCTTCGCACACTCGAAGTTCGACAACGGCGGCCGTCCGGGCACCTACGGCAGCTGCGGCGCATCGAACAAGATCGACTACATCCTGCTTAGCCCCGACCTGTTCGACGCGGTGACGCTTGGGGGCGTGGTCCGCCAGGGCATGTGGCCCGGTGTGAAGCCGGCGAAGTGGGAGAAGCTTCCGACCCTCACGCGCGAGGTCGAGGCCGCCTCCGACCACGCGGCAGTGTGGGTCGACCTCGACGTGTAGACGGATTCACGCAGGTGCGCGCGGACGACAGCGCGATCGCTGGATGATGCGCGCCATCAAGCGCCACCCGGTACACGACCCGCCAACCGACATGCGCCGCTATCAGCGCTCGAGCATGGCCCGCGCCGCCTTCTCCCCCTGTGCGCGGGCCTGCTCCAGCGAAGGCCTCGCATCGTTCCCTCGTTCGTGCCCGCGGGCCGAAGTCTTCTCCCCCGCGTGCCGCCGGATGGATGTCGCGACCGCGGCCGCATCGTCGACGAACAGCCGGATGCTGTCGGTGTGCCGGCTGATGGCTACGAGCAGGGCCTTCTGGCTGAACAGCTCGCCTCGGTTCGATTCCGCATGCACCAGCGTGCGCTGCACCGTCCGACCCTGCGCGCGATAGATCGTCGTGGCGTAGCCGTGGTCCCAGTGCTGCCCCTCGGGTGCACGGGTATCGATCCGCAGGCGGTCACCGCGCGCATTGCGCACATCGAGGGCGTGCGTGTCGGCCCCGAGCACGGTCAGCACCTGGCCGTTGGTCAGGCCCAGCTCGGGCCGGTTGCGCGTCCAGGTGATGCGCTCGCCAATGGCAACGCTGTTCATCCGCGCCCGGTACACCTCGACGCCGTTGACGGCGCCCCCGGCCAGCTCGCGGGGATTCCAGAGCAGGGCAGGGGCGCCGACCGCGTCCCGATTCTCGAGCGTGACCACGTTGAACTCGCGATCCACCTCGCGCACGGACAGGTAGGCACCCGCCTTGATCCCGAGTTCGTCGACGCCGCGCCCAAACCGCACCACGTCACCAAGGCGGTAGTTCACCGCATGACGCTGCTCGCTGCGCGCGATCCCGACCTTCACCAGCTGCGGGTGTCCCTGTTCGCCCACCAGCCGCCCCTCGCCGCGCAGCACGGCCCGCATCCGGTCGTTGAGCACAGTCCGCTCGGCATTGCGCGCCGTCAGCACCGTGGTGGCGATGCGATCTGCAGGGTCCAGCCGTGCCCACTCGGCAACAATGCCTGTCATCCGCCCGTTGGCGTCCGGGTTCTCGGTCGTCCGGTCCGCAAGTCGAGCCAATGCCGCATCGATGTCGCCGGCGATGACATCGCGGATCGCGGCGACATCACCCGGATCCCGCTGCCGCCGGATCGCATCGAGTTCGACCTGCGCCATGCCGGCCGCGAGCAGCTGCCCGAATGGCCGACCCGCCGACACCGCCGGCAGCTGCGCGGTGTCACCCACCATGACCACCCGTGTCCCCAGGGTCTGCGCATAGGTGAGCAGCTGCCGCGCGTCCTTCGAGCCCAGCTGCGAGGCTTCATCGACGAACCAGACCTCACGCCCGTACTGGCGTCGCAACAGCGCGGCCGTCCAGGGCAGGCGCGCGTGGCGCATCTTCGCGACGTCCCGCCCGACCTCCTGCAGGTGACGCCGCAGGGTCGAGGACGTCATGCCGCTCTCGGCCGTCAGGACCCGCGCCGCCTCGGCATTGGTTGCCATGCCGACGGCCCTGTAGCCCGCATCAGCGACCACCGCCTGCGCCGCGGCAAGCATGCGTGTCTTGCCCGTGCCTGGCCGCCCGAGCACGCCGACGATACGGTCCCGGGTGCCCGCGATCAGCCGCACGGCATCCTGCTGTCCCGCATCGAGGCCACCGACATGGCGATCCACCGTGCCCTGGCCAGCGATCGCATCGACCGCCTGCCGCCCCGCAGCCTGCACGGCAAGCACGACCCGCTCCCGCTCCCGTGCGGCCGGCGTCGTCCACGCACTTCGCCCGTCGAGCGCCGTCGCCATCAGCGTTCCGCCGCGCTGGCTACGACGGATCTCCGCGTCCACGCTGGCAAGTGTCCCGGTCCCCATGGCACCCGCGAGGGACCACCGCAGCAGCTCTGCGTGCCCGAACACGGCCTCGTGTTCCGCCAGCCGATCGACCGCGTCGCGCACGGATTCCCGCAGCGCACCAGGCTCGCGGCCACCCATGTCCGGCTCGGGCCGCTGCGGCAGACTCAACTCGTGCGCATGCTCGACCGCGATGGCCTTCCAGCGCTGCTGCAGCACGGCACGCGCCAGCTCGCGCTTCGACCGGCGCGTCATCAATGCCGCACGCGCCGCGGCAACGGGACCTTCAAGTCCCCGCTCCTCCATCGCCTGCTCGATCGCCCCGCGCCGCGACGAGAATGCGGCCATGAGTACGGGCGACACGCCGCCGATCTCGAACCGACCATCGCGGTGCGTGGTCATCACCTCGTACCCGATGTCACGCAGCGCGTGCGCGAGTTCGGCGCGGTAGATCGTGCCGGCCACCATCTTGTGGTCGAACAGCGGCTCACTGGTCAGTGACACCCAGCGTCCGTCGGCACGCTGGGTGGCATTGGCCACTACCGCATGGGTGTGCAGCTGAGGCTCCTGGTCGCGCGACACCTCGTGGCGGAAGAGCGCGACCGTGAGGTTGTCGCCCTGACGCCGCACAACCTCGCCGTCGTGACGCTGCCGAAAGGCGGCGGCGTTCTTCTCCAGCCAGCCGAGGGCCATCTGCACTGCCGCATCGTGCGCAGCGACGATGCGCGCATCTCCGCCCAGTGCCGCCGTGATCGAAACGGACTTCGGCGCCGAGAACGTCAGGTCCCAGCCGGGCCGGTGCGCGCGCTGGCCATCCCGCTGCGTGCCGAGATGCACGCCGTCCGGCATCTGGCCGTCGAGTACTTCCCTGAACCGGGCGGGATCGACGGTCCCCTCCAGCCCGAGACGACGCGCACCTTCGCCCCACCACTGACTTGAGCCGGAGGCCCCGGTCGCTCCACCACCGGTCCCATCGCCTCCGGCGTAGTAGTCGTCCGTCTCGTAGTAGCTGGTGGCCGCTGCCGCGGCCCGCACGACCCCGATCGACAGCATGGTCAGTCCCGTGTGGCGATGATCGGCGGGTCATGCACGAAGTCGAGCGCCGAATCGTCCGCCACCACATCGACCGCATCGGCCTGCGGACGCTGGCCATCGACATCCGGACCGGGCACGAACGCCGGCGCGATCGTGGCAACCTCACGGCGCTGCAGGCGGAAGTGCGCCGCCGGAAGATCGCCCGGCAGCCGCAGGAAGCCCTCCAGATTGTCGAGCTGCGCGATCTGGGTCGGCAGCACGAGCGGCCGCATGCGGCGGGTGGCGCTGAGCGAGACGCCGTCGCGCATGTCGTTGGCGCCATAGGACAGGCCCTGCTGGGACTCGAGCACCTCGGTCTCGCCAAAGGACTGGGCGACCCAGCGCGCGGTGTCCGGATCGTTCTGCCGCAGGCAGACCCAGGTGGCGCAGAGTCCGGCGACTGCCTCGGCGCCATCACGGCCATAGCGCTCCCGCAGCTGCGCCAATTGCTGGAAGGCAATCACGCCGCAGCCCCCGTACTTGCGCGACTGCGCGAGGAAGTCGGGCAACGAAGGTATCCGGTTCAGGCTGGGCAGCTCGTCGATGACGAGCCATACCCGCCGCGAACGGCTGGCCGGCAGGCTCATCAGGGCATTGGTGAAGATCTCCAGCCACGCCGAGAGCAGGGGACGCACGCTGCTCAGCTGGTCGGGGCGGCCGTTGAGAAAGATCCAGCCATCGCCGGCATCGGCCTCCACCCACTGACGGATGCGCAGGGCGTTGTCGCGCCGCGGCAGGTAACGCAGGGCCCGTGCGTAGGTCGCCGCCGTCGTGCGGATGGATGCTGCCGTCTTCTCGGCCGCCGGATCGATCAGCGCCGCAGCTTCGGTCCCGTCGAGGTAGGCGCGGAGCTCCGTCAGGCTCGCCTGGCTGAGCAGGTCCAGGAAGGCATCGATCGATGGCTGGCCGCGCTCTCGCAGCGTGCGCGCAAGCGATGCAATCAGCGTGCGCGCCGCGGTGTGCCAGAAGGGATCGCCATGACCCACCGGGTCCGGCACAAGTGCCGCCGCGAGCATGTCGAACTGGAAGGGCGCCCGGCACTCGTCCCACAGGTCCCATGCCGGACAGCGGGCATCGAAGGGATTGAGGAGGTGATCGCGGTCCGGACGATGGAACCACTCGATGAAGTCACCCGACGGCGAATAGCAGATGACGCGCTCGCCCCGACTGCGGATTCCGGCCAGCAGCGACTGGATTGCCGTCGTCTTGCCGGTGCCAGGGCTCCCCGTGAGCAGCAGGTGTGAGGTCTCGGCATCGCGCAGCAGCGGCACGCCGGCGAGACGCAGATGGCCGGCACGACCCGTGACAGACAGCTGTCGCGCCAGCACCGGCGCCTCCACGATCGTGCCGCCGCGAACGATCTGCTCGCGCCGCTGTGCTGCGCCGAACCGGAACAGCCACGCGAGCAAGACGGCCATCAACACGGCCATCGCAATCGCCGAGACCGCCATGCTGGTCAGCCACACCGCGACGAGGTCGCGGACGTTGCGCTGCATGTTCGTCGAGCCCGCGAACGAGCTCACCGAAGTTCGCGCGCGACGACCATCGCGCAGCTCGACATCGAGCGGCGAGGCGTCATTGCCCAGCATCATCCCGATCGAGGCGCCTACATGGCGCAAACCCAGGTAGCGTGCGTACGGATCGGTGCGCACCAGCCACAGTGCGATGGTGCCGAGCACGTACAGGATGAGGAGGGCGCCACCGAACTTGCGCAGCACCTGGCCGATCATGCGCAGGAAGTGCAGCAGGACCTGGCCGCCGCGGGTGAAGTCGCCGACGGAGGAGTCGTGCAGGGAACTCATCGAAGGAACTCACGCAAGGCGATCATCGCGCGATGCGTTCCAGGTAGCGGGTGGTCAGCTCGCGGACGCGCTCTATGTTCGAGCGATTCTGTGCATCGAGCAGGACCCGCACGCCCATCAGCGACTCGACAACCACGCGTCCGTAGCTGTCGTTCATGTAGTCGACAAGCGCCGTGAGTGTCGCGAGCTCTGATGCAATCTCGCGCATGTGCGCCTGCAGGCTGTGCACGACCTCGTGCATGGCCACGCCATCCGGCCCGATGGACGCATGCCCGTGCCGGAGCAGCGCGCGCACGGCTTCGCCCTTGCCAACACCGTGATCGTGGCACCAGACACTGATCCAGTGCGCCTCCTCGGCCGTGAATCGAATGGCAAGCGGCTTGAGAAATCGAGGTGGAGGTTCGCGTGGGTCCATCCGACTCCAGTTGGAATTGATCCAGGCAGTAGCAGATGCAGAACTTGCAGCGAGGTCGCGTGCAAGCGTCCGTCAGCGTCGGCAAAGCACGTCGACGGTCCGCGCCTACGCGCCTTCGATCAGCCTGCGTATGTCAACGGCGCGCCAGGCGGTCGTACGTGGGCCGAGTCGCACGGGCGCAGGATAGCGACCGGACTTCACGCCTTCGTACCAGCTGGATCGGCTGACCGGAAACAGCGGTTCGATCCGCCGCTTCGGACAGCCGATGATCTGCCAGAGCCGAAGGAAGCCTGATTCGGGAATGGTCGCGGTAGCCATCGGTCTTGGTCTCGTGATGTCGATCCAAGGAATATGCGGGAAATCTGCGACGATCCCGGCCGCGTGGCAATCGTGGAAACCCACGCAATCGTGGCGTACAGATGTCGGCCCGCGCCGTGCGAGATATTCAGCATGACCATCGGCAGGAACGTGGCTGTCTCGGAGCAGGCTGCATGTTCGAGGGCGCGAAACTGATGACCGCGGCGCCAGCCACGCTGACGCGTCACTGCAAGATCATCGCGATGGGGAGCGACTGGTACGAAGGCTACGCGAAGGCGGAAATGGAGACCTCGGTAGTACTCTCGTGTCGGGTGTCACGCCGGCCGACAGGGTCACTCGCTCCGAGCGGCGCGCGGTAGTCCGCGTGCCCTATTGCACGCCAGCACGTTTGTCGGCGGGCAGAGTTCGTCAGCTTCTCGTACGCGCGATCAGTTGAACAGTGGAATTCAAGTGCATGCCGCGATGCGAAGCGACAGGGCCACGCCACTCAGGTGTTGGAGGCGCGCGGGGGACATCCCGGAGAACAACTGGTGTGAAAATCGGCACGTGAGACATGCATGAGCCCTTCGCCGCACTGGCAGTCACGCCGGTCCTTGAACCTCGCGGGAGCGAAGCGATGCCAGGAAGGCAAGGACGGCATCGATGAACGCATCATTGCGGTCCCCGGCGACCATGTGGTGCGCGCGCGGAACGTCCGTGAACCGGGCTGTCGGTACCAGTTCCAGAAACTGCCGAGCACCCTCTTCAGAAACGAGCTCACTGCTCTGACCGCGAACGAGGTGGACCGGAAGTCTCAGATTTCTCGCAGCTTGCACGAGACGCTCGCTTCGGTTGGGATCCCCCGCTCCTGCGAATCCTTCAAGCATCCGCGGGTCCCAATGCCACCTGTATCGTCCGTCTTCAGAGAGGCGCAGATTCTTCTCGAGGCCGGTCAAGTCGGTCGGGCGAGTTCGGTGGGGCAAGAACGACGCAATGACGTCCGCAGCTTCCTGGAGCGTGGCGAACCCGTTCTCCACATGCGTTCCCATGAATCCCAGAATTCGCATCGCGCCTGACGCGTCCATGTTCGGCGCGATGTCGACCAGCGTGAGGGAAGAAAATGTACCGGGCGCCACCAGACCCTCGGACATCAGTCCGGCTATTCCGCCAAGGGAGGCGCCGATAAACGCCGGTGGTGTACCGCACCAGCGGGCGATTTGAATGCAATCGCCGGTGAACGCGTCGATGCCGTACTCGCCGTCGCTGGCCCATTCACTGTCACCATGCCCCCGGAGATCGAACAGGACAGCACGATACCCGGCCGACGCAATCTGCTCTCCGGCACGACGCCAGGCATAGCGCGTCTGGCCCGCGCCGTGCGCGAGGACTACGGGAGGCGCGCCGTCCGCCCCCAGCACGTCCGCTGCGAGCAACAAGCCATCTGCTCCACGTATCGTAAGCCGGGTCGAGTCCATGCGTCGTGCCAGAGTGGATATTTGTAAGGGACCTTACCATATAGGCACGCGACGAGCGTGTCGAGTGCCATGGCGTGGCGCCTCGGTGTCGCGAATCACCCTCAGCGCAGCGATTCACGCGCTTCATCGTGCCTCTGACATCCAGATGGTACTGGCGGAGCGATTGGCTATTGAGCTTCCGATGCACGGCAGCGCGATGCGGTAGGGAGGACGTCGATCACCAGCCATTGCGCAGCGCCGATGCCTCTACCATCGCAGGGCCCGTTCGAAGCCACTACCGACGAGCACCGGATTCTTTTCATCGAACCGTCCGTCACTTGGTGCGATTCTACGGAAGCGACGTCTCTCCATGTCTGCCCGCGTAGCGCGGCGCGCGTACAAGGGGGGCGGTGAGTGTCGCCAACCGCGATTCGCTAGTACCACCACCTGCTGGGGATGCGTGGCAATCTCGATGAACGAGACGCTGTTCGAGGCGAGGCCGTGGATGCCCTGCGCGATTGCTGATCTGAATGAGCATCGGCTTCGTGCCAGCGCCTGGATGGTGCGCGATGCCGCAGCCGATGTCGCGGCTGGCACGTGCTACGTACCCGTCACGACTTCCGGCGTTTTGGGCAGCGCGTGTGATCTGTCTCACTTGAGATTCGCGCCCCGGCTCCGATTGGTGGGTTGCCGTTTGTTGCGTGCTTTCGGTGCGTGCATGTCGTCGCGACCGCTCGCAGTGCTTGCGACCTGTGCGGCCGCTTCGTCTTCGCGCAGCCGAGCCGCGATGCGCGCGAGTTCCTCGTCGAACCGCCCCCGCGCATCAGCAGTCGCTCCATCCCACATGACGTGGTGAACGCGATCGGCCTCGATGCGCAGCGCCGGAATCAGCTTGATGGCCGCCGGCCGTACGAACACCCGCCAGATGCGGCGGTCCTTTGGCGATGGGCGCCGCTCCACCAGGCCCTGCGCCTCGAGCCGGTCGATCGTCTGCCCGACGGTGGCCCGTTCCAGTTCCAGCAGCGCCGCGAGGTCGGTCTGGGTAAGCCCTTCGTCGCGGATCACGTACCCCAGCAAGCGCCATTGGGCGCGCGACAGCCCGAACGCGCCGATGCGTCGCTCGAATGCGCGTCGCACTCCGCGCGTCACCTCTTCCAACAGGAACAGCAGTTCGTCGTCGGCCGTGAAGTTCGCTTCCTGCTGCACGTGGGTCGCCTGAACTCGTCCCTGCGTGGCCGTGCTGGTACCCGTTGCGGCCACTGACTTTCCCGTGGCCTTGCCTGGACGCGCGACGGCGTGCTGCGGGGGCGTGCGCCCCATCTTGGTCATGCACTCTTTCTCCTCGCCGTCGTGATACTGTGGAGCCTATACTGTAAGTGTCATTACAATATTGAGACGCTGTGTGCCTAGGAGTCTAACCATCAACGCGCGCGCTGACAGCCAGCCACGCCGCCCGAGCCGCGCCGATGGCTCGCGTCCGGTCGTGCCGCTTGCCGCGCTCGTTGTCGTGCTGGCCTTGCTCGTCCTGAGCTTGCAGGCCTGCGGTGGTGCCGATCCCGGCGCGCGGAGCGCGAGCAGTATGTCTAACCTGCCGACGCCGCCTGTCGTGGCCGTGGTGCAGGTGCGGCGCGAGGCAGTGCAGTTGCCGATGACAGGTAGCGGCACGATCGCCGCGCTACAGACCAGCAACATCGGGGCGCTCGTGGAGGGTGCGGTGGAACGCATCTTCGTTCGCGTGGGTGACCGCGTGCGCAAGGGCCAGCCGCTGTTGCGCATCCGCCAGGACGACTACCGGCGCCGGTTGACGGAGGCGGAGGCCGGGCTTGCGGTAGCCACGGCCGAGGTACGGCAGGCGTTACGCGCATTCGCTAGAGCCAAGCTGCTTTACGACAACCGCTACACCTCGCTCGCGCTGCTCGATCAAGCTCAGGCGGAGTTCGACGTGGCGCAGTCGCGCCATGCACAGGCGCGTGCGGTGCTGGGCACGGCACGACAGGCGCTGCAGGACACCGTGTTGCGGGCGCCGTTCGACGGCGTCGTGACGGCGCGGCTGGTGGACGAGGGCATGTACCTGAACAACCGTTTCTCGATGGGCAGTCAGTCAGCGGCGCTGCAGCTGCAGGAGCTGCGCATCGTCGCGGCCATAGTCCAGCTACCAGAGTCGAATCTGCATGCGCTGGCGTTGGGCACGCCAGCGACATTGCGAATCGGTGGCGTCACGGCCGCCGTGCCCAGCACCGTTGCGGTGATCAACGACCGCGTGGACGAGCGTTCGCGCATGGTCGAGGTTCGGCTGCCGGTGGACAACCCGGACTACGCAATTAAACCCGGCGTGGCGGTCACCGCGACCATCCTGCCGTCGCCAGTCGATCTGCTCGTGCTGCCACGGCGTGCACTGGCGTGCGACTCGGCGGCGCCGTGCGTGTTCGTGCTGCAGCGCTCGCGCGTGGAGCGGCGCGAGGTGACGGTGCAAAGCCTGGGCCTTGACCGTGTGCACGTGCTCTCGGGCCTGCGGGAAGGCGAGCAGGTGGTGAACGAGCCGCCGTCCACTCTCGGCGACGGCGCGCAGGTGAGAGTACGCGTTATGCCTCCTGACAAGCAGGCTGAGGCGTACCGCCCTGTGACGGGCGCTTCACAGTCCGAGCCGTACGCAAGGGAAGCGGCCAATGTGGCTCGTTGACGTCTCGATCCGGCGTCCCGTCTTCGCGGTGATGCTTGTGGGGTCGCTCGTCGTGCTGGGGCTGGTATCGTTCTCGCGCCTCGGCATCGACCTGTTCCCGCGTATCGACATGCCGTTCGTGTCCGTCAGCGCAGTGCTGGAGGGCGCCTCTCCTGACACGGTGGAGACCGAGATCACCGACGTGCTGGAAGGCGAGGTGAACACGATCTCCGGCATTCGCCAGATGCGTTCGGTCAGCGCAGAGGGTCTTGCCCTCGTGAACATAGAGTTCGAACTCGAGGAACAGTCGGACGTCAAGGCCCAGGAAGTGCGCGACAAGGTGGATATCGCGCTGCGGGATTTGCCGCGTGACGTCGAAGCGCCGGTGGTGGAGAAGGTCGACCCCGACGCATCGCCGATCCTGTCGGTGATGCTCTCCGGAAGCCTGCCGATCGAACGCACTACCACCTATGCCGACGAAGTGGTGAAGGAAGCGCTGGAGCGCATCCCCGGCGTGGGTTCGGTGACTCTGGTTGGCGGCCGCAAGCGGCAGATGCGCGTGTGGTTGGATGCCGGCCGCATGCGTGCCAGCGGCGTGACGGCCGACGAGGTAGTGGCGACGCTTACGCGCGAAAATGCGGAGCTGCCGGGCGGGCGCATGGAACTCGACGGTCGGCGCGGCGAACTTGGCGCGCGTACGATCGGCCGCGTGCACAGTGCGGCGGAATTCGCGCGGCTCGTGGTGACGCATCGAGCGAACGGCGGTGTGACGCGCATTGGCGACGTGGCGCGCGTGGAAGACGCAATTGCGGACGAGCTGAGCTATGCGCAGCTGAGCCGAACAGGGCAGGTCTCGGGCGCTCCGGGTGTCGCTCTCGAGGTGCGCAGGCAATCCGGCCGTAACACCGTGGCCATCGCGCGCGCGGTGCGTGCCGAAGTCGAACGTCTCGCACGCGTGGCGCCCGCCGGTGTCGACATGGTGGTGGCGCGCGACGTGTCGCGCTTCATCGAGTCATCGATCGCCGACCTGCTGGTGGACATCGTGCTCGCGGTGGCGCTGGTGGTGGCAATCACCTTCGTGTTCCTGCTCGAGTGGCGCGCCACGCTGATCGTCGCGCTCGCCAGTCCGACGTCACTGGTAGCCACGTTCGTTGCATTTGGCGCGTTCTACTTCACCATCAACATGATCACGCTGCTAGCACTCACGGTGACCATCGGCCTGCTGGTGGACTATGCGATTGTGGTCATCGAGGCAATCCAGCGCGACATCGACGCGGGGAATGACCCGCGCGTTGCCGCAGCCAGCGCCACCCGTCGCGTGGCGGTTGCAGTGCTCGCAGGCACCTTCGCAACGCTCGCCGTGTTCGTGCCGATCGGCTTCATGGAGGGCATAGTCGGCCGATTCTTCCAGCAGTACGGGCTCACGATCGTGTTCGCCGTGGCGGTGTCGCTGCTGGTGGCACTCACGCTTACGCCGATGCTGGCGTCGCGCTTCCTGTCGCGCGCTGCGCATTCGGACGGGCTCGGCAGTGGCTTGCTCGCTCGGATTGCTGCGTTCCACCTGCGACTGGAGGCGCGCTACGGTCGGCTCGTGGAGTGGGCCGTGCGTCGACGTGGAGTGGTGCTCATCGGCGCGTTCGCGAGCGTGTTGCTGGGCGGCGCGCTCGCGGCGAACGTCCCAAGCACATTCATGTCGAGCACCGATCGCAGCGAGTTCCTCGCCACCGTCAAGCTGCCGCTGGGTACCGGCATCGCCGGCGCGCGGTCGGCGGCAGCGCGGGTGGATGCGGCATTGCGAAGCGTCGACGAGGTGGAACTCGTGTTCGTCACGGTTGGTGCCGGTGCGCAGCAGCGCACCCACCAATTGGACGTCTACGTGGGGCTTTCACCGAAGGCGCTACGGCCCCAGCACCAGGCTGAGCTGATGGACGCCGCGCGCCGCGCGCTCACCAGTGCCTTGCCGGAAGCGAGAGAGGTGGCAGTGGAGGAAGTGCCGTGGGTCTCCGGCGGCGGCATTGGACAGACCGCAGTGGAACTGGTGATCATGGGCACCGACCTGCGGGCAATCGAACGCCATGCAGACACGCTTGGGGAGGCCATGCGTGCGGACGCGGCATTCGCCGACGTGCGCTCCAGCTACGAGGGTGGCAGGCCCGAACTGCAGCTTCGGATCGACCGTGATCGGGCGGCAGACTTGGGCGTGAGCGCCCGGGCGCTGGCAGCCACCACACAGGTGGCGCTTGGCGGCGTGGATGCCGGCACCTTCGAGTCGGGAGGCCGCCGCTACGATGTGCGCGTGCGGCTGGAGGAAGCGCAGCGGCAGACACCTGCGCATGTGCTGCAACTGCAGGTGCGCTCAGCGAACGGTGCCTTGGTGGACGTGGGTTCGGTGACGGACGCCACTACGGCTGATGGTCCGGTGCAGATTGATCGCAAGGACCGAGCGCGGAAGATCTCGGTGTCCGCGAACACGGCAACCGGGCATTCGCTGAGCGAGCTTGTGGCGCGACTGGACGCCTTGCAACAGGCGCATCCGCTACCTGAGGGCATCACCACAGTGATGGAGGGCCAGGCCCGTCGCATGTCGGAGAGCGTGGCTGACATCCTGTTTGCTTTCATGCTTGGCCTCGTCGCTCTGTATATCGTTCTGGCCACCCAATTTGACAGTTTCGGTCAGCCGGTAGTGATCATGCTCACTGCGCCGCTGTCATTCTCCGGGGCCTTCGCTGCACTTCTGCTCGGCGGTCAGGAGCTCAGCCTTTTCGGGCAGATCGGGTTGGTTGCGCTCATGGGCATAGTGATGAAGAACGGCGTGCTGCTTGTAGACCGTGCAAACCAGCTGCGTGCCGAGGGGTTCGGGCGCATCGACGCCATTACGCGCGCTGCGCCCGAACGATTGCGGCCCGTCCTCATGACCGCCCTGGCCGCAGTGTTCGGCATGCTGCCAGTGGCATTCGCTACCTCTGATGGTGCCGAGTGGCGCAACCCCATGGGCTTTATCATCGTAGGTGGCCTCACCACATCTACGATCCTCACGCTGCTGGTGATCCCGGCAGCGTATGCGTTGCCGGAGGATGCGAAGCGCCTGATGGCCCGCATTCGTGGTCGCCGCGATGGGAAGAGTGAAGCCGCGGTCAGCGTTGCAGGGTCGGGAAGCGTCAGCGACACGCATGCGCAGTGAGCGCCGAACTCAGCCTGCTGCATCGCCGCGATCGCATGCGTGTTGCTCGGTGCGGTCTTCCGCACGCCGGGTGCCGGGGCGTGCAGAATCTTCGGGTAGGAACCCGTCGTGGCTGCAAGGAATGAACTGCACGGCACGCCGCGGACAGGTTGAATCACCGGCACATCAATCGCCGCTGGCGAGTACTGTTTCGCGGGTGAGGATGGTGGGCGACGCGATGGCTGTCGTGGATGCCGCGATTGCCGCCTCGGTGCGAGGCGAACGGCGAATGTTCGCGCGGGCGATGTGCTCATGCATCTGGTAGATGCGTTGCGGGCATGCGCGCCGGGCGTCTGAGCAGGTCAGTCGGCGACCGTGATGTAGGTGTCAGCGTGGGCGTGTTCGGGATCCTCTGGCGGGCCGACGCCTCCACGAAGGGGACGCGCGCGAGTGCATGTGATGCAGGATCCTGCGCGTCGCAGTGGGCTTGGTGACATCCGAAGGCGGCCCTCCGGCGAACAGTGTGATTGGCCGCCGCAGTGGGGGCACGTGGTGATGTCGATCTGGAAGACACGGCGCATTCCTGCGGCCCAGGTCATTGGCGCGGTTGGCGGTCCGTCGTCTTTCAGTGCGGGCGGGTTCTGTGGCGATGACGGCACGCGCCGTTTGCACGGATGGCGCTTGCGCGCGGCACTGCCTCGCGGTGGCGGCGCGCTGCGTGCGCGCGGCCGGCATTAGGGTGTGAACACCCCCACGCCAGTAAGGGGCATCGGATGGGTTGGGAGCGGTCGGGACACGAGTACGGCGAGGCGTGCGAGCCAACCAAGGCATGTAGGTTCCGTGACGGGTCGTTCACGCTGTAGTACGGTCCAGGGAGTGCCCGGGTGGCGGCTGAGGGAAGAATTTCGGGGAGGGGCGAATTGCGGGGGAGAACGCCAATGGTGCCGCGGACGTCGTTTGCAATGGTAATGACCGGTCGGCGCACGCTGGCGCCGATGGACCTGCCGATTCCGGACATCGATGCCGACTCGGCGCTGCTGGAGGTCGAGGCGTGCGGCATCTGCGGCAGCGACC
>SXGT01225572.1_pt1 | contig 14372 bp, 10 predicted proteins | sample 3176221 | NCBI WGS metagenome assembly SXGT01 (sample SAMN11356862, study PRJNA531348) | freshwater metagenome | isolation source: freshwater sample F1-120 | place: China: Fuxian Lake, Yuxi | collected 2017-12-25
CGGCGGTGTCAATGCGCTTGTTGAGGGAGGTGCCGTGGTGCTTGTGGTCAGTGTCGCGGCATCGCTGGCGGGCGTGGCCCAGCTGTGACCTGCCAGCAGCAAGCTGGTCAGTAATGCAGCACCGGCCAAGGTGGTTTTTAAAACTGTGAACATGGGTGAAATTCCTTTTTCGTTTTGCTGTGGTGCGTGTGGGCGGTCGTTGGACGGGCAAGTGGCCTCACTCCAGGCGCCAAACGTATCGGATGGTGGTCCAGGCTTGCTCGGGTTTGCCGTCCACCATGGCCGGGCGGACTTGGCACTTGGACAGGCCGGCACGGGCGGCTTCGTCCAGGCGTTTGTAGCCTGAACTTTTTTCGACTTCGGACTCGATGACTTTGCCGTCTGCTCCCACCAGGAAACGCAGACCCACAGTGCCTTCTTCTTCCATGCGCCTAGAGGCGCTGGGGTATTCGGGTTTTTCACACTGCGCGACGTTGACGCCCGCTGCCGTGCGCGTGGTGCCGTTGCCCGAGCGGGGGCTGCGGGCGCAGGGACAGATGGGCTTGCTGGCGTCTGAGGTGCAGCGCTCACGGCCGCAATACAGCGACTGGCCGGCATGCCAGGCGCGGCGCGAGACCGGCACGTACTGGGTGATCGTGCCGTCACGGCGGATGAGGAAGTGCGAGGACACCTCGAGCGCCGCGACTTCGGCATAGGCTGGATGCGCGGCCGGATCGAGCGACTTCGTGAAAAGCGCATCGATCGCGTCGCCGCCGAACTCCCCGGGTGGCATCGAGATGCCGTGCACGATGATCAGCTCGGGCAGCGAGCCCGCCGGCCGATCGTCGGAGTTCGGTGACGGAATGTAACGCACGCCCTCGAGCAGGCCGGTCATGGGATCGAGGCGAAGATCGGTGGCGGCGCGGGAAGTGCTCACAGCCCGGGATTGTATCGGCCGTTCACTCGATCGCGCAGCCGATTTCGTAGCCCTGGCGCGTCGCGGCCAGCACCGAGCGCGGCGCGTAACAGTCCCCGACGAGGCGCAGTTCAACGCCGAGCGCGCGGAGTGGCGCCTCGAGGGCCAGGTTGGGAACGCGCGGCGTCGACCAGGTCAGGGAGACGACGTCTTCGATGATGCGCATGTCGCCGTTGTAGACGTTGATAGCCGTCAGGCGCCCATCCGCCAGGTCGTCGACCGCGTTGAGCTCATGCGAGGTCAGGAGCTCGATGCGATGGCCGTAGAGCCGCTGGTAGATGCCCTGGCGATTGATCAGAGACACGTCCGTGGCAATGCGCTCGCGGGACGTCACGATGGTGACATGCTCGAACGCCGCGGCCAACCGCTCGGCCACCGCATAGGTCATCTCGGTGTGATCTTGATCGAACAGCACGATCCGGCCCGGCTCCCTGGCGCCGCGAACGCGCAGGCTCGAGGCGAGGGAGCGCACGTCCTGCACCCAGCCCTCCTCCACGTACTCACGCGGCAGGAAGGCCGGCGGCGTCATCGAAGAACCCGTGGCGAGCACCACGACTTCCGGCCTGAGCGCCGCGATTGCAGACGCATCGGCGACGACCCCCAGCTCGAACCGGGCCCCATAGCGCCGCGCCGCCGTGTACTGGAAGTCGTAGATGCTGCTCAGGTTCTCGCCGCCCGGCAACGCCGCGTGCAGGCGCGTCTTGCCGCCAAACTCGGCCGATGAACCGAACACCGTCACGTCGTGGCCGCGCGCCGCAGCTGACCACGCGGTTTCGAGCCCGGCGATGCCGGCGCCAACCACAACGACGCGGCGTCGGCGGCGGGCAGGTCGCGGTGCGGGCTCGAGTTCGTCGATGTCGCCCACCCGCGGATTGTTGTCGCACTCGAGGCGCTTGCCCTCGATGATGCTCCGCCAGCAGGTATTGCAGGTGACGCAGTAGCGGATGTCGCGCTCGCGCCCGGCGCGGGCTTTCTCGCCGAAGGCGGCATCGGTGATCAGCGCACGGCCGATGAAGACGAGATCCGCAGTGCCGTCGGTGAGCGCCTTCTCCGCCTGGTTCGGGTCGTTGACGTAGCCGATGGCGCCTGTCGGTATGGCGGGCGCCACCTGCCGCAACCGGCGGATTTCGTCGAGATACGGCCCGCGCGGTCCGAACGCGTCGGGCAGGTGGAGATACAGCGAGCGGGCGTGCGCGCCCCAGGCGAAGGTCCAGTAATCGAAGCTGCCGCTGGCGGCGAGCGTGCTGGCGATGCGCCCGGCCTCGGCGAGATCGATGCCGCCCGGCACGCCGTCGTCACCCGGGAGCTTGAGCCCGATGATGAACGGTTGCCCGCAATACGAGCGAATTGCCGCGACCAGCTCGCGCAGGAAGCGCGTGCGGTTCCCGATGTCGCCGCCGAACTCGTCCTCGCGGCGGTTCGACCACGGCGAGAGAAACTGGTGGAACAGGTGGCCATGTCCCGCGGAAATCTCGATGCCGGAGAAGCCGGCGTCGCGCAGGCGTCGCGCGGCGATGGCCCACTCCTCGATCCGCTGCCGGATCTCGCCCCCACTCGGCACGTGCGGCACCGTCCAGCTCAGGTCATCGGGCAGCGCCGAGGCACCGATGGCGTTGTCATTGCGCCCGGACTCGTGGCGCCCGCGGCCGGGATCCTGCACCTGGCCGAGGAGTCGCGTGTCGTGTCGCTCGACAGCTTCTGCGCAGCGCTTCAACGAGTCGAGCGCTTTGTCGTCGTATGCACGCAACCGGTCAGGGTTCTTGTTGGTCGAGATCATCGCCACCGGCTCGGTGACGATGAGGCCCGTGCCCCCGGCCGCGCGGCTCGCCAGATAGTTGATCAGCCGGTCAGTGGCTTCGCCATCGCGCACGAACTTGGTGTTGATTGAAGCATGCGCCAGGCGGTTGCGCAGGCGGACGCCGCCGATGTCGATCGGCGAGAACAGCGTGGGATAGGCGGCACTCATCGCGGGGCGGCGGACCTTGAGACAGAGCTGAAATGGACACGGGGCGCCCCGGAGGCGCCCCGTCGTCATTATGCAGCGGCCGCCCGCAGGCGGCCACGCGCTCAGGCAGCGCGAACCCCGTGTGTCTCGCGCGCTGGCGTGGTCTCGACCTCGCGTCGGGCCTCGCCAAGATCGACGTTTTCGGTCTCGACCGAGCGCAGCACGGTCGCGATCAGGCGGCGGCGCTCAGCGGCAAGCTCGGCCTGATCGGCCGCGCTGGGCTGCCAGTTCTCGATCCAGTCGCGGAGCGGATACCCGGCTTTCTCTGCCGAGCGCTCGAGCACGTAGAGGCGCTCCTTGACCACCGAAAGCTCGGCCATCATCTCGAGCATCATGCTGACGAGCTCGTCCTGGCCGGTGGCCTCGAAGAAGCGCGGCCGCTTGCCGCGCACCTGCATGGGGATTTTGCGTGACATCGTCGGTGCTCCTGGTTACTTGCGCGCGCCGAAGCCGTACCAGCGCATGCCTTCCGACAGGCGACCGGTGTTTTCGTTGAACTGCAGGACGTCGCCCCGTACGGCCGCGGCGAACTCCTCCTGCCTGGTGTAGGTGTAGCGCGGCAGGGTTGTCTCGAAGTAGTTCTCGCGGCTGAAGCCGGCGCCCGCAAGCAGCGCGGCGCTGTCCTGGTCGCGGAACGGTTTGTAGAACGGCTCCTTGTTGTAGTAGCAGTCCCAGTCGAGATAGAAGGAATCGAATGGCGCCATCCTGGCGTTCGGTGGCAGCTCCATCGTGATGAGCAGACCACCCGGGCGCAGCACGCGGTGCGCCTCGCGCAGATAGGCGCGTATGTCCTTCAGCGGCAGCTCGTGGAGAAACATGGACGAGAACACCACGTCGAACGACTCGTCGGGATAGTCGAGCTGCGTGGCGCTCATCTGCGCGAAGTGGATGGCAGCGCCCATGCTGCTGGCCCGTGCGCTCGCGTAGCGCAGCGTACCCGGGGCAACGTCGATGGCATGCACCTCCGCCTCCGGGAAGGTCTTCGCCCAGGGCACGGTGTTGTGGCCGACCGTGCAACCACAGTCGAGGATGCGGCGCACGTCGAGCTGCGGGAAGCGCTGCCGCACGAAGTTGGCGAACGTCCAGCCGATGTCGTCGACGTCGCGGCCCATCTGGTTGAAGGCGAAGACGTTGATGCTGTTGTCGTAGATCGCACCGGCAGAGACGTCGTCCTGCGCGTACTCGGAGTGGTAGCTGCCCGGCGACAGGTGCACGTCGATGTCCGCGACGTTCTTCGGTACTTCGAACGAGGGATCGAGCCTGAGCGAGCCGCCTGTGGCTGAAGCCTGCTCGCGGATGTCGCGCGCACGGTCGGCGAGCGGATCCAGATGGCGATCGACTACAGGGATCACCGAGCGGAACACCATCTCCTGGGTGTTGTACCGGACGCTGCTGTAGAACCGGAAGTAGTCCTCGTCGCGCATCGCGTCGTGCACTTCTTCGCCGCTTGCGGGACGGCGACCGTGGTCGCGCAGAAACGCCGGCTCGACGCGCTCGCGGTAGTGGCGACGCATGCTGGCGGCCATGTCGACCAGTATGTGGCTGCGGAGCGAGCTCACGAATTCCTGGCGTGACAGCTCGTCCCGGGTCGGGGCGATGCGCAGGGCGTGGGACAGGGGTTCGACCATGATTGCGAGTCTCTAGGGGGTGGCGGGTAGTTGTGGAGCGTATAAAACAATACCTATGTTTAGGTTGTCAAACACAATCTTGTTTTGTATTATGCATTTCACAATTTTCAGTTCCTGCGCGGCGGAAACCGAACCCATCAATGGATACAACCCCATGAAAAACCTGATTGTTCTTTTCAAGCTCAAACCGGGCGCGTCGCGCGAGGCCTATGAGGCCTGGGCGCGATCTACCGACCTGCCTATCGTCCGTGCGCTCCCCTCCGTTGCCCGCTTCGACGTGTTCCGTCTCCAGGGCCTGTATGGGTCCGGTGCGGCAGCACCCTTCGACTACGTCGAGGTGATCGACGTACGCGATTTCGGTGTCTTCGGGACCGATGTAGGCAGCGACACGATGAAGCGGGTGGCCGGCGAGTTCCGCAACTTCGCCGACAATCCTGTGTTCATCCTCGGCGAAGCGCTGAACTGAGGAGCGACTGACATGACCAGCACGCAGAACCAGCGGCTCACGGATAAGGTCGCGATCATCACGGGCGCCGGCCGCCGCAAGGGGCTCGGCTACGCCATTGCCGCCCGACTCGCTGCGGAGGGCGCGCATGTCGTCGTCACGGACATCGGTACGCCCGACGGGCTCCTCGGCGCCGAGCACATCGGCACCACCGCCGAACTCGAGGCCGTAGCGACCGAGCTCCGCCAGCACGGCAAGCAGGTTGTCGCCGTGGCCTGCGATGTACGCAAGGAAGCCGACGTCGCGCGGCTCATCGCCACCACGGTGGACAAGCTGGGTCGAATCGACGTCCTGGTGAACAACGCTGGTGTCGGCTACATGATGAAGCCCTTCCTCGACTCCACAACGGAGGAGTGGGAGCTGGTGATGGACGTGAACCTGAAGGGCGTCTATCTCTGCTCGCGCTACGCGGTGAAGGAGATGATCCGCGGCGGGCGCGGCGGCCGCGTCATCAACATCGCGAGCCAGGCGGCGAAGTCCGGCTTCGGCCAGCTCGCGAGCTATGTTGCCTCCAAGCACGGTCTCGTCGGCTTCACCCGCTCGATTGCGGCGGAGCTCGGGGCCCAGGGCATCACCGCCAACTGCGTGTGCCCGAACCACGTCACGACCGACCTCGGCGCCAGGCAGCGCGAACATCTGGCCAGGGCTCGCGGCCAGACCATAGAGGAGTACATGGCCGTCATGCGCTCCAAGATCCCGCTCGGCCGTCCGGGTCTGCCACAAGACACGGCAGCTGCTGTCGCTTTCCTCGCCTCCGACGATGCGGTGTACATCACCGGCGAGGCGATGAACGTGAGCGGCGGCGAAGAAATGCACTAGGCGCCGGGCAACACGACGTGGAACTCCGCCAACTGGAGCGCTTTCTCGCGGTCATCGAGCACGGCAGTCTCGCAGCTGCAGCTCGCCAGCTCGACATGACGCAGCAGGCGATCAGCGCCAGTATTGCCAGTCTCGAAGGGGAACTCGGCGTGCGGCTGCTCGAGCGCACACCTGGCGGAATCACGCGGCCGACGGACTACGGACTCGCCTTCATTCGCCACGCACGCGCGCAGCTGGCAGGCGCCGAGCGCGCCCGGCAGGAATTGCGCAGCATGCACGACGCCGAGGCGGGCACGGTGACGATCGCTGTCGGCGAGTCCTTCGCCGGGGACATCATCGCGGGCGCCATATCGCGCTGGCACCGCACGCGGCCGAACGTGCGCATCAATCTGGTGGAGGGCTACTCCGAGTACCTGCAGCAGCGGCTTTACGACGGCGAGTTCGATTTCATCGCAGCCGGCGTGAGTACTTTCCAGCTCGCGGACGGCTTCATTCGCGAGCCGATCTATTCGGCAAACGACGTCATCGTCGTGCGGTCGTCGCACCCTCTCGCGGGCCGCCGCGGCCTCGAGCTGGTCGACCTCGCGGGCTATACCTGGCTGGTGCCCTACTCCCGCCAGACGGACCTCTCCGTGATCGTCGAGGCATTCGTCGCCGCGCGACTCGAGCCGCCACGCTCGGTGATAGGTTCGGACGCGTATCGCATCGGCATGCAGCTCATGTTCGACAATGACTGGCTGCTGATGGTGTCACCTGCACTGATTGGCGCGGAGCCGACGTCCGGCCGCAGGGCACTCGTGACGCTGGCTATCGACGAACCCACCGTCCGTCGCAACGCGAGTCTCGTCTATTCGAAGACGCGGCCGCTGACGCCGCAGGCAGCCTCGCTGCTCGAGGAGATCCGGGTTGCGGCCGGAACCGAGCAGCGCTACGAGCGACCCGAGAGCGCAGCACCCGGGGCGAGGCGCACGGCCAAGCGCCGGCGCTAGTTCCCAGGACGGCGATGGCTGGCTAGAGTGATCGTCCCCAGCCGATCGACCTGCCATGACCCTCCGTCGCATCTTCTCCGAACAGCCGCTCCGCACCGGCGCAACCGTCACGCTCGAGGGCGACGCGGCCGGGCATGTGCTGCGGGTACTGCGGCTTCGCGTCGGGGACGAGCTCGTCGTCTTCGACGGCTCGGGGCAGGACTATGCCGGTCGGGTGACGATGCTGCGGAAGGAGGCAGTCACCGTGCAGGTCGGTCCGGGCCGAGCGGTGCAGGCCGAGTCGCCACTGCGGGTCACACTCTTCCAGGGCGTGTGCCGCGGACCGCGCATGGACACCGTCATCCAGAAGGCCACCGAGCTCGGCGTCGCACGCATCGAACCCGTGCTCATGGAGCGCAGCGTTGTACGCCTCGGGGAAGAACAGGCGGGTCGCAAGCGTGGCCACTGGCAGCGGGTGGCAATCGCCGCAGCCGAGCAAAGCGGCCGCAGCGAGGTACCCGAGGTCGGTGAGCCGCGCAACCTCGACGCCGCGCTCGCCGACGCAGCGTCGCACAAGACTCGTTGGCTGCTCGACCCTGGCGGTGAGAGCCTGCGTGCGGCCTCGGCCGCAGCATCGCCGCTGGCGCTGCTGATCGGCCCGGAAGGCGGACTCACGGAAACGGAGCGGGCAATCGCTGCCGCGACGGGATTTCGCGCCCTCAGACTCGGGCCCCGGATCCTGCGGACGGAGACCGCGCCGCTGGCAGCGCTCGCAGTGCTGCAGTTCCTGGCTGGAGACCTGGGCTGACGACGGTCAGTTCAGGCGCTGGCCGCCACGGTCGAGAAGTCCGTGCAGCATTTCCTCGACACGCTCGAGGTCGGGTATCAGCGGGTATTCGTTGATCATGCGGATCTGGCAGATCACGGGGCCTTCGGCAGGCCAGGCCTGACGTTCGTCGAGCCGCATCACCTCGCGATTGACGCGCACCAGCTGCGGAAACCCCTCGGTCAGACACCCGTAATAGCCACTGTCGAGCTTGCCTGTGAGTCCGTTGAAGATGGCGATGCGCGTACGGCCACCCGACTCGGCGGGCTGCCGCCCGCAGAGCTCCTCGAAGGAGATGATCGGTACGCGCAGGTTGTTCCACGGCACGAAACCCCGAAACCAGCTGGGAGCAGCCCACGGCTGCTCCGGCGTGACGTTACGCACCACCTCGGCAACACAGGTTCTCGGCACGATCAGGCGCAACTGCCGCAAGGGGATGAGCTGGCAGTAGATCTCGTCGATGGGCGCTCGAGTAGCGGTCTGCATCGCTTGCCTCAGGTGGTCTTCAGCTGGTGACGGACCGCTTCCAGGAGCTGGCGTTCCTGATAGGGCTTGCCGAGATAGTCGTTCACCCCGACCTCGATTGCCCGCGCCTTGTGCTTGTCGCTGACGCGGGAAGTGATCATCACGATGGGCACGTTCGCGGTGTCCGGATTGTTGCGCACGTGCTTGGCGAACTCGTAGCCGTCCATGCGCGGCATTTCGACGTCGAGCAGGATGATGTCCGGCCGGTTGTCCTGCAGCACGCCGATCGCTTCGAGGCCGTCCTTCGCCGTGAGCACCCGGAAGGCATTGCGCTCGAGCAGACGCTGCGTCACGCGGCGCATCGTGATGGAATCATCCACGACCAGCGCCAACGGACCCTTCGGCGCTGGATCGATGACCGGCGTACGGGGCATCGCGCCCGGCTTCACGGACCGAATCAGAATACCCATATCGAGTATCACGGCGATGCGCCCGTCGCCAAGAATGGTGGCACCCGCAATGCCGCGAATGGTCGCGAGCTGCGGCCCCACCGGCTTCACGACAATCTCGCGGCTGTCCTGCATCTCTTCGGTGATGAGCGCGGTCGAGTACTCACCCGCCTTGACCAGCACGATGGAGACGCGACTCTGCTCCTCGGGGATACGTGCGGCGCCTAAGCCGAGGTACTCGCCAAGCCAGCGGAACTGGTAGGTCTGGCCACCGTACTCTATGGTCGGCTGGGCGGCGCCGAGCCGAGCCACAAGCTCGCTGCGGGAGAGGCGGATTACGCCCTCCACGGTCGGCAACGGCAGCGCGTAGAGTTCGTGCGCGACGCGCACGATCAGGGCCTGCGTCACGGCGAGCGTGAATGGCAGGCGGATGGTAAAGGTTGTGCCGCGGCCTGCCACGGAGGCGATGCGCAACGACCCGCCGAGTTTGCCGATCTCGCTGGTCACGACGTCCATGCCGATGCCGCGGCCCGCCGATTGGGTCAATCGGTCGGCGGTGCTGAAGCCGGGCCGCAGGATGAACTGCATCGCCTCATCGTCACCGATCACGGTACCGGGCTCGATTACGCCCAACTCGATCGCCTTGCGGCGGATTGCGTTGACGTCGAGACCGCGCCCGTCGTCGGCGATCTCGACGACAGCCTCAGAGCCCTCGCGGCGCAGGTTTATGAAGATGTTGCCCGTTGCCGGCTTGTGCGCGGCATCACGGTCTGCCGGCATTTCAATGCCGTGCACCACGGCATTGCGCAACATGTGTTCGAACGGCCCGACCATGCGCTCGAGCACCTGCCGATCGAGTTCACCGCCGCCCTGGATCTGCAACTCGGCCCGCTTGCCGAGTTCGAGCGCAGTCTGCCGCACGAGACGCGCGAGCCGCGGCGTGTGCTGCTGGAACGGCACCATGCGCGTGCGCATGAGGCCGTCCTGCAGCTCTGTCGCCGTGCGGGCCTGCTGTACAAGCAAGGCCTCGGTGTCGCGCGCCATGTTCTGCAGCAGGTCCTTGAGACTGTTCACGTCGGTGGTCGACTCGGCAAGGCTGCGTGACAGCTGCTGGATCGACGAGTAGCGGTCAAGCTCGAGCGGGTCGAAGTCGCTGCGGGGAGTCGGCTGGTCCTGATGGCGGAAGAGAATCTGCGCCTCGGTCTCCGCATCGAGCTTGCGCAGCTGTTCGCGGAGCCGGATGACCGTCGCGCCGAGCTCATCCAGGTTGAACTGGATCAGGCTCACCTGCTGCGAGAGCCGCGACTGGAAGATGCTGATCTCGCCCGCATTGTTGAGTAGCGTATCGAGCAATAGCGAATCGACCCGTGCGGTGTCGCGCCGCTCGGGCACCGACGAGCGCGGCACGATCGACGGCAGCTCCGGCGCTGGCAGAGGGCCGGGCAGCGGCGGCTGCTCAAGCTCGCGCGCCAGTTCGCCGAGCCGGTCGAGTGCCGGCAGGCTGATGTCGGGCGATGCAGCCACGGGTTGCTCTTGCGGTGCCGCCTCGGGCATCTGCGGCGCAGGCTCCGGCTCCCGCAGGTGCTCGGACTCAGGCTCAGGCTCAGGCTCAGGTTCGGGCTCGGGCTCTGGCTCTGGCTGTGGCTCAAGCTCGAACTCGACCTCCGGCACGGACTCGAGCGCATCCTGGGGTTCGGGTCTCGGCATCACGATCGTGGCGGGGGCCGCAGCGCCAGCCAACGCTTCGCCCCGCAGCGCTGCCTGCAGCCGCTCGGCGAGCTGTGGCGTGAGCGCGCGCTGCTCACCCGTCATGACGTCTTCGCGCAGCCGGTGGAGTTCGTCGAGACTCGCCTGCAACAGACTGGCCAGCGCCGGACTGCGGGGCAGGATGCCGTCGCTGACGCGGATCAGCAGTGTCTCGAGGTCGTGGCTGAAGTCGCCCATGACCGCGAGCCCCGCCATGCGCGCGCCACCTTTCAGCGTGTGCAGGCAGCGCTGCAAATCGGCGAGCGCCGCGTCGCTGGACTCGACGCCGGATTCTGCGATACGCGCGCCGGCCGCATCGGCGGTCTCGAGGAGTTCGGCGGCTTCCTCGGCGAAGATCGCCGCGATGTCGGGGTCGTACGGGAGGCTGGCAACCGGCGGCGCGGGCCCGGATCGGAACGACGCGGGGCTCAATACCGGCTCCGGCTCCAACGCCGGCTCCGGTGCGTCAGGCATCGTCTCGGCAAATGCAGCCGCGGCAAGATTGTCCGCCGCGGTCAGCAGGATGTCGCTGTCGGCGCCGATCTCATCGACGATATCCTCAGCCATGTCATCGGGCAGCTCGAGCTCACCGGTGAGCTCGATGACCTCCGGCAGCACGAGTTCCTCGACCACGATCGAGTCGTCGGTCGTCGCAATCGCAGCGCCCTCGGGGGGCACGGTGAGCGAGAGAATCTCGCCGGTCTGCTCGAGCGGCTCGGCCTCCGGATGTTCGATCGCCGCGGCGCAATCCTTCAGCCGCTGTACCAGGTCCCCGACTTCGGGCAATGGCCGCCAGGGTTCGGCGAGGTACTGGACGAGCGCAGTCAATCGCGCCTCGGTATCACGCAGCGCATCGATCGCACCCGCCGGCAGGCGGGCCGGACGGCTGTGGGCGAGACTCACCAGGCCGTTCAGTTGCTCGGTGAGCGGCATGGCGATCTCGACGCGCGCCATGGCGACACTGCCATTCAGCGTGTGGCACGAGCGATAGACGTCTTCCGGCACCGCGTGCGGCGGTGCCACCTCATCGCAAGCCGCGATGTAGCGGCGCAGCACTGCGAGGTGGCCCGTGACTTCGCGCGTGAGGATGTCGAGCAGCACCGGTTCGATGGCGGCACCAGCCGGCATGCCGAGGTGGCGCGGCTCGGCAGGCTCGAGTTGTGGCAGCGGCATCGCAGCCACCGGGAGTTCGGCCACCGGAGGCGGCTCGGGCGCGACCGTTTCTGCCGGCGGTGGCGTTGCGATCTCGTGATGGGTCTCGGCGAGCACGTCGCTCTCGCGGTCGGCGCCCACGGTCGGCAGCTGTGCGAGCGCCTGCACGCGTGCGAGCAACGCCGGCACGTCCAGCCGCGGAGCGCTGCCGGTTTCCAGCTGCTCCAGCAGTGCAGCGGCGACCCCGACGCTCGACGTGAGCGCGCTCATCACGGCGGCGTCACGGCGCACCGTACCGTCCATGATGCGATTGAGCAGCCGCTCAACCGCCCAGCAGTACTCACCGATCGCCTCTGCACCGACCATCCGGCCGCTGCCCTTCAGCGTGTGAAAGGCGCGGCGAAGGCTCGCGAGTGCGCCGCCGTCGGCATCGTCGCGCTCCCAGGTGGCGAGGTGCTTGCGGATGCCCGCGATCTCGTCGCGCGCCTCGTCGATGAACAATTCCAGCAGCTCGGGATCGATCCGCTCGGATGCACCGCGAAAAGCGATCTGGACTGTCGGCTCCGGTAGCGGCGCCGGCCGCTCGATGACCTGTGTGGCGTCGTACTTCGGCAGCGCGACCGTGGCAGCGACGGTCTCCGCATGGTCGAACAGCGCCGACTCCGGCAGTCCCGGCAAGTCGGGCGCCGCCTGGGCCAGGCCGTCCAGGCAACGCTCGGCGTTGTCGAGCATGTAGTTGGGGTCGCTGCGACCTGACTGCAGCGTCTCGAGGTAGTACTCGAGGCTCACGGTGGCGTCGGCAAGCCGGTCGAGCCGCGTGCGGTCGGCAGCGGTCGGCCCCTGCCGGACAACGGCACGGATCGCGAGACCCAGGTTGTCGACGACGCCGGCCGCGCGCTCCCGTCCGAGCATGAGTAGCCCCGCGGATATGCCTTGCAGCTGCTCCGGCACCGTATCGAGCGCCGCCGTTTCGCCACGCCGGTCTATGACCTGCGTCACCGCATCCTTGACCCGTGCGAGATTGACCAGGCACTCGCGCATCACTGCCGGCGTGACCTGATTCAGTTCGCTCGGCGGCGGCGGCGGCGCGTCGAGTGCAACGACAGTATCGTCGCCGGCGCGGGGCGCGATCATCCCGATCAGCTCGCCCTCGAGACGATCCTCGACGGAGAGCAATGCGGTGGCAATTGCGAGCAGCGAATCCTGCTCCGGTCGACGGCCATGGCCGATCAGTTCCTGCAAGTCCTCGCGGCGGGTCTGCACCAGCTCACGCAGGTCGCCCAGGCCGAGCACACCCAGCGTATCGCCGATCTTCTTCAGGAGTTCGAGCTGCGGCGTCAGCTCTTCCACGCGCTCCATGCCGGTGCGAACGAATATGTCGAGGACGTCCTTCACCCGGCCCAGGTCCTCGCGGATCGCACCCGCCACCGTCTGCATGAGCTTGACGCTGGGTGCAGAGAGGCTCTGGCGTGCCTGCTCGACCTGCGCATCACCCGGGACCAGATCGGAGAGATTGAAAGCAGCGCGGATCGCGGCGACGCGCGGGCCGGTCGAACGTGTGCGCGCGACGTAATAGAGCAGGTTGTTGACGAGCTCGGTGGGCGGCACCTTGGCGAACTGCGCCTCGCCAAGCGTGCGCAGCCGCTTCATCTCGCGATCGACCTGGCCCATGAGTCGCTTCAGCGAGACGCTGGTGTCGAGACCCTTGGCGAGCAAAGCTTCGAGGATTCCCGCTGCGACCCACCACAGCTGGTGCACCTCCTCGGCCCCCGCAGCGGCTTCGAGCCGCTCGACGACGCCGTACATCTGCCGCAGGCAAGACTCGGTATCGTCGCCGCGGATCCAGCCAAGCAGGGCCAACTGGAAGCGGGGCCGGATTTCCTGTGCGAGTTCCGCGATGTCCTCACCGCTGCGCCCTGGCCGCGCCGCCGCCTGGCTGGCGCGGCTTGCCGTGCCGACGTTCAAGAGCAGCAGCGTGCTCTCGGAGAGCAGCGGCCGGCCACGCGCCGCGCGGAGGTCGTTCAGGAGCGGCAACAGCACCAACGGAATGTCACGGCCGCCGTTCAGCACGCGCTCGACGTAGGCAGGCAGCTGCACCGCCGAACGTGTGAGCGCCTCGAGCGGCTCCTCGGCGCCTGCATCGCTGCGCTTGAGTCGCGCCAGGTGCCCGCAAGTCTGCTCCATCTCCTCGGCAAGCAGGCTCGCACCATGAGTCTCCGTCATGCGGAGTACGCCACGGGCCGTATGCAGCAGCACGGCGACGCGCTCGAGCGCCTGTGGGCCGCCATCGCCCTCGGCATACTGCTCGAGCAGCACACGGGCGTCGTTCAGCGTGATCGCGAGCTCGTCGCTGACGATCTGGAGCGAAGCCTGCGGGATGGCCGTTTTCATTCAGTGGGCAAGGAGCGCGATACCGAAGTAAGCGCTCAGGCCGTCTTCTTGCCGATTACCCGCAATGATGGCCCGGACTGGCCTGGTGGCGCTCCGACCTGTTCCGCCGACGCTTCGGGCGGGACGTCCGGTGCTCGTGCGCGCGTCGCGTCGGCGGCGCCGGCCGGGAGGCGGAAGCCGGCAACCGAGCGGCGCAGCTGCGAGGCGAGTTCGGCGAGCTTGGTGATGGAGTCCTTGGTGGTGCCGGTACCGGCAGCCGTTTGCGAGTTGATCTGCTGCAGCAGCTCGACGACGCGGATCACCGCTGCCGCCGCGCCGGCTTGCTCACGAGCCGAGTTCGAGATGTTCTGCACGAGGTTCGCGATCTGACTCGACACCTGCTCGATTTCCTCGAGCGCAGCGCCCGCGTTCTCGGCGAGCAGCGCGCCGCCCACCACATCGGTGGTGCTCCGTTCCATCGAGA
>SXGT01525200.1_pt1 | contig 14372 bp, 12 predicted proteins | sample 3176221 | NCBI WGS metagenome assembly SXGT01 (sample SAMN11356862, study PRJNA531348) | freshwater metagenome | isolation source: freshwater sample F1-120 | place: China: Fuxian Lake, Yuxi | collected 2017-12-25
CGATTTCCGCCAGCGCTTCGGGCGCCGTCGCCGCCACACCCGGGCGGCCCAGGAGGCCCGTCACCAAGCCCCCGATCATCGCGAAGGGGATCCGCTGCTCCATCTGGTAGCACTGGACCCGCGAGACCGAAGTCCCCTCCATCCCCGCCGCCGTGACCAAGCGCTGGGCCAAGGTCGTCTTGCCAACCCCGCTGTCGCCGGCAATCAGGAAGTACCGCGGCTCGAACTGATGCACCGCCTCCCAGGTCTCGTACAACGCCCGGTACTCTGCTCGCCGGCCGACGAACTTCCGGTCTCGCCACTGCTCCGCCGGCACCGCCGGGACCGGGTTCGGTTCCTTCGGCTCCCAACCCCGTTTCCGAAGCTGCGATGCCATCCCGTCAACCAGCGCCGACGGCTCGGCGTCGAGCTCGCTCGCCAACTGGGCTTTCCACTCGTCAAACACCCGGAGCGCCGAGAACCGGTCGCCCACAAGAGCCAGGGCCTCCATCTTGGCCCGCACCGCCTCCTCCGCCAAATGATCGAGCGCCAACAACCGCTCGGCCCGCTCCATGATCTCTTCGTGCGACCCGCGGCGGCGGCCATGGTCGATCAAGGTCAACAGCCCCGCGTGGATCGCCGGCATCCGGTTGGAATGTTCGCGCTCCTTCCAGAGGCTCCACTCAGGACAATCGTCGAGTTCGAAGCCGCGGAGGAACCCGTCGACGTCGATGACCGCCTCGCCGTCCGGCCCGATGACCTCGCCCTTCTGGAGGATGTCGAGGTCCAGGGCCAACTCCGCCGGGTGGAACCGCACCACGTCGCGGGCCGCGGTAAAGGCGGCCTTGCCGAAGATGTTCCGGAGCACCGAGAGCGCGGTGGCGCAGGAGTGGCGGCCGCGTTTCGGCGGGACCCCGCTCCAGAACAACTCGACCAACCGGGACCGGCCGTGGCTCCCCCGCCGCTCGATGGCGAGGTACACCAAGAGCGCGAGGTGCTTCTTGACCCGGATCTTGATGACCTTGCCCTCTGCGGTCCGGAGTTCAGGAACCCCGAGGCAGGTCAGCACGAAGCGTTTCGCCATGGTGCATGATGGTATCGCCGAATCAAATCGGCCTCAACCAGGCGGGCAGGGAGGGGCCGGGGCCGTTGATGATTTGTAATGTTGACCGGGATCCCCTCGGTCCCGGCTATCTTCCGGCTCCCCCACGGAGGTCCGCCCGATCCGCCGATTCCTGCTGGTTCTGAGTGTCACGCTCAGCTGGGCCGATTCCGCCAGCGCCCAGGGCGGGCTCTCGCCCGGCCGGTCCCGCGCCGGGCCAAGGGGCGAACCCGAATTCCAACTGGGCCTGCTCGGGTCCGCCACGGGGGAAAACAAGGAACGCGGGGCCGGGTTCTTTGCCGGGCTCCGGCTGCCGGTCAATCGGTGGCTGTTTCTGAACGTGGAAGTGGGCCGCGTGTACCGGGCCACCGGCGCGAATCCCGAGCCGATCGCGCTCCCTCCGCCGCCCGCGACCGGCCCGTTTACCCGAACGGGCACAGAACTGACGGAACCGCTTCCCCTGGACCTCCCCACCGGGTTTTTCGCCGCTCGGCTCTCGAGTCAGATCCCGCTCGGCGGCGCGAAGCTCCGGCTCCAAGTGGGGACCCGGCGCCGGAATGCCAGTGACGCCTGGCTCCCGACCGCCGGCGTGGCGGTTCAATTCCCGGGTCGCTCGACGCCGATCTTCGTTGAGGTGGAAGCGGCCCGATACTCGATCCCGTACCAGGAGGTTCGCGAGGATTTCCTCGATGGCGCGATGGTGACTCGGACGGTGACGCCGAGCCGCCTCGCGCCGCTTCGAGGTCCGGAGTTCTTGATTCGGGTGGGGCTTTCGTTTGGTCCGCAGCAGCGGCGCCGGCGTTGAGCCGGGCTCGAAACCAGTCGCTTTTCCGTCGGCCGCGCTACATTCTGACTGACCGCGTGCCCAAGGCCCATGTCTCCGTTCCCCGATGGCTCCACCCAGGAACTGCTTAGCAGGCTCCAGGAATCGCTCGGGCACGCCTACCGGATCGGCGAACCGGTGGGCGCCGGTGGGATGGCCGTGGTCTTCCGGGCCACTCGCACGGCCGACGGCCGTCCCGTCGCAATAAAGGTCGTTTATCCGGTTATTGCCCGGGCCCTCGGCCGCGACCGATTCCGTCGCGAGGTCGAAACCCTCCAGGCCCTTGATCACCCCGGCATCGCCCCGCTCCTCGATTTCGGCGAGCGCGACGACCTGCTCTATCTCGTCATGCCGTTCTATTCCGGGCTGACCCTCCGGGCCCGGCTGACCGCGGAAGGCCAACTGGCGCTGGAAGAAGCGGCGGCCATTGCTCGGTCCCTGCTCGATGCCCTCGCCTACGCCCATCGCCACAACACCATCCATCGCGACGTCAAGCCGGAGAACGTCCTCTTCGATGGCGACCGCCCGATCTTGGCCGACTTCGGGATTGCCCGCGCGATTGTCCGCTCCGGCGGCGAGGGCCTCTCGTCCACCGGGATCGTGCTCGGGACCCCGGCCTACATGAGTCCCGAACAGGCGAGCGCCGAGAGGAAGCTCGACGGTCGGGCCGATCTCTACTCGGTCGGGTGCGTCCTGTTCGAGATGATCGCCGGCGTGCCGCCGTTCGTTGGTCCGAACCAGCAAGTGATCCAAAGCCGCCACCTGCATGAGCCTTCACCCGATCTTCGGAACAGTCGGCCGAACGTTCCCGCCGGGCTGGCGGGGGCGGTGACTAAATCACTCGCCAAGGTTCCGGCCGACCGGTTTCGGTCGGCCGACGAATTCGCTGAGGCCCTCGCCCCCGATCGACTGCAACAGGTCACCCGCCGCCGCCTCGCGGCGCCGGTCCTCGCCGTGGCGTTACTCCTGGCCGGGATTGCCGGGGTCTGGGCCTATCGAGCCCGGGGGCCGGGTTTAGTAGCAGACCGCTACCTCGTCCTCCCCTTCCGAGGCGCCGAGGCGGCCGCCAATGTCGTTCCCAATCCGGACCAGGTTGGGCGGCTGCTGTGGCGGGAACTGAGCCGTTGGCGGGGCCTCGACTTGGTTGACGAGGCGCTGGTGGAAGACCAACTGAGTCGCGACCCCCGGCAGGGCCAGTCGCCGCCGACAGCGAAGGGATTGGCCGCCCGGCTTCGCGCCGGTCGGGTGGTCTGGGGTGACGTGGTGATCGTCGGTGACAGCGTCGAGGTGCGGGCTGGGCTTTACCGGGCCGAGAATCCTGCCGAGCCGATCCGTCGCGCCCGAGTCACGATTCCCATGGCGGCCGCCGGGACCGTTAGGGCTCTCACCGAACCGATGAGCGCGCTGGCTCGCGGGCTCATTGCCGCCGAGGCACGGTTGCCGGATGGTACCGGGCGGCTGGAAGCCACCAACAGCTATCCGGCGCTGCTTGCAGCCTTGGCCGGCGACTCCGCCCTGCTCCAATGGGACCTGTCGGCGGCCCGGGCCTTCTACCGGGCAGCCATCGAGGCTGACCCGCGCTTTGCCGCGCCGCGGCTTCGGTACGCCACCGCGTCACTTTGGGCGGCCGCGCCCGCGGTCGAGTGGAGCGCCGCCGCGGCCGGCGCCGTGGCGGCCATGGAACAACTGGCGCCGATCGATCGACTGGAGGCGCAGGCGCTCGATGCCCTGGCGAGGGGTGCGTATCCCGAGGCCTGTCGCCATTTCGATCGGGTCGTCGCGGCGGACTCGCTCCGGTTCAACGGCTGGTTCGGCCGGGGCGAGTGCCTAACGCGAGACGACCGGGTGCTCCCTGACCCCACCAGCCCGTCCGGGTGGCGCTTCCGCGGCTCGTTCGCCGCGGGGATTACGGCGCTCCGCACCGCGCTCGGTCTGGTGCCGTTCTCGCATCGCGCCATCGGCGGCGCCGCGGTCGACCGGTTGGCGGAGAAGCTGATGGGCGGCGCCAACTGGCTGCGGTTCGGCCGGGATTCCACCGCGGCCGATCCCCGGTTTGCCGCGTTTCCCGGATTCGATGGCGACAGTCTGGGTTTCGTGCCCTATCCGATCGACGAAGTGCTGGCTGGGCGGCGGATGCCCGCGACGCTGGCGGAGGCGGTTCGGGAGAGCCGCCTGACCTTCTTGGCCATCACCTCGCGCTGGATCGTCGAATACCCGCGGAGCCCGCCGGCCATCAAGGCCCACGCCTACGCCCTCGAGGTGAACGGTCTGGTGGCGGGCACCGCACCCGAATCGGCCCTGGAACTGATCCGTTCGCTCCGGGCGGGTTTGCCGGCGGACTCGGCCGATCTGGAGTTGGGCGCCTGGGAGGTCCGGCTTCTGCTCAAGGCCCGTCGTTTTTCGAACGCCGCCCAACTCGCCTCCCGCCTGTTGGAGGCAGCGCCCCCCGCTGGGCCCGGTTCCGACCTGCTTCCCGGCCTCGCGGCTTTTATCGGACAGACCGACCGCGCCGCCGGCCTCTCGGAATCGTTCGGCCAGTCCACCTTCGTGTCGATGGATGGGAGGGTCATCGATTCGCCAGAAGGGCTGCTCCGGACCGCCCGGCGCCTCCTGGCGTACGCCTCCGTCGGCGGTCCCCGCGACAGTCTCCGCGTCATCGACGCCCGACTGTACCGGGAGGTCGTGGCCCAAGTGGAGCCGGGCCGGCAGGACGTTGTGTACCAGACGCTCCGGCTCCAAGCCGCTCATCTCGCCTATCCCGACCTCGAACTGACCACCGACACCGTGTTGCCGATCTCGCGGATCGAGCGCGCGCTGGCTCGGGGGGATCGAGCGGAGGGGTTGGCCGAGTTCGCGCGCCTCGAGGCCACCCGCCGGTCGCAGGGCGCTGGTGACGTTGCGCCCGAGTACCTCGTGCTCGAAGCGCGGCTTCTCGCGGCGCTCGGCGACTCTCTGGCCGCGCGGGCCAAGTTGGATGTTTGGCTGGCCGACCTCCGAACGCTGAGCCAGGACGTCCTCCGATGGGTGCCGGCCGCGGCGGCCATTGGCCGGGGCGCGGGATTGCGGGCGGCGTTGGGAGGCGATATCAGTATCAGTGGCGCCGATACCGCTTTCGCGGCCATTTGGCGACGCCGCAGCCGATGACCTTCACTAGGGGGGGCGCATGACGGAACGACCGCAGGCCGTACCTCGCAAGAACTGGTTACTGATGGTTTTTGTCGGAGCGGGGGTGATCGCGGTGGTGGGCACCCTGATTGTGCCCGGGTGGCGGAATCCGTGCCAGGGCGACGAGGACGGAGAGGAGTTCGGCATCACGGTCGTCGAACCCGGCGGCAACGAACTGGTCCTTCGGCGTTCGAAGAACTGGTACAATCCGGGTCTCGGGGCCGGAAAGTGGATCGGGACGGCGGCCAACTTGGGACCTGGCCCCTCAACGGCCTACTCCAAGCTCGAGCCGAACAGGAAGGGATGCGTCAAGTTCAAGTATACCGAGGGAACGAATGGCGAAACGGCCAAGCTCCACGTGATCGGCGAGGGCGCGCCCCGGGCTCTCACGTTTGCCCTCTATTGTGGCCACCGGACCAACCACCCGAACGACATCAAGCCGAAGTACGAAGAGGTGCCCGAGCAATGCGACAAGTTCGTCTACCGCATCAATACCTCGGTGGGCGTTCGGGTCGACAGTCTGGATTTCGCCGCCATCTCGGTGGCGTCGCTTGCGGTGCGCCTCGACTCGATCGCTTCCCGGCTGGCAGTGTCAGGTGTCCCTCAGTTGGAGGCGGACTCGCTCACGGCGATGGTGGGAGTCAAGGGACCTTGGTACCCATGCGCCAGTGCGGGTTGTTGCCGAGCTTGGGGGATGTGACAACGAACGGCTCCGGTGCCGTTCAGGCGTCACCCGATGACGTGGTACTTCCGCGCCCGGTTTCGCACCTCCGGGGCCCGATCCAACTCTCGAAGGGCGGCAAACGGCAAAGCGTCCTTGATCGCGTTCGCAATTGACCCGGTCGCCTTGATTTCCTGAAGCGCCCGTCGCACCGCCCCAAGGGCCACCATCCCGAAGTCGAGGAACGCCGCGAACGCCACGTTCACGGCCTTCATCTCCGGGATGGTGCCGCCGATCGACATGATCGGTTTCTTCACCACGCCGAACGCCTCCTTGTTCTCCGCCATCGGAAGCCCGGGGAACCAGAACCCGTCGGCGCCCGCTTCGGCATAGGCCGCGGCGCGGTCCATGACCTCGGTTTTCGTCCGGCCCTCCCGGAGACCAACCGACGCGATGAGCAGGACAAAATCTGGATCGCGCCGGGCGTCGGCCGCAGCCTTGATCTTGTCGACCATCGTGCCGAGCGGGACCAAGTCGCCCTTCGGGGCACCGAGGTGGGGCACTAGGTCGGCGTCCTCGATCAACACGGCGGAGAGCCCGGCCCTTTCTGAAAGCTGGATGGCGCGGTAGACGTGCATCGCGGTTCCCTTACCGTCCTCGATGTCGAGGAGCACCGGAATGTCGACTCCCCCGGCGATCGGCTCTGCCACCGCAAGCAGGTCCGATAGGGTGACCAATCCGACGTCCGGGATCCCGAGGGCCCGCGACGGCGCTTGTCCCGAGATGCAGACGAACGGAAAGCCCTCTTGTTCGGCCAGCCGGGCCGAGAGCAGGTTCTCGAGGACCGGCGAGTAGAAGGGGTCACCCTTGAAGAGCTGACGGAGCCGGCCGGCCCGGGTCGTGGCTTGCAACGGCGTTGATGCCGTCGCGGTCGCCGGGCCTAGTTCTGGTGCAGCGAGAGCGCCGGCGGCCAGGGCGGTGGCGGAACTCAAGAATTCGCGCCGATTGGGGCGTTGTCGCATGGCGGGCTCCGGTTGGACAGGTTGCCGGAATAGTAGCCCCTTTCCGAACGGGTCGAGTTATGACGGAGGTGGCAGACCGGGCCAAAGGGTGGAGAGTACCGTTCAAGCCGCCACAATTTGGAGAGGCCCTTGCCGCCCGGGTCCGCCACCGCATTGGCTTGGTGCGTCCAACCGTCAGGGGCTCCCGCGACTTGACTCGGCTGTCTCGCCGAGCGTATGCTCGGCGGAACCCTCTGCAGGACGGCACGATGGCGATCGAACCCACGCAACTGGTCACGGCCGACGAACTATTCCACCGTCCCGACCATCATCGATACAAACTGGTGGCCGGGGCCCTTCGGGTCTCGGAACCACCAGGCGGCGTTCACGGCCAGTTGGCGGCCCGGCTGTGCTATCGGCTCACCGGCTTCGTCGAAGCGCACCGCTTGGGCGTCGTCCTGGTGGAAAGTGGCTTCATCCTCCATCGAGGGCCCGACACGGTTCGGGGCCCCGACCTCTCGTTCGTGGCGAGCGACCGGCTACCCGCTGCCGCCGTCCCGGCCAGCTTCGTCCCCCTGGCCCCCGACCTGGCGGTGGAGATCCGGTCGCCCGATGATCGAGCGGCCGCTATAGCCGAGAAGGTGGCGAACTATCTCGATGCGGGCACTCGTCTGGTCTGGGTCGTGGATCCCGCTGGTCGCGGGGTGATGGTCCACCGGGCGGACGGCTCGACGACCCAACTCGGCGACGCCGATTGGCTCGATGGCGAGGCGGTGCTGCCGGGGTTTCGCTGCCGGATTGGTGACGTTCTGCCGAGTAAGTTCTAAGCCCCCACTGAGGATCGCCCTGTGAGAACTAGTGTCCTGCTGACCGGCCTGTTCCTGTTGTCCGCCTGCGCCGGCGGAGCGCCTCAGCACGACCTCGTCATCCAGGGCGGCCGGGTCATCGACCCCGAAACCAACCTCGATGCGATCCGCAACATTGGGATCACGGCCGGCCGGATTACCATCGTGTCCGACCGGCCGCTGCAGGGCACCCGGATCATCGACGCCACGGGCTTGGTCGTTGCCCCCGGGTTCATCGATCTCCACCAGCACCAGCAGGACTCCGCCGCCTATTCCCTCAAAGCGATGGACGGCGTGACCACTGCCATGGAGATGGAGTCGGGGGTGCCCGACTACGCGGCCTATCTGGCCGCGCGGGCCGGCACGACGTTGATCAACTACGGCGCCACCGCGAGCCAGGAGGCAGCCCGGGTCATCGGCTGGGGCGGCCAATTGACGCCGAGCGTCATGGGCCCGGCCGCCGGAATCGACGATCCGGCCTCGAGTCCAGCCACCGACGACCCACCGACCCCCGAACAGCTCGACCGGCAGATGGCCCATCTGGCTAAGCAGCTCGATGCCGGGGCGTTAGGCGTCGGCATGGGCATCGAGTACACGCCCGGCGCCACCCGGCTCGAGGTAGTCCGGCTGTTCGAACTCGCCGCCGGCCGGCGGCTGCCGGTGTTCGCGCATATCCGGAGCGTCGGAAAGCTCGAGCCCGGCTCCAGTATCGAGGCGGTCGGCGAGATGATTGCCGCGAGCGCGATCAGCGGGGCGCCGGTGCAGATCGTCCACTTGAACAGCAGCTGCCTGGCCGACGCGCCGATCTGCCTCGAGATGATCGCGGGAGCCCGGAAACGCGGGCTCGATGTCACCACTGAGGCCTACCCGTACGGCGCCGGGATGACCAGCATCGCCTCGGCGCTGTTCAACCCCGGCTGGCGGGAAAAGCGCGGGATCGATTACTCCGCCATCGAAATCCCCGCCACGGGAGAGCGGCTCACCAAGCAGCGGTTCGACGCGCTCCACAACAGTGCCACGCCGGAGTACGTGCTGATCCACATGAACCCGGACTCGGTGGTTGACCGGATCATCACCGACCCGGCCGTGATGATCGCGAGCGACGGTCTCAAGAGTCACCCGCGGGGAGCGGGTACCTACAGCCGGATCCTCGCTCGCTACGTCCGGGAGCAGCAAAGTCTGACCATGCTCGAGGCGGTCAGGAAGATGGCGTTGATGCCGGCGGAGCGCCTCGAGACGATTACCGCGGCCGCCAAGCGAAAAGGCCGGATCCAGCCGGGCGCCGACGCCGACCTCGCGATCTTCGACGCCGCGTCGATAACGGATCGCTCGACGTATCGGGAACCGGGGCTGCCGAGCGTCGGGATGAAGTACGTCTTGGTGGGCGGAGTCTTGGTGGTAGACCAAGGCGCAGTCGTAGCCGGCGTGGCGCCTGGCAAGCCGGTGGCGATCGAAAAGGCGCCCCAGTGAAGGCCGCGACTCGGCCCGGGCCCGGTTGGTGGCTGATCGTTGTCCTCGCGGCGCTCACCGCTGCCTACGGCCTTGCCACCGCCCTGATCGGCCCGCCGATCTACGCCCCGAACCTCAAAGCGTCCTTCATGGCCCGGCCCTGGGGCATTTACCCGCACGCCTTCTTTGGTGGCCTGGCCGTCATCCTCGGTCCGTTCCAGTTCCATCGCGGTCTGCTTCGGAACCGGGCCCGCCACCGGAAGATCGGCATCACCTACGTGACATCGTGCCTGATTGCCGGGACGGCCGGTCTCTACATGGCGGTGTATTCCTACGGAGGGATCGTCACCAACCTCGGTTTCGGGGGTTTGGCGGTGGCGCTCCTCACGGCAACGGTCCTGGCGTTCCGGGCCATCAAGGGCCGCGATGTGGCCACCCACCGAGAGTGGATGATCCGGAGCTACGCCCTGATCTTTGCCGCCGCGATGCTCCGGATCGAGATCCCGCTGCTGATGATTGCCACCAAGGGAGACTTCGACGTCACCTATCGGATCGTGGCATGGCTCTGCTGGGTGCCGAACCTGATCGTGGCCGAGTGGATCGTGCGACGGACCCGGCCCACCGCGGCCGCGGGCCTTCCGGTGTTCGAAGGCCGGTAGCCCAGGCGCCGGATCGCTAGGACGTTGCCTTCACCACGCGCACCGTCACCGATAGCTGCCCCACGTGGCGCATCGCGTGTTCCGCTCCGTGGACCAAACACCCGATGACCGTGGACGGCAGCTGCGCCCGGCCCACTCCCCGCCAGGCACCCAGGGTGGCCGGATCCATCGTCTTGAGTTCGGCGACCGCGGCGTCAATCCGGGCATCGAGTTCGGCTAGTACCGCCGGCACCTCGGCCTGGCGGATGGCCGGCTCCCGCTCCTGCTGAAGCGCGGCTCGCTGTGCGTCGGTGAGGGCGCCGCCGCGAGCGTAGGTGAACAGCCGGTCGATGACCCCCGCCATATGACGGACATGGAACGCGACCGAGGCGACGCCGGCCGGCCGCGCGTTCCACTCGGCCTCGGTGAGTCCTTCAACCATTTCGCCGACACTCTCGCGGACCTGGAGGAGAATGTGCGCGACCGGCTGGAGGACGTCCGGCACACCGTCGATCGGGCCCCGCTGCCACCACTCGGTGTCGGCCATCAGGGCACCAGCTTCGCGACCATCCGGTTCCCATCCGTCACGACGACCAGCTGCCGATCGCCGGCGGCGCCCTCGAGGCGGATGATCGCGTCCGGCATGGACTTCATTCGAAACTCACCGTTTCCCTGATGAAGCAAGCGCTCAGGCGTGGCGCCTCCGATCGAGATCGCGAGGCCCTGCGGGCCGTCGGTCACCACCACCGGCGTGCCGCTCACGTCGTACTTCCCGACCAGCCCCGTCCGATTGGCCGCCGGCACCGGCAAGTCCGCCAAGGCCGGTAACGGAATCCCGAGCACGACGCGGGCGATCAGTTCGCCGATCCGGACCGCCGGTCCCCCACTTGAGTTGGTGAGCACCGTCACGGTCAACGCGTCGTCAGGGTAGCGCGCCAGCCAGGTGGCGAATCCGTTGATCCCGCCGCTGTGGGCGAACGCCCGGCGGCCTTCGAACGGCCTCAGGCTGACGCCGAATCCGTAGTTGGTCGGCTTTCCGTCGTTCAGGGTGGCGGAGGTCCGGATCTGATCCCGCGAGCCCGCCGAGATCGGGCGGGCTTCGTCGAAGGCGCGTTGCCACTGAACCAGGTCGAGTACCGTGGAGCAGAGCGCGCCCGCCGCTCCCGGGACATTGAGACTCATCGGCGCGGCGTTGGACACCGTGCCGGCGGTGGCCTCATAGCCGGCGGCCCGGTGGGGGATGATGGCGCGGTCGTCACAATAGGAGGACGAGGCCAACCCCAACGGCTGGAAAACCTTCTCCTCGACGTACTTCCGGTACGGCATCCCGGTGACTTTTTCGATGATGACGCCCAGGAGGAAGAAGGCCGAGTTGTTGTAGGCGTACTTTTCGCCGGGTTTGAAGTCGAACGGCAGGTCCTTGAACAGCGCGATCATCTGGTCGTTACTGAGGTCGAGCCGGCTCGACTCGCTCCAGAACTTGGGGCCGAGCCCGGTGTAGCTCTTGATGCCCGAGGTATGGGTCAGGAGATGGCGGATCGTGACCCGATGGTCCTGGGTCGGAAAGTCGGGCAGGTATTTCGTGATCTCGTCGTCGAGGCTGATTTTGCCCTGGTCGACCAGCTGCATGACGGCGGCGGCCGTGAATTGCTTGGTGACCGACGCGATCCGGAACACGGTCTCGGCGCTGGTCCGGGAATTGGACTCGAGGTTCTCGTAACCGAAACCACGGGCCACCAAGAGCCGTCCGTGGTGCTCGACCGCTATTGCGGCGCCGGGCGTCTGGGTTCGGGCCAGTTCCGAGGCAACGATCGAGTCGATCCGGGCCAGCAGGGCGGAGGAGCTGGGTTGTGGTTGGGCGGCGAGTGCGCCGGGCATCAACAGCAACACGCAAGCGAGTCGTGTGGTCATGGTCAGGTCGGCCAGTTCGAGGTTGCTGAATGTAGCCCCGGGTGCTGCCGGTTGTCGCCGGGGCCCCCGGGCAACATATTCTGGCGACACGCGCTCCAAGGGAATAACCGATGGCAATGGGAACGAAGGCGCCGAAGAGCATCGCTGAGTACATCGCCGCCTGCCCCCCGTCGGTCCGGCCGATCCTCACCAAGATCCGATCCACCGTCCGGTCGGCCGCTCCCGGTGCCGTGGAAGTCATCAGCTATCGGATGCCGGCGCTCAAGGGGCACGGCATTCTCCTCTTTTTCGCGGCCTTCAAGGCCCACATCGGAATCTATCCGCCGATATCCGGTGATGCCGGCTTGGTGAAGGCACTCGCGCCGTATGCCGGGCCGAAAGGCAATCTCAAGTTCCCGCTCGATCAGCCGATTCCGTATCCGTTGATCAAGCGGATCGTTCTTCACCGCGTGAAACAAGACCGGCTCAAGAAAGCGTCGACCGGTGGGTGATCCGGTCGCGAATGCCGACCAGCCGCTGATGCGGGCGCAGGACTACTCCGAACTGGAGGACTGGCCGGGATACTTCGGGGCCGTTCTGGGTAAGCCGCCGCGGGAAACGTTGATGGCGGCACTCGACTCGTTTGATCGCGAGGAATTCGCCAGAGGAACCGCGCTCGACCTCGCGGCGGGTGAGGGGCGGGACACCCTGGAATTGCTCAATCGGGGCTGGCGGGTGGTGGCGACGGATAGCCACCCGGAGGCCTTCTCCTATCTGTGGCCCCGGGTCCCGGACGCGGCAAAGCCGCGACTGACGACCGAGGTGGTGAGCTTCGAGGACACCCAGATCCCGTCCGTGGATCTCGTGAACGCGAGCTTTGCGCTGCCGTTCTGCGCGCCGGGCCACTTTCCGGCGCTTTGGGCCCGGATCGTCGCGGCCATTCGTCCCGGCGGCCGGTTTGCGGGTCAGTTCTTCGGGGACCGTGATTCTTGGGCGGCGCTCCCGGGCCGGACTCACCACTCCGAGGAGGACGTCGTGAGGCTGCTCGACGGTTTCACGATCGAGATGTTCCGGATCGAGGACCGGGATGAGGAGCCGGGGGTGCGGAACCCAAAGCACTGGCATCTGTTTCACGTGGTGGCGAAGAAAAGGTGAATTCATGAGTCACGCTGATCGTAGCTCCCCGCCGATGGGGCGCCGCACCGCGCTCGCGAACCTTTCCCTGGCGGCACTCGCCACCGGGGTGTCCGTTTCCGGCCGGTCCCGCGGCCAAGAGTCGGTCGACTTGGCCCGGTTGCTCCGGATCAGCAACGTGCCATCGCTCTCGGTGGCGATGGTGGACGAGCAGGGGGTCACCACCAGAGCGGAGGGGTTGCTCCGGGTTCGCGAGCCCGCCACCGTGACGGCCGACACCGGGTACGCCGCCGCGTCGCTCACCAAGACGGTTTTTGCCTACTTGTTCCTCAGTCTGGTCCACGACGGGCTGATCGAGCTCGACCGTCCGGTTCGGGAGTACCTCCCGTTGCCGAATCCCGATGATCCTCACGCCGCCGGGTTCACCGCCAGGCGGTTCCTCAGTCACACCAGCGGCTGGCCCAATTGGCGGGGCGGTTCGCAGCCGATGGTGGCCGGCTTCGAGCCGGGCAGCCGGTGGTCCTACTCCGGTGAGGGCTTCTTTTTCCTGCAGCGAGTGGCCGAAAAGGTCACCGGCAAGGGTATTGGCCGGCTGGCGCGGGAATTGGTTTTCGAGCCCCTCGGCATGAAGCGGTCGAGTCTGGTACGAGCGGCGGAGCTGGAGGCATTCCAGGCGTCCGGGCACAATGGCCGGGGTGATCCCGGAACCCCGTTCGGCCAGGCTGCGCTGGCGGAGCTCCGGCGGTTGATGGCCGGCCGCGGCTTGCCGCTCGACGCCGCCACGACGGAGGATACCGAGCAGGCCTACCGGACGGTGGAGCCGAGCCGCCCGCCGCTCCCGAACGGGATGTCACCGAACGCCGCGGCGAGCATGCTGACGACGGCCGCTGACTTCGGGCTGTTTCTTCGTCATCTGGTCACCGCCCGCCGCCGGGGAGGGGCGAGTGCCGCGATCGTGGCGATGATGATGACGCCTCAAGTCCGCTGCAACGAGGCGGTTCATTGGGGATTGGGCGTCGGCCTCGAGGACTTCGGCGGCCGGCTGGTGGCTTGGCAGTGGGGTGATAACCCCGGGTTCAAGAACATCTTTTTCGCCGACCCCGGCCGGGACAAGGCGATCGCGGTCTTTACCAACGGCGATCGGGGTGCCCGGGTCTACGAGCGGGTGGTCCGCGCCATGACCGGCGAGGACCACCCGGGTTTCCTCTGGATCTGAAGCGGCACGACGGGTCGCGCCGCCGTGCCATTACCGGCCTAACGGCACGGCCTTCATCAGCCGCTCCATCACCCGGCGGAGCGGGAGCGACTTGCCGCCGGGCAGGATGCTCCATCCGTTGAACACCACCACCAAGTCGCGCTCGGGAAACGCCATGGGGAGCTGGCCGCCAAAGCCCGACCCCGACCACACCAGCTTGGTCGTGTCGGCCGGATTCTGGTGGAGCCACCACTTGAGTCCGTAGTAGGGCGTCCCGGCCCGATTCCCGGCCCGCACCGCCGGCGTCACGGAGGCTTTGACCCAATCCGCCGAGACGATCCGGGTGCCTTTCCAGTCGCCGCCGGCGAGGAAGAGCTGCCAGATCTTGGCCAAGTCGCGGGCTTCGAGATAGAGACCGCCTTCGGTGTCGATCAAGCCGGTCGGAATCCGTTTCCAATACCAGTCCGCGATGCCCAGCGGTCCGAACAGA
>SXGT01749360.1_pt1 | contig 14371 bp, 12 predicted proteins | sample 3176221 | NCBI WGS metagenome assembly SXGT01 (sample SAMN11356862, study PRJNA531348) | freshwater metagenome | isolation source: freshwater sample F1-120 | place: China: Fuxian Lake, Yuxi | collected 2017-12-25
AAGGGCACCGGCAACATGGAACTGATCCTTGATCGTTCCATCGCCGAAAAGCGAAGTTTCCCGGCGATCAATCTCGCCGCCAGTGGGACGCGGAAGGAACATCTGCTTCTCACGGAGCGCGAGCTCAAGACCGTGACCGCGCTGCGGCGACGGCTCCTCGCCATGCCTCCGCATGTGCAGATCGAACAACTCCTTGCGGCACTCAAGCGATTCCCGACCAACGAAGCGCTCGTGAGCAGCTGAACCGCCGCCGCGCCCGCGCCCGCGCCCGCGCCCCCACGGTAGATTCACGGGATGAACACTCCGGCGATCAAGACTGGATTCTTCCTCGCCAGTGGGGTTCTCTTGGTGGCGGCGGTCGGACTGGTCCTGGCGAAGCTCGACATGTTCGCCAAGATGACCTCGTACACCGCGACCTTCTCAATCGGCGATGGAGTGTTCGGGCTCGCCAAGGGATCTGAGGTCCGCATTGGCGGCCTGAAGCGAGGAGCCGTCACGAGCGTGATCCCCGTCCTGAACACCGAGGGACAGATGACCTCGATCGACGCGAAGTTCGAGATTGATGAGAGCGTGGTCCTGCACGACGACGCGATCGTCATGCGAATGATGCCACTGCTGGGCTCCAGCGCGTGGCTCAACTTCACCTCGCTCGGTAGCGCGGACAAGCCAATCCTCGCCGCCGATGGAACGCTCGTTGCCGTCCCGTCCAGCGGAATCCTTGCCACGATCATCGGCCCGTCCAACGCGACGAAGACCGACGAACTTGTCGACGACTTCGTGAAGTTCGCCGACTTTCTCGCGACAGTGCCCAAGGAGTACGAGGCGAGAGTCGTGCCGGTCCTCGAGAATGCGCAGTCCATTGTCGCCGACTTCCGCACCGACTACAGCGATTGGCGCCTCAAGGTGACCGGCGCGCTCGGCAGCGCGCAGACTTCGATGCAGCGGCTCGACGAGACCCTCACTGAAGCCCAGGCGCTCGTCTCTCGCAACGCTCCCAAGATCGACGCGGGGATCGCTGGCTTCGATAGTGCCGTGTCATCGGCACGCGATGCGCTCGCGCATGTGAATCAGGAAACGCTGCCGCTCCTTGACACTGGCCTGCGCAAGGCTGAGGCTGCGGTCGACAGCATCGAGAAGTCGATGGAGATCGTGCACACGCTGCTCCTTGAGCGCAGCCCGGACATCTCTGAGACTCTCAACAACCTTCGGACGAGCGCGGGACAACTCAAGCTGGCCACGCTGGAGATTCGGCGAAGTCCCTGGAAGCTTCTCTACCAGCCCACTTCCGAGCAGGTTGCGCACGAGAATCTCTACGATGCCGCGCGCAGCTTTGCGATGGCTGCGGGCGACCTCCGCGCCGCCGGCGAATCGCTCCGCCTCGTCATCGAGCGAGACCCTGGCCGCTACGAGACGGACGCGAAGTTCCGCGAGGCGGTGCAGGGCTCAGTCCTCGACGCCCTCGACAAGTACCAACGCGCCCAGAAGCAGCTCAATGATGTCCTCATGGGCCCCGCCCCCGAGGGCGAGTCGCCAGTGAAGTGACCCGTGGCGGCGAGCCCGTATAGCCATGCAGACTTGCGCACGGGGGCGTGCATCGTGATCGGCGTCGCCGCGCTGATCGGCGTTGTCCTCGGACTGCCGCACCTGCTTGAGCCTGAGCATCGCGTCGTGAGCGTCCGGTTCCCGTTCTCAGCTGGCGTGCAGGGCATCACCACTGGGACGCCCCTCTACATGGGCGGGCTTGAGATCGGCCGTGTGCAGTCCATCTCGCTCGCCGAAGGCGATCGCGGCGACCATCCCATGATCTCCGCCACGCTCACCATTCTTCGCGATGTCAAGGTGCCTCGGACGGCGACGATCTCGATCCAACGATCGATCACCGGCACCGAGACCACTCTCAATGTCAGCCTGCCTCCGGGCGATCAAGGTCCGCACGCGCAAGCCGGCGACACGCTGGGGGTCTCGGTCGCGAAGACACCACTTGAGACGATCTTCGGGACCACTCGCGCCGCAGAGGCCGAGAGGGCGATTGCCACCCTGCAAGCAACTCCCTTTTTCGCTGAAGTGCGCGATTTCGGCGAACGATCAGCCACGCTCCTCACCCAATCGCAGGACGCGACAAAGACGATTCGCGAGGACTGGCCAGCGTGGGAACTGCAGGCCAAAGCACTCATTGCCGCACGCGATGACGCGCACGCCCGCTTTGAAGCGCTGCGTGGACTATTCGCCGAGGGCCAGCCCCTCGACGCCGCGCGGCTTGAGGCCACGATCGCACGGACGGAGGACAACTTCGCGGTCGCCGCGGAACTCTTGGCGACGGTGAAGCTGCGCGTGACCGACCAGGTTGTTCCTCCGGTCGCGGATTTGATCGACAGGCTCCAGCGAGTCGTCGCCACCACCAAGGCCGACTCCGCTCGGATCGAACTTCTTTTGGCACAGTCCAAGGACGCCGTGCGGTCGGCCTCAGCTGACCTCTCCATCGCGGGTGACCAGATTGGTCGAACGACCCGCGAGGTCACGCTGATGCCGTGGACGCTTCTCGGCGGCGTCTTTGAGGATCGCTCGGAAGAAGCCAGATTCCGCACATTTGCTAGGGAAATCGTGCGAAGTGCGGCCGACCTGCATATCGCCGTCGAGACCGCGCGTTCACTGCTTGCGAACGATCCCGATTTGGCGAAGCGGCATCCTGAAGTCGTCGAACTCCTCATGAGGTGGATCGATCAGGCGTCGGCCGAGCACGAAGCGGCCGGGACGATTCTGCTCAATCAGTTGATCGGCGTTCCCGCGCAATGATCGAGACGATCGCGGTCTCGGATTCGGGAGACCCGCGCATCCAGTCATTTCGCGGCGTGCGCGATGCGGACCTGCGAGGACGCGACGGCCTCTTCTGCGTGGAGAGCCCGAGAGTCCTCAGGCGGTTCCTCCACGCGATCGCGGCGGCATGCGCAGGTGCCGTGCAGGCGCCGCGCGTCGAACTCCACAGTGTTCTGGCGACTCCGGAAGTCCTTGACGACCTCGCACCGCAACTCGACGCGGCGATGCACGCAGCGGCGATGGCGCCCCCGGTCTACAGCGCCCCTGCGTCGCTGTTGTGCGACCTTGCCGGGTACAGGATGCATCAGGGGGCACTCGCACTTGGTCGACGACCCGTGACGGCCGGCCTCGACGCGCTTGTCGCGGCGCTGTCGCCGAGAGACGACCTCCTTGTGACGCTTGGCGTGGTTCACACCGACAATGTCGGCGCCGCGTTTCGGAACGCGGGAAGCCTCGGGGATTGCGGAATTCTCCTCGCCGGCGGCTCATCTGACCCGCTCCACCGCAAGGCCATCCGAGTATCGTCGGGCCGCGTCTTCAGCGTGTCATGGGGCGTTTCCGAGAACTGGGAGCGCGACCTCGCGGCCCTGCGCGAGCGACACGGCTTCGCGCTCATCGCGGCCGAGGATGCTCCAGAATCGATTCCGCTCGCTCGCCTTCACGAGTGCGACGCGGTCAGGCGCTCGGTGCGCGCGGCCATCGTGCTTGGGGCAGAGGGCTCGGGGCTTTCCGGAGCGGCGCGCGCGCTGTGCGATGTGGTGTGCGCGGTTCCCATGCGCGAGCCCGGCGGGCTCGTTGAGGCCGGCGATCGCCCGAGCCTCAATGTCGCCGTGGCCTCAGCCCTCGTCTTGCATGGAGTTCGGAACGCCCGCGCGCATGCCCGCACCGCGCGCCTCTGAGGCGTCGACGGGCTTGTCGCTCACGCGCTCGATCTTCGCGCCGAGTTGACGGAGTACTTCTTCCATCCTCTGGTAGCCGCGATCGAGGTGATACACGCGGTTGACGATGGTCTCCCCTTCGGCGGCGAGCCCAGCGAGGACTAGGCTGGCCGACGCGCGCAGGTCGCTCGCCATGACTTCAGCACCCACGAGGCGCGCGCCGCCCGAAACGACAACCGTAGGTCCGTGCCGCAAGAGTTGCGCTCCCATGCGCGCCAACTCCGCCACATGCATGAACCGCTCGGGGTAAATCTTCTCGGTGATCACCGAGTTGCCGCTCGCGTTGCACAGAAGCGCCATGAACTGCGCCTGAAGATCGGTGGGGAATCCGGGATGCGGCTGCGTCGTAATCACTGTCGGCTTGAGCATTCGCTCGCTGGTCACGCGCACGGTGCAGCATGCGTCGTCGGCGTCGGGGGTCACCTTGTGGACATGAACGCCGATGAGGGCGAGGCGATCGACGACGGCAAGCAGTGAGTCGAGCGGAAAATCGTCGATGACGATCTCGCCATTCGTGATCGCCGCGGCGATCGCATAGGTCGCCGCCACGATGCGATCAGGCATGACGCGGTGCGAGGTTCCGGTCAGTTCGTCGACGCCGTCGATCGTGATGCGCGGACCTCCGGCGCCGCGAATGCGAGCGCCCATTGAGTTGAGGAGGTTCGCGAGGTCGACAACCTCAGGCTCGCACGCGGCTGATTCAATGATGGTGCGTCCCTGCGCGAGGGTCGCGGCGCTCATGACATTCGCAGTGCCGAGCACGGTGGAGCCGTAAGGGCCGCCGAGGAAGACGGTCGCCCCCCGCAGCCGGTCGGCGGTCGCAGTGATGTTGCCGTTGCGCAGTTCGATCTTCGCGCCCAGTTTTTCGAGTCCGCGCAGGTGGAGGTCGACCGGTCGATCACCAAAGGCGCACCCGCCGGGCATCGACACGATCGCCTTCTTCCGCCGCGCCAGAAGCGGCCCGAGCACGCAAATCGAGGCGCGCATGACGCGGACATTCTCGTACGGCGCCTCGATGGCGTTGGGATCGACGGTCTGCATCACGACTCGGTCGTCGCCGATGTAGGAGTTCACGCCGAGTTTCTCAAGGAGCTCGCGCATGCTCTTGATGTCGCGCAGGCTCGCGACATTCGTCAGCGTGACTTCGCCGTCGGTGAGGAGCGCCGTGGCCATCAAAGGCAGCGCCGCATTCTTCGCTCCCTCGACGCGAATCCGCCCGGAGAGTCGATGACCTCCCGTGATGACAAATCGGTCCATGCGATCCTCCTTGACCGCTGCGTGCATTCCATCGCGCGTCGCGGGGCGCACGACAGGCCCACACGACAGCACCGGCGCACGCCATGTGCGTCAGCCACTTCTATGTCGGCGCATGGGGTGCCCCGAGGCGACTTTTATGACATTAGGATGCGGCTTCGATGGTTGATCATCCAAACGACCCGCACCTCCCGCCGGCCAAGATGCATGTGGTACTCCCAGGTTCCCCCGTCGTGGCGCGCATTCAGGCCAGCGACTCCTGCATGCGCGGGAAATCCGCGAGCTTTGTGCGGCACATCGCCGTCGATCTCACCGGCACGCCGCTTGAGGGGACATTTCTCGCGGGGCAATCCTTCGGCGTCATTCCCCCGGGGCTCGATCCCAACGGACGACCGCACAAAGTGCGTCTCTACTCCATCGCCAGTCCTTGTTATGGAGAAGATGGATTCGGTCGCGTGATCTCAACGACCTGCAAGCGCACCGTCGAAGAGGGTCCCGACCAGTACGACCCCGCTCGCGGCGACGGACATCCGCTGCTCCTTGGCGTCTGCTCGAACTTCCTCTGTGACCAGTCCGTCGGGGCTGCGGTCAGCGTCTCGGGACCAAATGGCAAGCGATTCGTGCTGCCGGTCGACCATGACGCCCACGACTATTTCTTTTTCGCCACCGGAACTGGCATTGCGCCGTTTCGCGGCATGATGCACGAACTCCTGGTGGGCCCACCGGAGGGCTCGCCATGGCGAACGGGCTGGAAGGGCCCCTGCCGACGAACGATTCACCTCATCATGGGGACGCCCTATACGACAGACCTGCTCTACGACGGATGGTTCCGCGACCTCGCCAAGGCGCATCCGAACTTCCACTACCACACGATTGTCAGCCGGGAAGCTCTGCCGCAGCCCGGGCATGGCCCGCATGTGCACCACTACTTCGAGGCGAGGCTGGATTCGTTCCGCGGTCTGCTCACAAATCCCTCAACGCTGCTCTATCTCTGCGGCCTCACGGGCATGCAGGTCGGCCTCTTCCATGTGCTCGCCAAAGAAGGCTTGGGCGACGGCTACCTCACGGTCCATGAGGAGTTGTCGGGCGTGGCGCCCGCAGTCTGGACACCCGAACAGATCAAGCGGCGAGTGCGACCGACCCACCGCTGCATGCTCGAGGTCTACTGAACGACGGGCCTGCGCGTTTTCGGCGGAGTTTCCCGCGCACCGTCGCCAGCCCGAGCCATACTAGGATCATGGCTTCCATGGGCGACGGCGAGTCCAACGAATGGATGGCAGCGCAAGCACGCGTCGAGCGTGCGCGCGGGCTCTTCCTCTCGGGAAAGCTCGAAGAGGCCGCGATTGAATTGCGGCGCGCGCTCGCGGTGGATCCAGACCGTGGCGACTGGCATCACAGCCTCGCGGTGACGCTCGATGCTCAGGGGCGACATGGCGAGGCCATGGCGTCGTACGAACGGGCACTCGAACTCGTCCCCAACCACGCGCACGCGCTCATCGGTGCGGCGCAGGGGTCGATGCGACAAGGAAAGCCCGACGCGTGCGTCGCCTTCTGCGACAGGGCGGTGCGAATCGACACGAAGCTTGAACCCGCCTACTCGCTCAAGATCATGGCTCTCGGGATGCTGCAGAAGTTCGATGACGCGGAGTCGACTTACTTTCTCGCGCAGCAGTACCTCGGCGAGATGCCACTGTGTCTCGCGGAGATGGCTCATGTCCTCGCCGCGCAGGGGAAGTTCGATCGCGCCATCTGGTGCTTCCGCGAGTCGATCGCGCAGAACCCGAAGATTCCCGGCGTGAAGACTCGGCTCGGACTCATCCTGCTCCAGGCCGGCCAACCCGAGCCCGCGCACCAAGTGCTCCTGCAATCCCTTCGCGACCATCCCGGCGACTCACGCACGCTGCTGGCGCTCGGCAGTGCACTTGAGGCGCTCGGAAGGCCCACGGAAGCCGAAGAGAAGTACCGACATACGGTCGAACTCGAGCCGGCGAATCAGGTCGCGCATGTGCGCCTCGGGGACCTCGCGCTTCGGGGGGGAAGGCTCGAAGAGGCGCGCGCGGCCTACACGCTCGTCATCAGCCTCGGACTCAAGGATCCAGCGATTCGGCTGCGACTCGTCGAAGTGCTCGCGCGCGTTGGGCTGCGCGCGGAAGCGCGTCGGCATCTGGAGGAGATGTTCCTGCGCGGATCGGCCAGCGTGATTCGCGATGCCGCCGTTGCATACGGCGCCGCGGGTGCTGCGCTTGAGTGTGGCACGCCCAGAGCGGCGGTCGCGCTGATGCGCATGGGCGTCCAGTTGGCTTCCGAAGACGCGCGCCAGTGGACGCGGTATGCGCGCGCACTTTTCGAAGACGGTGAGCGTGCCGCGGGTCGTCGTGCCGCTCGCCGTGCCCTGCGCCTGGATCGCAAGTGCACGGAGACGCTGCACAATGTCGCGCTCGATGCATTGCGCCACAGCGAGATCAAGCGGGCGCTTGCCGCGATTGCGCGCGGCCTTCGACACGCTCCCTCGGACGAAGGACTGCGAAAACTGCGAGTCCACGCTTGGGGAAAGCGCGCCGCCGGCCAGTGGCGAGGCGTCGCGTTGACCGTGCGGTCGATCGCGCTTGCGATCATGTCGCTGCGTTGGTAAACGGAAGCAGTGCGAGGAAGCGCGCGCGCTTGATCGCCTGCGCGAGCATCGCCTGATCCCCTGCCGACATTTCGAGTCGCCGTCGCGACAAGAGCTTGCCGTTCTGGGTCATCGCGCGCCGGAGTTCTTCAACCTGCTTGTAGTCGATGAAACTGCGCCCTTTGGCGTCCTTCTGGCGGCGGATGACGGGGGGAGGTGGTGCTTGGAACTGGCTCATGATGCGTGGTCTCGATTCGAGTCGTTCGCCATGGACCCCGTGAGGGGGCCCTCGGACCATCCGAGAGCAGCGAATGGACTACGGTACACGAAATCCCCCTGCCGCGCGTGACCCTATGCGGACCCTGATCATCTCCGACATTCACCTTGGCCTGCCCGGCCTCGCGTTGCGAAGGCCCGCGCGGAGCGCCGCATCGCTGGAGCCGCTGTTCGAGGGCGTTTCCGCTGTGATCCTCAACGGCGACACGGCCGATATCCACCAACCGCGATTCGCGCCGGAAGCGATGCGATTGCTTGGAGCCCTGCGCGAGATGGCCGGGAGAATGGGAGTTGAACTCGTGGAAGTGTGCGGGAACCACGATGCGACAGAGGGATCACGGACACATGTGCTCTTGGCAGGCGGTGGCATTCTCGTTTCGCATGGGCATGCGTTCTCGCCCCGCATGCTGCCGTGGGTTCCGTCGACGGGGGCGATGAGTCGGCGCTTCGCCGAGATGCTCGCCGCGAATCCCCCGACCCTCGACGGCGTCGTGCGCGCTGCGAACGAGGGCGCACTCGTCCAGTGGTCCGAGGAGGCGTCGGCCAATGAACCGACATCGATCTGGTCGATCGCGCGAAGTCCCTCGCGCGTGCTGAGCGTGCTGCGCTGGTGGCGCGAGTACCCGCGTGATGCAGCGACTTTCGCTGAGCGATACGCGCCCGAGTCCTGGTGCGTGGTCTGCGGTCACTCGCACCGCGCTGGAGCGTGGCGCATTGCGTCAAGGCCGGGAGCGATGCCGCGACTTGTGCTCAACACCGGGTCGTTCTCGTTTCCCGCACGGCCGTTTGGTGTTCTGGTCGATGAGGCTGCGGGTGAGATCCAACTTCGACGCGTACGCGCCTCTCGCGGGCGCTACGAGCTTGAAGGGCGCAGGGCCGCCAACTGTTGGCGGATCCACTGAGCGGTCGCGACGACGGCGTCGGTGTCGACTCCCGTGTCGAAGCCCGCGCGCGTGAGGATCGAGAGCAGAGTTTCGGTCGCGAGATTGCCCGGCGCACCGTTGGCATAGGGACACCCGCCGAGTCCGGCGACGCTTGCGTCAAATGACCGAACACCAAGTTCGAGGGCTCGCTCCACGCACGCCGACGCGCGGCCGTGCGTGTCGTGCAGGTGGAGCGTGGCGCGGCCAGGCGTGAGCACGCCGTCGAGGCCATCGAAGAGCCGTGCGATGTCGGACGGCTCCGCCGCGCCGATCGTGTCGCCGAGGTCGATCTCGGTGGCACCCAGTGCAAGAAGGCGCTCGGCCACCTCGCGCACGCGCGCGGGCTCGGTCGGTCCGTCGTACGGACAGCGGATCGTGCACGAGATGTATCCGCGCACGGGCAGCGCGTCGCGCCGAGCGCGAGTGACGACATGGCCGACGCGCTCGAGTACTTGCGCGATGGACCCATTCGTGTTGCGTTGGCTGAAGGCCTCGCTCGCGGCGACGAACACTGCGATCTTGTCCACTCCCGCCGCGAGCGCGGCGTCGAGTCCTTGCTCGTTGGGGACGAGCGCGCTCAGGAGGGTTTCGCTCGAGCGATGGACGCGCGCGAACACCTCGGCGGCGTCTCCCAACTGCGGCACCCACTTCGCGCTGACGAAACTTGTCGCTTCGACCTCGGGGAAGCCGCAGGCCGAGAGTCGGTCGATGAACTCCACCTTCGCCGCTACAGGGACGATCGCCCGCTCGTTCTGGAGACCGTCGCGGGGACCGACCTCGGTGACGCGGACGCGCTCACGCGAGCTCGCGTTCATGCGTTGCGCCCTTCCCGCGCCGCGCGACGGAAGAGCCAGATACCGAACGAGATCACTGCGACTGACAGGATCGCGGCAGCAATGAAGAGGATCGCATCGGGAGTCCACGCCCAGTCGGCGCGAATGGACTCGTCGACGCTCGGTGGCACTCTCACCTCTGCACCGCCGAACGCGCTGGCACGGCGCTCAACCCCTCTTGCACGGTGATCGTGACAACGCCATCGTCGGCCGCCGCGGCGAGTGTGGCCCCGGCGGTTGCATGCGCGGTCTTCACGGTCGCGAATCCAATGCCTGTTCCTCCGAGCATCGGGCTCATCGTGCTGCTCGTCACTTGTCCGACCGGGTCGCTGGTGGTGCCGGACACGAAGACCGCGGCGCCGTCGACCGGAAGTGCGTCGCCAGCCACACGGAATGCGCAGACAACCTGCTTCGGCTTCCCGAGACTCTGCATGCGGGCGACGACCTCCTGTCCGAGGTAGCACCCCTTCGTGAAAGACACGCGCGAGGCCAGAAGGGATGACTCGTGTGGCAGACTTGATGTGCCGAAGTCGATTTCGAAGAGTGGCGTCCCCGCCTCGATTCGCGCGGTGTTGAAGGCAAACCAACCGCAGGGCTTCGCGAGTGGACGACCGGAATCGCTCGCGCCGCGCGCGCCGAGAAGCGCGCGCCAGAGTTCGGCGAGGCCGTGGCGCGGGGCAAACACTTCCACGCCGATCTCGCCGGTCGCGTCGCGTCGCGCGAAACTGCATGGCGTCGAGGTGATCGATCCTTCAGCGCAGCGCCCGGGTTCGACCAGCGCGGGCGCATCCACACCCACGCGCGACAGGAGCTCGAGCGCGCGTGGCCCATGCACGCCAATGCGCGCGACCGTCTCGCTCACATCAACGATCTGGACATCGTCGGAGAACGCGAATTGCATGAGTGACGCCGCGGCGCTTCCGGCAACGGCGAAGGCGCAATCCACCAACATGCGGTCGCCAAGGTCGCACAGGAAAAGGTCGGCGTCGATGCGCCCCTTTCGATTGAGCCAGAACGCCTGCGCGGTTGCCCCTCGCCCGAGGCGCTTCACATCCTGCGTGAGCATTCGCTGAAGGAACGCCACACGCCCAGTGCCACTGACCTCAAGGACCCCGCGCTGCGGACAGTCGCACAGCGCCGCACCCGAACGGATCGCGGCGTACTCCGTCTCAAAGGTGTCGTAGAGTCCAACGACTTCCGTCGTTTCCCCCCACGGGATCCACTGGACATGCGATTGATGCGCCAACGCATCGCCGCGCCCAATCGCCACGGCGGCGCGGCGCATCGACTCTGCCTTGGCGTACTCCTCGTGGCATTCGCGCAGAACTGACGCGGTTCGAAATGCCGCCTGGGCCATCGGGAAATCATAGACTCGACGAATGAACATTGAACTCCTGCGGCGGTTGTGCGAGGTCCCTGGCGTCGCAGGTCGCGAAGAGCGCGTGCGCGCGATCGTGCAGAAGGAGATCAAGGGGCTCTTCGACTCCACACACACCGATGCGATGGGATCGCTCATCGCCACTCGGAAGGCCACGAAGCGGCGCAAGGGCGCCGCAGCCTCACGCGTCCTCGTCTGTGCGCACATGGACGAGATCGGCTTCTATGTCCGCCACATCGACGATCAGGGATTCCTCTGGCTCAACCCCGCGGGCGGCTTCGACCCGCGCAACCTCTTCGCACGGCGTGTACTCGTCGTCACAGAGCACGGCGACCACCGCGGCGTCCTCAACCCCGGCGGGAAGCCCATCCACATTTCAAGCGAGGCCGACCGGAGCAAGGTCCCAGGGCTTGAGGAGTTCTTCGTCGATCTCGGCATCGAGGCGGCACAAGTCAAACGCATCGCTCAGGTGGGCGACTATGTCGTGATGGACGAGCCGTTCTTCGAGACGCCGCTCAAGGTGGTTTCCAAGGCTCTCGACAACCGGATGGCGCTCTTCTCCGCGATCGAGGCTGTCCGCAAGGTCGCGCGCGCCCGCGGCGGACACGGGTGCGAGATCGTGGTCGCGTTCACGACCCAGGAGGAGGTTGGCCTGCGCGGCGCGCAGGTCGCCGCCAACGCATGCGGCGCGGAGTTCGGCATTGGACTTGATGTCAACCTGGCCTGCGACACGCCCGGGATCCCGGAGACGCAGCGCGTGACCAAGCACGGCGAGGGCGTGGCGATCGATGTGCAAGATGCGTCGATGATTTCCGACTACGAGTTCTTGAAGCGCACCTGCACCCTCGCCCGCAAGCACCGGATCCCGCATCAGCGTGCCGTGCTTGCGCGTGGCGGTCAGGATGCTGGCGCGATCCAACGCGCCGGTCGCGGGGCGAAATGCATCGCGTTCGGCCCGGGAACTCGCTACATCCACACCGTCACCGAGATGGTCGACAAGAGCGACCTGCAGGCGACGATCGACTTGCTCTCGACGCTCCTCATGGAACTCTGAGCCCGCCCGCATGCCGCTCCCCCCGGTGGGTGCAAGGCGGGGCCACGATCTTCTCCCAGGTCGGGCGGTGTGGGCACAACTTCGAAGCCAGCCACCATCCCCCGATCGTCGCGGGCAATCCCAGCGCAAGGTGGGCGAATCCGATCTCGACGGCTTCGAGGAGGCTGCGATCCGACGCGATCACCACATCCATCGAGATGGCGCTGAGCGAGGTCATGCCTCCTGCGAATCCGAGAATCACCGTCCGCTCGATCGTGAGTCGCTTCACTGATGACTGCAGTGGCGCGCCGTCGGGTCCCACGGCGTTGAGGTAACGGAAGGCGAACCCCGCGACCGCGCCACCGACAATGTTCATAAGGAGCACGGCCTGCCATGCAGCTCCTCCTGCATCACGAAACAGCGTGGTGGTCCCAGTGCGCAGCACACCGCCCGCCACAGCGCCCGCCGCAACAAGCGCGAGTCCCACGGCGTGGTGCGGCACCCGCCTCGATGGATCAGGAGTTGTCCCCCGCTTCGCGGCGGCCGCACACGCCTTGACCGCGGGCGTCGGTGTCGCCAGCGCGCCGACGACGAGAGCGCCGACCCACGCGGCGACGGGGCCAAGGCCCACAGTCGCGCACATGATCCCGGTGGCGACACGACGCTTTCCTGCAAGCCAGAGGGCCACGCACTCCACCGCCATTGAGCTGAATGTGGTCAGCCCACCGAGAAACCCAGCGACGACGAGCGCATGCGCAGCCGTATCGGTGGCAACCGTGACGAGTGCGCCCGCAAGCGCGCTGCCCACAAGATTGACCGTGAGTGTGGATCGCCAGCTCGCGACCCCGCGAGCGACGACCGCGTCGCGAGTCGCCACGCGCACCCACGCGCCGACAGCCGTCCCTGCGGCACCACATGCAATGATTGAGAGCGCGTCCACGACCCGAGTATCCCAAACCGGCGCGACCCCGCAGTGACGGGCGGGTCACACCGAGAAGTACTTCGCCTGCGGATGGTGCGCGATGATCGCGCTCGTCGACTGTTCGGGGTCGATCTGGAAGTTCTCCGTGAGCACGCAGCCGATGCGACCCGGATCAAGCAGTCCGAACAACTTCGCCTGATCGGCCATGTCCGGGCACGCCGGATACCCGAATGAAAATCGGCTGCCGCGGTACTGCTGCTGAAACAGGCGCTCGACCGTGGGAGCGTCCTCATGCGCGAACGAGAATTCCGCGCGCACTCGCTTGTGCCACATCTCCGCAAGCGCCTCGGCGCACTCGACCCCCAATCCGTGCAGATAGAGGTACTCGGTGTACTCGTCGCGCTCGAACAGTGCGCGCGCACGCGCCGTGGCCTCCGTACCCATCGTCACACAGGTCAGGGCGAGCACATCTCGACGCGCTGCTGCGCGAGGGAGGAAGAAGTCGCTGATGCAGACCTGCCGCCCCGCGCGCTGTCGAGGAAACACGAACCGCTCAATCTCGCGCTCGTGGTCCTCGGGGTCGAAGACGACGAGATCACACCCCTCGCTCGCACACGGGAAGTATCCCCACACGACGGCGGGTCGAAGGATCCTTTCGCGGCGGCACTCGACCTTGAGCCGTTCGAGCGCCGGTTCAACTTCGGTGGCGAGTAACTCCGCGTACGCCGCCTCGTCCATGCTGCCGCGCTTGAACCCCCACTGCCCGCGGAACAGTGCCACCCTGTTGATGAATGGATACACGAGATCGAGATCGATTCGCTCCGCAAGTCGCGATCCCCAGAATGGCGGGTCGGGGATCGGGTTGTCATGGACGATCGTCCCCGCCTGCGGCGCGGAGCCGGCGCCATCGGTTGCCGGGAACGCGGGGTCGAACGCGGCGCCTTGGGCAGCGCACGCCGCACCCTGCCGGAGCGCGCTCGCCTTCGAACGCGCCTCGCTCGCGGCACGCTTCGCTTCTCGCGCATCGACTTGACGATCGATCGCCGCGAGCGTCCCCGACGCGAGCGATTCGCACACGGAGAGCCCCTCGAACGCATCGCGCCCGTAGTAGAGCCCGCCGCGATAGAGCTTCCGCAGGTGCCCTTCCGCATAGTGTCGCGTCAGCGCCGCGCCGCCGAGCATGAGGGGAGCCGCAACTTCGAGCCGGTTCATCTCGCGGATGTTTTCTTCCATCACCGTGACGCTCTTGACGAGGAGGCCGCTCATGCCGATCGCGTCGGCCCCTGTCTTCCGCCACGCCTCAAGAATCGTTGCAAGGGGCTGCTTGATGCCGAGATTGTGGACCTTGTAGCCGTTGTTGGAGAGAATGATGTCGACAAGATTCTTGCC
>SXGT01040938.1_pt1 | contig 14369 bp, 7 predicted proteins | sample 3176221 | NCBI WGS metagenome assembly SXGT01 (sample SAMN11356862, study PRJNA531348) | freshwater metagenome | isolation source: freshwater sample F1-120 | place: China: Fuxian Lake, Yuxi | collected 2017-12-25
ATCGAAGACCCCGCGTTCGCTTCGGCGTTGCCTGCGGTGGTCGAGGGCGCGAAGGTCGTTTCTTCGCATCTGCTTCGTCAGACGGGGACGGTCGGCGGAAACCTCTTGGTCGACACCCGCTGCTTTTGGTTCAACCAATCCAAATTCTGGCGGGATTCGATCGACGGTTGTCTGAAGAGCGAAGGCGACGTCTGTCGCGTCGTCTGGGGCGCTAAGGAATGCGTGGCGACGTTCTCCGGCGATCTGGCGCCGATCTTCATCGTGCTCGGCGCCGAAGTCACGCTGGCTTCGCCGCGCGGACGGCGGACCGTTCCGCTCGCCGACTTCTACCGTCACGACGGCATCAAGCGTTTCGTGCTCGAGCCGGACGAACTTTTGGTCGATTTGCGGATTCCGACCGGGGCCCGCGAGTTCAAGGCGGGCTATCGCAAGCTTCGCGTGCGCGATTCGTTCGAGTTCCCGGTGCTCGGGACCGCCGCAGCGCTGAAGACCGACGCCGAAGGCCGCATCACGGATCTTCGCGTCTGTTTAGGCGCCATGCACACGACCCCGCTGGTGCGAGATGCCGTGGTCAAGGAGTTCGTCGGCCGGAAGCTCGATGACGCGACGGCGACGGCCATCGGTGACGCGGTCGCGGAGGGCTTGGTGGTGCACAACAACACCGCGATGACGCCCAACTACCGCCGGCGCATGGCTTCCGTGTTTACGCGCCGTCTGGTTTCCGCCCTCGGCGCCTGAGACCGAGGCGCGCCCGATCGCCGTAGCGAGACCGAGGCGCCTCGGATCGCCGAGGTTGATATCGGCGCGCGCACCGCCGTCCGCCGTCGACCCGCGACATCGAGATGCGGGTCCCGCGCGCGCGGCGCCCGGCGTTACTTGAACGCGGAGAGCGCTCCCGGCGCCGCTTCAAGTTTGAACTGGACGAAGTGCCGGCCCTTGCCGCCGGTCGAGGCCGTCGGAAAGCTCAACAAGATTTCGGCGTGCGCACCGGCTTTAGGATCGATCGTGATCTTGGTCTTCTCCGTCGAAGACGTCAGAACCGACGAGGTCACGCCGCTGATCGAGTGGTATTCCTTCTTGTCGATGCTGCGGATCACGAGGTCGTTGATCTGGACGGTTTTTTTGGTGACCGGATCGCGCTCTTCGATGTTGCGCCACATGATCCAGTAGTGTCCGGCCGGTACGGCGGGCTTCGACAAAGGAACGTCGGTACGAAGCCAACCGAGGAGCAACGGCTCCTTTTGGTCCTTCGCCAAGGCGTACATCTTGACCTTGTCGGTGATCTCGCGCGAGCCGCGATTGAGGACGGCGATCCAACCGGCGCGTGCGGGAAGGTTCTTCGCGTTGTCGTAGCCGCCCGACATCACGGCGCTGAATGCGGCGGGGGAAGAGAAATCGAGCGTGGCGAACCGGCCGGCCTTCGTTTCGTCTTTGAGCGCCGGACCGGCGTCGGTCAGCTTGGCCGCGAACAGCCTGTCTTCGATGAGATCGACCACCAAGTCGTAGCCCTTCGACTTCGACATCGCGGTTCGGAAGCCGACGACGCTGTTGGTCTCTTCTTCACGCGGAAAGCCGCGGCGCACGGACGCCATCAACATGAGGTCGTTCGCGCTCGAATGACCGCCGCGCATGACGACGCTCGCATCGTCGAACTGTTCGTTGATCGGCGTTCCGGGCGGAATCTTGTCCAACGCCCAGCCCGGATAGCGGAGGTACGGTGAAGACGTAAGTTCGATCGCGTTACCGGAAAGGTCGTTGAATCCGAGGGCCGACTTCGATTCGGGCCAACTTCCGACCGGCGTCAACATCGGCAGATCTTTTCCGTGGCCGCCCTTCGCTTTCGGCAGGCCCTTGATGCGCGGATCGCTCAGCGCGCCGCCGTAGTTGCACGGAGCTTTGTCGCGCGGAAACTCGTCGCCGAACGGGAAGAGCCTGCGCGGGAGCTTTTCGCCCGGCGCCGGGAATCGCGCGGCCGTCTCCCACTCGATTTCGTTCGGCAGACGGCGACCGCACCACCGGCAGAACGCCGTGGCGGCTTCATAGGTGATGAAGGTGACGGGAACGTCTTCGGTGCCGCGGACCGGCGCTTTGCCTGCGACCGGCACTATCGGAGGAGGGAGGTTCGCCGGCGCAGGATTGCCTGTCGCGATGGTTCGCTTCTCGCCGTCGGCTCCGCCGTCGGCGGTCTCGACCTTGATCCAATGGACCGGGGGAGCCCTGTTCGTATCGCGGCAGAACTCCGCCCACATCCGGTTCGTGACTTCGTTCTGATCCAAGAAGAAGGATTCGACCTTCGCCTTGAACTTCGGCGACCCGTAGTAAGGCGTCGGCAGTTTGCGTTCCGCGGAGTGTCCGAGGTTGCGCATCGCCTTGGCGGAGTAGTCCGGCGCATCGCCGATCTCGTACTCGCCGCCCGGGACTTCGATCATTCCGGGCGGAATTCCCGACGAAGCGTTCTTCTCCGCCCGTTCCGAATCTTCGACCTTACTTTGAGCCGCGACCGCTGCGGCTTCGGCGTCGCGGAGCGGTTTCTCGTAGATCCCGGCTAACGCCGTCTTCCAGGCCGATTCGAAATCCGAGCCGTCGCCGAAGGCTTCGGTGATGGATTCTCCGACTAAAGCGGCGGCCGAGAACTCCTCGCCCTTCTTTACGGTTTCGATCAAGTTGCGAGCGAGCGGTACGTCCAAGACGTCGGCGAGGTTGCGTGCGGTGTCGCGGACGGCCGCGGCGCAGTCTTTAGCGATGGCGGCTTCGACGGGCGACATGCGAGCCGTCTCGGCCTCGGCGGCGGGCTTCGACTCGACGCCTTCGGCCGACGGTTCGTTCGACGAGGCGGCGACGATGGCGGCCCTGTGCTTTGCAACGAGAGGCTCGATCGCTTTCGCCAACGCCAAGCGGACGTCCGGTTTCTGCAACGCGTCGAACTCGAGTTGGATCGCGGCCTTCTTCTTGGCCGTACGGTCGCGCTCGTCGTCGGCCCGCTTCTTCGCCTCGGTCGCCTCCTTCTTCAGGCGATCCGACGACCCCTGCGCGGCGAGCGTAGTCGCGAATAGGGCGAGGCAAAAAATCACCGAAGCACGGACACAAAGTCCGCGGGCGAAAGCCGTCATGCCGCTCGTCTCCGAGTCGAGGTGTAGGTGCAGGTGAAGCCAGCCAGTGGTCATCGGGCCTCCTCCGGCATGGGGCCGTAAGAGGCGGAGCTCGCCGCGGGGAAGGGACCGCGGCTCGCCTCGAGTTCGGGCAAGGTCCGGGGATTCTATGTTTTTCGGAGCCTTGGTTGCAAGCCGAAGGGGAAAAGTCCCCCTCGGTATCGCCGCCTACGTCCGGTTTAAAGGACCGTCAACGTCGCCCCGTTCGAAAAACGAAGGTCGCCGTCCCGGTCGACCGTGACCGCCTGAGCATAAAAGACAAGCCCGGAGATTCCGGGAATGGTCGGCATCGCAAACCCGGCGGACGCCCCCCCGAAGTGGTCTCCGACGCCGGAAAAGAGTTCGAACAAGGGGAGGCCGAGTCGGACGACCGTGCTTCCGACGAGAATCGGCCCCGGATTCGTGGAGACGAAAACGCCGTACGGAGACTCGGTTTCGCAGCCGGAAACCGTCGCCGTGAAAAGAGCCCCCTGCGCCGCCGCCGTCGGAAGGGCGAGTTGCAATTCGAAACCCGGGAGATCCTTCAGAATGTCCACGCGGGCGTGGCCCTGCAGCGTCACGACAAGCCGGGATCCGTCGGGGGTGAATGCGACGTCGTTCGGCGTCGAGGTCGCCCCGTGATCGTGGATTCCGGAGACGGTGAAGGACGGAAGATCGATGAACACGACGTCCCCGCCCGTAAAGGACGTGACGGCGGCGCGTCGTCGGTCGTCCGAGACCCCGAGCCCGTGCAGCGAAGGGGATGTCAACGCGGCGGGCATGACGAGCGTGCGCGTGACGGCGCCGGTCGCGATCGACGCTTCGATCAAGGTCGGGTTCGAACCGCCGGAGACGGGGATGAGCACGAGATCGCCCGGAAGGACGACGGCTTCGTTGGCGGAATGGAAGCCGAGCGTGCCGGGGGTCGGTGCGACGGCATGAGTTGTCGCGGTCGACGGATTGGCCGGATCGACGACGGCGAAACCGGCTTCCGAGGCGGTGAACCCGGCGTTGTAGATCGTCACGGGGAACACGATTTCAACGCCGTTTCGCCAGGAGGGACGACCGGAGGAACCCGGAACGGTGAACGAGCCGATCTGCGTGTTGAAGTTCGCCGAGGCGGGATCGACGTCGAGGACTTCGACCGTGTCGCATCCGCCGACGGTCGTGACGTAGAGCCGCGTGCCGTCCGCAGAAAGCAGAAGCCCGTACGGGAACGATCCGAAAAACACCGAGCCGAAGCACGGGGACAGCGAGATCGTCGCGACGGTCGTCGCGAGATCCGGAGTCAAACAGGAGACCGTGCCGTCCGTCGAGTTCGAGACGTAGATGTGCCGGGCTTGGCCTGCGGCATCGAGGGCGACCGCCGCTTCTTCCGGATAGAGGCCGGTCGAACCGACGGCCGTCTGCAAGCCGGTCAGGACGTCGATCAGGACCACGTCTGCGTTGTTCGCGGTTTGCGGCGAAGCGAACGAGAGGTCGCCTGCGAGAGGAACGTAGACCTGCCGACCGTCCGGATGAAAGGCGAGGCCGAACGGCCGGTCCGAAGATGCCGGGTCGAAGTCCGTAGGAAAGACGGACGTTTCGAGGCTCTGACTGAACGCGACGGTCGCGGCCAGGGACCAGAAGAAGAGGGGAAGGAAGGGCAAGAGGCCGCGTCGCATGGGACGGGGCGTACGGACGGAGCTATTGCGGGACATGGTCGGCGATCCGACGGTCTCCGGAGCTTTCGGCTGCGGGCGCCGTCAAGAAGCCGAGGTCGAAACAACCGGCGACTCTTGCGGCGCCGCCGATTCCAAAGCGAGGAACGGCGACGCAACGCCTTCGCGCCCCGACCTCGGGGGCTCGAAGAAGTCCTGATCCGGCCGGGTGCTCTGGCTCGCACGGGCCTTCTGGGCTCGCGCATACAGTTGCGGGTCAGCACCGGACTTTCACCGGACTTCCCCCGCGCGGCGTTTTTCCGACTTACGTCGGAGTTCGGACGCGGGCGCCGCTTTTCGGCGGCGCGCACCGGAATCGACCCGCACGCACGGCGCGGGCGGGCGGAGCTTAGTCGCAGGACGGTCGCGCCGCAACCGCCGAAGGGCCGAGTCGGATTCAGGCTTTAGCCGGCGTCGCGGTCAGGCCGACGTATCGAAGACACCGCCAGGTTCCGCGGACGCTCCGGTTACCATCGGGAGCGTCGACCGAGAGCTTTGGGGAATCGTGACCAACACCGCCGCCGATCCTACGGCCCGCCGCCCGGGCGCCGCCGTTTTCAGCTTCACGGCCGCTCCGGCCGACGCCGGCCGGAGGCTGGACGTCGTGCTGGCCGACCGGGTCCCCGGATTCTCGCGCACCCTGCTCAAAAAATCCGTCAATCAGGGCCGTGTCTTCGTCGCGGGCGAGCCCGTGAAGCCGAGTCGCAAGCTTGCGGCCGGCGAAGAGGTGCGCGGCGAGGTGGACGAGATCCCCGAGACCGACGGCCTCGAGCCCCAAGAGATTCCGCTCCGCATCCTGCATGAGGACGCGACCATCCTCGTCGTCGACAAGCCGCCCGGCCTGACCGTGCACCCGGGAGTCGGCCGTCCCGATCAGACGCTGGCGAACGCCCTCGCCTTCCACTTTGAAGAACTCTCCGACGTCGGAGGCGTGCAGCGTCCCGGCATCGTCCATCGCCTCGACCGCGACACCTCCGGCGTCATGGTCGTCGCCAAAACGAACAACGCGCATTTCGCCCTCTCCGCGCAATTCCAGGCTCGCGAGACCGAGAAGGAGTATCGCGCGCTCGTCGAAGGCGGGTTCTCCGAGGATCGCGTCGTGGTTTCGAGGCCGATCGGCCGCAGCAGCCACGACCCGACGAAGATGACGACGGACGCCCTCACCGGGAAGCCGGCCGAAACGACGTTCGAAGTTTTGGAACGCTTTCGCGGCTACACCTATCTGCGCTGCCGGCCGAAAACCGGCCGTACTCATCAGATCCGCGTACACCTGAAGAGTCTCGGACGCCCGATCCTCTGCGATCCGGTCTACGGCCGTCGGAAGGAGTTCTTCCGGGCCGATTTAGGCCTCCCCGTGCGCGACCCCGCAGACCTCCTACCGCTCCTCTCACGGCACGCACTGCATGCGTTCCGTCTTGAATTCACGCATCCGTTGGAAGGGCGGCGGACCGCTTTCGAAGCGCCGCCGCCGGCCGACATCCTCGCCGTGCTCGCCGCGCTGCGGGAGGCCGAGGTGACGACGCCCGCTCTGCGGGCCGGAGAACGTCGATGAGCTTCGCCGAGAAGATCCTCGCCCGAACCGACCGCAAGGTCGACGTCCAACACTGGCGTTCGCTGCACTGGGAGGGGAGTTTCCGCCAATACCTCGACCTCTGCTTCGAGCGCCCCGAAGTCGTGCGCAACGCCTACCAGCGTCTGTACGACCTCATGATCTCGGCGGGCTTCGACGAGTACTCCGAGTTTAAGGAGCGCCGGATTCGCTGGCGATTCTTCTCCGATCCGGACGGCGACGGCAAGGACGCGGTGTACGGTCTCGACGAAGCGCTGATGCGGCTCGTCGACACCGTGAAAGCCGGCGCGCACGGCTACGGGCCGGAACGGCGCATCATCCTGCTGCACGGCCCGGTCGGATCGGCGAAGTCCACGATCGCCCGCCTCATGAAGCGCGGTCTCGAGCGGTATTCGCGGAAACCCGAGGGAGCGCTCTACACGTTCTCGTGGGTTCTCGACGACGGGACCGAGGTCCCGAGCCCCATGCACGAGGAACCGCTCAAGCTCCTTCCGCCGGAGGCGCGCGAAGAAGTCCTGAAGGCCCTGAACGATCGGCTCGACCGGACCTACCGGGTCTCGTTCGGCGGCGACGTCGACCCGATGTCGCGCTGGTACTACAACTTGTTCCTGAAGAAGTACGAAGGCGACTGGACGCGCGTGCTCGACCACATCAAGGTGCGGAGGCTCCTGCTTTCGGAGAAGGACCGCGTCGGCGTGGGGACGTTCCAGCCGAAGGACGAGAAGAATCAGGATTCGACCGAGCTCACCGGCGACATCAACTACCGGAAGATCGCGGAATACGGCTCCGACTCCGATCCGCGCGCGTTCAACTTCGACGGCGAGCTCAACATCGCGAACCGCGGGATGGTCGAGTTCATCGAGATCCTGAAACTCGACGTCGCGTTCCTTTACGACCTGCTCGGGGCGACCCAGGAGCACGCGATCAAGTCGAAGAAGTTCGCTCAGACGGACATCGACGAAGTCATCCTCGGGCACACGAACGAACCGGAGTATCGCCGCCTGCAGAACAACGAGCTCATGGAGGCGTTCCGCGACCGCACGGTCAAGATCGACGTTCCTTACAACACGACGCTTCGACACGAGTACCGGATCTACAAGCGCGACTTCAACGACAAGAACGTCCGCGGCAAGCACATTGCGCCGCACACGGTCGAAATGGCCGCGCTGTGGGCCGTGCTGACGCGGCTCGAGGAGCCGAAGAAGGCCAATCTCTCGGTTCTGCAGAAGGCCAAGCTCTACAACGGGAAGGTCCTGCCGGGATTCACCGAAGACAACGTCCACGAGCTTCGGGCCGAGGCCCTGCGCGAAGGCATGGACGGCGTTTCGCCGCGCTACATCCAAGACAAGCTCTCGAACGCGCTCGTGAAGGAGTCCGGCGCGCGCTGCATCAACCCGTTCATGATCATCAATGAAATCGAGGCCGGGCTCGACAACCACTCTCTGATCACGAACGCCGAGGTCAAGCAGCGCTATCGCGAGCTGCTCGGCCTCGTGAAGCAGGAGTACGAGGACGTCGTGAAGAACGAAGTCCAGCGTGCGATCTCGGCCGACGAGGACGCGGTCCGTCGCCTCTGCGCCAACTACCTCGACAACGTCAAAGCGCACACGCAGCGGGAGAAGGTCAAGAATCCGTTCACGGGCGAATACCAGTCCCCGGACGAACGGATCATGCGCTCCATCGAGGAGAAGATCAACGTCTCCGAGGCGCACAAGGACGACTTCCGCCGCGAGATCATGAACTACATCGGGGCGCTGGCGGTCGAGAACAAACCCTTCGACTATCGTTCGAACGAGCGGCTCCACCGCGCTCTCGAACTCAAACTGTTCGAGGATCAGAAGGACTCGATCAAGCTGACGTCGCTGCTCTCGAACGTCGTCGACAAGAAGGCGCAGGAGAAGATCGACGTCGTGAAGAAGCGCCTGATCGACAACTTCGGGTACTCGGACGAGTCGGCCACGGACGTCCTCAACTACGTGGCGAGCATCTTCGCGCGCGGCGACGCCAAGGTCTGATTCGATGGTCCGCCGCATCGAAGGCGATCGGACGCGGTTCCGCGACATCGTCCGCGGGCGCATCAAGCAGGATCTCAAGCGCTTCATCGCGCAAGGGGAGTTGCTCGGGCGCGCGGGGAAGGACGTCGTCTCGATTCCGTTGCCGCAGATCGACCTCCCGCATTTCACGTTCACGGACGGACGAGGGGACGGCGTCGGCCAAGGCGACGGCGGAGAGGGCGACCCGACCGACGGATCCGAGGCGGGGCCTGCGGGGGAGAACGAGGGTTCCCACGTCCTCGAGACCGAGGTTCCGCTCGACGAACTCGCCGACATCCTCGGCGAGGAACTCGCATTGCCCCGGATCAAACCCAGAGGCCGGGCCGACGTCGTGACCGAGCGCGACAAGTACACCGGCGTCCGCCGCGTCGGACCGGAGTCGCTCCGGCACTTCAAGCGCACCTTCAAAGAGGCGCTCAAGCGTCAGATCATGAGCGGAACCTACGATCCGGCGGATCCGCGCATTACGCCCGTCCGCGAGGATCGGCGCTATCGATCGTGGTCGCTGAAGCAGAGCCCCGAGAGCAGCGCCGCCGTCGTCTACATGATGGACGTGTCCGGGTCGATGGGGCAGGAGCAGAAGGAGGTCGTCCGCGCCGAGGCGTTCTGGATCGACGTGTGGCTGAAGCGGCATTACAAGAACCTGCGCACCGTCTACATCGTGCACGACGCCGTCGCGAAGGAGGTCGACCAACACGAGTTCTTCCATCTCCGCGAAAGCGGCGGTACGAAGATCTCGAGCGCCTACGACCTCTGCCTCAAGATCGTCGAGGAACGGTTCGGAGGCGAGGATTGGAACGTCTATCCGTTCCATTTCTCGGACGGCGACAATTGGAGCGGTAAGGACACCGCGTATTGCACCGAGCTCTTGACCGAGGCGCTGCTCCCCCGCGTCAATCAGTTCTGCTACGGGCAGGTGAAATCGGCCTACGGATCCGGGCAGTTCAAACGCGACCTCGATCAAGCATTCCCGGACGACGAACGGGTCGTGACTTCCGCGATCGACGACCGTGAGGGCATCCTCGCTTCGATCCGCGAGTTTCTGGGGAAAGGGCGATGAACCTTCCCGACAACCTTTTCCGCCTGCAGCAGCGCGTCAAAGAGGCGGCGCTCGCGGAAGGGCTCGATTGCTTCGAGACGATCTTCGAACTGCTCGAGGCCGACGCGCTCAACGAGGTCGCGGCCTACGGCGGATTCCCCGTGCGCTATCCGCATTGGCGTCACGGCATGGAGTACGAGCACCTCGCGAAGGGCTACCGTTACGGTCTTTCGAAGATCTACGAACTCGTCGTCAACAACGACCCTTGCTACGCCTATCTGATGGCGGGCAATTCGCTCGTCGATCAGAAACTCGTGATGGCGCACGTCTACGGGCATTGCGACTTCTTCAAGAACAACGCTTGGTTCTCCCATACGAACCGGCGCATGATCGACGAGATGGCGAACCACGCGACCCGCGTGCGGACGCACATGGACCGCCACGGCCAAGGTCCGGTGGAGGACTTCCTCGACCGGGCGCTTTCGATCGACAACTTGATCGACATGCACGGGCTTTACGCGCCGCTCCCGGAGCCTCCGGCCAAATCGCGGGACCTCGGCGAGGACGAAGACGACGAAGCGGATCTCCGGAACGAACCGCCGCGGCTTCCTTCGAAGGACTACATGCAGTCCTTCATCAACCCGCGGGACGCGCGCGACAAGGAACGACTCCGAAGGATCGAGTCGGAACGCCGACGGCCGCGGTTCCCGGCCGAGCCCGAACGGGACGTCTTGCGGTTCTTGATCGCACATGCGCCGCTCGAGCGTTTCGAGCGCGAGCTCTTAGAGCAGGTGCGCGAAGAGGCCGTCTATTTCGCTCCGCAGCGCATGACCAAGATCATGAACGAAGGCTGGGCGTCGTACTGGCACCGGAAGCTCATGGCCGAGCGCCTGCTCGGCGACGACGAGGTGGTCGAGTACGCGCAGACCATGGCGGGCACGCTCGCGGGCGGCGGGGCGGTCAATCCCTACAAGCTCGGCCTTGAGTTGTGGCTCGACATCGAGTCGCGTTGGAACACCGGCCGCCACGGCCCGGAGTTCGCCGCCTGCGACGACGATGCGGAGCGCCGACGCTGGAACACGAGCGCAGGCGAGGGGCGCGCGATGATCTTCCGCGTCCGACGCGCCTATTGCGATTCGACGTTCGTCGACGAGTTCCTGACCGAGGAGCTCTGTCACGAGCAGAAGATGTTCGTGTATCGATTCAATCCGCAGACCGGTCGGAAGGAGATCGCGGCTCGCGACTTCGCGGCCGTCAAGTCGCAGCTCTTGCGACAGCTCGCGAACGGCGGCGCGCCCGTGATCGAGGTCGTGGACGCGAACGGCGGAAACCGCGGCGAACTCGTCCTCGCGCACCGTTTCGACGGAACCGCGCTCCGCGACGACTATGCGCTCGCGACGCTCCGGAACATCCAGAAGATGTGGCGACGGCCCGTCAGGCTCTACACCAAGACCGAAGATGCAAGCTTCGTATGCACCGCGGACGGCGAGCGCGAACGGCGCGAACCGACGAACGAATCTCCGTGAGCCTTCGACCGGCTCAATAGATTTCGACTTGCACGGCGGCGGAGAGGCGCAAGCCCGTCCCGTCCGCCGTGAGCACCGCGGCCTGAAGCGCACCGAGAACGCCCGGCGGCAAGGAGGGGATCGTGAAGCCGAGTTCTCGCGTTCCGTCGGCCCCGGTGAATGCCGCATAGTCGAGGAAAGTCGCCGGGAAGAGCCCGTTCATGAGCAGCGAGACGTCCGATAGGTCGCTCGGCCCGAGCAGGCCTAGATCCAGGCCGCCGATGCCGGGTACGGCGAGATTGCCTCGCCCGAGCGGTCCCGCGGCGAGGAGAAACGGCCGGACCGGCGCTCCGCCGATACGGAGCGTCAACGCTCGTCCGGAACTCGTCGCGGTGAAGAACGGGCCGGGGACGCCGGGACCCGGCGAGGCCGCGCCGAGATTCGCGGGCCGGTCGACCAAGAGCCAGGCTTCGTCGGACGAGGGGTGTCCGACGTCGACGAAAACGGCGTTCGCCGTCGCGCCGGATACGACGAGCGAGAAGACGCCGTCGAGCGCCTGCGTCTCCGGCCTGCCGTCGACGTTGAGCGTCGCCGCGATCACCCTCACGGTCCAAACACCCGCAAGGGGAGCGGCGATCCGGACCTGCTCCACGGTGTTGATCGCGTCCGCCGCGCCGCCGCTCTGGCTGTACGGTCCTTGGTCGAGTCCGAAGTTGCCGCGATAGACCGTGCCGTCGGGGGCGACGACCTCGAGGTCGAAATCATTGACGCGATGGACGGCGGCGAACGGCGCCGCCGGAGGATCCGGCCAGACGAGCGTCGCACGAAGTTCGACGCCGGGCGTAACCGCCGCGTAGGTCCGTTGGAAGACGCCGCCTTGCACGAGCGCCGCCGTTCCGTCGACGACGTCGACCCGGCCTGCTTGTCCTTGTGCGAGGGAAGCGGCGACGTCGGGTCTCCCGAAACCCTGCCTCATGCGGGAGAGGTCCGCGCCCGTACCGGAGAACGGATAGACCGCGGCGCCGTCGATCAGAAGGGCCTTCAAAGTCGCCGCGCGCGGACGGCGGCTGAAGATGGTCGGTCCGAACGGGCGGTTCCCGAAGACGCCTCGGGCGAACATTTCGGCCAAGAGTCCGGCCGCCCCCGCGACGGCGGGCGTCGCAGCGCTCGTGCCGGAGAAGAACGAGGTGTACGCGGAGTCCCCGGTCTCCGCGGCGGTACGGATCAGATCGGAGAAGCCGACGAGGTCCGGCTTGATGCGTCCGTCCGAAGCAGGGCCCGTGCTCGCCGCTCCGCCCCACTGGTCGTCGGCGGCGGAGGCGGTCCCGAAATGCAGCACGCCGCCGACCGAGACGACGTTCTTGGCCCAAGCCTCGGCCCGGGACAAGGGGCCGCCTAGGTTGCCCTGCGATTGCACGATCAAGAGGTCGAGATCGAATGCGATTTCGTCGAGTCCGAAGGCCGCTGTTCCGTAGTCGAGCGTGTTCGCCCCGCCCCAACTGTTCGATTGAAAGACCGCTTCGTAGGGCGGCGAGAGCAGCGGTTCGGTCGCGCCGTAGCGGTCGGCCGCGATCATCGGCGCGAGCGCGTAGCCGCCGATAGCCCGGCCCGCCGGAAGCATCCCCGCGGCCGTCGGATCGCCTTGGCCGCGGCCGAACGCGATCGCGGTCGTCGCCGTACCGTGCGACGTCGGAACCGGCGCACTGACGCCCGCGAACGCGAGCCCGGAGATGTCGACGTGCGAAAGACGCGGACCGAAGTCGAGGATCTGGCCGCCGACGTCCGCGCCGGAGAAGCCGGCCGCGCCGGACAAGGCCGCGGCGTCCGCTCCGAAGACCTGTCGCACGACGTCCATATCCGGCGTCGGAGCCTCGTAGGGCTCGCACCAAAGGATCTCGTCCCGGCCGAGGGCTGCGACGAACGCCTGCGGCGACAATCGGAGTACGCCGACCGAGCCTCGTTCCGCGAGGCCGAACGGCGCCGAGACCCCGAGCGGACCGAGCGCTTCGAGCAGCGTGGATTGCGCAGCGCGGACGTGCGCCCGCCGATAGACGACGTGCCACAGTCGCTCGTGCAGGCGCCCTTCCATGGCGAGTCGGACGTCGACCGTCCGGGCGCGATCCGTGCCCAAGAACGGTGCGACGGCTCGCACGCGCGGATCGCGACGGAGCCGTTCGGCCGCTCCCTCGTCGCACTCGACGAGACGAGCCGCGTCGGGAACGTAAAGGATCGTCGCCGCGTCGGCGTCGCGGAGCGCGGCTGAAGCCGCACGAGGATCGCGGTCGCGGAACTGGACGAAACGGAGCCGTGTTCCGGTCCGTACGCCGAACGGAGACGCGGGCTCTGAACGCACCCTTAGAGCGGGATCGAAGGAGCCGTTTCGATGGAGGATGAAACGCGGCGCTTCCTGCGAGCGAGCCGCGGGGCCGAACGCCGCCGCGATCGCGAGACAGAAGACGACCGCTTTGGCCGACCGTGTTCGGTGCGAGGAATCGCCGGGTCTCACAGCAAGATCTCGGTCGCGGCGGTCGCGAGGAAATCGACGCCGTCGAAGACCGCCGCCTGCAAGACGAACGTCGTGCCGCCCGGAAGCTGCGGCGAAGGAAGGACGACGTTCGAGATTCCAGCCGCGGTCGTCCACGCCAGTTGATTCAAGAACCCCGGACTCGTTCCGTCGAGAATCGGGACGAATCCAGTGAGCAGATCGCCGACTGCGAACCCGAGGTCGATCGACCCGAGGACCGGCCGGACCAAAGCGTTGCGGTTCAAAGGGCCGGCGATGAGGATCCACGGCCGGTTCGGCGCGCCGCGGATCGTCAGTGCGAGCGGCGTACCCGGCGGAGCGAAGATGAAGAACGGACCCGGCAGCGTGTCGAGAGGCGGCTGTGCCGCGAGGTTGAGTGCGCCCGCGACGACCAGCGCGGCGAGATTGCGGTTCGCCTGCCCGGTGTCCGGAGGAGGGGGAGCATCGATCCGGACCTGATCGATCTGCAGTCCGTCCGCGGGCGCCGGTTGATTGTCCTTTTGGCGAAAGACGATCCGTGCCGCGGGTCCGGGAACGTAGCCGGCGGCCAAAACGGCGACGACCAAATCGACCGAGATTTCGACCCATTGGCCGCCGAGCGTCGTGTGGTCGACGATCTGCACCAGCGGATCATTCGGAGACGGGCGTAGAAAGACACCGTCGAAGCCCGGGTCGTCTTCGTCCGAGGTCTCCTTTGCGAAGTAGCGGAGTACGCCGCCGCCCGCCGTGAGGAGGTCGACCGTGATCGCGGCCTCTTGGACGGCGAGGACCCCCGGGATCGCGACGTCGAAGGCAAGGCACGCTCCGCCCGCCGGGGACAAGGGCTGGATCGCGGCGGACGCCGAAGCC
>SXGT01307295.1_pt1 | contig 14369 bp, 9 predicted proteins | sample 3176221 | NCBI WGS metagenome assembly SXGT01 (sample SAMN11356862, study PRJNA531348) | freshwater metagenome | isolation source: freshwater sample F1-120 | place: China: Fuxian Lake, Yuxi | collected 2017-12-25
GTGATGTTGCGCACGTAGGTGACGCGCAGGCCGCTGACCTTGAGCCAGCGCTGCACCACATCGAAGGCCATCATCATGCGGGCATGGCCGATGTGGCACAGGTCGTAGATCGTCATGCCGCAGACGTACATGCGCACATGCCCAGGCTCAATGGGCTGGAAGTCCTCCAGTCGGCGCGACAAGGTGTTGTAGATTTTCAGGGTCATGGAACGGGAACGGGAACGGGATTCCGGATGGCAGCCGGAGGTGAAAAACGGGGCTTCCACAGGCCGCGCGTGGCACCATCCGAAGAGCGGGCCCGTCGGCGTTCCATGCGGTCTGGCGCAACCGTCGGAACGGGACCCCTCAGATACAATCCATCGGTGTCAGTATATCCAGCCCGGTGACACTCCACAGCACGCCGCCGGGCATTCGATCAACGTGTCACTGGCCCCTTCATGAGAGGGAGCCCAGGTTTGTTTTCGAGGTGCCATGTCTCGCCACGTTCCATCACACCCCCACTGCAGCGGCCCATCGTCCTCCATCATCACCAGAAACGGTTTTTCCATGCGACTGCGCCAATTGGCCCTCGTGGCCCTGACCGCCGCCAGCCTCGGCACCTCGCTGGCCTGGGCGCAAGGCGACGACTATGCCGAGGTCAACCGGCTGGTGCGCGCCGGCCAGCTCAACGAAGCCCTGGTCAAGGTGGACCAATACCTGGTGGGCAAGCCACGCGATCCGCAGATGCGTTTCCTCAAGGGTGTGATCCAGACCGAGAGCGGCAAGTCGACGGAGGCAATTGCCACCTTCGCCAAGCTCACGGAAGACTACCCGGAGCTGCCCGATCCCTACAACAACCTGGCTGTGCTGTACGCCGGCCAGAGCCAGTTCGACAAGGCCCGCGCCGCGCTCGAAATGGCGATCCGCACCAACCCGAGCTACGCCACCGCCCACGAAAACCTGGGCGACGTCTATGCCAAGCTGGCCAGCCAGGCCTACAGCAAGGCGCTGCAACTCGATTCGAACAATCCCGCTGTCGCACCCAAGCTGAGCCTGATTCGCAACCTGTTCGCGGCCGATCCGCGCGGTGCCCGTCCGGCCACCTCCGTCGCCGCCGCGCCCCCGACGGCCGCACCGGCTCCATCGGCTCCGGTGGCCACACCGCCCGCCGCGAAGCCTCCCGTCGCGGCTGCGCCGGCCCCTGCGGCTCCCGCCGCTGCAGCAGCGCCCGCCCCGGCCGCCGCCGACGCCCAGGTTGACGTGGAAGCGGCTGTGGCCGCCTGGGCCAAGGCCTGGTCCTCGAAGAACGTGTCCGCCTACCTGGGTGCCTACGGCCCGGCGTTCACGCCACCGGGCGGCCAGTCGCGCGCCGCCTGGGAGGCCGAGCGCCGCTCGCGCATCGAACCCCGCTCACGCATCGGCGTCGGCATCAACGACCTCAACGTCACGGTCAACGGCGACCGCGCTTCGGCGCGCTTTCGCCAGGACTACACCTCCGACAACCTGAACGTCACCAGCCGCAAGACGCTGGATCTGGTCAAGAGCGGCAACCGCTGGCTGATCGTTCGGGAATCCACGGGCTCTTGATGGTCAGTCGGCGGTTCGCGCAACGGGGCCATGCCAGCCTCACGACCGAGCTGCTGGGGCCGGGGCCAGACAACGCTCAACGCGTGACACCGAGACATCGCACGCTCGTGGTCGCCACGGCCGTGGCGGTGGCCGCCCTGCTCGCTCTGTCGCTGCACAAGCGCCAGACGGCCGACGCCAACACCGTCGCCGAGCCGGTCAGCGAGGCCCCTGCCGTCTCACTGATCAACAGCGCCCTCACCCGCGTGCAGGATGCGGTCCAGGGGACGGCCAGTCCGCCCCCCTCAGGTCTGACGCCCGTGAGCCTCACAGGCGAACAGCTCCAGCACGTCAAACCCATGATGGGCCGGGCCGAGGCCCGTCTGATCGAGATCTACCAGCTCATCGGGAACGCGCAACACCGGGAGGCCCTGAAACAGGCCGAGAGCCTGGTGCGCGACCACCCCAATTTCCAGCTGGCCCACCTTGTGCACGGTGACCTGCTCAGCCAGCAGACCCGCCCGGTGCGCCGGCTCGGCGACGTGCCCGACACGCAGGCCTTGGCCGCGTCGGCACAGCTCACCGCCCTGCGCGAGGAGTCGCGCCGCCGGCTGCTGGCGCTGACCGAGCGCCCACCCGAAGGGGCCGTGCCAACGCAGTTCCTCACCCTCGCTCCACAGAGCCGCCATGCGATCGCGATCGATGCCTCGCGCTCCCGCCTCTACCTGTTCGAAAACCTGAACCCGGCCCGTGGCAACGCCAGCGAAGCCGATCGCGCGCCGCGCCTGAAACTGTTGGGCGATTTCTACATTTCGGTCGGCCTCTCGGGTATCGAAAAGACCGCGGAGGGCGACAAGCGCACCCCCCTGGGCGTCTACTACATCACCAGCACCCTCAACCCGGCGGACCTGCCCGACCTGTATGGCGTGGGTGCCCTGCCGATCAACTACCCCAATGCGCTCGATGTGCAGCGCGGCAAGACCGGCAGCGGCATCTGGCTGCACGGCACGCCCACCGAGCAGTTCGTGCGCGCGCCGCAAGCATCCGACGGCTGCGTGGTGCTGTCCAACCCCGACCTGCAGCGCCTGCTGGGCACGGTGCAGATCCGCACCACGCCGGTGGTGATCGCGCCCTCGCTGCAATGGGTGCAGCCCGAAACCCTGGCCAGCGACCGGGCGCAGTTCGAAGCCGTGCTGGAAGCCTGGCGGCAGACCCGCAGTGCGGGCCACCTCGCCGAACTCAAAACGTTTTATTCCAACCGGTTCATGAACCAGGGCCGCGATCTGGCCCAATGGTGGCCCCGCGTCGAAAGCGAGCTGCGGGCCAATGGCTCGCGCGAGCTGCAGATGAAGGACCTGTCGGTGCTGCGCTGGCGCGACCAGGACGACACCATGGTCGTCACCTTCGGCGAAGTGGCCGCGGGCCAGAGCCGAGGGGTCACCAAACGCCAGTACTGGGTGCGCGAGCAAGACCGCTGGACCATCTTTTTTGAAGGAACGATCTGATGACACTGTCCTCTTTGCCCCTGCGCCGACGCGCGGCCCTCTGGCTCACGGCCCTGGCGGTCGGCGCCGCCCTGCTGCCTCTGGCCGCCCAGGCCCAGGCCACCGCCGCGCCCCGCGTGAAGCTGGCCACGTCCCAGGGCGACATCGTGGTCGAGCTGTACCCCGACAAGGCCCCGAAGACGGTGGAGAACTTCCTGCAGTACGTGCGCGACCAGCACTACGACGGCACGGTGTTCCACCGGGTGATGAGCAACTTCATGATCCAGGGCGGCGGTTTCACGCCCGACCTGCAGCAAAAGCCCACCAAGGCGCCGATTCCGCTGGAAGCCACCAACGGCCTGAAGAACGACCGGGGTGCCATCGCGATGGCACGCACCTCCAACCCCAATTCGGCCACGTCGCAGTTCTTCATCAACACCGTGAACAACCCGAACCTGAACGCCCCCAGCCCCGACGGCTACGGTTACACCGTCTTCGGCAAGGTCGTGGCGGGACTGGATGTCGTGGACAAGATCCGCGCCGTGCCCGTCGGCGACCAGGGCATGCACCAGAACGTGCCCAAAACCCCCATCACCATCCTCAAAGCCACCCTGGAGAAATGACCATGGCCAACCCCCAAGTCGAACTGCACATTGCCGGATACGGCGTCGTCACGCTGGAACTCGACGCTGAAAAAGCACCGCTGTCCACCAGCAACTTCCTGGCCTATGTGAACAAAGGCCACTACAACAACACCGTGTTCCACCGCGTCATCCCCGGCTTCATGGTGCAAGGCGGCGGCTTCGAGCCCGGCATGACCCAGAAGCCCACCGACGCCCCCATTTCCAACGAGGCCAACAACGGCCTGAAGAACGACACCTACACCGTGGCCATGGCGCGCACCAACGACCCGCACTCGGCCACCGCGCAGTTCTTCATCAATGTGTCGAACAACGGCTTCCTGAACCACACCGCGCCCAGCGCACAGGGCTGGGGCTACGCCGTCTTCGGCAAGGTGGTCTCGGGCAGCGAGATCGTGAAGAAGATCGAGGGCACGCCCACCGGCCGCAAGGGCTTCCACGACGACGTGCCCAAGGACGACGTCGTGATCGAAAAGGCCGTCGCGCTCTGATCGCCAGGGGCGGCAACGCCCCTGCACCGCATGACCGCCCAACCCGTCGACCGCTTCGCCGAATGCATCGCTCCCGCGAACTGGCAAGCGGTCGATGTCATTTCAGACTTGCATCTGCAGGCCGGTGAGCCCGAGACCTTCGAGGTGTGGGCCGCCTACCTGCGCCGCCCCGCGCACGAGCGCGCCGACGCGCTGTTCATCCTGGGCGATCTGTTCGAGGTGTGGGTGGGCGACGACGTGCTCTCCACCCACACATCCCCGTCGGCCGATCACGCGTTCTGGCGCGCCTGCGCCGAGGCCTTGCAGGCCTACAGCGCGCACGCACCGGTCTACTTCATGCCTGGCAACCGCGACTTCCTCCTGGGACCGGCCGGACTCGACGCCTGCGGCATGCAAGGCCTGAGCGATCCCACCGTGCTGGTCTTTCTGGACCAGCGCTGGCTGCTCAGCCATGGCGATGCCCTGTGCCTGGCCGACACCGACTACATGCGCTTTCGTGCCCAGGTGCGCGAGCCCGCCTGGCAACACCGCTTTCTGGCACAACCCCTGGCCCAACGCGAAGCGATCGCGCGTGAGCTGCGCGCCCAGAGCGAGGCGCGCAAGCGCAGCACCGGCAACGACCCCAGCCTCTGGGCCGATGTGGACATCCAGGCCGCCAAGGCCTGGCTGCGGCATGCCGAGGCCCACACGCTGATCCATGGTCACACGCACCGGCCCGCGACCCACGACCTGGGTGACGGCCTTCAGCGCGTCGTGCTCAGCGACTGGGAGCTGAGCGCGCGGCCGGCCCGCGCCGAGGTGTTGCGGCTGGACGCAAGGGGCCTGCACCGCCGGCCCTTGCGACCCTGAGCCGCCTCCACCTTCCTTCATGATCCACCTGCTCCAACGCTGGCTGCCCCGTGCGCTGCGCCGTCCCACCCCCATCCCGAATGCGCTCTGGCGCCAGACCGTGGCGCACCACCCCTTTCTGGCGGCTCTCGATGGGCCCGAGCTGCTGCGCCTTCGCCTGCTCTGCAAGCACTTCCTGATGGAGAAGGAGTTCCATGGCGCCAACGGCCTGGCCGTGACGGACACCATGGCGCTGGCCATCGCGGCGCAGGCCTGCCTGCCGCTGCTCCACATGCATGGCGTGTCGGGTGAGCCGGTGCGCGACCCCCTCAAGCTGCTGGACTGGTATGGCGACTTCGTCGGCATCGTCGTGCAACCCGGTGCCGTGGTGGCGCGGCGCAAGACCACCGACGGCGCGGGCGTGGTGCACCATTACGACGAGGTGCTGGCCGGTGAAGCCATGGACCGGGGCCCCCTCATGCTCAGCTGGGAGGACGTGGCCCACGCGGGCGAGCGCGCGCAACACGGACACAACGTGGTGATCCACGAGTTCGTGCACAAGATGGACATGCACGACATGCAGATGGGCGAAGCGCCCGACGGGGCCCCGCCCCTGCCCTCGGGCTTCCTGGGCGCGCGCCAGCGCAGCGAAGCGCGCGCGATCTGGCAACGCACCATGCAGGACAGCTTCGAACGTTTCCGCGAAGCGGTGGCCATGGCCGAGCGCTTCGGCGGCGAGCCGCCCTGGCTGGACGACTACGCCGCGAAGGACGCGGCCGAGTTCTTCGCCGTGACCTGCGAAGCCTACTTCGTCAACCGGCCACGCTTCGAGACCGAGTTCCCCGAACTGATGCCGCTGTACGACGGCTTCTTCCGCCCGGGGCGTTGACGCTCAGCGCTTGAGCAACGCCTTCAGCACGTTCTGCAGGCGGCGCTCCGCCGTCGAATCGAAGCTCGAGCCCAGCACGGCGGCCACATCCTCCGCCCAGGTGTCGGCCGGTGCGGCGGCGTGGCGGCGCGTGAGCAATTGCAGCTGCAGCATGCGGCGCTCGCTCAGGTGCTCGGCCGGCGTCGGCACCTCGGCGGCCATTTCCAGGCGCAGCAAGGTTTCACCCGGCAAGGGTGCCGCCGGCTTGGACACCGCCGACGCCCACGCGCCGCGCTGAGCCGTGCTCACCCGCGGGCCCAGGGCCTGCGCGGTGGGAAGCTGTTCGGCATCGCGCTGCTGCCAAGCCGTCATGAACTGCGTGAGCACCTCGCCGTGGGCCTGCGCCGCGAGCTTGCGCAGGCTGGACTGAGCCGCCTCGATCGCCTGGCGCTGCGCGCGGAACGCCGCATCGCCCAGCCGGGGGCCACGCGGCTCGCGCTCTTCACGCCAGGACGGTGCACCCGGTCCACGGGCATCGCGTCCACCGCGCGCATCGGGGCGACCCGGTGCACCATCGCGCCGCCCCTCCGGGCGATCGCCGCGGCGGCCATCGCGGCCGGCCGGCTCGGCTTTCTTCATACCGGGTCGGTCGTCACCCCGCACCGCCACCAGCTTCTTCGGCGGCGCGGCGGGTTTGGCAGGTGCCGTCGGCACCGAGGCCTCGGCCTCCTCGGTGGCGGCGGCCTCGTCCACGGCATCGGCAGGCGCCGCTTCGGCACTGGCTGCGGCTGGCTCGACGGATGCCGGCGCGGCCACAGGTGCTGGCGCAGGCGCGGGGGCCTGGCCCGCCAGGGCCGCTTCCAGCTCGTTCATGGCCGCGCGGATGCGCTGCGCGTCGCCACTGGCGCTCGCCGCTTCCAGCGCGCGCGAGGCGTCAAGCACGCGCTGGTCGTGCGCGCTCAGGGCCGTGGCAGCCTTCTCGCGCTCGCTGCTCTTGCGGGCGAATGCTTCGTCGATCGGCTGGCGGAAGGCTTCCCACAGTTTCTGTTCGTGCTTGCGCTCCAGCGGCACGGCATGGGCTTCGGCCTGCCAACGTTGCTGCAGGGCCTTGACCGCATCGATGCGCAGCATGGGCGCTGCGCCCAGCGCGGTGGCTTCCTCGATCAGCGCCTTGCGCCGCGCGGTGCTCTCGGCCTGCGCCGTCTCCAGGCGCTCGTGCGCCTTGTGCATGGCGTCTTTCCAGACCGGCTGGATGTCGGCAAACGCCTTCTCGCTCAGGTGGCCAGCTTCGCGCCAGCGCTCGGAGAATGCATGCAGTTCACGCACCTGGGCTTTCCAGTCGCTGCTGTCGGCGTGCGCCAGCGTCCAGGCCTTGAGTTCTTCGATGATGGTCACGCGCTGCGCCTTGTGCGCCTCGCTCTGCTGACGCACCTGCGCCAGCCAGCTCTCGACCACCTTGTGCGCCTCGGTGCAGGCCTCGTCGAAGCGCTTCCAAAGCGCATGGTTGGGTTGGCCGCCCTGGTCGGTGGTCTTCCACTGGTCGCGCAGGCTGCGCAGGGTTTCCTGCATCTTGCGCCCGCCCAGGCGTTGGCCCTCGGGAGCTTGCAGCAAGGCCTCTGCCTTGGCCACGAGTTCTTCGCGCAGCTGGTCGGCGCGCCAGCGTTGCCAGCCTTCGAGTTCACCGGCCTGCCCCAAAGCCGCCTGGGCGCGCGCATCGAGCGCGGCCGGGACCAGCCGGCCATGGCTCTTGAGCAGGCCGCGAACGTCGGCCGCCGCCTTGGGCGTGGCCTTGCCGTGCCCTTCGGCGAGCTCGCGCTCGAGCACGCTCAGCGCCTGTTCGAGTTCGGCCACCACGCGGGCGCGTTTCTCCTGCTGGGCCTGCGTGTCCTGCGGTGCCTTTTCGGCCGGGGCGCTCACGTCCTGGCCCCGCACGGCGCGCAGCTCGTCGGCCCACACGGGCACGGCGGGCAATGGCGCCTGGGGGTTGGCATCGGCCGCCACGGTCTGGGTCAGTGCGGCTTCGAAAGCGTCCCACACCAGTTGCAGCTGCTGGCGCGAGGCGTCGAGCATGGGCGGGAACTTCACGTCCACGCTGGGCCATTGGGGATCTTGCGCCAGGGCGCCTGCCTGCTGCTGCCACTGGGCCACATCGGTGCGCAGCGTCTCGGCGATCTGCTGGGCGTCGCGCCAGGGTTTGGTGGACAGCACCTCGATGCGCTGCGCGATCAGCACGGCGGCCTCGCGTTCGACCTGCACCCTGTGCTGCAGGTCTTCGATGGCCTTCACGCGCTCAGCCAACGCCTGGCGCAAGGTGGCCAGCGGCTCGCGCGACAGCGGTGCACCTGCGCGTGCCGCATCGCGTTGCCAGGCGAGTGCGTCGGCCAGGTTCAGGCGCGGCTGGTCGATCAGACCCTGGGCCTTCTGCGCCCACTCCACCGACATCTGTTCCTGCGACTTCTGGCGCTTGAGTTCGTCGAGCTTTTCCTTCAAGGGCTTGGCGGCTCCGCGGTCGCGGTGCGAGAGCTCCTTGAACACTTCGTTCATCTGCTCGAGCGCGGGGCCGGTGGCCAGCCAGTCGCGGATGCGCGCGGCGCGCTCACCCGACGTCGGCGCGGAGAACGCGCCACCGGTGACGGCATCCAGGGGGTGGGCGGCGTTGGGGCTGGCCGGCTTGGGGGAGGTGGGCGTGTTCACGGCAGACTCGGAAGCGTTGGACGAAGACGGGGCTTTGCGCAGGGAAAACAGCGACATGAAGTGGGGGGCTCAATCGATTCGGTTGTCGGCACCACGACGGCGCGACCAAGGCGTATTGTCGCCGCAGTTGGCGCGTGCCCGCCCTGCCCGGCGCGCGCACGCGGGATGCTCAGCGCGGCGCCAGCTTGAGTTCGGCCTGCGGGCGCCACTTCTCACCCTGGCGGCCCATTTGGGGCGCGCCCAGGAACATGCGGTCTTCCGGCAACTGCCGGCCTGCAAGGTAGTCCTTGACGACCACGCCGCGGGCCACCGCGAGTTCGCGGATGGCATCCGACGTGACCGGTATGGACGCCTGCAGCAAGGCTTCCATCTCAGCCGGCGGGATGTCCTTGGCCAGGCCGACCAGGTTGCGGGGTTTCGGGATGTCGGTCCGCCGGTACACCTCCTTGAGCAAGGCAGGGTATTCGGCGGGCGTCACCGCAAGCGTGTCGCTGATGGCCGTGCCATCGCGCGCCAGCTGGCGGCGTTTCTCGGCCAGCACGCGCTCGTCCAGCCGGGCACGCTGGTAGCCGCTGCGCTCGGCCTCCAGGTCGCCATGCCCCACCACGGTGATCTGCAGGGTCGGCCGGTCGGCCAAGGCCTTGGCCACGGCGTCCAGCCGCTGCCGGGCCTCACCGTCCAGCGCCTTGCTGCCCGGTGTGAAGACCACCTGGCTCATTTCCTCCCCGCCCCCGCCGAAGGCTCCGGCGATCAGGGAGAACGGTGAGGTGATGGCCTTGCCGATCAGGTTGAAGATAAGCCGGAAGATGAGGGGCGCCAGCTTGAACTGCGGGTCGTTGAGCGAGCCGCTGACCGGCAGGTTGATGTCGATCACCCCGTTGCGGTCGGCCAGCAAGGCCACGGCCAGCTTCACCGGCAGGTTGGGCGCCTCGCTCCCAGCCACGCGGTCGCCGAAACTGAGCTGGTTGAGGATGATCTGGTTGCTGGCGGTCAGCTGGCCGTTGGGCTCGATCTTGTAGGCCACGTCCATGCTGAGCTTGCCGCGCTCGATGCCATAACCGGCGTACTTCACGGTGTAAGGCGAGAGCGGCGGCAACTCCAGATTGCGCACCAGTGCGCGGATGTCGAGTGCCAGCGGCTGGGCCAGCGGATTGAGCTTGCCATCGATCTCCAGCGCCGCCGTGCCCTCGGCGCGCCCGCGCAATGTCAGGTCGGCCATCTGTGGCGCGCCGCCCGGCGGCACGCTGGCGAAAGCGCTCAGGCTGCCGGTGAGTTCACTGAGGTTGGCGGAATAGTTGGGCTTGATGAAACGGTCGGAGAACAACACACGGCCATTGACCAGGCTGATCGGTCCGAAACGGATGTCCGGGTCGGGCACGGCGCTCGCGTTGGCAGGAGGCGGCGGTGGCGGAGCGGTGGCCGCCGGGGCGGCGGCGCCCGGGGGCGCGGGCGCTGCCTCATCGTGCTTCACGAGGCCTTGCAGGTTGATGCGCCCCGCCTCGTCGATGATCACGCGGGCAAAGTAGTCGCTGAGCACAGTCTCCTGCACCGCCACCCGGGTGACCTGGCCAGGCGCCATGGCAAGCCGCAGACCCCGCACCTGCAGGGACTTCCAAGCCAACAGCTCTTCGGCGGGCGACAGCGTGTTGGCGGCGAAATCGTCCAGCCCCACGTTGCCGGCGACCGTCAACCGCAAACCCGCCGGGGGCAATGCCGCCTCGACCGTGCCACGGTAGCTGGTGTCCGCGCGCAGCAGGTCCAGGTTCAGGCGGTCGCCGAAGTACGGCTCCAGGGCATGCAGCGGCAGCTTGTCCGCCTGCACCTTCAACTGGGTGCGCAGGCTGTCGGCATCGCGCTCGCCCTTGCCAGGCAGGCGCAGCGCGCCGTCGAGGGCGAGCCGGCCGGGCTCGGCGCGGTTGCCTCGCGCCGCGCCCATGCGCAGCTGCAGCGAGACCGGCATGTCGGGCTGGCTGCGGGCCATGGGCTGCAGGTTCTTGACCTGCATCTTGATCTGACTGAGGTCGAGCCTGACCGGGCGCGCCAGCGCGAGGTCTTCGAGCGCGACGGCACCCGCATCGATCTGCACGTCGGCCAGCGTCAGCTGCCACGGGGAGGGCTCGGCCGGTTTCGACGGGGGTGCTGCTGCAGCGGGCGCATCCGATGCCTTCATCCAGCCGTCCACCATCCAATGCCCCGCCTTGTCGCGCTGCGCGCGCACCTGTGGCCGATCAAGCACGACCTTGCCCACGGCCACGGTGCTGCTGGCCAGATCCACTCGCGCGTCCTGCACCTGGAGGCGGCGCAGGCTGGCCTGTGGCTGGCGAGCCGTCCCCAAGCGCACCTCGCTCAGCTCGAGCCGGGATGCGCTGAGCAGCAGCCCCATGGGCTGATCGGCCTTGGCCGCCCGCCAGGCCACATCGAGGTCGGCGGCGAGCCGCCCGTCGAGTTCGTGCGTCAGCACGCCGGCGGCGTACGGCGCGAACGTCGACAAGGGCAGTTCGCCCAACGAGACCCGCGCGTTGGCCTCGGCGTCGGTGGCCGTGCCCTTGAGCGACAGCGGCGTCTGGCCCAGGCGCGCGGACACCTCGAAGGGCACCGGCGCCTGCATCGGCCAACTCAGCGCCTGGGCCTGCACGCTCAAGGCTTCCAGCGCCAGTTGGGCGGCCGGCCGGGTGCCGGCATCGCGCCATCGCACGGTCCCGCCGTCCAGGTTCAGGCGCGCCACGCTCACTTTCCACGGCGAAGCGGGCGCGGTGGATGCGACCGGGGCTCCGGGCGCAGGGGTGGGAGGAGATGCGGCATTTCTGGACTGGTTGGCCCAGGCTTGCGCCACGCGTTGCAAGTTGAGCAACCCAGCCGCGTCGCGCGAGATCGACACCGTGGGCGACTTCCAGTCGATGGCGGCCAGATCCACCTGCCCCGCCAGCGGCTCCACGCGATTGAGCGTCACGCCCAGGCGTTCCCAGGCCAGCAGTTCGGCCGTGGTGGACGGTCCGGTTCGCTCGACCACCCGCAGATCCGAAAGGGCCGCCGTGCCCGAGAGGGAGAGGCGCGGCGTGTCCTGCTGTTCGAACGCCAGCTTGAGCGCGAGTTGGAGCACGCCGGCTTCGGGCTTGACGGGCCAGGTCGCCGGCCAGTAGGGCAGGTAAGGCGCGAGATCCAGGGTGGGAATGTCCACGCTGGCATCGGTGTCCCGGGTCTGGGCAAACGGCGTGGTGCTGGCGCTCGAATCGAAAGCGCTCCCATTGAGCACGAAAGCCAGCTTGGGCTGTGTCACCACATCCCGTCGGGACGGCAGGTTGCTCAGGAAGGGCACGCCCACCGACAAGCCGCTCAGCTGGTGCGTGACGCCCACGCTGTCGTCGAGGAAAGTCAGTTCCCCCCCCGACAGGTTGATGTTGAACAGGGCGAACTGCGCTGGGTCGGACGGGGGCTCATCGTCTTTCGGGCGCAAGCGCTGCAGCACGTCGTCCACGTCGTACCGGCCTTCACCCAGGTGGCGCAGCTTCAGCTTGGGATGCTCAAGCACGAGGGCGTCGAGCACTGGCGCGAGCCGAAACAGCGACTGCAGTTCGGCGTTGGCGTAGAGGCGATCCAGCGTGAACTGCTCGCCCTCGCCTGTGGCGTCGGCCACGCGCAAGCCCTCGATGGCCACTTCCAGGGACCACGGCCGGAAATCAACCCGTTCCACCGTCACCTGGCGTCCCAGCGCGGCCGAGGCCTGCTTGGCCAATTGCCATTTCAGCAAGGGCGGCATGCCCAGCCAAGTCACCAGCCAGAGCAGAAGGAGCCCCAGCAGGCCCAGCATCAGGCGCCGAGCCCACCGACCTTGGGACCACCGGGAAAAAAAGCTGTTCATTCGTGCGTTCGCTTGCCAACGGATCCACGAGTGTCGTCGAACTGAGGGGGTGCGGCAGCGCACACCTATATAGAGTCCCCCAGAAACAAGAAACCCCGGCAAGCAGGGCCTGCCGGGGTTGACGGCGGGCTAGATGCTCATGCCGTCGGTTTTGGCGGAGGGAGTTGGATGTCTCTCCAGCCTGGAAGCAACAGATTGCTCCCGTTGGAAGCTGACTTGCGGTTCGCCGCGTCGTCAGCTGATGCCAGTCTTCAGACAGGCCACTGCAGATTACTCCCCTTGCCACCCCGGATCAAGGCCGCCTGACCCGTTCTTCATGCAGATTTTCAATCGCGCCTGAAACGACCATTTGACGACCCCAAAATCACGTTTTAGAACATGAAAGGTGGTCACTACCCGACAAACGGTCATCGAAGCGACATCAACCCGTGGGCCTTGCAGGCTCGAGGCTTTCCGCTACCAAAGCCCTTTTGTTTACGTTTGCTCACACTTGTTTATACCAAAAAGTAGGCTTGAATCGATTCATAAACATTGACTCGATATTAATAAGCCCATAGGATGCGCCAGCTTTGCCCACCGAAGGGTAAACCCGAACCGCTGCCACCCAGGCTAACTCGACCGCTCCACCCTCTGGGTCGGGCCGTCGATGGCGACCAATCCAGTCGGCCCAGCTCCCACGAGCGAGGCCGGCGCAGAAAGGAGCGATGACATGACCGCGCAAGACGCAACGCCACCCAAGAGCACCTCAGGTGCCGTGGCATCCTTCAAAACCGCTGTTGGCGACGCCTACCAGGGCTTCTTCGACATCACCCACAACAGCCTGGCCCTGCTGGGCACCCTGGCGGCCGTGGCACTGATCACCCTGAGTGCTCGCGCCGACCTGCGTGCCAGCGCCGAGGAGCAATTGCTGGGCTGGCTGCTGGAACGCCAGGAAGCTGCCAGCGTGGATGCGGTGTACGCCGCCGAACCCAGCGCGGTCGATCGCGTGACCGCCGCTCAACCCGGCGACCTGCCCAAGCAGCAGGCCAATGTGACCTATTGGCTCAGCCGCAAGTACCGCGTGGCGCCTGAGCCCCTGAGCGCGCTGGTGGCGGAGGCCTTCGAGGTCGGCGAGAAAGCCAAACTCGACCCCACGCTCATCCTGGCCGTGATGGCGATCGAGTCCCGCTTCAACCCGTTTGCGCAGAGCCCGGTGGGCGCGCAGGGCCTGATGCAGGTGCTGACCCGCGTTCATACCGACAAGTACAACGACTTCGGCGGGCAGCTGGCCGCGTTCGATCCGGTGTCCAACCTTCGTGTGGGCGCGCGCGTGCTGCAGGACGCGGTCAAGCGCGCCGGCTCGGTCGAGGGTGGTTTGCGCCTTTACGTCGGCGCGGTGACCACGGACGGCAACTGGTACATCGACAAGGTGATGGCCGAACACCTGCGCATCCAGAGCGTGGCGCTGGGCAAGCCGATGCAGCGCTATGTGCCGCAGGCGCGCCCGACCACGGTGGTGGCCCCCGCTGCCCCGGCCCCGGTGGCCGCCCCGACAGCCGAAATCGAGGCCGAGGGCCCGGCCGCGCCGAACGCCCTTCCCCCTGGCGCGCCGCTCACCCGTTCCTGACCCCGCCAACCGGCCTCTCGGCCTCGGCTAAACTAGCCGGGTACGCAACTGGCGATAGGCGCGCACCCCGACACATCTCTGTCGGCGGCTGCCGCTGACGTGGCCCCCCTGCCCGATCTGTGATCGTCTTCAGGGACAACCACTGGGAAGCGTGCCGCCCGGCCTCAAGGGGTGCGGGTGTTCAGCCGTTCGCCTGGGCAGCCCTTGTCACCGCGCAAGGTTCCACGTCTTGAAGGACTGCCATGTACGACCGCAACATTCTCATCCAGCAAACCGACCCCGAGCTGTTTGCCGCCATCCAGGCCGAGAACGCCCGCCAGGAACACCACATCGAGCTGATCGCCAGCGAAAAC
>SXGT01386160.1_pt1 | contig 14369 bp, 14 predicted proteins | sample 3176221 | NCBI WGS metagenome assembly SXGT01 (sample SAMN11356862, study PRJNA531348) | freshwater metagenome | isolation source: freshwater sample F1-120 | place: China: Fuxian Lake, Yuxi | collected 2017-12-25
GCGAGAACCCGCACCAGAAGGCCGCCTTCTATTCGATCGGCGAAGCGTCGCCGAGCCTCGCCAACGCGCGGCAGATCGGTGGCAAGGAACTCAGCTACAACAACATCCTCGATGCCGATGCGGCGTTGGGTCTGGCGCTCGAGTTCGACCAGACCTGCTGCGTGATCGTCAAACACGCGAACCCCTGCGGCACGGCGGTGGCGCCGACGTTGGCGCGCGCGTGGGAACTGGCGCTGGCCGGCGATCCGGTGTCGGCGTTCGGTGGCATCCTGGCGACGAATCGCACGCTCGACGCGGCCACGGCGCAGGCGATCGTGCAGACCGGCACGTTCCTCGAAGTGATCGTGGCGCCGCACGTCGAACCTGCCGCCATGACGGCGCTGCAGCAGGCGAAGTGGGGTGCGAACGTGCGCGTGCTCGACATGAACGGCATGCCGGACCTGTCGCTGCGTCGACGTTTCGTCGCGCGCCAGGTCAGCGGCGGCTTCCTGCTGCAGACGGCGGACATTCCGGAGCAGGCGCCCGATCGCAAGGTCGCGACGCGCCGCGCGCCCACCGACGCCGAACGCGCGGCGCTCGATTTCGGCTGGAAGGTCTGCAAGCACGTCAAATCGAACGCGATCGTGCTCGCGCGCGCCGGCGCTGCCGGCGAGTTCCACACGGTCGGCGTCGGTGCTGGCCAGCTGAGCCGCGTCGACTCCGCGCAGATCGCGGTCGACAAGGCCGGTGCTCGCGCCAAGGGCTGCGTCGTCGCCAGCGACGCGTTCTTCCCGGTCGCGGACGGCATGCTGGTCTGCGCGAAGGCCGGGGCCACGGCGGTGGTGCAACCCGGCGGCAGCAAGCGCGACGAAGAAGTGGTCGCTGCGGCCGACGAACACGGCATGGCGATGGTGATGACCGGCCAACGCCATTTCCGCCACTGAGTCCGCACGATGAACCTGCAAGCGGCCATTGCGGAAGTGATGCTCGGCGCCTCGCTGCAGCAGATCGCCGGCGAACTGCGTGAGCAGTGGATCCGCGATTTCGGCTTCCGTCCCGACGAGGTGACGCCGACCACCCTGCAGGCCGAGGTCGTCGCGTTCATGCGCAAGCTGGCGCGCCATCTCGGCGATCGTCACGCGGGCGAGACGCGCGTCGGCCATGCCTTGCGCGATTGGGCGCTGCAGTGCGACCACTACGAAGCGTGGGACGCGCTGCTGTCCGGGTTCGCGTTCGAGGATCGGCCGTCGATGTTGCGCCGTGGCCGCCAGATGTTTCCGCGACCGCTGACCGCGCATTGGGAGGACGGGTGAGCGATGCCGCCGCGATCGCCGCCGGCCTCGCGGCGGTGCGGGGTCGCATCGAACGCGCGTGCGAGCGGGCCGGTCGGTCGCCGTCGACGGTGGACCTGCTCGCCGTGCCGAAGACGCATCCGGCGGCGGCGGTGCGCGCGGCCTACGCCGTCGGCCAACGGAGCTTCGGCGAGAATCGGGTGCAGGAACTGACGGCGAAGGCGCGCGAAGTTGCCGACCTTGCCGACCTGCGCTGGCACCAGATCGGTTCGCTGCAGACCAACAAGGTGCGCGAACTGCTCGCCGTGCCGGGGCTCGAACTCGTGCACAGCCTCGATCGCGTTCGCCTCGCCGACGAGCTGCAGCGCGAACTCGTGCTCGTCGGCCGCCGACTTGGCGTGTTGCTGCAGATCCACGCGACCGACGAAGCGACCAAACACGGCTGCGTCCCCGCCGATGCGATGGCGTTGCTCGCGCACGTCCAGGCCCGCTGCCCGCGCCTCGAGGTGCGTGGCGTGATGGCGATGGGTCCGCTCGCCGGCGAGCCGTCGCCGGTGTTCGCCCGGGTCCTCGCTTTGCGCGACGAATTGCGGCGAACTTCGGGCCTGCCGTTGCCGATTGCGAGCCTCGGTATGTCCGACGACCTCGATGACGCCATTGCCATGGGCTCGACGCTGGTGCGCGTCGGCACCGCAGTGTTCGGAGCCCGCGGTTGAGTCCGCAGGCCCCGGTCCCTACCCTTTTCGCCCGTGGTGACGCGCAAGAAGCCCGGGCCGGGTGAACCAGCCGGTCCGCCAGCGAACGCAGCCGACGTGCACAACCGTCTCGCGGTCGCGTTGCCGCAGCCTCGTTGCGAGTTGGACCACAAGGACGCCTGGACCCTGCTGGTCGCCACGATCCTGAGTGCGCAGAGCACCGACCGCACCGTCAACACGGTGACGCCGTTGCTGTTCGCGAAATGGCCGACGCCCGAAGCGCTCGCCACCGCCCCGCGCGAAGAGGTCGAAGCCGTCGTGCACCGCACCGGCTTCTTCCGCAACAAGGCGAAGGCGATCCAGGGCGCATCGCTGGCGATCCACACGCACCACGGCGGCAAGGTCCCGGCCGACATGGCGGCGCTGGTCGCCCTGCAGGGCGTGGCGCGCAAGACCGCGAACGTCGTGCTCGGCGTCGCCTTCCGGATCGCTTCCGGCATCGTCGTCGACACCCACGTGATGCGCGTCAGCCAGCGGCTCGGCCTCGCCAACGCCGCCACCGCCGACAAGGTTGAACAAGAACTCTGCGCGCGCTTCCCGAAGGAGCAGTGGATCGACATCGGCCACCGCATCCTGCTGCTCGGTCGCTACATGTGCCTGGCGAAGGGCCCGAAGTGCGATGACTGCCCGCTGTTCGAGATCTGCCCGTCGCGCGTTGGTCAGGCGTTGGGCGCGTGGCAGGACCGCGCCGCGCACCTGGGCGCGGCAGTAGCGGCGCCGGTCGCGTCCAAGTCACCCGGCACGAGCAAGTGAGCCCGTCCTCGCGGCGTCGCCAGGCCGCGTTGGTCTCGTTGCCGCTCGCACTCGTCGGCTTCGCCGCGTCGTGCGCGACGGCGGTGCAAGACGATGTGCAGGTGGGTGTAGGTGTCGGCCACGACTTCGCCCAGCATCGTCTCGACCGCGAGGGGTTTTCCGATCGCGACCCGGAACTCGACGGCAGCAGCGCCACCACCGGCTTCCTCGAAGCCGTGTTGCCTGGCAATCCTGGTGGTCTCGACTTCCACGTGCGGTTGAGCGGGAGCCACGACACCGTGTCCTTGCTCGACTCCGCGGTCGACGTCGAGTTCACCGAGTACCTCGCCTTCGCGATGGTGTCGCGACGGCTGTCGGCGTTCGACCGACTGGCGATCAAGCCGCTGTTCGGGCTCGGCTGGGGCTACACCGACGTCGACATCGACCCCTTGCTCGGCATCGACGCCGCCTCGGGCGGCACGCTCGGGCTCGCGGCGGGCCTCGAATTCGAATTCGCACGCCATGCGATGGTCGGCGCGCTTGGACGCTACGTCGCGTTCGGTTCGCCGGGCGACACGGAAGGCGACACCGCGGGTTTGCAGGTCTACGTCGGCGTGCGGTTCTAGGGACGCGTGGATTGCAGCAGCCGCTGGCAAGCAGCGGCGAACTGCCTGCCGACCGCAGGCCAATCGGCGAGGTCGGGCCGGCGTGCTTTGCTGCGCGCGCGCAGCAGCCAGGCCGGGTCGCGCAGCACCGAGCGCAACAAGGCAGCGAAGCCGGCCTCGTCGCTGAGCGGCACCAGCCAGCCGTTCGCGCCGTGCAGCACGAACGACGCGATCTCGCCGGTGGCGAACGCGAGCACCGGAGCGCCGCAGGCGGCGGCCTCGGCGACGGCCATGCCGAACGACTCGGAACGGCTCGCCGACACGAACAGGTCGCAGCGCTGCAGTGCGGCGGCGACTTCCGAGGGCGCGCGCACCGAGGCCCATTCGATCTGCAGCGGCCCGTTCATGGTCTTGAGGTGCGCGACGTGGCCGGGGTCGGTCGCGTGGTCACCGACCAGGGTCAGCACGCACTGGTCGGCGAGGTCGCGCAGCGTGCGCACGACCCGCTCTTGCCCCTTCGTGGCCGTCACGGTGCCGACCATCAGCACGCGCAGCGGGCGGTTCGGGGTGTGCGCAACTGGCGTGAACGCGCGGTCGAGGCCGGGGCGCACGACTTCGATCGCGGTCGCCCTGCCGCGCACGGTCGCGGCGTTGGCGGTGGTGGCGGCGGTCGCGAGGACGGGAATGCCGGCCGGGCACCAGTCCGTGCGCGTCGGCACGCAGTGCAACAGTGCGACCACGTCCGCCGGCAGCGGCGCGTGTTCGGCGAACAGGCCATCGACGACGACGAGCGTGTGTGGATCGCGTCGCAGTTGCGCGACGGTGGCGGCGAGAGCGGCGGGGTCGCAGGCGAGCAGGCGACCGTTCCCCGTGGTGGCGAGCTGGTGCGCGACCTCGGCCTGGTAGTGGTAGCCGCCCGAGACGAAGCCCGCCGGTCGGGTCGGCTCGAGCAGCACGATCACGCGACCGGCCCTTCGTAGCTCGCCCACGCGACGCGGCTCTCTTCGAGTGTCACGCGCAGCGTGCCCTGGAACGTCGCGCGCACGCGGGCGGCGACTTCGCCGTGCAGCCACTTCGCCAGGAACTCGGTCGTGGTGTTGGCACCGCGGAAGTGCGGCAGTTCGTCGAGGTTCTGGAAGCGCAGCGGCGCCAGCACGTCGGCCAGCACCTGCAGCGCGAGGCCGATGTCGAGCACGATGCCGTTCGCGTCGAGGCGTTCGCTGGCGTACTCGGTGATCACCTCGTAGGTCGCGCCGTGCATGCGCTGGGCTGGGCCGAACACGGCGCCGTGCAGGCTGTGCGCGACCATCACGTGGTCTTTGACGGCGACGCGGAACGTTCCGGAACTCGAGTGCATGCCATCATCCATACCCGACGACGGGGCATGGCGTCGTCGGTTCGCCGCGGTAGAGCGAAGCAAAGAACACGGGGGTCGCGGCGAAGGGCACGGGTGCCGCCAGCAGGGTGTCGAGTCGAACGTCGCCGAGCAGCTGCAGCACGATCGCGGTGCGCGCGGCGCGGCCGGCCGGGCGGTGCGACCGCGCGAGCGAGCCGACTTGCGAAGCGCGCAGCGTCTTGCGTTGGTGGTGGAACGTGGCGCCGAGCCGCAGCGACACGGCGCGGTCGCCATACCACGACAGATCGACGACGCGCCCCTCGAAACCGACGGCGTCGATCGCGAGCTGCAGGCCCGCTTCGCTGCCGGTGGCGTGCAACGCGCACGCGAAGGCGCCCCGCGGCAGGTCGTCGGGAGCGACGACGCCGGCAAGCCAGGGCAAGCGCGCCGCGAGCGCACGTCGCGCCGGATCGGCTTCGGCCAGCGTCACCTTCACTCCCGTCAGGCTTGCGAGCGCGAACGCCGTCAGCAGGCCGACGGCGCCGCCGCCGACGACAGCGACCGCCTCGCCCTCGACGATCTCAGCGTCCCAGGCTGCGTTCACCGCGGTTTCGAGGTTGGGGAACAAGGTTGCGCGGGCGTCGGGCACGTCGGCGGGCAGCGGCACGCACGCAGCGGCAGCGACGACTGCGTGCGTCGTGTGCGGGTGCATCGTGAACACGCGTTCGCCGGCGCGCGCGCCTTCGAGGATGTGCCCGACGAACGAATAGCCGTAGAGCAACGGCAAGCCGAACGAACCCTGCATGCCCGGCACCGCCATCGTCGCGTCCATCGTCGCCGGCACGCGGCCCAGCCCGACCATCCGTTCGGTGCCGGGACTGATGCCGGTGCACTGTGCGCGCAGCACGAGGTCGCCGGCGCCGGGCGCACGCAGCTTCGCCGTGCGCACGAGACCGCGGCCCGGGGCGTCGATCCAATAGCCGTTCGTATCCGGCGCGGGCATGGTTAGCGGCCCTGGCGGGGCCGGCACGACAGCAGGACGTCGCCGTCGAGCGTCGCGTGTTGCATCGCGAAGGCATGCGCCGTCTGCATGGTCGCCACCTCGGGCAGCACGAAGCTCGTCAGGCCCGAGCCGAGCACGACCGGTGCGATGTGCACTTGCAGCAGATCCAGGGTGTCGGCGTCGAGGAACGACGACAAAGTGCGGGCGCCGCCTTCGAGGTAGATCGAATGCACACCGCGGGCCGCGAGGGCGAACAGGATCGCTGCCGGCGGCAGTCCGCCACCCGGAGCCTCGACGTCGATGCGGCGCACGCCGCTGGGCGAAGCGGCGGCGACGTTCGCGCGGGTCACCACTTCGCAGCCGTGGTCGGCGAACAGACGCAGCGTCCGGTCGGTGCGCAGCACGCTGCCGTTGCCGCTCAGCACGATGCGCTTTGGTTCTGGACCTGGCACGTCACGCACGGTCAGGCGCGGATTGTCGCCGAGTGCCGTCGAGGCGCCGACCATGACCGCGTCGCAGAGGGCGCGCATGCGGTGCGCGTGCCGGCGGTCGGCGGCATTGCCGATCCATTGGGGTGTGCGGTTGGCGCAGGCGATGCGGCCGTCGAGCGTCTGGGTCACGTGGCCGACGACGAACACGCCGCCGCGCGCGCGCGCCGTGGCGGCGCCGAGCAGCACCGGCGCGTAGACGCCGAGCACTGTCAGCATCGCGCCGTCGGCGGCCTGCCGGTCGTGGCGGAACCCGGGCATCCCGTCGTCACGCCACTGCAGCGTCGAACAGCGCACGGAGGCTGCCACATGCGGACGATGCCTGGCATTCGTGGCATCGTCGAGGAACACGACTTGCTGGACCTCGCCGTTCGCCAGCGCAGCCGCCGCTTCGCAGGTCCAACCGCGACCACGTTCGACGAAGGCGAGTTCGTGCACGCCCGCATGCAGCAGGGAACGAGCCTGCAACAGTGCGGGCCAGGCGAAGTCGGCGGTGAGGGCGCAGTCCATGCAGTGGCGGTCAGCGGGCGGCGCGGGAGCGTAGCGGAGAATCGGTGCGATGGGGCGCCACCTTGGAACCGCGTGTGCGCAGTCCGTCGATCCGCCGTGAGCAGGTAGACTGCTGTCGCGCAATGCCGAATCGATGGCTCGAGTTCTGGGTGCGGCTGCAGGCTGTGCTGTGGTTGCCCACACTCGCGGTGGCGGCGGTGCGGCCGGATCTTCTGGGGCGAGAACTGCGTTGGGCGATTGCCGCCGGCATGGCGGTTTCGTACGCGGCATTGGTCGTGCGCATGCGAGCGGGACGCTCGCTGGCCGACCTGGTCACCATGGTGCGGTTGGTTGCCCTCGTCGTTCTGGTTGCATGGGCGCCAGCACCGCTGGCGTGGCTCACCTTCGCCATTGCCGTGCTGGCGGTGGCAGCGGATCTCGTCGACGGCTGGCTGGCGCGGCGATGGGGTGGCGGTGCGTTCGGCGCCGAACTGGACATGGAGACCGACCAGTTCGCGGTGTTCAGCCTCGCGGTTCTCGCGGTGGCAGGCGGCGGTTGCGTGCAGGCGCTGGTGTTGCCGGCCATGAAGTACCTGTTCGTGCTCGCGGCGTGGTGGCTGGCGATCCCGGCGAGCGATCCGAAGCCCGTCGCGGGCGACAACCGTCGCGGTCGGCTGGTCTGCGCCAGTGTCGTGGTGGCGTTGCTCGTGGCGAATTGCCCCGCCTTCACGGCGACCGTCGGTGGCATCGCGACGGCGATTGCGGTCGCGCTGCTGGTCTGGTCGTTCAGTGACGACGCGCGGTGGCTGTGGCGGCAACGGGCCGGACGGAGGCTTGCGTGAACGTCGCTGATCTCGCCGTCGCGTTCGTCTACGCATCGTTGTTCGTCGAACTCGTCGCCTTCCCCATTCCGAGTGAAGCGAGCACCTGGCAGTTGCTGGCGACGCGAAGCGATGCGGCCGTGGGGGAAGCGCTGGTCGAGGCTCGCCGCCGCCCGACGCTGACGAAGTTCGTGTGCTATGCGGTGCCCACGGTCGTCGGTGTGGTCGCCTGGCTCGTGCCCGGAATCGCACTGCTGTGGCCGGCGTTGCGCGAACTGGCGAACGTTCCGTCCCAGGCGACCGTGGCCGCCGCAGTGGTCGCGATCGCGATCGGGCGCGGCCTCACGTTCACTTCGGTGCTGCAACTGCGCGCCGCGCGCCGCGCCGGCCGAACTCCCGCCGGGCTGTTTCGCCGATCGCGCAATCCGGGGCTCGTCGGCATGTACGTGTGCTTCGCCGGCCTCGTGCTCGCGTCGGGCTTCCCGGTGCTGTGGGCGGTTCTGCCGTTCTACATCGCCAACATGCACGGCCGCGTGCGGCTCGAAGAAGCGCACCTTGTCGCCCGGCTCGGTTCGGCATGGACCGGCTACGCCGCGTTGGTGCCGCGCTATCTGCCGTTGCCCGGACTACGCTGATCGCGTGCCCGCTCCGCCCGTCAGCCAAGCCGAAGTCGCCGCGTGGTTCGACGCCACGTACCGGCAGAAGGGCCTGCGCTACCTGCGGCCGGCTCGCGCCTACCCGATCTTCCTGCAGTTGCTGGGGGCGAAACCCGGCGAGCGGTTGCTCGATGTCGCCTGCGGCGCCGGGCTCGTGCTGGCGGCCGCACGCGAACGCGACGTGGTGCCGAGCGGCATCGATCTCAGCGGCGAAGCCGTTGCGTTGGCGCAGCGGCTGCTGCCCGGCGTCGATGCGCAGATCGGCAATGCCGAGCAGCTGCCGTTCGCCGACGGCACCTTCGACCACGTCACGTGCCTCGGTTCGTTGGAGCGCTTTCTCGATCGCGAGCGGGCGCTGCGTGAGATGGCGCGGGTAGGCAAGCCGACCGCGCGCTTCTGTTTCCTGGTGCGCAACGCAAGCACGCTGGTCTGGCGGTTCTGGCGCGAAGGGCTCGGCCGTCGCGAAGTGCAAGGCCACCAGGATGCGTGCACGCTCGACCAGTGGCACGAACTGTTCGTGCGGACCGGGCTCCAGGTCGAGCAGGTGCTGCCCGACCAATGGCCACGCCAACGCTTGCGGCAGTTGCTGCCGTGGTGGCGACCGCGGCGCGGGCGGAACGAGCCCGTGGCTGGCTCGCTGCTGCCGTTGCGTTGGTGCAACGAGCTGGTCTTCGTGCTGCGCCGGGCCGGAGCGCCGCGATGAGTCGAGCGGTGCTTGACTCGATGTACGAAGCGCTCGCGCGTTGGCAGTGGCGGCGGCGGCGGCACGCGCCGTCGAACGATGCTGCGATCGAACTGCGCAAGCGATTGTCGCCGCAGGCAGACGGCGATCCGGCGGGGCCGACCAATGGTGCCGAAGGGCTCGACGTGTGGTTGCGTTCGCTCGTCGGTTGGCGCGGTGGCGAACGCGTGCTCGATCTCGGGTGCGGCTTTGGCGCGTCGTCGTTGCGCGCGGCGGCAGCGGGGGCGAGCCAGTGCATCGGCGTGACGCCGAGTGCGTTTCAGGTCGAGAAAGCGAGCGAGCTTGCTGCGCGCCGTCGACTTGCTGCGAAGTGCCGCTTCGTCGCGGCCAGTTTCGAGCAGGCGCCCGCCGGTCCGTTCGACGTGGCGTTGGCGATCGAAGCGCTCGCGCATGCCGACGATCTCGTATCGGCGTTGCGGGCGGTGCGCGATCGGCTCGCGCCGGCGGGAGTGTTCGTGTGGGTCGACGACCACCGTGCCGACGCGGCTGCGTGCGGCGACGGCGACGCGGATGTGCAGGAGCTGGCGCGATGCTGGGCATCGCCGCCGCTGCGAACGGTGGCCTCGGCGCGCGCTTCGCTGGCGGCGGCTGGCCTGCGCCTTGAGTGCGAGATCGACCTCACCGGTCGGGTTCCGTTCCTCACCGCGCGCCAGAACCGCTGGCGCCGTCGCCTGCTGCAAGGGCTCGGTGCGATCGCGCCGTTGCCGGCGCAAAGGGCCGTGTTGCGCGCGTTCTGCGGCGGCCTCGCGCTCGAACGACTCTACGCGCGGCGCGCTTGCCGATACCTTGTGTGGATGGTCCGCCCCGTCACTTCGAACGCATGAACCTGCGCCGCTGGTTCTCGCTCATGCCGGCCCTGTTGCCGGCGGCAGCGGTGTTCGTGTGGGCGGCGCTCGCGCATGCCTGGCCCGAACCCTGGCTCTTGCGCGTGCGGGCGGGCGAGGCGGTGTGGAGTCCGACCTGGCTCGGTTGCATGGAGTTCGCCGGCGAGCCGATGCACCTGGGGATGCGGTTCCTGCATCGACTGGCGCTGGCGCTGCCGGGAGCGACGTTCGCGTCGGTGGCGTGGCTGTCGGCCGCGTTCGCGTTCACCACGGTGTGCGTGCTGGCGGCGATGGGGCGACGGTCGTTTGCGATGTCGACAATGTCGCATCGGCTGGCCTTGGTGCTCGTCGGCCTGCTCGTCGCGGTTCCGGCCCACGGCGCCATCTGGCTGGCGGGGGAGCGGATCGGCGCCGTGCTCACACCCTTGCTGTTCGTGTTGGCCGTCCACTCTCTGCACGGCGAAGGGCGCTTTCGTTGGCGCGCCGCCGCCGCCCTGCTGCTGGCAGTGGTTGCCCCCTTCTGCCACTCGCACGGGGTCGTGGTCGCGTTCGCGTTGGTGCCGGTGCTGCGGGCTGCGGTCGCGCGCGCCGGCAGCACGCGAACGGCGGCGTGGCTGGTCACTGCAGTCCTGTTGGGCAACCTTGCGGCCGCGCTGAGCCTGCGCACCGCGACCGATGTCGTCGCCGCGGCGCCCGGCTACGCGACGTTGGTCACTTTCGTGATGCGCGTCGGAGCTGCCATCGGCGACGTGTTGCCCGGGGCGCGTGCAGACGATGCCGCGCTCGGCGCGAGCGTGCTCGCGTTGCTGCTCGTGCTGCCGCGCCTCGGCGATCGGTCGGGCATTGCCCGCGAACGCGCTTCGGTGTGGTGGAGTTGCGTCTGGTTCGCACTCGGGCTGCTGGCGTTCGACGCACTGCGTTTTGGTGACCATCCGACGAGCGGAACCTGGCGCGAAGCGACGTACGGTGCGTTCCTGCTGCCGATCGGCGTCGTCGGCGTGCTCGCCTGCCGCTTCGGGGCCGGCGTGCTGCGCATCGCCGCCGGCGCCTTGCTCGTGCTCGCCGTGCAGGACTGGCATCGCGGCCTCGAGGAACTGCGGCTCGCGCGCGTGCGCGGCGAACTGGCGGCGGCGGCGATGGCGTTGCCGATCGAACAATTCGGACTCGAATCGTCACCGCTGTTGCGCGATCCGTCGCACGCAGCCGTGGCCAGGGCGCGCGGTTGGGCGCAGACCAAGGTGGACTTCACGGGTCTGGCCATCGCCCCTGGCGCTGGCGCGGAATGCAGCCTGGTGACGGCGGGCGAGCCGACGGCGGTGCGCGGCACCGTGCGCAGCACGCTGCACCAGCCCGGTGTCGCCACCGTGTTCGTCGTCGATGCCGCGCAGCCCACCAAGGTGCTGGGTGCGGCCTGGCCCGACTTCGCAGCAGCCAGGAACGATCGCGTGGTGCCGTGGACGGTGGCGTTGGCCACTCCCCTTGCCGAAGGCGCGCGGATCCTCGTGCTGGGGTTCCGACCGGGCTTGCGTTCGAGTGAGCGACTCACCGCGGTGCATGTCCTGCAGAACGGTCGGCTCGTCGCGGAGGCACCACGATGAGTCGTTGGCGTCGCCTTCTCGGTCTCATCGCCGGCATCGTGTTCCTGCAGGCCGTCGCGTGCGTGCCGTGGCACGAACCGAACGCCTGGGCGTCCGCGATGCTGCACGTGCCGGCGGATCTGCTGGTGATCGCCGCAGTCGCCGTCGTCGGGGCACTCGCGGGGTGGCGGCACCTCACGGCCCACGCCGGTGCCTTCGTGTTGGTCGTCGCCACCGTGATGCGCCAGGGGCTAGAGGTCCTCCCGAAGGTGTTCATGCGCCCGTTCGAGCTGGCGGACTTCGGCCAGGTGCCAGGGCTCGTGCACCTGCTGACGGTGAACAAGACCACCGGCGAACTGGTGTTGCTGTGCAGTGTCGTCGGCGGCGCGTTGCTGGTCGGGTACTGGCTCGCCGCCCGTTCGCTGGCCGCCATCGGCGCGTGTGCCTTGGACCTGCGCCGGCACGCCGCAGTGCTGGTCGTCGTGCAGGCGTTGCTGCTGGCTGCCTGGTTCGCACCGTCGTCCGTGTGGCAGTCATCGGCGTTGCTGCAGGTCGCGGAGCTCGCCGTCGGCGACGCCCGCATCGCCCTCGATCCTGAGCCCGAGGAATCCCGGTTGCGCGCCCGCATCGACGCTGGCCGCGTCGCGATGGCAGCAGCACCGCAGGTTCCCGTTCGCCTCGCCGGCACCGACGTCTACGTGCTGGTGGTCGAGTCGTACGGCGCAGTCGCACTGCGCCAGCCCGAGGTCGCATCGCACTTCACGGGCCTCTGGCAGACGTTCGGCGACGATCTGCGCCAGGCAGGGTTTCACGGCGTCGTCGGTTTCGCGGCGCCGGCGATCATCGGCGGCAGTTCGTGGCTGTCGCACATGGAGTTGTTCACGGCGGTGCGCGCCGATCGCCAGAAGGTGTGGGAACGCGTGCTGCAGACCACCAACCCGGCGTTGCCGAAGGTGCTGCGCGCCGCGGGCTGGCGCACCGTCGAGGTGATGCCAGCGATGCCGCAACACTGGCCGGAAGGGCAAGCGTTCTACGGTTTCGATGGCTCGGTGACTCAGCTCGAGATGCCGTACGACGGGCACGTCTACCCGTGGGGCATGCCCGACCAGTTCGCGCTGCACTGGCTGCTGCAGAACGAAATCGACAAGCCGAATCGGTCACCGCTGTTCGCCGCGTTCATGTCGGTGTCGAGCCACGCCCCGTGGTCGAAGACGCCGCCCTACATCGCCGATTGGAACATCAGCGCGAACACGTTCGCGGGCGCACCGGCGCACGAGCACCCGACCACGTTCCTCGACGTGCCGACCGGTCCGGGCCTGGTTCCGGCGTTCCGCGACGGGCTCGAATACGCGCTGCGCACGGCGGTCGGGTTCACGACGCGGTTGACGCGTCCGTCATTGGTGGTGGTGCTTGGTGATCACCAGCCGCCGATCGGGTGGACCCAGATCGGCGATCGCACGTTCGACGTGCCGGTGCATCTGCTGAGCAACCGGCCCGAGTTGCTCGCCCCGTGGCGCGACCACGGTTTCGCCGAAGGCTTCGTGCCACCGCCGACGACGCCGAGCCGCCCGCTTGCCGAGTTCGCGCCGCTGCTGTTGAGGATCTACAGCAAGTGAGCGTGACCCTGCACGTGCGTGGGCTCGCGGCGAGCTACGGCAGCCGCGAACTGTTCCGCGGTCTCGACTTCGTCGTCGCCCCGGGCGACGTCGTCGGCCTCGTCGGCCCGGACGGGGCCGGCAAGTCGACGCTGCTGCGCATCCTCGCCGGCCTGCGCGCGCCCGACGCCGGCAGCATCGCGTTGGCGCCGCCGACGGGCACGATCGGCGACCTGACGCAAGAGCCCGAACGGTTGCCGGGCGAGACCGTGCGAGCGTTCCTGGCGCGTCGCACCGGCGTGGCCGCGGCCGATGCGGCCATGCAACAGGCGACGCAGGAACTGACCGAAGGCGTCGCGGGCGCCGACGATCGCTACGCGCAGTCCCTCGAACACTGGCTGGCTCTCGGCGGCGCCGACCTCGACGAACGCACCGCCGCGGTGCTCGCGGACCTTGGGCTCGGCGTCGATCTCGACCTGCCGATGCAGGCACTCTCCGGCGGCCAGGCCGCGCGCGCCGGGCTCGCGGCGCTGTTGTTGGCCCGCTACGACGTATGGTTGCTCGACGAGCCGACCAACGACCTCGACCTCGACGGGCTCGATCGCCTCGAAGAGTTCGTGCAGGGCCTGAACGCGCCGACGGTGGTGGTGAGCCACGACCGCGAGTTCCTGACCCGGACGGTGACGCGCGTGGTCGAGATCGACCGCAGCCTGCAGCGGGTGCTCGCCTACGGCGGTGGCTACGCGGCCTACCTCGAAGAGCGATCGACCACGCGCCGGCATGCGAGCGAGGCGTTCGAGCAGTACTCCGCCCGCCGCGCCGAACTCGAAGCGCGCGCGCGCCGCCAGCAGGCCTGGATGGCGAAAGGCGTCAAGAACGCGCGGCGCAAGGCCAAGGATCGCGACAAGATCGGCCGCGCGTACCGCGCGGAGACCAGCGAGCAGCAGGCGGCGAAGGTCAAGCAGACCGAACGCATGATCGAACGGCTCGAAGCGGTCGAGGCGCCGCGCAAGGAGTGGAAGCTGCAGTTCACGATCGCCAGCGCCACGCGGCCCGGCGATCTCGTCGCGTCGTTGCGCGGGGCGGCGGCCACGCGCGGCACGTTCACGCTCGGCCCGCTCGACCTGCAGTTGATGGTGCGCGATCGCGTTGCGATCACCGGCCCCAATGGCGGCGGCAAGAGCACGCTGCTCGCGATGTTGCTCGGCAAGCTCGCGGCGGCGGCGGGCACCGCGGCGCTCGGCAGCGGCGTCGTCGTCGGCGAGATCGACCAGGCGCGCGCGCGCTTCGTCGGCGAGCACGACGTGCTGACCGCGTTCGGCGCCTGCATGCCGGACCGGCCGACTGCCGACGTGCGCACGCTGCTGGCGAAGTTCGGGCTCTACCGCGACTTCCTCGAACGGCCGGCGTCGTCGCTGTCGCCCGGCGAACGCACGCGCGTAGCGATGGCGCTGTTGCAGGCGATCGGCACGAAC
>SXGT01548878.1_pt1 | contig 14369 bp, 17 predicted proteins | sample 3176221 | NCBI WGS metagenome assembly SXGT01 (sample SAMN11356862, study PRJNA531348) | freshwater metagenome | isolation source: freshwater sample F1-120 | place: China: Fuxian Lake, Yuxi | collected 2017-12-25
GCGGATCGGTGACCTGGTCGAGGACGATGAGCGGGCGGCGGTCTTCCTGTCCGGTCATCAGCAGATCGCCGAGCCAGATCTCCTCCAGCGGCTCCACGTCCGCGACGATCCCCTGGTGGGGCGCATCGGCGGGGACGAGGCGGCCGAGGTCCGCGACGTCGGCGTACACGATCGGCAGCACCGGAGGCAGATCGAGCGACGCCAAAGCTTCTCGCGTCCCATAAACCTTGCGGACGACGCGCTCGGGGTTGGCGAGCGCGGCGGTGACCGCGTGACGGCCCCAGAAACGCGGGCGGTTGCCGACGCCGGTGCTCGGGCGATGGCCCTTGCGCGCCATCAGTCGTCGTCCGCCGAATAAGTGAAGGTATCGGTGACGACAGGTTTGGTCGGCAGCGGCCCGCGGGGCAGGGGCTTGTCGGCGTTGGCGGCGCGGAGCAGCACGCCCGCGAGCACGATCGACCCCTGGCGCATGTCGTCGGCCTTGAGATGGTCGAACGTGTCGATCGAGGTGTGATGGATGCGGCTGTCGTAGTCGAGCGGGTCCTGTATGAACTGGAACCCAGGGAGGCCGATCGACTGGAGGAAGACGTGGTCGGTGCCGCCCGTCCGGCTCATCGCCACGGTCGACGCGCCCATCGCGTCGTACGGCGCCAGCCAGTCGCGGAAGATCGGTACGACAGCGGGATTGCCCTCCGCGTAGAGGCCGCGGAGCTTGCCTGAGCCGTTGTCGATGTTGAAATAGGCGGCGAGCTGGCCGTATTCGGCCTTGGGCGTGACCGGCCAGCGGTTGGGCCAGCCGTAATAGGCCTTGTCGCCGTTCAGGGGCGGGTCGCTGGGCGCGCCGCGATGGGCGAGGTGCTGCTCGACATAGGCGAGGGAGCCGAGCAGGCCCTGCTCCTCGCCGTTCCACAGCGCGAAGCGGATGGTGCGCTTGGGGCGAGCGCCCGTTTTGGCGAGGATGCGCGCGGCCTCCATGATCATCGCCGACCCCGCGGCGTTGTCCGCTGCGCCGTCGGCCGCGGCCCAGCTATCGAGGTGCGCGCCCGCCATGACATAGCCAGCCTTGGGGTCGGTTCCGGGGATTTCTGCAATGATGTTGTAGGCGTTCTGGTCGCTGTCGTCGAAGCGGACGTCGCTGGCGATCTCCAGCGTCGGCGCGGGGCCGGACTTGGCGAGACGCGCGAGGCGGCGGTAGTCCTCGGCGGCGATCTCGACGCCGGGGACCTGCGGGTTGTCGGCGCGCTCGAACAGATAGCCCTCGCCGTGGACGAGCTTGCCGTCGCCGCGCGACATGGTGGCGTAGGCGACCGCCCCCTCGGCCTTGAGGAACGTGTCGAGCGCCTTGGGGAAGCCGACGCGCTTCATCCGGCGGGCCTGCGCGTCGGGATCGTTGCGGGGCTGGTCGAAGGTGTCGAGCTTCGCGAGATCCTCGCCCGAGAGCCGCTGGAAGGGCGCTTGGCCGGGTTCGTCGCCGGTGCCGGGGAGCGTGATCATCACGATCTTGCCCTGGAGCTTGCCGCGCCACTTGTCGAAATCGCGCTCGCGGCGGATCGGGGCGACGATGACCGGGGCGGTGAGCTGCGCCGCCGGGGTCCAGGCGATCGGGATGGCGGTGAGCTGGATCGGTCGGGGTGTGACCATGCGGACGCTGGAGCGCTCGATCGACCAGCCGCGGCCGAAGGGGAAGCCTTCCTTGCGGACGTTCTTGAGGCCCCATTCGGCGAACTTGGCGGCGGTCCAGGCCTCCGCGCGGCGCATGTTGGGAGAGTTGGTCATGCGCGGGCCGATGACGTCGGTCAGGTGCTGGACCGTGGTCATCACCTGGCTGTGATTGGTGCCCTCGTCGATGATGCGGTTGGTCGCGTCGCCTCCGGTCTGCGCGGCGACCGGCGCGGCGAGGAGGGTGGCGGCGAGAAGCAGGGGGCGAAGGCGCATGGATGACCCTTTGTCGTGACCCGCACCTGCTAGGCGCGAGCGGCGGGGGTTCGCAACCCCGGGAGCCGCGATTGTTTCCGATGATACGGGCGGGGACGCGAAGGATGGTGGACAGGGCTGGATTCGAACCAGCGTACGCTTGCACGGGCAGATTTACAGTCTGCTGCCTTTAACCACTCGGCCACCTGTCCAGATGGTTCGCGTTAGCAGGCGCGCCCAAGGCCGAAGCGTGGGCGTGCTGTCAACGCGCGTTGGTGATCGCGGGATGCTGCGGGGAGGCGCCGCGGCGAAGCCGCGTCGTCGGTCGTAGCTGCGCTACGCCGGCCGGCCTTGCGCGTCTCGCGCCGGTGACGCGTGCGCGCTGCGGCGAGCGGGTGCCACCTCGGGGCGGTGCGGGTCAACCTTCACGCGATGGTTACCATCCCTGGCGTAGCGATTGGGCGATGTACCATGACCGCACCCTCGCCAAGGCCGTGCGCGCCGACCCGCGGCCGCGCTCGGCGGTCGGGCATGGCGTGGGGCTGGCGGGGCTTGGCGGCGTGGCGGCGTGGATGGCGGCGGCGCGGGCGCTCGGGCTCGACGGGCCGTATGCCGCGCTGGTCAACGTCGCGGCGTGCGCGGTGCCGATGGTGTTGTGGTCGCTGCTGGTCGACAAGGTGCATCGCTCGCCCTCGACCGGGATCGACTGGGGCGCGGCGAGGCCGTGGCGCGAGACGATCGACGGGAGTTTGACCAAGCTCGCCGGGCTGTGGGCGACCTGGGCCGGGATCGCGCTGATCTATGCGACGGGGCGGTTCTATTGGCAGGGGCATTACACGTTCGCGATGTGGTGCCTGGGCTGGGCGGCGCCGGTGTTGTTCGCGGCGTCCGTGCCGTATGTGATCTGGCTCGACCGGCGGCTGGCGAACCCGCGCGACGGGGCCTGGCATCTGGGAGCCTGGATCACGGGGCAGGCGGGGGTCGAGCGTGAGGCGATCTTCGCGCATCTGAGAAGCTGGGCGGTGAAGGGGTTCTTTCTCGCCTTCATGCTGGCGATCGTGCCTGCTGGGTTCGGCGGCGTGATGCGGTGGAATTGGGCGTGGCATCCGGTGTCGATCGCGGGCGGGCTGATCACGCTGATGTTCGTCGTCGACGTGGCGTTCGCGACGGTCGGGTATCTGCTGACCTTCCGCCCGCTCGATTCGCATATCCGGTCGGCCACGCCTTATGCGGCGGGGTGGGCGGCGGCGCTGATCTGTTATCCGCCGTTCGTGCTGATGGAGGCGGGCGGGCCGCTCGACTATCATCCGGGCACCGCCGAGTGGAGCTGGTGGTTCGCGGCGCATCCGTGGGTGCTGGCGGGGTTCGGGGCGGTGCTGGTGGGGCTGGCGGGGCTGTACGCCTGGGCGACGGTGGCGTTCGGGCTGCGGTTCTCGAACCTGACCAACCGGGGCATCCTGACGCATGGGCCGTACGCCTGGTCGCGGCATCCGGCGTATCTGGCGAAGAACCTCTTCTGGTGGGTGTCGACCGTGCCGATCCTGTCTACGGGCACGCTGGTCGACGCGGCGCGGGCGACGCTGATCCTGGCGGCGGTGTCGGGCGTCTATTGGTGGCGGGCGAAGACCGAGGAGCGGCATCTGTCGACCGACCCCGATTACGTCGCCTATAGCGAGTGGATGGAGCGCAACGGAATGGTGCCGCGTGTCTTCCGGTTCATCCGCGGACGATGAGGTAGTTCATCCGGGCGGCGGCGATCGGCTTCTCCCGGTCGTCCTGCCAGGCGGTCGCCTCGACATTGGCGACGCGCCCGCCCAGCCGGGTGACGCGGCCCGCGGCGCGGGTGGGCTTGTCGCGGCCGCCGCGCATGAAGTCGACCGTCACGTTGATCGGCTTGATCCGGCCGCCGCCTTCTGCGGCGAGGGCGTGGTGGAGCGCGGCGATCGCGGCCATTTCGAGCAGCCCCGAGATCGCCCCGCCGTGGAGAAAGCCGGGGCGGCCGAGGACGTCGTCCGCGAAGGGCATGACGAGCACGGGGGCGTCCTCACCCGGCTCGACAGTCACGCCGAGCACCTGGGCGTAGGGCGGCAGCGTCATGGTTGCGCGTCCAGCGACATGTAGGTGCCCGCGACGTGCGCGACGGGATCGTCGGGGTCGCCGTCGTGCGCCTGGCCGCGGATGAAGGCGATGGTGCGGGTGATCCGATAGCATTCGCCCCGCCCGATCACCGCCTGGCCGGTCTTCGCAGGGCGGAGATAGTCGACGCGCAGGTCGAGCGTCGCGTGCGGCACGAACGCGCCGCGCTTGGACCAGACCGCGACGCTGGTCGCGACGTCCATCAGCGCGATGATCGGGCCGGAGGCGAGGACCTGGGCGTCCACATCGCCGATCAGGTCGGGGGACCAGGGCAGCTCCATCTCGACCCAATCGGGGCCGTGCCGCCGGTAGGCGAGCCCCAGGCGGCCGCCGTGGCCGCCGAATTTGTGGCGCATGAAGCGTTCGACATCGAGACTCATCGGCGGCGCTTACCATGCGCGCCGGAGCGTGCAACATGGCGGCATTGCCGAGGAGAAACCCAGATGAACGACCGCGTGACCATCGCCATGGAGGGCGGCGTCGCCGACGTGCGGCTCAACCGGCCCGACAAGATGAACGCGCTCGATTCGGCGATGTTCGACGGGATCGTCGCGGCGATCGAGCGGCTGGCGGGCATGCGCGAGGTGCGCTGCGTCGTGCTGTCGGGGGAGGGCCGGGCGTTCTGCGCGGGGCTCGACATGGCGACGATGGCCGGCCCGGGGGCCGGCGCGGGCCTGGCCTCGCGCGACTATGGTCTTGCGAACAAGGCGCAAGCGGTGGCGTGGGGCTGGCGGACGCTGCCCCAGCCGGTGATCGCGGCGGTGCACGGGGTGGCGTTCGGTGGCGGGTTCCAGATCATGTCGGGGGCGGACATCCGCATCGCCGCGCCGCAAGCGCGGTTCTCGATCCGCGAGGCGCATTGGGGGCTGGTGCCCGACATGGCGGGCGTGGCGCTGTGGCGGACGCTGGCGCGCGACGACGTGCTGCGCGAGCTGACCTATACCGCGCGCGAGTTCGACGGGGTGGAGGCGGAGCGGCTGGGGTTCGTGACGCGGTTGGCGGACGATCCGCTGGCGGAGGCGATGGCGCTTGCCCGTGCGATCGCGGCGCGCAGCCCGGATGCGGTGGAGGGCGCGAAACGGCTCTACAACCTGGCGGCGGACGGCGACGCGGCGGCGGTGCTGGAGGCCGAGACCGCCGAGCAGATGAAGGTGATCCGATCCGCCGACCAGATCGAGCAGGTCCGCGCAAACATGGAGAAAAGAGCGCCTGTTTTCAGCCGGTAAGCGGCGGGACGTTGACACTGGTTTACACGTGGACGCGGGTGTCAACGTGGTGGTCCGGACGGCGCGGGTGAGGGCGGACGTTGACACTGGTTGATACGTGAGAGCGTGCGTCAACATCGCCGCCCGCCGGATGCGATCGTGAGGCTCGGCGACGCTCCGGCAAGCGGACGTTGACACTGGTTGACACGTGAATGCCTGTCGGCCGATGCCTTGACCGGGGCGCTGCTTGTGTCGGAAGCAGCGGCGAAGGGCAGGGTGGACCGGCATGGCTCACGATCATGCACATCCTGCACCCTGTAGGACAGGCCTTCCCATTCGGCGGTGCAGCGACGGCGGGTAAGTCCGCGATCTAAGGAAATGTGGTGAGCTTGCTAACGGACCTTACGCGGGCGAAGACCGAGGAAGACGTCAAGGACGCCTATATTCGGGCGCTTGGGCTGAAGATCGTGTCGAAGGGGCAGGTCGACATCCAGACCGATGCGATCTGGTTCGAGGCGAAGTGCGATCCGAAACCGATCACGGCGATGTTCGCGCAGTTGCTGTTCTATGTCCGCCAAGCGCATGCGATCGGCCAGTCGATCCCCGCTTTCCTGGCCGTCGTCGACCGCGAAAAGGGCGGAATCCTCGAAACCGAACGCGCGCGGCCCGTGCTGCGCGATGACGCCATCGCCTGGCCCGCCGCAGCTTCGGGGGTCGGCAAGGCCTGCATTGCGCAGGTCGCAGCGCATATCGAGGGGCATGTCACGCCCTACACGATGGCTAGCGACGAGAAGGCATTCGTAGCCGCGGTCAAAGCCGCGATCAGCGAAGGTCGCATCATTCGCACACCCATCACGCGCGACAATCTGCGCCAAGCGTTCAATAAATGGGAGGAGATGATCGGGCGCGAGCTCGGCGTGCCCGAAGGACAGGAGAGCGATTACGCCGAACTGTTCTTTGCCGACATCATGCACGACGAGGTGAGCGACGAGACCGCGATGAATGGGCTGTCAGCGCGGCTGGGGCGTGAGGGGGGAACGCCCGTGTTCTATCTCAAGCGCGGCAAGGCGTATGAACGCTTTCAGCCGTCAAGCCTGCGCGGCTACCGCAACTTCTGGCGCATCTACGATCGCCCACCAGCAAAGAAGGACCGCGCCTATCTGCTCGAACGGCGCGACATGCTGTTGCCGATCGACGAGCAAAAATTTAAAGGTGCCTATTACACCCCGCCGCATATCGTCGACAAAGCCTATGACCTGCTGACCACGACGCTCGGCGAAGGATGGCAGGAACGCTACATTATCTGGGATATGTGTTGCGGTGTCGGCAATCTGGAGCTGGCGCACAGCAACCCGCGTAACCTGTTCATGTCGACTCTCGATCAGCCCGACATCGACAATATCCACGCGCGCGGGCTGTTTCCAGGTGCCGAGATTTTCCAATACGATTATCTGAACGACGATGTTACCGATTTCGGCGACATCGATTATGCGCGCTCGAACAAGGTGCCGATGGGGCTGAGACAAGCGATTGCCGATGCGAAGGCAGGATTAGAGGGAGCGAAGCCGATCTTGGTGCTGATCAATCCGCCCTATGCGGAGAGCGGGTCGGGCATCGGCAAGGGCGACGAGAATAAGATCGGCGTCGAGAAGTCGCGCATTAACGGCTGGATGCGCGAGATGAACGTCGGCTACGCCAGCAAGGAGCTGTTCACGCAATTCCTCGTGCGCATCCGCCATGAGCTGCCGAGCGCGATGCTCGCCATGTTCAGCACGCTCAAATACGTGAATGCGCCGAATTTCGAGCCGTTTCGGCGCGTGTGGCAGGCGAAGTTTCTCGGCGGGTTTGTTGTTCACAGCCGAGCATTCGATAGTCTTACGGGTAATTTCCCCATCGGCTTTTTGGTTTGGGACCAAGCGACAAAGGTGCCGCTTTCAGACATCACGACGTATGCCTTGGACCGATCGGGTGCGCTGGTTGACGAGAAAACGTTTGCCGTCCGAACCGCGGGAGCGATGCTCAACGCCTGGGTACCTTGGCCGAAGGCGTGTGGCGAACTCATCATTCCGTTGTCCAATGCGCTTACGCCCTCAAAGAACCCGCGAAACAAGCTTGGATGCCGCGGCGCGTTAGGCCATTTATTCGCTAGTAATAACGACTTGCAGAACGCTGGGCAGGGAACGCTGATAACTTCGTCCATATTTACCGGCAGGAATGGAGGTGGGTTCTTCATACTGCCGGAAAATCTTGACTATGCTGCGGTTATATTCTCCGTTCGCTTGCTTGCACGCCATACTTGGCTGAACCATAGCGATCAATTTCTTCAACCTTCGGAACCTCTCACCGACGAGTTCAAATCGGACTGCCTGATCTGGATGCTATTCGCGGGCAAGAACCTGACCGCCGGAGCTGACGGGCTGCGATGGAACGATCGCGACTGGTCTCTCGTAAACCACTTCATCCCCTTCACCGAACGCGAGGTCGGCGCGAAGGGGCGGTTCGAGAGCGACTTCATGGTGCGTCACATGGCAGGGATGACCTTCTCGCCTGAGGCGCGAGCGGTGCTGGACAAAGGGCGCGCGCTTTGGACGCGCTTTCATGCGACGCAATTCCCGCGCAAGATCCGCGACGACTACAAGCTCGGCCGCCCCGACGCGGGCTGGTATCAGATCCGCCGTTCGCTCGAAGCGTATGGCGACGCCGAGCTGACCGACTTCGATCCGTTCAAGGCCGCCTATGCCGCGCTCGGCGCCAAGCTGCGGCCGATGGTGTTCGATCTCGGTTTCCTGCCGCAGTAGCGCGCGGGAGGCGTCACCGGCCGTTTCGTCAAGCAGAAGAAGCGGGACCCCGGCTCAAGGCCGGGGCGACGAAGGAAGGAGAGCGATCGCTCTACTTCTTGATCAGCCCGATCTCGACCAGCCGCTCGTGGAGGTAATCGTGCGCGGTGATCGGCTGGGGGTAGCGGTTCGGGTTGTCCGGCGTGATCGTCGCGGGGAGCGTTTCGATCAGGAAATCGGGGGCGGGGTGGAGGAAGAAGGGCATCGAGTAGCGCGAATGGCCGCGGCGTTCGGGGGGCGGGTTGACGACGCGGTGGGTGGTGGAGGGGAGGACGTGGTTGGTCAGCCGCTGGAGCATGTCGCCGACGTTGACGACCATCGCGTCCGCAGGCGGCTTGATCGCCATCCACTGGCCGGTCTGGCGGTCGAGGAGTTCCAGGCCCGCTTCCTCCGCGCCGAGCAGCAGGGTGATGAGGTTGATGTCCTCGTGCGCGCCGGCGCGGACGCCTTCGGCATCGGCGGGAATGGGGGGGTAGTGGAGGAGGCGCAGGACGCTGTTGCCGTCGCGAACCGCGGGGTCGAACCAGTCGGGGGCGAGGCGGAGATAGCGCGCGATCGCGGACAGCAGCTTGTCGCCCGCGCGGTCGAAGGCGGTGAACAGGTCCAGGAAGGTCTGCCTGAACCCTTCCGGGCGTGACGGCCAGACGTTGGGGGCCATGCTGTCCGAGAAGCGGTGCCCTTCCGGCAATTCGCGGCCGACGTGCCAGAATTCCTTTAGATCGACGTGGCTGGCGTCCTTGGCGATTTCGGTCTTGAACGGGGTGTAGCCGCGCGCGCCGCCGCCGCCGGGGGTATGATAGCCGCGCTTTTCCTCATCGGGGAGCTTGAACAGCGCCTCCGTCTGGCTCCAGGCGCGGTCGATCAGGTCCTGCGGGATACCGTGATCGGCGACGATCGCGAAGCCGAAGCGCTGAAACGAGCCGCCGAAACGCTGCGCGAAGCCTTCGGGGTCGGCCGCCTGATCGGCGAGGCTGAGGGTGGGCACCTGGGCGAGCGGGGTGTCGAGCATGGAGACGGGTCCGGGATCGGGAGTGATGCGCCCGACATAGTGCCGGACCGGCGCGGGTGCAAAGCACGCCTGTCGCATGCCCTTCGACTGCGCTCAGGGTGAACGGGCGGCAGGGGTGTCCTTCGACTGCGCCAAGGGCGGGCGGAAGAGGTTGCGCATACGTTTGCATGGCGTCCCGGGGTGGGCATTGCGGCGGCGCGACCCTATCTGGCGCGGACCGTGACCGATCAGACCAGACAGCCCGCCCCCGAGATGGCCGGCGCGCCGATCGGCTTCGCCGAGTTCGTGGCGCTCGTCGCCGCGCTGATGGCGCTGGGGGCGCTCGGCATCGATTCGATGCTCCCCGCGCTGCCCGCGATCGGCGAGGCGCTGGGGGTGGCGGACCAGAACGCGCGGCAGTTCGTCGTCACGACGTTCCTCCTCGGCTTCGGGGTGGCGCAGCTCGTCCACGGGCCGCTCGCCGATCGGTTCGGGCGGCGGACGCTGCTGATCTGGGCGCTCGTCGCCTATGCGGTCGCGAACGTCGCGGCGGCGGTGGCGGGGAGCTTCGCGCTGCTGCTGGTCGCGCGGGTGATCGGCGGGGCGGCGATCGCGGCGACGCGGGTGGCGTGCGTCGCGCTGGTCCGCGACTGCTATCACGGCTCCGCGATGGCGCGGGTGATGTCGATCGCGTTCATCGTGTTCATGATCGTGCCGGTGCTGGCGCCCGCGTTCGGGCAGGCGGTGCTGCTGCTCGGCGACTGGCGGGCGATCTTCTGGGCGATCGCCGGCGTGGCGCTGGCGATCCTGGCCTGGTTCGCGTGGCGGATGCCCGAGACGCTGGACCCCGCCAACCGCCGCGACATCGCGCTGCCCAAGCTGCTGGCGGGATGGCGGCAGACCTTCGCGGACCGGCGATCGGTCGGCTATACGCTGGCGAGCACCGCGCTGATGGGCGCGCTGTACGGCTATCTCAATTCGATCCAGCAGGTGATGTTCGACACGTTCCACCGGCCGGGGCTGCTCGCCGCGGTGTTCGCGGGAACCGCGGCGACGATGGCGCTGGCCAATCTGTTCAACGCGCAGCTGGTTATGCGGCTGGGGTCGCAGCGGATCAGCCACGCGGCGGTGGTGACGCTGGTCGCGGTCAGCGCCGTGCATCTGGCGGCGGTGGCGGCGGGCGTGGAGTCGCTCGGCACCTTCATGGTGCTGCAGGCGGTGACGATGGCGTGCTTCGGCCTGGCGACGTCCAACTTCAGCGCGATGGCGATGGAGAACATGGGCGAGATCGCAGGGACCGCGTCGAGCGTGCAGGGGTTCACCTCCATCACCTTCGGCACGCTGATCGGCGCGGCGATCGGCCAGGCGTTCGACGGGACGACGGGGCCGATGGCGGCGGGGTTCCTGCTGGCGGGGGTGAGCGCGCTGGCGCTGGTGCTGGTGACCGAGCGCGGGCGGTTGTTCCGGACGGCCTGAGCCTTCAGCGTAGCCGAAGGCGGCCCATCCGCGGGAGCGGATCGAAGGCGACGGAACCGCGACGGGTCGCCCGCCGTTCGCCCCGTATCCTGCCGCTTCTGCGGCTTCACGGAGGCGATGATGGGTGGACACCAGGTGCCGGGCATGGGTTCGGGCGACGACGGCTATGACGAGGAAGGCTATGACGAGAGCCAGCGCGCCGAGATCCTGGAGGCGACGCGCGACGGCCCCAGCGACGGGCTGATCCTGACCGATCTCGACCCCGACCTGGGCGAGGACGTGGAGGGCGAGCCGATCGACGAGCTCGACATGGATGCCGAGGAGGTCGGCGAGGTCTCCGCCGACGTCGACATGGACGAGGACGACCTGGACGAGGACGACGCGCAGGACGCGTTCGATGACGGCACGACCGGCAAGGACGGCGACGGCGACGACACCGACGACGATCTGGACGACGCCGACGACGTGGCGCTGAGGCCGTAACGGCCGACGCATGGGCGGGCGGGTCAAGCGCAAGGCCGGGCTCGCCGCCGCGGAGGCGCTGGCGGAGCGGGCCGCGCCCGACGCCCGCTGCGCGCTGTGCGGACGGCCGCTGGGCGCGCGGGTGGAGCAGCACCATGTCGTGCCCAAGAGCGAGGGCGGGCGCGAGACCGCGCCCGTCCACCCGATCTGCCACCGCACGATCCATGCGACGCTCGCCAATGCCGAGCTGGCGCGAGGCTATGCCGATCTGGATGCGCTGCGAGCGCATGAGGAGATCGCGCGCTACCTGCGCTGGATCGCGGACAAGCCGCCGGATTTCAACGCGGCGGTGCGGCGGGGTCGGTAGCGCGCTTGCGGGGCGCGGGGGCGTGGCGCATGATCGCGCCCGGAGGTGCCTGTGATCCTTGCCGCCCTGCTGCTTCAGGCCGCGCCCGCCTTGCCGCCGCCGCCGTATCCCGATCCGCCCGCGGAGGCGATCGCGCTGGGGCGCCGGCTGGCGGAGACGGGGGCGCTTGCGAGCCTGCTGCCGATGATCGCGGCGAAGGAGACTGACGAGCTGGTCGCGGCGCATGCGACGCTGTCCGCCGCCGACCAGGCCGAGCTGCGCCGCACCGCCGACGCGACCTTTCAGGCGGGTCGCGCGAAGCTGATGGCGGCGCAGGCGCGCGCCTATGCCGAGCGGCTCTCGCCGGCGGACCTGCGCACGCTGGCCGCCCGCGCGGACGACGCGGCCTCCCGGGCCTATCGCGAGGTGCAGCCCGCGGTGATCGTCGCCAGCATGGCGGCGATGGCGGGCATGGACCTGAAGCGCGACACGCTGGCGGCGTTCTGCGCGAAGACGGGGAAGGGCTGCGCGAAATAGGGTTCTCCGCCGCCGTGCGTCCGCTTTGCCCCGGCCCGCCTGCGCGGCGCGGAAGGTCGCATCCTGCACGGGTGCGCTTAGGCCTGATGCCGGTGCGGGGGCGCGGGCAGCCGGTCGTTCGCGTCGAGCAGGTCGGCGTCCACGTCCGTGTCGGCCAGCGCCGCCATCGCCACGGCGCGCGCGTCCGGACTCGCGGTGTTGCCGAACACCGCGGGGCGGAGGTGGCGGAGGAGAAATATCAGCATCCGGTCCGACGGAATGATCGTCTCCGCGATGATGCGGTTGTCCTTCGAGATCGTGCGCGGCGCGCCGGTGATCGCGCGCGAGCCAAAGAGATCGCCTGCCTCAGGCAGGCTCGGGCGCGACCGCGGTGAGGCGGTTCGCGGCGATCATCAGCGCCGCATACCATCCGCGGGCGAAAGCGGCCCGGGCGGGGTGGTTGCGCAGGCGATCGCGATCGTCATGCGGCGGGGCGGACCAGCGCGCCGCTGTCGGCGAGGCGGCGGTGGAGACTGGCGGCGGACAGCTCGAAGCCGTTCGGCCAGGCGAGCGCGCCTGCTTCGATGAAGGCCCGCGCGAAATAGGCGGGATCGGCGAGCGGGCGGGTCATCACCGTGTCGCGCGCGATGAGTTCGGCGGCGGACCAGACGGCGTGCGCGCCGTCGAAGAAGGCGAGCGCCAGCGTGTCCGGGCCGGTCGAGCGGAGGTGGACGAGCTTAATCATCGAGATCGGCTCCGGGAGTCACCATCTTGCGGTACCGGTTGAGCCGCTTGTGCTCGGGCGCGACCTTGCCGGTGCGGTTCTGGAATCGTCACGGCGAATCCGCGAGGATTGTGCCAAAAAAATCGCTTATCGCGCGGCGGGGAGGAGGTCAGATGTGGGCGTCGAGCGGTCAGCGGAAAGTACGAGTGAATCTTCATCTATGATGCTCAGCGCGTCAGCGGACAATAGAGCAGGCAATTCCTCGATTCAGTCTAGCTCCGCCATGCACTTGGCATAGTCGTAAGCATCGAATCGATACTGGTCGACGGCCTCAAGATACGTCTTTAGCTTCTTAAAGTATCTCTCAAGATCATCCTTGTAGCTTTGAACCTCCCAATCCGAGCAGTTCCGCCTCATTCCGCAGAAGGGCTTCGTTGGTTTGGACATGAAGATATAAGGAGTAGTTGGAGGCATGCAGATGCGAGCCGCTGCAACGCCAGGCGCAAAAGCGATGGTTACAGCTAGCATCAAAGCCGACGGGCGAAACCTGGCATTCCAAAGCGTCATGCGGCTCTTGCCGTTCCGCGCCATCCTTTTGCAGGCGCACCCCGCAGCAGGCCCTCCGTGCTTAAGTCCTCGTCAATGTCTGGCCAGTGGATGCCGTAACCAGCCCCACCCGTTTCCCATTTCAGTCGCTGCTCGGGCGAGGCGTTGAACAGGAGGGGATACCAGGCAAGCGGCACGGCGATGGTCCGACCGTCCATCAGGTCGACGATCAGCCGGTTGTCGTCGAAGCGGACGTCACTGACCCGCTCGTCAGCCGCGGTCGCCAAAATACCCATGCCATGCCTCCAGCAGAATCGTCCGGTGCTCGCGGACGAGTGTCAATATACGCGTGATCTCGCTCGATTTCAGGCCGCTCATGCGGGCAAGGCAGATCGTGTCCAGCCAGACCTTTGCGGTGCCGCCGCCACGGTCGACGTGAACGTGAGGCGGCTCGCCGGGCTCGTGGCTATAGAAGTAAAAGCGACAGCCTTCCAGGCGGAGGACGGTCGGCATCAGCGGCCATACCGGTCGCGTATATGCGCGTTAAAGAAGGAGCCTTTTGACGATGACGACATCAGACCATCGTAGATGGCGACCGGCACATTGTAGTAGCTGTACCGGCCAGAATCGTTAAACCAGATGTCGAGCTGTCCTGTCATAGGATCATATACGACTTGGTGCATTGCAGATGAGTGACGTGCGCCATCTACTCCGCCGCAACCCCCGCCGCCGCGAACATGTCCGCCTCACCCACATCCTCGTTCGCCGCGGGTCGCCCGAGCTTCGCCTTCTGGCGCTTGTCGAACGAGTCCCAGACGTCGTTCCACTGGCCCTTGGTCGCGGCCTTCGAAGATTCGGTCGCGCGCTGTTCGAAGAAGTTGGCGTGCTCGACGCCGTTGAGCATCGGGGCGAGCCAGGGGAGGGGGTGTTCGTCGATCATGTAGATCGGCTTGAGGCCAAGCTGGCCCATCCGCCAGTCGGCGATGTAGCGGATGTACTTCTTGATCTCCTTGGGCGTCATGCCGTTGACCGGCCCCATCTCGAAGGCGAGGTCGATGAAATTGTCCTCGAGGCGGATGGTCGTCTGGCAGACGTCGGCGATGTCGTCCTTGACCGCCTTGGTCAGGCACTGGCGCTCCTTCACGAAGGTGTGGAACATCTTGATGATGCCCTCGCAGTGGAGCGACTCGTCGCGGACCGACCAGGTGACGATCTGGCC
>SXGT01471651.1_pt1 | contig 14368 bp, 13 predicted proteins | sample 3176221 | NCBI WGS metagenome assembly SXGT01 (sample SAMN11356862, study PRJNA531348) | freshwater metagenome | isolation source: freshwater sample F1-120 | place: China: Fuxian Lake, Yuxi | collected 2017-12-25
ATGAGGCCTTCTCCCCTGTGCCGTTCTTATGGTAGAACAGCCGCACATGTCTGAACCATCCAGTGCGTCAAATTTTATTCGCGAAATCGTGGCGGCCGACCATGCAGCCGGCAAACATGGCGGCCGGGTCGTCACGCGCTTCCCGCCCGAGCCCAACGGCTATATCCATATCGGCCACGCGAAATCCCTCTGCCAGAATTTCGGCCTGGCGAACGGCACTCCAGGCGGCGTCTGCCACCTGCGATTCGACGACACCAACCCGACCACCGAAGACCCTGAATATGTCCAGGCCATTCAGGAAGACGTCCGCTGGCTGGGATTCGACTGGCAGGGGAAGATGTTTTTCGCCTCGGACTATTTCGAGCGGCTCCACGAATTTGCGGTGCACCTGATCCAGAAGGGGCTCGCCTACGTCGACACCTTGACGGCAGACGAAATGCGGGCCTACCGCGGCACCCTCACGGAGCCTGGCACAAACAGCCCCTCGCGCAGCCGCTCCATCGACGACAATCTGAACCTCTTCCGGCGCATGAAGGCCGGCGAATTCGCCGACGGCACCCAGACCCTCCGCGCCAAGATCGACCTGGCCTCGCCAAACATCAACCTGCGAGACCCGGTCCTCTACCGCATCAAACATGCGACCCATTATCGAACCGGCAGCGCCTGGTGCCTCTACCCGTCCTACGACTATGCACATCCCCTCTCGGATGCGCTTGAAGGCATCACGCACTCGATCTGCACCTTGGAATTCGAAGATCTCCGGCCTCTCTACGACTGGGTGGTTGAGCAGGCCGATGCCCCGCACCGGCCGCAACAGATCGAATTTGCCCGGTTGAACCTAACCTATACCGTCATGAGCAAGCGACGGCTGCTGGAACTGGTCAGCAAGACGCTCGTGAACGGATGGGACGATCCGCGCCTGCCGACGATCTAGGGTCTGCGCCGCCGCGGCTATACACCGGAAGCGATTCGGGCATTCTGCGACCATATCGGGGTCGCCAAGCGCGAGGCCACCGTCGAGACGCAACTACTCGAACACTTCATTCGCGAGGACCTGAATAAACGAGCGCCTCGCGTCATGGCAGTCTTACGGCCACTCAAGGTTATCCTCGACAACTATCCCGAAGGCCAGTCCGAGCAATTGGGAGCCATCAATAACCCGGAAGATCCTGCGGCAGGGAGCCGGCAGATCCCCTTCTCCCGCGCCCTCTATATCGAGCAGGACGATTTCCGCGAAGATCCGCCCAAACAATTTTTCCGCCTTGCCCCTGGCCGCGAAGTGCGGCTCCGTTACGCCTACATCATCAAATGCGTCAGCGTGACAAAAGATCCGCAGACCGGTGAAATCATCGAGCTCCATTGCACCTATGATCCCGATACCATGAGCGGCGCATCTCAGGAGCAACGCAAAGTCAAAGCCACGATCCATTGGGTCTCCGCAGACCATGCCGTGAAGGCCGAAGTCCGTCTCTATAATCCGTTACTGACGACTGACCTGACGAAGGTGCCGCAGGACCAGGATTGGACAACCTATCTCAACCCCGCGTCGCTGGAGCAAATTACAGGCTGCTTCGTCGAGCCCAGTTTACGGCACACAACAGCAGGTGCCCGGTACCAATTCGAACGGTTGGGCTACTTCTGTACCGACATCGATTCAACAGCTGAAGCGTTGGCCTTCAACCGCACCGTGCCGCTCAAAGACGCCTGGGCCAAGATCGAAAAAGCTCAACCCTCCAAGTAAGGGGCAGCGCTGCCCCCCTCATCGACTCTCCACTTCAGCATGATATAATGTTGAGCATGACTTGCCCCCTCTGCCGCCAACCCGCCACGTGGAACGGCAATCCTTGGCGCCCCTTCTGTTCGGAACGATGCCAAGTGACCGACCTCGGCGCCTGGGCCGCAGACCGCTACCGCATGCCAGGCCCCCCACTCACAATCGACACCTCGTTCTCCGACTCATTGGAAGACGACGACGATCACAACCCCCGATAACGCAATCCCGCTCGCACGTTTCATAGTTGGCAAGCCCCTGGCATCTTGCTATGGTCACGGTCAACTTAAACCCCTCACGAGGAGCACGAGCCATGCTGCCGACGAACGGCTATGCCGCGATGACCGCCAAGGCCGCCCTACAACCCTTCTCTTTTGTGCGACGGGACGTGGGTCCCCATGACGTGCTCATCGCGATCACCCATTGCGGCATCTGCCATTCTGATATCCATCAAGCCCGCGACGAATGGGGCGGCTCGATTTTCCCCATGGTGCCGGGCCATGAAATTGTCGGCACGGTCACGCAAGTTGGCAATGCCGTCAAACAATTCCGTGTGGGGGAGACGGCCGGTGTCGGCTGTTTCGTAGATTCCTGCCGAACCTGCCTCGCCTGCCGTGAAGGGCTGGAACAATATTGTGAAGCCGGCATGCTCCTCACCTACAGCGGCCGCGATAAAGACGGCCAGCCAACGCAAGGCGGCTACTCTACTCAGATCGTCGTAGACGAACAGTACGTGCTGCGCATTCCCTCAGCCTTATCGGCTGCCGGAGCAGCCCCGCTTTTATGTGCAGGAATCACGACCTACTCCCCGCTACGCCATTGGGGCGTCGGCAAGTATCACAAGCTGGCGGTCGTAGGATTGGGTGGATTGGGCCATATGGCGGTGAAGATTGGTAAGGCGCTCGGAGCCCAGGTCACCGTCTTGAGCACCTCCGAACGGAAACGGAAAGATGCGGAGCGGCTCGGCGCATCGGATTTCGCCCTCACCTCCCAGCCCGAGACCTTTGTCAAACTGCAGCGGCGGTTTGACTTCATTCTTGATACGGTCTCCGCGCCGCACAACTACAACGATTACCTGAATTTATTGAAAACCGACGGCACGATGATTCTCGTCGGCGTGCCGGATAAACCCACACTCCTGGAACCTTTTCCCCTCATTCTGCATCGCCGCCGCATTGCTGGCTCCGTCATCGGCGGCATCCGTGAAACGCAGGAGATGCTCGACTTTTGCGCAACGCACCAGATCGAGTCCGATGTTGAAGTGATTCCCATTCAACAGGTTAACGAAGCCTACGAACGGGTTCTCCGCGGCGATGTGCGCTTTCGATTCGTCATCGATCTCGGATCGATACCATAAGGCTCTTGTCCCGAGCTGACAGCGTTTCTGCTTCTGCAAAAAGACACTCTCCTGCGACTACCGCGGCGATTTCGGGAAAAAGTGAGATTTGGCTGGGGGACTAGGAATCGAACCTAGGTAGCCGGCTCCAAAGGCCGGCGTCCTACCGCTAGACGATCCCCCAGCGCGGTACGGAATCGAGGCATGGGTCTCAAAATACGGGGTGGGAAAGATTATTTGGCTGGGGGACTAGGAATCGAACCTAGGTAGTCAGATCCAGAAACTGACGTCCTACCGCTAGACGATCCCCCAACCTAGGGCCACAATAATATAAGGCTCTTGGCTTCGTCAAGATCGATGCTGATTAAAACAGAACTTTCTCAGGTCTGCGAGGCTCGGTTCAGCCCCTGGCGAAGCCGAAAGAGGGTCCTATCTCGCCCCAGCACCTCCATCACCTCGAAAAGGCCAGGGCTGGCAGTCCGACCGGTCAAGGCCACACGGACCGGCTGAGCCAGCTGGCCCATCTTCAGCCCCTCGGCTTCGACCAGCTGTTTGAAGGCCTCCTCCCATTGCTGCTTGGAGAATACAGGGAAGGATTCGAAGCGAACGAGCAATTTGCCAAGGACCGGCGCGATGACCGGCGTCAATAACTTCTTCGCTGCTTCCTCATCGAAGGTCACAGCCTCCCAGAAATAGGGCCTCACCCACTCAACCATCTCCACCAATGTCTTCGCCCGCTCTTTCACGAGGACGACCAGTTTTGCGAGACAATCGGGCGAAACCGCCCGGACTTCGTCTGTGAGTCCCGCTGCTTCCAGCAAAGGCACCAAAGCCTGCGCGACCTGACCCGGCTGGCTGATCTTGATATATTCCGCGTTCACCCAAAGCAGCTTCTCAGGATTGAACACGGCGGGAGAGGGCTGCACGTTCTTCCAGGAAAATTTCTCGATCAGCTCCTGCCTGGTGAAGCGCTCCTGATCTCCGTGAGACCACCCAAGCCTAACGAGATAATTGACCATGGCATCCGGCAGATAGCCCATGTCTCTATAGGCCATAATCGACGTGGCCCCATGCCGTTTCGACAGGCGGGATTTATCTGAGCCTAGAATCATCGGCAGATGCCCGAACTGAGGAACGGGAAACCCGAGGGCCTGGAAGATCGGGACCTGCCGCGGCGTATTGGTCAGGTGATCGTCTCCCCGCACCACATGGGTAATATTCATCAGCGCATCATCGACCACCACTGAGAAATTATACGTCGGGTAGCCGTTCGATCGAAGAATGATCAGATCGTCCTGCACACTATTGTCGAAGACAATCTTGCCTTTGATGAGGTCATCGATCACCGTCTCCCCCTCTAACGGAGCCTTGAAACGCAACGCCGCATCACCGGCTGGATTGGCCAGGCCACGATCCCGGCAACGGCTATCGTATTTCGGGGACAGGCCCTTGGCCTCTGCGTCCTTCCGCCTGGCTTCGAGTTCTTCCGCTTTGCAGGAGCACCAATACGCCTGCCCCTTCTCTAGAAGCTGCATCGCATAACTACGATAGAGGGCGATGCGCTCAGTCTGACGAAACGGCCCCTCGTCCCAATCTAGCCCCGCCCACTTCAGCCCCTCAAGAATGGCCTGGATCGACTCATCGGTCGAGCGGTCCTGGTCCGTGTCTTCGATACGAAGGACAAACACGCCCTTCTGCTGGCGGGCAAAGAGCCAATTAAACAATGCCGTGCGGACCCCACCGATGTGGAGAAAGCCTGTGGGGCTAGGGGCAAATCTGACTCTAACTTGGCTCATCAACTGATCCTATATGGTTGCGGAACGGTCGGTATCTATAGCATGGGGTCAAAAGTCTTGTACAGAATCGCGCGCGACGCGCCCTTTTATCCGGAACGGTAATCTGATAAGAGAGTAAGCAGGAGATCGCCATGGCGGAGCCCACACAATCGGCAACGGTCCTCTCGGTCAAAGATCTCACGGCCCATGTGCGTCAATTAGTTCTGCTCCCCAAAGCGCAGAAGATCCTCTTCCTACCAGGCCAATGGATCTCGCTCCAACTCCCTGTCGGCATCAAACCTCCCCTTAACCGCGCCTATTCGCTGGCGGAGCCCCCTTCCCAGACAGGACAACTGGTCCTGGTCTTCGATCGAGCCCCTGATGGAACTGGATCGAATTATCTCTACGGACTCAAGCCGAGCGATGAGCTGCTGTTGTCCGGCCCCTATGGGAGCTTCTCCGTACCACCTTCGCTCAATCGAGCCCTGCTCTTCGTCAGTCGCTACACCGGCATTGTACCGATCCACTGCATGTTGAAACAGTTGGCAGCTTCAGGCCCCCTGCCGCCGATCACCCTGATTGCGGTCGGTCCGGCAGAGAGTGAATGGCTCTATCACGATGAACTGCAAACCTTAGCTGTGCAACAACCCTCATTCCGCTATCTACCGATGGTGGCGAAGGGGACAGACGAAGAAGTGGTCGAAACGACGCTGACCGTGCTCCGCCCTTTCATCGCAGGCAAACAGAAAACGACGCCATTGCTTAGCGGAGCGAAAGGGTTCGTGCGGCCATTGCGGGCCTATCTTATGGAAGCGGGATACGAGCGGAAAGAAGTCAAAACTGAAACTTACGATTAGTGCCCCTCCTTCACGAGATTCTTGTTCACAGCTGGGATCTCAACCACAATATCTTGCGTCCCGTTCGGCACACATTGACAGCCGAGCCGCGACTGCAACGTAGTGAGCGGCGCCTTCTCTAATTGGTCGAACTCATCGTCCGTCCCTTCGCTACAACTCTCCAGCCCCTGCCTCACGATCACATGACAGGTCGAACAGGCGCAGACCCCTCCGCAGACATGCTCTAACGCCACCCCACTACCCATTGCCACATCCAGGAGACTTCCCGGAAGCCCAGTTGGGCCGTAAGGAATCTTGGCTGGATCGACCAACACCTTGGTCATCACTCCAGTGGGGGCGACAAAAGTAACGCTATAGGCTCGCTGAGGCAGCTCATAGGCAGTTTTTTTAATATAGGGATTGGTTCCGCCCATATACCGTTCCTTTCAAAGCCAAATTCAGCATTCCTTGCTATTGTTGACAGGGCCGAAACCTGCGTGCTATCTTTAGTCCGACCTTATTGATCGGGGATCATTATAGTCTCCGACTCTGGAGATCGGCAATAGCAATGTTGAAGATTTCAAAAAAAGCAGACTACGCCCTCATGGCGCTTCAACACATCGCTGCTGCCCAGCTCGGCGACGTCATACCGGGGCGCGTCGTAAATACAAAGGAAATCGCGGAGGAATATAACATCCCCCTCGAACTCCTAGCCAAGGTGCTCCAGACCCTGTCCAGGCACGCGCTGATCGAAAGCCACAATGGCCCGAAAGGCGGCTACGTGCTGGCGCGGCGCGCAGACAAAATTACGATCGCGCAAATTCTCGAAAGCATCGAAGGACCGTTGGGCATCACCGATTGTTCGCACGAGAAAAATGGAGAGTTCTGCATGCAGCGGGATAATTGTAATATCCGCACGCCGCTGTTGAAGGTCCAGGACAGTATCGCTCAATTGCTCAATAACATGACCCTACAAGATATGATGGGTGGCACACCCCTGATTACGATTCAGTCTTCTGTGGCCCAAGGAGTTGCACGATGAAACTGCCGATTTTCTTAGACAACCACTCCACCAACCCGATGGATCCCCGCGTCCTGGAGACCATGCTCCCCTACTTCGTTGAGAAGTTTGGGAATGCGGCCAGCCGGAACCACGCCTTCGGGTGGGCTGCGGAAGAAGCCGTCGAAAACGCTCGGAAGCAGATCGCGAAGCTGATCAAGGCCGACCCAAAAGAAATCGTCTTCACCAGTGGCGGCACCGAATCGGACAACCTCGCGATCAAGGGCGTGCTGGAAATGTACGGGGAGAAGGGCACCCATATCATTACCTCCTCCACCGAACATCGCGCCGTGCTCGACACAGTCAAAGCGTTAGAGGGCAAAGGTAAAGCCACCGTGACCTATCTCCCCGTCGATAAATTCGGCATGGTGAACCCCGAAGATGTGCGCAATGCGATCACCGAAAGAACGATCCTCATCTCCGTCATGCTGGCAAACAATGAAATCGGCACGATCAACCCCGTCAAAGAAATCGGAAAAATTGCCAAGGAGAAGGGCATCCTTTTTCATTGCGACGCCACACAGGCTGTCGGCAAGATCCCGGTCGATGTGCAGGAGATGGGCATCGATCTGATGGCCTTCACGGCCCACAAGCTCTACGGGCCCAAAGGGATTGGGGCTCTCTACGTAAGAAAGAAAAATCCACGCGTGCGCATCATCGCGCAAATGGACGGAGGCGGACATGAACGCGGTATGCGCTCTGGCACCCTGCCCGTGCCCTTGATCGTGGGGTTTGGTAAGGCCTGCGAACTCTGCGAGCAGGAGATGGTCCAGGAAACAGCACGGTTGATTGCGATGCGCGACCGGCTGGAAGCCAGCATCATGAAGGCCCTCGAGGAAACCTATCTGAACGGCCATCCGACCAGCCGGCTCCCCGGCAATCTCAATATCTCTTTCGCTTATGTGGAAGGCGAGTCGTTACTGATGGGCATGAAAGATATCGCCCTCTCGTCCGGCTCGGCCTGTACCTCCGCGACCTTGGAGCCCTCCTACGTGCTCCGCGCCCTGGGAGTTGGAACGGAACTGGCGCATTCCTCGATCCGCTTCGGTCTAGGCCGCTTCAACACGGACGACGAAATCGACTATACGATCAAGAAAGTGATTGAGATCGTCACCAAGTTGCGCGAAATGTCCCCGCTGTACGAGATGGCAAAAGAAGGCGTCGATTTAAAATCGGTCCAATGGGCTGCCCACTAGCAATAATTAAAAATTTACACTGGTAAATTTCGGAGGGAATCATGGCCTACAGTGAAAAAGTCGTCGATCATTTCAATAACCCCCGCAACATGGGGAGTTTCAAGAAGGACGAGGAGGGGATCGGCACCGGCATGGTCGGAGCCCCGGAGTGCGGCGACGTGATGAAGCTTCAGATCAAAGTGCAGAACGATATGATCGTGGACGCGAAGTTCAAGACCTTCGGCTGCGGATCTGCCATTGCCAGCTCCAGCCTCGCCACCGAGTGGCTGAAGGGCAAGACCATCCAAGAAGCCCAGAAGATCAAGAATACCGACATCGTGCAGGAGCTGAACCTGCCGCCGGTGAAGATCCATTGTTCCGTACTCGCCGAGGATGCGATCAAAGCCGCCCTCGCAGACTACCAGAAGAAAGCCGACGGACCCGCGACCGACGCAAAGTAACGTCAGAAAGAGAGCACGCCATGGACACCACCAACGCAGAAACCCAGGCTCCGGTGATTACGCTCAGCGCGTCCGCCCTAAAGGAAGTCAAACGCCTCATTAACGTGCAAGGCCTTACGGAAGGCGGGCTCCGGCTCGGCGTGAAGGGCGGCGGCTGCTCAGGCCTCAGCTACACGATCAACTTCGACGAAAAGATCGGACCACATGACCAGGTCCAGGCCATCGACGGCATCAAAGTTATTGTCGACGCCAAGAGCGCCATTTATCTGCAAGGCACACAGCTGGACTTCCAAAAAGACCTGCTGAGCGGCAATTTCAAGTTCGTCAATCCGAACGCCGACAAAACGTGTGGTTGCGGAGAGTCCTTCTCCGCATAATGAACGGCCAAAGGTAACGGGTGGACCATCCCCATACCCATAGCCCGAATCCGCGCGAACTGCAGATGGCTAGGCGCCTGTGCTGGCACTGTGAATCCGAGGTGTCCGGAGAATATTTCTGCGACCGTTGCGCCAAAGTCCAGCCTGTGTCGAAAGAAACCGACTACTTCACCTGCTTCGGCTTTCCTCGCCGTCTGACCATCGACCAAAGCAAGCTGGAAGCCAAGTTTTACGAGCTCAGCCGCGCCTTCCATCCTGACTTCTATCAGAGTAAAAGCGAAAGGGAGCAGACCATCAGCCTGGGTAACTCTGCCACGCTCAATTCGGCCTATCGCACCCTCCGCGATCCAATTCAGCGGGCCGAATATCTGCTCGACTTAGACGCGGGAGCCATAAAGGAGATCCGGAATTCTCCTCCGGCCGACCTCTTCGAGGAAATTCTCGAGCTCCAAGACACGCTGAACGAATATCGAGCCGCCGACCGCACATCGGCAATTTGGCAACAGCTTCGTGCCAAGCTCCAAGCCGAACAGCTCACCCTGGAGCAGCGCAAACAGGATATGGAGGCCAGCCTCCAGCAACTCTTCACCGACTGGGATGCGCTTCAGGATCGGGGCGACTCGACCAGCCAAGCCCGTACCGAACGGGACCCTCTGTTGATGCAGATGAGGGAAATCCTCTCCAACCGCACCTACGTCAAGAGCATCGTCAACGACCTCGTCGCAACCATCGGATAACCACCATGTCACGCATCGTCGGCATCGATCTCGGCACCACCAAGTCGCTCGTCGCCTATATGAAAGAGGGCCACCCCTGCGTCATTCCAGGCCGGAACGAACGCACGATGGTACCCTCCGTCGTAGCCATGACCGACAATGGCCTGATCGTCGGCGATCCAGCGAAGGAGCATCTGACCCGTACGCCTGAGCGAACGGTCTACTCCGTGAAGCGCTTCATGGGAAAGGCCCTTGAGGACGTGCAGGGCGAACTGGCCTACTTCCCCTACTCACTCACCGAACAAGGCGGCGTCATCCGCATCAAGCTCGGCGAAAAATCCTATTCGCCCCCACAAATTTCGGCGATGATCTTGAAAGAGCTAAAGCACCGGGCGGAGGAGCATCTCGGCGAAAGCATCACGAAAGCCGTCATCACGGTCCCCGCCTACTTCAACGATAGCCAACGGCAAGCCACGAAAGACGCCGGTATGATCGCCGGGCTAGACGTGCTCAGAATTATCAACGAACCGACTGCCGCCTCGCTTGCCTACGGGCTGCAAGAAAAGACGCAGGGCACCATCGCCGTCTACGACTTTGGCGGGGGCACGTTCGACATCTCCATCCTCAAACTCAAAAATGGCATCTTCGAAGTGTTGGCGACGAACGGCGACACCCACCTGGGCGGAGACGATCTAGACCGTGAGATTGCGAATCTCTTCCTGGCGGACATTCTTAGCCAGCATGGGATTGATCTCAGCGCCTACCCGGACCATATGCAAACGATCCGGCTCGCGGCGGAACAAGCCAAAATCGAACTGTCCGACGAACTAACCACACAGGTGTCGATCGAGCTGCCGGGCAACAAGGGACGCTTCACGCGCAAGCTGACGCGGGACCAACTCGAATCCCTGACCATGGGAATCATCGAGCGGACTCTGGTTCCCTGTCGGATGGCCTTGAAAGACGCGGGGCTCACCCCTGATGCCATCGACGAAATCGTGCTGGTCGGGGGCTCCACCCGCATGCCGCTCGTGCGACAACGGGTGCAGGAGCTCTTCAGGAAGACCCCCCATTGTGAGATCAATCCTGACGAAGTCGTAGCCCTCGGCGCAGCCGTGCAAGCGGACATTCTCAGTGGCGGCACGACGGACATGCTCTTGCTCGACGTCACACCCCTCTCGCTCGGCATTGAAACCATGGGGGGCGTGATGAGCAGCTTGATTCGCCGGAACACGACCATCCCCGCAAGCGCGAAAGAAATGTTCACCACCTATGTCGACGGGCAGACCGGCGTGGATATCCACATCCTCCAGGGCGAGCGAGAACTGGCGCACGATAATCGTAGCCTCGCAAAATTCCGACTGAACGTGCCTCCGCTCCCGGCCGGCATGCCGCGCATCGAAGTCACGTTCCTGATCGACGCCAATGGAATCTTGAATGTGAATGCCAGCGACATGCGAACAGGACAGAGCCAGTCCATCGAGGTGAAACCCTCGTACGGTTTATCCGATCAAGAAGTGGAGCAGATGATCGAGGATTCGTTCAAGTTTGCGGCAGAGGACGTCAGCGCCCGCAAATTGATCGAAACGAGGCTCGAGGCCGGTGCCTTAAGCACAACGATGGAGAAGTCCCTGAGTGAAGGGGGCCAGCTTGTCGTCCCAGAAGAGATCACGGCTATTCGCGCGGCCCTCTCGGCCCTGGCCACCGCAAAGGACGGCAACGACCCCCGCGCCATCCGCGCGCGCATGGCCGACCTTGAACGATCGGCAGAGCGCCTGACCGTCGCCATGCTGAACGATTCGCTCACACGAGGGCTTCAGGGCAAGAAGGTCTCAGACCTCACGTAACGCGGCTTCGGGAAGCCTGTTTTGCCGCGCTTCACGACCGACGAAGGAGTGCAGATGGATCTGAAATGGAACAACACAGAAGATATTGCCATTCGCTTGGTGGAAGAGCATCCGGAGACGGACCCTCTCACGGTTCGCTTCACCGATCTGCATGCCTGGGTCGTGGCGCTCCCCGATTTCAAAGACGATAGCAAGAAGTCGAACGAGAAGATTCTCGAAGCGATTCAGATGGCGTGGCACGAGGAATATCAGGACTCCAAAGCTTAATCCCCTGAGCAACCCAAGAACGCTGCCGCCTAGCGAACTTTTTCAGCAGCCTGCTCCGGCGTCCCCTCAGGGATTTGGTCGAACTTATAAAAATCCATCGGATCCAACCGGCGCTGAGGCGCTTTGGTGGGCTCACTGCCCTTAATAAAGAGTTCGAGTATGCCAGCCTGGCCTTCCTGTTCGCCATCGAGCAACCCTGTCGCAGGATCGACGTTCACGAACGTGACGCCTTCCGGAACGGTGAAGGGCAGGACCTGGAGCTGCTTGAGCGACTCCTTCATGAAATTGATCCAGATCGGCAACGCGGCATGGGCCCCCGATTCCGTTTCGCCGAGCGAACGGCGATCGTCGAACCCCACGTAGACGCCCGTTACCAAATTCGGCGCCCCTCCGATGAACCAGGCATTCATGAAATCGTTCGTCGTGCCGGTCTTCCCGGCAATCGGCCGGCCAATCGATTTGGCTGCCTGGCCAGTCCCCTTCTGAATCACATCTTCCATCATATTGGTGATCCCATAGGCGGTCTCTTTGGAAATCACTGGCAGGGCCTGCACGTCCGCCAACTCCAGCACCTGGCCCGCGTTATCCTCCACAGATACGATCGCGTAGGGCTCTACTCGGCTCCCCTCGTTGAGCAGCACCGCATAGGCAGCGGTCAATTCCAGCAATCCCACAGAAGACGAACCGAGCCCCAACGACAAATCCGAAGCCAACGGACTGGTGATCCCGACCATTTTGGCAAACTCGATCACATTTCTGACTCCCACCTTATCCACTAGCCGGACAGCCGCAAGGTTGTAGGAATGGGCCAGCGCCTCCCGCAAACTCACCATGCCATGGAACTTGTGGCCATAGTTTTCTGGCTTCCAGGTTTTCTCCTCTAGCTCCTGCTCATAGACGACCGGGGCATCGAGAATCATCGACGCGGGACTCATGCCTTGATTGAGGGCCGCCGCATAGATGATCGGCTTGAAGGCGGAGCCAGGCTGACGATGAGCCTGGACCGCGCGGTTATATTCACTGCGCCCGAAATCGTAGCCACCGATCATGGCCCTGATGGCGCCCTGGCCCGGCTCCAGCGCAATCAACCCCCCCTCGACGAGGGGCGTCTGTTCCAGCTGGACATGCACGCCGTCACGATCGAGCCTCTTGACCCGCACCTCAACCACATCGCCGGGCTTCAGCACCTGCTTGAGATTCGAATTAACGAACGCGTCCTTCATAGTGTCTGGCCCGGTCAAACGCCGCTTCGCCCAGGCCATGTCTTCAAAGGCGAGCCGGCCGGCCACAGGGCCGACCTGCGCCAGGAAATGGTCCTTCGCTACTTTCGTAATGACCGCTTCCCGGTAGTCTCCCGCCTTGAGCCCTTGGCCCGCCGTCGCCGCCACTACGGACAAACCCAGCGCGGCCGGATCGACCGTTCGAACAGGACCCCGCCACCCTTGGCGTTTATCCAATTCACGCAAACCGACTGCAAATGAGGTTTCAGCAGCCTTCTGCATCTCCATGTTCAAGGTCGTAAAGACCTTAAGTCCGCCCTTATAGACCAGGGCCTCGCCGTACTTGGCTACCAACAACTGCCGGACATGCTCCACAAAATAGGGCGCCGCCTGCTCCCCGCCTGGCCGCCTGAAATTCAACGTTTCCGCTGCCGCTTCTGCACGCGCTGCCGCGGTCAGAAATCCCGCCTCTTCCATCCGGGTCAGCACATGCTCTTGTCGTTTCTTAGCTCGGTCATAGGCTTTAAACGGCGAATAATTATTGGGGGACTTGGGGAGGCCTGCGAGAAACGCCGCCTCCGCCGTCGTGAGGTCCGAGAGGTCTTTCCCGAAATAGGTCTGCGAAGCCGAGGCGACCCCATAGGCGCCCTGCCCGAAATAGATCTGGTTCAAATACAGTTCGAGAATTTTATTCTTCGTCAGCACCCGCTCCATCTGATAGGCCAGGATCAGCTCGCGGACCTTGCGATCGAAAGTCCGTTCTGACGAAAGGAACAACGATCGCGCCAACTGCTGGGTAATCGTACTGGCCCCCTCGACCTTCCCTCCTCGGCGGATATTTGTCCAAGCCGCACGGAGCATGCCGATGTAATCGAGTCCCGGATGTTCAAAAAAACGGACATCCTCGACCGCGATGACGGCTCGGCGGAACCGTTCGGGAATTTCCGCCAAAGGAGTCTGGATGCGACGCTCAATGAAAAACTGACCGATGCGCTGCTGATCGCTGGAATAGACCTGCGTCACCAGGCTCGGCTGGTACGTCTCCAACTGATCTAAGGGAGGAAGGTCGTTCGCCAGGTGCCAGACCAATCCACCCAGGCCCAACATCCCGCCCAGGAACGCCACAGCGAGGCTCAGGAGCGCGACCTGCCACCCGCCCCACGACCGGCTACGCGGAGGCTGACGACGCCGATATTGTCGATAGATCTTACGATACGCCATAATTACGAGGGGTTACATTCGAGTGTAGGTTTTGTCCCTGGCACGATACAGGGACGCCACCATACCCTGCAGACCCTTAAAACTCAAGCCTGCAGCAGCGAATCCCCTGCCGGCACCTTCCCCCTGCATCGCTTGTGCCGGGCACCATGCTTCGGGTATACTAACCCACGGCGCCTGGATTTCCGGGCGTCTTTTTTTTGGAGCATACCGCAATGTCTATGGACCCAATCACCACCACCGAATCTCCCGTCGCAGATCAGATCGCCCCCGCGGGGCGTCGTAGCGACATTCGCACTATCGCCATCA
>SXGT01356040.1_pt1 | contig 14366 bp, 11 predicted proteins | sample 3176221 | NCBI WGS metagenome assembly SXGT01 (sample SAMN11356862, study PRJNA531348) | freshwater metagenome | isolation source: freshwater sample F1-120 | place: China: Fuxian Lake, Yuxi | collected 2017-12-25
CGCCAGGGCGGCGAAAAGATTCAGGTCAGCCTTTGCCGCGAGGAGCGGCATGAAGCTCAATTAGTGACAGACTGGATGAAACGGTTGCATGAGTCCAAAGGCGATGTTGAGGGAATTGCCTACAAAGACATGGCGATTTTCTACCGCACAAATTCGCTGTCGCGCGTGATGGAAGATGCGTTGCGGACAGCCGGGTTGCCATACGTCATCGCACGCGGCACAGCATTCTTTGATCGCGAAGAAGTGAAGAACGTGATCTCGTATCTGCGGACCATTGCCAATCCCGCGGATTCGGTTTCGCTGCTGCGAATTATCAATACGCCGGCTCGCGGCATTGGCGATACATCGATGGATCGCGTTGAAACGTGGGCCGCCGGAAATGGCATGAGCGCGATGGAAGGCCTGCGGCGTGCGAAGGAAGTCGGTGGGCTTTCGCCACGTGCAGTGGGTTCTATTGCAAAGTTCTTAGCAACGCTGGATGACTGGACTGGTGATGGATCATTTATGGGGGCAAGCGTTCCCGCGACGTTGCCTGAACTGGTTGAGCGTGTGATTCGCGAAAGCGGCATTGAAGCGATGTATCGCACGCAGGCGGCGACAAGCAAGTCTGAGGCTGATCTGGAACGGCTGGACAATCTGGATGAAATGATTTCTTCAGCTCGTCAGTTTGAAGCTGAGTTTGATCCGATTGGCGATCCGGCGAGTGAGTTTGATATTGATGAGGAAGGCGATGCGCAGGAGGTCACTCCCCCGCTGCTTTCAATGTTGCGGGCGTACCTTGAAGGGATCGCGCTGGTAGCTGATGCCGATGCAGTAGACCCTTCGCAGGGAGCGATTTCGCTGATGACATTGCACGCCGCCAAAGGGCTGGAATACAAGGCGGTTGCACTGATTGGACTTGAGGAAGGACTGCTGCCGCACATGCGCTCGCGTGAAAGTGAAGCGATGCTGGAAGAAGAGCGACGACTTTGTTTTGTGGGAATCACTCGAGCAATGAGGCGGCTGCACATCAGCGCTGCGGCGTACCGCACCCAACGCGGCATTCAGGAACGCACGATTCCAAGTCGGTTCCTCGAAGAAATAGGCAAGGAAGGTATCAAGTTCAGCGATCAGGCATCGCATTACCGCGAAGACACACTGCAGGGAATTGATGAGGAGTATTCACAGGTTGAAGATGATGGGGCGCGGCGCGGTTTCAAAGCACGGGTCGCTTCGCGGGGAGAATTCGATGATGGCTCTCCCAGTCGCGCATCCTCGAGTAAGCTGGCGAACCAGTTCCCGGTGGGAGCTCTCGTGCGGCATCCGCAATTCGGGGTGGGGAAAATCAAGACCGTGATCCGCGACATGCAGCCGCGTGCCGTAGTTGAGTTTCAACAAGCTGGTACCAAGACACTGGTCCTGGAGTATGCGAGGTTGTCTCGAATTGGATAGTGCAAGATTTTTATGCCGCAAACACTGGCTGAAATCCGTGAGATACTCGACACACGCGGCTTGCGGCCCAAGCATGCACTTGGTCAGAATTTTCTAGTCGATCACAACCTGTTGCGCAAGCTGGTCGATTCCGCGAACGTGAAGGCTGGCGATCTGGTTCTGGAGGTTGGGCCGGGCACGGGCACTTTGACTGATGAGTTGCTGGAGCGCGGCTGCCGCGTGATTGCATGTGAATTGGACCAAGATCTGGGAGTACATCTTGCGGAACGGTTCGCACCTCGCGGCGAACAGTTTCGACTGGTGATGGGTGATTGCCTTGAATCCAAGCGTGAGCTATCACTTGCAGCCCACGCCGCACTCGGGAAAGAGCCCTTCAAGTTGGTTGCCAACTTGCCCTATGGCGCAGGCACGCCGCTGATGATGATTTTGATGAGCCAGTATCCCCAGTGCAGTGGCATGTGGGTGACGATTCAGTACGAGGTCGCGGAACGAATGCTGGCTCAACCTTCAACACGCGACTTTGGCCCGCTGGGTGTGATTGCACAGGCATCGGGGGATGTAAAACTTCTCTCCAAACTAAGTCCCGAATGTTTCTGGCCGCGCCCCAAGATCGACAGCGCCATGCTCCAATGGCTCCGCGGCCTCCGCCCCACTTCTGAAGTCTCCACGCTCCTGGACTTCTGCGCCAAACTCTTCTCGCAGCGCCGCAAGCAACTTGGATCAGTACTCGGTCGAGAAACCGAATGGCCCGAAGGAGTTGTGCCGCAGATGCGGGCGGAAGAATTGACTGTTAGACAGATTTGTAAGTTGTCGGGAATCCCGTCCTGACCCGCGCGGCGAAACATAAAACGGCAACCGGCAGGCTCTTTCGAGTCTGCCGGTCGATTTGGATCATTATGTGATCCTCATTGAGGCTGCTGCCTTTGGCAGCCTTCGTCGAGGCGCTTTAGTTTCGTGTTATTCACACGTTACCGGCGCAGCCCCTTATTACCTGAATGACTCACTAGTTCACCTCCTTTAAAGACATCGACCCTGCCAGCCATCGCGGGAGGTCTGCTGCGAGCATGTGCTTTCGCATATGCCGCCGCCCCGCTGCCAGCGTGTCTCCCCGCAGACCGTCGTCCGCGGCACACTTGCCGGAGTGGTTTGCCCGAAGGCTTGGCCACCCCGGCCGTACGAACTTCCCCTTCAAGTTTGTCCTGCGGTTTCCGCAGCACATGTCTCGTCGAAGCGTTCGTAATGGTTTATACCACAAAGTCTGATGCGGTTCAAGATGCGTAGATACTAATTTTTCAATATGGGGGACGGAAACTTCGGATTCGGCACTGCCGCGGCGGAATAACTATGCTCTCGGAGCCGATCGAGAACGCACCGACAAAGTCCGGATAATGGGGACTTTATGCGAGATGTCGCTGTTGCCGAAACCTCAACAGTTGCTCGCCTGTAGAACCAATCGCGACTGCGTCTCAACAAACGTTGCATCCTCTCCGCACCTTCCTGCTTGGAAACTTGCGCAGCCTCGCGTATATTGAAAGCGTGCCTAGTCAGCTTCATGCCGTGACTATCCCGGAGTAAAACAATGAAAACGCAACTCATTCGCTCGATCGATGGATCTGAGGCTCTTCGCACGTGCGCTCGATTGACGATGCACAAGCTCGCTCTGGCGGGAGTTGCTGCAGTACTGGTGAGCAGCGCACACGCGCAGTGGACGGTTACCACTTTCACGCCTGCGGGCGCAACTGCTTCCGGGCTTTCCGGCTGTGATGGAGATGAGCAGGTTGGAAGTATTACTTTGCTGGGAGTAGAACGCGCCAGCCTCTGGAGCGGCAATCCGGCTTCGCGCATCGATCTGCATCCGGCGAGCGCTACTCGGTCGCTGGCACTGGCAATCGGCGGCGGACAACAGGCGGGATACTGCTTAGTGAACAACGCGTTACACGCCTGCATGTGGAGCGGCAGCGCGGCATCGTGGGTAGATCTCAATCCCGCGGGCGCAGATGAGTCGGGGGCGTTTGCGGTAAGCGAAGGGTCTCAGGCTGGCTACGTGTTCACAGACGGAATGAATCGGGCCGCGCTGTGGAACGGCAGCGCGAATTCGTACATCGATCTCAATCCGACAGGCTCGATGGAATCGATCGTCAACGCAGCTGACGGGGGAATGCAGGCAGGATTCGCCTACGTTGGCGGCAAGTACCGCGCCGGCATATGGAGCGGCAGCGCTGATTCGTGGATCGATCTCAGTCCGGCTGGATCAACCACTTCGTTCGCGTTCGCCATCAGAGGTGGTCAGCAGGCGGGGAGCGTAGAAATTGACGGTATCACACGAGCGTGTATCTGGAGCGGTTCAACAAGTGGTTGGATTGACCTAGGTCCATCACAAGCGAGTGAGTCTGCGGCGTTTGCAACCAATGGAACTGAGCAAGCGGGGTACGTGCGAATTGGAGATTTCAATTTCGCATGTGTGTGGAACGGCACCGCAGCCTCACGTTTTGATCTACAGACGCCCGCTGGATTGGGCGATGCAGTGGCGACCGGAATCACAAGCGATAACGTACATACATATGTCACCGGCCTCGCCATCAATAACGCCACCGGCTTGGTAGAAGGACTGCTATGGACGCGAATCGATCAGCTCTGTGCAGCGGATTTCAACAGCGACGGCATCGTGGATATGTTCGACTACCTGGATTTTGTTGCCGCATTCGCAGAGGTTTCGGCCGCGGCAGATTTCAACCACGATGGCGTGATTGATCTCTTTGATTACCTCGATTTCGTGCAGGTGTTCAGTACGGGATGCTGAATCTGCTGCAAGCTCACGTCAATTGAGTTGCTCTGCGCAGTACACGCATTAGGCATTGGGGATTAGTGACGGCCAAGGATACGCTCCTTCAACACCCGATCGAGAACGCATCGACGAAGTCGAGGTAGTCGAAGAAGTCGATGCTTGTGTCGCCGTTGAAATCGGCGGAAGGATCATCTGCCGAGAATGCATCGACGAAATCGAGGTAGTCGAAGAAGTCGACGGAAGCATCGTGATTGAAATCGGGTGGGCAGATGATGTCGGTCAGACGATTGCGGATGACTTTGATGTTGTCAAATGCGCGGGCACCGGTGCCGTCGATTGTCACAAGGTCATCGCCCTGTTGTGAGTCGTTATCGACGTTGGCGGCGGCGATGAACTTGGGGCTGGTGCCGGAGGTCACCTGACCGTTCAGGAGTACGAATGCGAGTTGCGGGCCGCTGATGTCGTTGCGAAGCAGTTGGACTTCGCGGAATCCTGGAGCCCCTGAGCAGAACGCCAGATCGAGGTCGTCATCACCATCAACATTGGTTGCGACGATGGCAGAGGGGGCAGAGCCCACGGACAGGTTTGCCGGTGGGGAGAACTCGCCGCCGCTTCGGTTCACGAGAATCGAGATTGAGTCAGAGCCTTGATTTACAACGGCAATATCCGAGGGCAATGCAACATTGCGAAGGTGGCCGACCACAATGTCTACCGGATCGGTGCCGACGAGGTAATCGGTCTGCACGAATCCTTCTGAATCCTGATTACGGTGAAGCACTGAAAGAGTGCTTTCGCTGGGCCGCAGAACCAGGATGCTCTGCTGCCGGACCGTAGTTGGCAGGTCCTTGTCGTTATCAATATCTGCGAGGACAATTCGGCGTGGCCCATTGCCGACGGAGAGGTTCGATCCACTGGAGAACAACAGATTCCCGGCTGTGGAAGTGTTGCTGAATGTGGTGATAGTGCCGGAGGCAAAGTTGGTGACTGCGATATCGCTGCGATACCGACGCTCGCTGGGGTTTGAAGGGAAGTTGCGATCGAGATTGCCGGCGGCTATGCCGCGTGGATCGCTGAAACCGGTGAGGGTCGTGGCGTTCGCGAGGATGGGGTCCTGATTCCCATCGGTGCCATCGTTGCGAAAGATGGTGACGGATCCGGAACTGCGATTGACCACCGCGATATCTAGGCGATGTGCGGGATCGTTGTCGAGATCAGTAAGCACGAGGTCTACGGGGTTGCGACCGACAGGGATTTGAATGCTTGAACGGAAGCCGTTCCAATTCTGGCCTGATCCGCCATCATTGATGAGAAGGTGAATGAAGCCATTTTGGCCGGTTGGATCGAGCGTGTCTGGAACTGTGACTGCGAGGTCAGGGAATGTGTCACCGTTGAGATCGCCGACGGCGAGCGCGGTCGGGCCGCCGTTGACGCCAAATGGGCGGTTATCGCCGAAATCGCTGCCATCGCCCAGCGGGGAGTTTTTCAACTCGATGGTGCCCAGGCCGTTGGGACCGGATACATATGACACATTAAGAAATCTTTGATTGCTGAGGCCGGGGAAGTAGGCAACGTCGAAAAGGCTCTGTACATTCTGCGTTGCACGAACCAGTTCGAACGAATCTGTGCCCAGGAAATTGCGAAACTTCGCAAATAGGCCCTTACTTCGCCGTTGGAAGCGGAAAGCGGATCATTAATTGCGAATGCAGCGGCGGGTATTCCAATTCTACGCGGACACCGGCGAAGTCGCTGGGGGTCCAGCCGGTTCGTTCGAAGGCTCTTTGCACCATTTCGGAGTATCGTGGGACCAGCGGCGTAGCTACTGCGGGCGGCGAACCTGCGAGTGCAGTCAGTCGCGGGTGGATGGGGAGCACTTTGGAATCTTCAGCACTGGGAGTGCGTTGTCCGTGCGGAATTACTTCGCTGAACAAGATTGAACTTGCCTGCGAAACAAAATCCAGATCGCGATGGTAAAGAAGATCTATCACAATGTTTTCGCACGGCATGGAAATGACCATGCCGACTTCACCGATTTGATCTTGTGGCGTCTGGTAGCGGCCGACTTCTGATCGCATGATTTCGCCGGCAAAGCAGTCGAAGGCGCCGGTGTTTCCAACTTCGCCGCTGCGCATGACATAATCGCGTCCTTGCTCAGTAGTGGTCGCATCGACATGCGGGATTTCGCCGCGGCAAAACTCGGTCATGAGCGGCACGCCATTGGGAGCAGCGGGATCAAGTGGTTCCCAGCGATTCGGCTCACTGGTGTTGTCCAAAAACCCCCAGAAACGCATTTTGAAAATCGGCCATTGAACATTGGGTCGCAATCTTCTTACTCGAACACAGCCCCGAATTGCGGCCATGTCCAGGAGTGTCGGATCGGAGGCATTGGGAGCAAGAAACCAGGTGGAGAGACGTGTGCGGGCCTGCACGCCACAAATGCCGCTTTGGCCGCGGAAACTGAGTCTGCGGCTGAGTTCCAGGCGATCATCCGGATTAGCGGTCAGATTATCTAATATAAGGTCGAGCGTGGTGCGGTCACCGGCATGCCGCGCGATCATGGCATCCACCCCGGCAGCGGCGGCATGGACCCTGGCTTTTGCTTCCATGACTTTTGGAGTCGAAGGAAATGCTTCGACGACTTTGGCGATAGAGCTGGCACCTGGGGCAAATGACACTGCGACCATCGAGCCGCTGGATTCGAGGAATCTGGAGATGCTCCAGGTCAACGTCTTATTCACACCCAGTTGCCGAGCGGCGTCTTGCGGCTTGTTAGGGTCTACCGAACCAGCGTCGTAGAGTTCGATCAATGCTGATTTCAGCCTTGTGACCGTTTCGTGGCAATCAGATTCGAAGATGCTCGAGTGCATTCTGACCCTCTATTCCTCCATCTTACCAAAGTTGTGGACGATTTGCGAGCCTTCTTCCATTTTTTCAGATAAATTTCCAATTGGAATATTGACTGGATGCCGCAAAACTGTTATTCTGGATTCTCGGAATAGACCCAACCAGAGCTTTCCACAGGAAATGCTCGACTTGACACCAGGAGTTTTCTCAATGGCAACACAGCGTAAGTATTTCTCTGCCGGTTCGCTCGCTTTGGCCGCCTTGGCATTGGCAAGCATCGGCGCACACACCGCGCTGGCCCAGCCGACACTCATCGTAAACGGGCTGGCCGATGACATGTCATCAGATGGCACCAAGAGCACCGGGTATCTCTTTGATTATTCAATTCCTGCTTACGTGCCGTACACGTGGCAGCGTGGTGTTGGATACTCAATAGTGCCTGGCTCTGGATTTGGCTCAGACCTGCTTCGCGGCTCGAGCGACCTGAGCGTACTTTCGACCAGCATGAACAACGTGACCGACTGGGGCAATCTCAATTGCTTCAACGGCTACTGCGCATGGGGCGATTGCGTTCCTGGCGAGCCGCTGCCGCCGCCAGCTCCGTGCATGATTCCAACGATTGCGCACCGTTACTCAACCGCCACGGGCTGGGTCAATACTGGATCGGTCCCGCGCTTGCTTGATGCAGGCTCAGGCCGCTATTTCGGCGGCACTCGCTGCGACAGCACGATCAACACCGCGAATGACATCTCTGGAAACGGCAATGTGATTGTCGGCGGCGCGTGGTCTGCCCCACTGCTCAACGGTTCAGGCGGTCCGGGATATGGACTCTGCGGCGACATGGTTGCGTTCAAGTACGACAGCACGGTCGGAGCAGTCGAAGCACTGGCGATGCAGCCCGGCACATTGATTTCTCGCGCGGACTCGGTGAACGATGATGGCACGGTCATTACCGGATATGACCAGGGACTTATTGATGACCCGATCTATCCCTATGAAGGCCGCCGGATTTGTGTGTGGGTCAATGGCGTGCAGACGCTGATCGATGATCTCTCTGGTTCTTACGCACCTTACATTGTAAATGGTCCTGGCAACGTGATCGCCGGTGGCCCAAATTCGGTGTATTGCAACGACTACTTCCTGATCAACGACTTGCAGCTTGTGAAGTGGGACCGCCAGCTCGACGACTCCTGGACGCCAACGGCACTTGGTCGCCCCATCGATTACTTCGACGGCATCCAGATCAACGCGTTGTCAGCGATGTACGTGAATGCGGTCAGCAACGATGGCAACACGATCGTCGGCACAGCCGAATACGGCTCGCCATTCTTTGGCGGCGTCGCTCGCCCATTCATCTGGAGCCCCACCATCAACGGCGGCGTGCCCATGGATTTCCCAACGTATCTCGAGCAGATCGCACCGGGCAGCCCCATCGTGCAACCGGGCTTCTCGATCACGCGCATCAACGGCATCAGCGCCGATGGCAATGCACTCTCAGTTGTTGTTCGCAACGGCATCAACACCTGCACCGACCCAGCGATGAGTCTCGACACCGGCGATCGCGGCGTGCTCTATCTCAACGGGACCGGCATCGCCTGCGATGCGCCACGCATCGCCATCGGGCCGCGTGACTACAACTCAACGCAGTACACACCGTTTGGCGTCGCGCTCAACGTGTTCGCATCGGGCACGTTCCCCATGACGTACACCTGGGAACGCGAAGACAGTGCGAATCCCGGAACCTGGCTCCCACTCACCGAAGCGTGTGCAGGCTTTGGCTGGGGTTCAGAGTGGGACTACGAAGGCATCAACAAGAACCAGCTTCGCATCGGCCAGGCAAACTGCGGCAACAACCGCGATGGCCGCTACCGTGTGACAGTTTCCAACTCCTGCGGCACGATCACCAGCGATCCCGCGACGGTCACCTTCGCACAGGGAACGCTCATCATGCAGGAACCGGTGAACGCTGTTGGCTGCCGCCGCAACTTCCAGTACTTCAATGCCGTTGCCATCAGCAACTCGGCCGACCTCACCGAGCAATGGGAAATCGCGGACGCTTCGGACCCGTTGAACTTCACTCCATTGTTTGATGGCCTCAACACCATGAGCGATGGCCGCGTGCTCGATGTCTTTGGCTCGACCGGACAATTCCTGGGCATCACACCGGGCGTCTCAAGCGGCGGAAGTTCCTACATCGTCCGCTGCAATTTCCTCAGCCCCTGCGGCAACGCGATGAGCACCACCGCCACGCTGACCCTGTGCGATGCAGATTACAACTGCGACGGCGTGGTTGACTTCTTTGACTACCTCGACTTTGTCGATGCCTTCAGCGCCATGGAATTCGAATCCGATTTCAACGGCGACCAGACCATCGACTTCTTCGATTACCTCGATTTTGTTGATGCGTTCAGCAGTGGATGTTGAAGACAGGCATCAGGCATTAGGCATCAGGCATCAGGGACGGACAAAGGCATAGGAACTGTGGCCCCGGATCAGCATCCGGGGCCTTTTCTTTTCCTGCTGATGCCTGATGCCTAATGCCGGATGCCTATTTGTGTGCGGTTCAATCACGCTGCGACCTTGACCGGGCCGCCGGCGCGAAGGTCTACTCCGCCGCCGCCGGTGCCAAATTGCACGCTGAACGTGTTGCTGGTTTCGCCGGCGCGATTGGCCCGGAATCCCTGCACCATATATCTGGCTCCGTGCGCGGCTGCACTTGCGGGGAGCGTGGTATCGACAAATGTGATGCGACGGTTGCGGTTGGTGCTGCCGCCGGTGCCGCCAATGCCGACGAATTGAGATTGACCGGGAAGCTTTCGCATGACTCTGAAGAACGCCCCGGTTCCGGCGGCGGAATTTTTCGCCGCCCACGAGAGCGCGACGCTGCCATCGGTGTTGAGCGCGATGTGAATGTGCGAGGGTTTGCCGGGAGGGGCGCTGGGCGAAGAGGAGAGCGGCTCAGGAATCTGCGAAGCCGAGTACACCTGTGAGGGCACGGGCTGAAACTTTGCAAACGCCTTGATCTGGCTGACCATGTTCGCAGCCTGAACATGCATTTTTGAAACATCATCTCGCATGGTGATCGTTGCAGCCCGTGACGCCAGCCGGGCCGCCTCTGCTGCATCGTAACTCTTGCGTGCAATCAGCGTCGCATCGGCCAATTCGTTCACTTGCGAAACAGTCAAACCGATCGCCGATGGATTATTGAGCCACGCCGGAAGATGCGTCTCACAAAATTGAATCCGCTCGATCAAACTGTCGGGTAAAACGTTCATGTCAGGCTCCGTTCCGCCGCCGCCGCCCCGCGTAAATGCCCTTGCAATCCCACAGGACTTCGGCTATATTGCCGCATCGGCCCTCTGCCCCACTGACTTGACCGCCCCGGAGCAAATCATGTCCAAGTTCTTCGCTCACCCGCCCGCCGCAACGAAAAACCCCCTCACTTCAGGGACTTTTGCCAACGCTTCAGCGACTAAAGCCAAGGCCGCAGGAGTTGAAGCGAAGAGATTCTTGACCGATGCGGCCGGATTAGCCAACCCAAAGCACTCCATTTCTGTAGCAGCACTCCTGATTGCGGCACTTCCGGGACTTGCACGCGCACAGTGGATTGTCACCGAGTTGAACCCGGGGGGGCCAGGTTTCTCTCGCGGACAAGCCGCAAGTGGCGGAGTGCAGGGCGGCTACAAGTATGTCGGAAACCAAATCCATGGGGGGATATGGAATTCCAACAGCAGCTCTTTTCTCGATCTCAATCCAGCCGGATTCACGCAATCGGAGGTCCTCACTATTTACGGAGGGATTCAAGGCGGGAGGGCGATAGTCAACGGTTCCGGGCAAGCCGGTTTATGGACAGGAACGGCCATCTCATGGAGAAACCTGCAACCCGCTGGGATAGGCGAGTCTGCTGTGCTGGCACTCAATGGCACGCAGCAAGGTGGGCTGGGAAGGGTGGTGCCAGATTGGAGACCTCACGCTTTACTTTGGCGCGGGACCGCGGCATCCTGTGTCGACTTGAACCCAGCGGGCGCGTACTCCTCTTCTGTCCGCGCGATTTCCGATGGTCACCAGTACGGATATGCAGAGATGGGCAACGGGTATCACGCCGGGATGTGGAGCGGGACAGCCGCATCGTGGGTGGATCTCAGCCCATTGGGGACGTCAAATTCCTTTCTGTTCGGCGCACATGATGGACAGCAGGTGGGCTACGTGAACATTGGATTCACAAATACTCTGATTCACGCGTGCATTTGGAGTGGAACTGCTGCATCATGGATTGACATCCATCCTCCCGGCGCGTCCGAGTCCAAGGCCTACGGCATTGGGGCTGGAATTCAAGTTGGCCACACCGGTGCTCCGGAATTCCGCCACGCCTGCCTTTGGCGCGGGACTGCGTCATCCTACCTTGACCTCAGTCAATTCCTGCCCGCCGGGTTCCGAGACAGTATAGCCATGGCAGTCTCAAGTGATTCAATCAATACGTATGTTGTGGGATCGGCACGCGATCGTTTCGGTCAAACCTCCGCGTTGGTCTGGATCAAACCACATGTTCCGCCGTGCTATGCAGATTTCAATGGCGACACTACTGTTGATTTCTTCGACTACATAGATTTCGTGTCGGCGTTCAGCTCTGACTCCAGCTCCGCCGATTTCAATCACGACACGGTAATTGATCTCTACGACTATCTCGAGTTTGTGCAAGCCTTCAGCACGGGATGTTGAGGCACTCTCCTCTCACGTCTCAAGTTCATCAAACGCCCCTTTGGCGTTCTGTTCATCAATGTACTTCTGAAAGTCGCCCATCTTGTAACTCACAAAACAGAAGACGTGATGCAGCGTCGTCCACTCGATATCGGTGGGATCTTCATCAAGGTCTTTGCGGAGGCGGTTGAGTTCGGCGAGCAGTGTTTCAGCTTTGATTTTCTTGTCGGGCATGCACAAGGATATGTGGCGCAGCTCGCTGAAGATAACGCGAGACTCAGCCGCAGAGGTCCCAGGCTTTCCCAGACACACACGTCAGACCCGCTGCCCTATATCTGGGCTTTTCTGGGTGTGGCTGTGGCCAACTTCCGTTCTTACTTACTCTGTTTTTCAATGGCAATGAAACCGATCTCCAGTTGCCCCGCGACTTCCAAAGCAGAGCCGCTCCAGCGAACAGAACTGGCCACTTCTGGCAAACAGAGTGCTCAGCGAGGCCGGCAATAACAGGGATTATTCCCTGATGCACTCGCGTCGATGCCGCCGCCCAAACGGGCATATTTCCCTATACATCTTGAGTACCCGTTTGACGAAGATGGCTGTGTAGAGCAGACTGCAGCGTATCTGCAGCGGCACAAAATGGGAAAGGAGACGGGTATGACTACTACTTTGTTGAAGACCGATGGGCAGATCAAGACCGATGTGCTGGAAGAACTCAAGTGGGACCCCACCATTGATGAGTCTGATATCGGGGTGCGGGTGAAAGATGGAATTGTCATGCTGACGGGGAGCATCGACGCATACCCGAAGAAACTCGCAGCCCGGGATGCCGCACACCGTGTGCATGGCGTGCTCGATGTGGTGGATGAACTGCAGGTGAATATCCCCAGCCACTGGGAGAAGACTGATGAAGACCTCGCCAAAGCTGTTCGCCATGCGATGAAGTGGGATGTCCTGGTGCCTGATGACCGGATCACCTCCACGGTTTCAAAGGGCGTGGTAACGCTGCAGGGGAAGGTGGACACCTGGGCACAACGCTTCGATACCGCCGTCTCAGTGCAGCGGCTTGCGGGCGTCAAAGGGCTGGTGAATCAGATCACCGTATCTGCAAAAACCGTTAATCCCATGCAGATCAAACGCGACATCGAGGAGGCACTCGAACGCCAGACCGAGAGAGAGATCAAACGGCTGGGAATCGCTGTCCGCGATGGAGTCGTGACATTGACAGGCACACTGCGGTCCTGGAGCGAGAAGAACGCGGCGGAGCGTGTTGCGGCCAACGCGCCGGGTGTCTGCCGCGTGGAAGACAAGACCGTTGTTGATCCATATTGCTGAGTGAATACAAGGCTCGACCCGGCACGTTGCCGGAGTCACAACAGTTGAAAGGAGAACACATGAGCCTCACACTTTCACGTACTCGCGAGCCAGTGCTTCGACCAAACGGCGAGTTCGCACGGCTGCGCGATGAGATTGATCGCACCTTTGAACGCCTGGCACACGAGCCACTTGGATTGCTCGGACTCTCGCCAACACCACAGGCCATCGATCGGTGGCTCCCGCCGCTGGATGTGAGCGAAACCGAGTCGGAAATCATCGTGCAGGCCGAATTGCCCGGGATTCCCGTGAAGAACCTCGATATCTCGCTCTCGGGCACCACCCTCACCATCACGGGCGAGAAAAACGAAATGAGCGAGAAGAAGGACAAGGACTTCTACCAATGCGAGCGGCGGTTCGGCTCATTCCGGCGTGTGGTTGAGCTGCCCGACTCGATCGATGCCGACAAGATCGCCGCAGAATCGGACAATGGCATCGTGACAATTCACATTGCCAAGAAACCGGGAACAAAACCCCGGCACGTGGAGGTTAAGCCGGTTTCAAAGAAAGTCCCGGTTACGGGATAAGTCCTCCTGATTGACCTGATGTCACACACAGGTCAATAGCGCGCAAAGGCCGAAGGGCTTGGGCGCGCATTTGTCTTCGGCGATTTGGGAACACGCGGGAACTGTGTTAAGTAGAGGGGCGAACCGCTTTCCCGGGAACAGGAGCCTCCCATGGATTCTGCTCACACACAACGACTATTGCTGGGAACCGCGACAGATGCGGCGGTGATCGTGCTTCTATTCACGACCCTACTAAGCTCGTGGGCATTGGTGATTGCGGCGAGCTTCGTACTTACGACGTTACTCATAGTGACCTGGTTCAACCGCAACAGGGGAGAACGCAGCGGATTTGTCCTCCGCACAATCGCAATCGGGCTTGCGGCGGTGGTCATCGGCACAGGCGCAAAGTGGATCTTGCAGTGACGGTATGTTGTTGCTTACAACACTCTCAAGCCGAGGTGTGCATCGCTGACGAATATGACCTACTTCTGCATTCGACGGAAGATCATCGGTTCTTCAAACGCAGCGGGGTCGTGTGCGTGCCGCAGAATAATGTCACGCACCTGATCGGTGGTCGCCGTGACCATCGAGACTTCTCCGCCGCCGAGAGAGACATGATTGCTCGCGACTTTTTCTCGCTGCGCCATGCTGTCAAGCCAGGCCGCATCAAAGTTCCAGACTCGCAGCTCGTCTCCGATACGAGTGACCTTCATGACCTGGTGCACAGGGACCGC
>SXGT01688087.1_pt1 | contig 14366 bp, 12 predicted proteins | sample 3176221 | NCBI WGS metagenome assembly SXGT01 (sample SAMN11356862, study PRJNA531348) | freshwater metagenome | isolation source: freshwater sample F1-120 | place: China: Fuxian Lake, Yuxi | collected 2017-12-25
GCCCGCGTGGCTTCTATCAGTACCAGTGCGTACTGCCCCCGGCCGTCGCGCAGGACGCGCTGAGCGAGATGCTGCGGCGCATCGCCGCCAGCGGTCAGGGCAGCTTCCTCAGCGTGCTGAAGCTGTTCGGCGCGCGCGCCTCGCCCGGCTGGCTGAGCTTTCCAAGACCCGGCGTCACGCTGGCCCTGGATTTTCCCAACTGCGGTGCGAAGACACTGCGTTTGCTCGATACGCTCGATACCGTAACGATGCAGGCGGGAGGTGCGGTGTATCCGGCCAAGGACGCGCGCATGTCGCCGGAGATGTTCCGGCTGTCGTTCCCGCGCTGGCAGACGTTTGCCGCGCAGCTCGACCCGCGCTTTTCCTCCTCGTTCTGGCGCCGTGTCGCCGGGAGCTGATTGATGAACGTTTCCGCCGCCTCGCGTTCCGTTTTGATCGTCGGCGCCACCTCGGCAATCGCGGAAGCGACCGCACGCCGCTTCGCCGCCGATGGCGCGCACTTGTTTCTCGCCGCCCGCGATGCCCAGCGTCTGGAGGCCATCGCCACCGATCTGCGCCTGCGGGGCGCCGCGCTGGTGCACACCTACGCCTTCGATGCCACCGATTTTCCTGCACATGCGCCGATGCTGGCCGCAGCGCAGGCCGCGCTCGGTGGACTGGATCAGGTGCTGATCGCCCACGGCACGCTGCCGGACCCCGCAGCCTGTGCGCTGGATGCCGAGCGGATGCGACGCGAACTGGAGACCAACGGCGTCTCGGTGGTCGTGCTGTGCAATCGCATCGCACAGTCGATGGCCGCGCGGGGGCGCGGCACGCTGGCGGTTATGTCCTCGGTCGCCGGTGATCGCGGCCGCGCGTCCAACTATGTCTACGGTTCCGCCAAGGCCCTGGTCACGGCCTATGCCAGCGGCCTGCGCGCACAGTTGCTGCCACTGGGCGTGCGCGTGGTCACGATCAAGCCCGGCTTTGTCGATACGCCGATGACGCGCGCGTTCCGCAAAGGTCCGCTGTGGGCGCAGCCCGACACCGTCGGCGCTCGCATCCACCAGGCCATGCAGCGCGGCGAGGCCGTGGTCTATGTGCCGGCGTTCTGGTTCTGGATCATGCTCGTCATCCGCAGCCTGCCGGAGTTCGTGTTCAAGAGGCTGGCGAAGCTGTAGCCCGCGCTTGCTCGATCCGCTCGCGCGCCAGACGCGAGAAGTAGTCGCGCGCTGGCACCTCAATCCACCGATAGGTCGCGGCCGAAGCGAGCAGCGTCAGCGCCAGAAAACCCAGCGTCGCCAGATCGGCGATCCAGGGGTTGCCGAAATCCAGCCGCGCGCCGCCGGCCTCGAACAGCACCGGTCCACCCTGCTGCTGCAGCACCAGCGCGAGGCGGAACACGAGCAGCAATACCAGGCCGTGCACCAGATAGATCGAGTATGACCACCGCCCTAGCTTCTGGAACGGAGCACGCAACAACAGGCGCGACAGCGGGCCGGACTCGGTTTCGAACACCCAGATCGCGAACGCGAACACGAAGGGCGCGGCCAGACCCAGTGCGCGGTCGCCGGCCGCGGCCACGAAGGTGATGGTCGCGATGACGGCCAATAGTTCCAGAGGCAGCGACAGCCGCGCCGGCATCGGCGCCAGCTTTCCGGCTGCGCGCAGTTCGTACAGCGCGGCGCCGACGAAGAATCCGTACAGGCAGCGGAACAGGCCGAAGTCGTACGTGGTGTTCATGTACCAGCGCGAACAAGCCGCCACAACGATGGCCCCAAGCAAGGCCAGCGCCAGATAGGCGAGCAGTCGGCGCCGCACCAGCAACAGCAGCACCGCGCCGAACATCAGGTAGGTGATCAGCTCGGTACTGATGCTCCAGCTCGGCCCGTTCCAGGTCAGGCGGTCGTGAATGCCAAGGCCATGCAGCAGCAGGAAATTGGTCGCGAACGATGGGGCCGAAAACTTGCCGGAGAAAACTTCGGTGCCGGCGGCGAGGCTGAAGGCGATGTGCGCGATCAGAAAGCCGAGCATCACCGCCGCATGCAAGGGCCAGAGCCGGCCGAAGCGGCGCACCACGTAGCCGGCATAGCTGCGTCCATCGCGCACGCGCTCGCCATAGGCATGGCGTACGACGAAGCCGGACAGCACGAAGAAGAAATCGACGAACAGGTAGCCGTGACGGAAGAAGCGCAGTTCCAGAAAATGATTCAGCGCGAAGAAATGGAACAGCGCGACCAGCAGCGCGCAGATACCGCGCCAGCCATCCAGCGCCTCATAGCGTGCCGCCGGATTCATGGCACGCGCTGCACCTGGAAGCGCCTGGCGGCCGGATCGTAGTAGACCAGGCTCACCCCCTCCCGCAGCACCGTCACCTGCATGCGCCGCCACTGCAGCGCGCGTCCGTCTGCATCCGGCTCCGGAATCAGCTCGGCGCTGGCGATGCCAGGAACGACGAAGGTCGCCGGCTGATCGCGCGCGGCGAAACTGTGGCAATGCTCCAGCCCGCAGCGCTGGCGGAACTCGTAGCGCCCTGGCTCCGCGCCGGCCAGCAACTCCACCGTGCATTGCGCGGACCCCTCGGGCGCATTCCAGACCCAGTCGCTGAGCTTGTGTACCTGCGCGGTGATGCCAGCCACCCGTGTCAGCGCCTGCGGATGCGAATAGCAGGTGCTCGGGTCGTTCAGCACCAGCACCGTATCGTCGGCGCCAAACTGCTGCAGTACGCGCACGTACTCGGCGCTGGTGCGGTAATTGTCGATCACGGGCGGCAGCACGCGCTGCCAGTTGGCGGTGGCGTTGATGGCGACCGCGAGCACGCCGCCCAGCGCGACCAGCGACAAGGCCAGGCCGACGCGTCGGGTCTCCGGTCGGATGCTCCAGTGCACCAGGCAGATCAGCAGGAAGGTGGAGATGACCGCGCCGTAGCGCTGCGCAAATCCCAGCAGCAGCAAATAGGCATATGCGCCAAAGAAGCACAGTTCGGCCAGGCCGACACGCCGCTCGCGCCAGAAACGCCACAGCACCAGCCCGGCGCCGCCGAATACCACCGCCAGATTGGCCAGCAGTGTCGCGCAGGACAGCAGGAAGGCCGCGTTCAGGCCGGGCGGCAGATACCAGGGCGGCGTGCCGACGCCGAACGGCCACTTCAGCGCGAACTGCGGCAGCCGCGCCAGAATCTGCCGGGGATCGGAGCCGAGCAGGCTGTCGCCGACGACCGGGTTCTGACTGAAAGCCAGGCGTAGCGCGAACCAGATCACCAATGGCAGGCACAGGGCCAGACCGGGCATCAGCGCCGTCGGCCGCTCCTGCACGGGGGCGAAACGACGTTCCCAGAAGTAATGCAGCGGAAACGCCAGCGCCACCGGCAGGGCGCTTTCCTTGGTCATCAGCGCCGCGAACAGCGCGACGGCCGCCCAGAAGTAGTACCGACGGACATAGGCCGCGAACGCCAGCGCCGCCATCCCCGCGCATAGCGGATCGAAGGCGGCGACGGGCGTCAACATCACCAGCGCCGGCAGAAACCCCGGCAGCACCGGCAGCAACAGTCCGCCCGCGAACGCAACGGACGGACGCGGCTGGATCGCCGCCAACGCCAGCGCCATCGCCGCCGCTGCGGTCGCTACGGTGACGGCCGTCAGCCACAGGCGCGCGGGCGAGTTCCAGTCCGCGAACAGGCCGGTCAGCCAGTATCCGAAATTGAACAGCGGGCGGATGTACGGCGAAGTGTTGAGCGCGCCGTCGAGCTGGAAATAGCGGGATATCCCTTCCGTCCACCAGCCCAGCGGCTGCGCGAGGCCGGGCTGGGACATCGCCAGCAGCCCCCAGTCGTCGGCATGCGGGTAGTACGCGGCGAAGGTCGGCGCTGCGGCGTAGCCGATCAGCAGCAGCCAGATGACCAGGACACCGAGCGCCAGGGCCGGAGGCTGACAGGCGAATGCGCGAATATGCGAGCGGCTCATCATTTAGGATGCGTATCGTCAGAGCTACCAAAAACCCGGACAGGCTAGCATTGAACGTAAAGCCTTCAGCAAGCGCGACACTTGTGCGCGGCGCCCCTCACATCGAACCCGACCGGTCCCTGCCTGCATGAGCACGCCTTCCAACCGCTGGCCTGAGCACCGGGCATCGGCCGATGTGATCGACGTCGCCTGTTCCTGCGATGAAAACTATCTCGCGGATGCGGCCGTCATGCTGCGCTCGCTGTTCGTCGAGAACCCAGGCGAGCGCTTTCTCGTGCATTTCATGTACGACCAGCGTCTGCCCGGCGAAGCGCTGGCGGAGCTGGAAGCATTATGCGCGGAGTTCGATCAAGGCTTTGCGCCGCTGCTGATGGGCGAAGAGCTGAAGGACGTGTTTCCGTTTATGGGTCGCTTCGGCGGTTTCAACGCTTGGTACCGGGTGCTGTTGCCGCGTCTGCTGCCGGACGTGCCGAAGATTCTGTATCTGGATGTAGACCTGCTGATCGCCGGCCCCGTGCGCGAGTTGTGGGAGTGGCCGCTCGATGGCAAGAGCATCGCCGCTGTCACCAATCCGCTGTTCGAGCACATGGTCGAGCGCGTACGCAATGACCTCGGCGTGCCCGACGCCGACAGCTACTTCAACAGCGGCGTGCTGCTGATGGATCTCGACCTGCTGCGCCGCGAGCAGGCGGTCGAGCAGGTGGTGGCTTTCATCCAGGAAGGTCGCGCGCCCATGCCCTGGGCCGACCAGGAACCGCTGAACGCCGTATTGCACGCGCGTCGTGCGCGCCTGCCGCCGAAATGGAATGCGATGCCGGCGATCTGGGAACTGGACTGGCGCTACCTGCCGCAGAGCTGGACACGGGTACAGCGCCTCGAAGCACGCGAGCGGCCGGTGATCGTGCATTTTCTCGGCCCCTACAAGCCCTGGCACTACCGCAATCTCAGCCCCTACCGCGCGCGGTACTTCGAGCACCTGCGTCATACGCGCTGGAAGGATCGTGCACGCGTCGGCGCTACCTGGCGCAATCGCTTGATCCGGCCCCTGCCGGTGCGGCTGCACTGGCGCATCGATAGCGGCGCGCTGGCGCCGAAGGCCGTGCTGCGCGCGCTTCTGCCGCGCGAGTCCTGGCTGGGCGGACTGCTGCGCGATGTCTGGCGCGCGGCAACGCCAGGGCGGCCACGGCCTGCCGTGGCCTTGCTGCTGGAAGCGCTGGCGCTGGATCGGCAGCAGGTCTGCTACGTGCAGATCGGCGCCAACGACGCCAATCACGACGACCCTCTGCGCCACTTCGTATTGCGGCACCGCTGGCGCGGCGTGCTGGTGGAGCCGGTGCCCTACGTCTTTGAGCGCCTGCAACGCAATTACGCGGGTCGCGATCACCTGACGCTGGAAAACCTGGCGATCGCCGCCCAGGAAGGCACCGCCGACTTCTGGTGCCTGGCGAAAACCGAGGATCCGCTGCCGCCCTGGTACGACCAGATCGGTTCGTTCTCGCGCGACAACGTGCTGAAGCACCGCGATCTGGTGCCAGGGCAGCCGATTCCCGACATCGAGCAACGCATCGTTGCGCTCAAGGTGCCTTGCATCGGCTTCGAGGCGCTGTGCCGCAAGCACGGGCTGCTCAAGCTCGATCTGGTGCACATCGACACCGAGGGCTACGACTACGAGGTCATCAAGCTGATCGACTTTGCCGCGCACCAGCCCAGCGTGCTGCTCTACGAGCACAAGCATCTCTCGGACACCGACCGTATCGCCTGTCGCGAGCGGCTGGAACAGCACGGCTACGACTGTCTCACCGTCGGTGCCGATACACTGTGTCTGCGCCGCACCGAAGCGGCATGGACCACGCGGCTGGGCCGCACCTGGCGACTGCTGCGCCGCGCCGCCGCAGCAACTGGCGCATGAGCGTGGCGCCGCGGGTCAGCGTCATCCTGCCGACCTACAACCGCGGCGCGCTGCTGGCGCGTTCGATCGCCAGCGTACTGACTCAGAGCTACCGGGATTTTGAACTGCTGGTCGTCGACGATGCTTCCGACGACGGCACCGCCGAGGTTCTCGCCGGCATTGCCGACCCCCGCCTGCAGGTGCTGCGCCAGCCGCAGCGGCGTGGCGCCGCGCAGGCGCGTAACCGCGGCATCCGCGCGGCGCGCGGCGCGCTGATCGCGTTCCAGGACAGCGACGACGAGTGGCTGGTCTGGAAACTGGAACAGCAGGTCGCTTTGCTCGACGCCAGCCCCCCCGATGTCGGCTGGATCGGCGGCACCTACCTGGTCGAAGCGCGCGGGCACGTCCATACGGTGCGCGCGCCGGCATTGATCGCGGGCCGCGATTACGAAGGCGATCTATTGATCGGCGAGCCCTTCGTCACGCCAACCTGGCTGGTGCGCCGCGAGGTGCTGGAAGCCGCCGGCCTGTTCGACGAACAGATGCCGTGCCTGGAAGACTGGGATCTGGTCTTCAAGCTGGCGGCGCGCTGTCGTTTTCGCGCGGTCGAAGACCACATCCTGCTGCGCCACGGCAGCGCCGACGGCCTCTATGCGAATGTCGGCAAGCGCATCCAGGGCCTGGAGGTAATGCTGCGCCGGCACCGCGAACGCTGGCTTTTGCAGCCGCCTCGCTACGCACGCTGGTGCGCGGAGCTCAGCCGGCTGCTGGCCCAGAGCGGTGATGCTGATCGCGCGCGGCACTGGCTGCGGGTAGCGCGCCAGCACGAGCGCCCGCCGTCCGCGCGGATCCTGACGCTATCCCTGGCGGACGCCATCCACCCGCGCCTGTTTCTGCGCCTGAATCGCTCACGCTGGTCGGCACCGTTTCGCGGCGCGCGCTAAAAAGCGTTCAAAGCTTCTCGACGCTCCAGAAAATCTGGCTGTTGAGTGCAGCGGCGCCCAGCGGTAGCGGCGAATAATGCCGCTGCATCAGCTTGAGTCCGGCCGCTGGCAGTCGTTGTTCGATGCTGCGGAAATCGAAGCCCAGATGCGAGGGGATGTACCACTCGTTGCCGCCGCGGTTTACGCGCTGCGCCTGCCCCAGCGCGCAATTCCAAGCGTCGCGCAGGGTAACCGCCTCGGTGCCTTGCAGGCGTCGGACCAAATTCTTCAGCAGGCTCGGCAGGCCGGTTTCGATGGGCACCGAAATCAGGGCCCGGCCGTCTCTTTTGAGCGCAGCGGCAATCGTGCGCAATGCGGCGTCCAACGGCCCCTCGGGCAAATGCTCGAGCACCTCGGTGCAGACGATCAGATCCAGGCTGTTCGGCGGCAGCTCCGCCGGGCTGGAGGCGACCTGAGCCGTCAGCTGCGCCTCCAGCAATTGAGCCTGCAACAGGTCTCGCATCTTCGGCGATGGCTCCATCGCCCAGTACTGGGCTGCGGGTTCGCGACGAAACAGCTCCACGAGCAAGGTCCCGTCGCCCGCGCCGTAGTCGAGCACCGTCTCGCCCGCGCGTACGGCGGCAAGGTCCGCCGCCATCCGGTACCGACTGGAATGCGACAGGCGCCGCAGCAGCGATTGGCTGGCGAGCGTCTGCGCCTGATACCAGCTGGTTTTGCTTGTCATCTCCGTCCCTCAGTCCCGCCAGCCTTAGTCCCGCTAGAATGCCCTGCACTCTGAACGCTGGCCGCACTCCATTGCAATCGTCCCTCGCGCCGACCACTGCAGAATCCTCACCGACCGCCAGCGGATGCCGCGTCAGCGTCGTGCTCCCGACCCGAAACCGGGCGCGCCTGCTGCGGCGAGCGGTCGCCAGCGTACTGGCCCAGACCCTGCGGGAACTGGAACTGATCGTGGTCAATGATGCCAGCACCGACGATACCGCCGCGGTGCTGGCCGAGCTGCAGGCACAGGACCCACGCATCCGCGTGCTGCATCGTGAGAAGAACAGCGGCGCCGCAGCGGCGCGCAATGCCGGTATGGCTTTGGCGCGCGGCGAGTGGGTCGCCTTCCAGGACGACGACGATCTGTGGCTGGTTGAGAAGCTCGAATGCCAGATGCAGGCGCTGGCCGCGGCCGGGGCCGACACCGGCTGGTGCCTGTCCGGGTACATCCGCATCGAGTCGCATCGCGATACCTGGGTCGGCAGCGATTTCTACGTGCGGCAACTCGACTGGCGCGGCGGCATTGGCGAGGGCGGCCCGGAATGGAGTCTGATCTCGACACCGGGCTGGCTGGTGCGGCGCTCACTGCTGGAGCAGGTTGGCGGCTTCGACGAGGCGATACGCTCCTGGGACGACTGGGAACTGGGCCTGCGGCTGTGGCAGGCAACGAGGCTGACAGTGGCGCCCGGGCCGCTGTGGATTCAGGACCGCATCCAGGGCGCGGGCTTGACCAAGGCCGAACGCGCGCGCGGCAACGATCTGCAACTGATCATGCGCAAGCATGGCGCGTTGTGGGCCGATCACCGCGAGGTGCTGGCCAGGCATTGGTACACGATCGGCCGCATCATCAGTCTGTACGATCCCGCACCAGGCGGGCGCGCGGAATTGCGCAAGGCGTTCGCGCTGCAGCCTTGGCGAATCAAGACCTGGGCTGCGCTCGCCCTGAGCTACGTGAATCCCGACCGCGCCAAGCGCTTGACGATGGCGCTGCGGGAGCGACGGCTACGGCGGGAACGCGGCGAGTGAGCGCCGCACCGGCGGTCAGCGTCATCCTGCCGACGCACAATCGAGCCGCGCTGCTGCCCCGCGCGATCGCCAGCGTGCTGACGCAGGATTGGCGCGATCTGGAATTGATCGTCGTCGACGACGCCTCCAGCGACGACACCCCGCAGCGAATGGCCGCGATGCAGGACCCGCGCCTGCGCTACCTGCGCCTGGAGCGCAATGTCGGCCCGGCGGCTGCGCGCAACCGTGCGGTCGCCATCGCACGCGGCGAGTGGCTGGCGTTCCAGGACAGCGACGACGAATGGTTCGCCGGCAAACTCGACAGCCAGTGCGCGCTCGCATCCGGACTGCCCGCAGACTACGTTGTCGTTGGCAGCACGCTGCTGCGCATCGGCGCACGCGGCGTCGAGCGCATACGCTGGCCACTGCGAACACAGGCGCCTGCGCAACCCGAGGTCGACACCAGCGCGTTCCTGACGGGCGCGATGGCGTACTTGCAGAGCATGTTGATCCGCCGCAGCGCGTTTATGTCCGTGGCCGGCTTCGATGAGTCGCTGCCGGTTCGCAGCGATATCGAACTCTGCCTGCGCCTGCTCTCGATCGGGCGCTTCGCGGCCGTGGACCTGCCATTGGCGTTGTCCTGGGAGACGCCGGGTAGCGTTTCCCTGCAGCACGACCGCCGCATCCGGTGCACGCAGCAGATCCTCGACCAGCATGCGCCCCTGTTGACGCGCTACCCGCGCGCCCTCGCAGCCTGGTGGTACGCGCAGGGGCATTACCAGTTGCAAATGGGCCAGCAGCGTGCCGCCCGCCGCTCCTTGCTCAAGGCCCTGGGCGCGCATCCCACCGCGTACCGGACCTGGATGCTGCTCGGCGCCTCTAGCCTGCCGCTCGCGGCATTCCTTGCGTTGCGCAAGCTCCGCCAGTAGGTTCGACTCATGCAATCGCTTTCGACGACGGCGCTCCCGACACAACCCGCTCAGTACACGGCTGCGGATCTGCTACGCGCGATCGTGACGTTCGGCTTTCTCGCAGTGGCAACGCCGTTCTGGTTGTTTACCGAACTGCCTCAGCAACGCTCCGACGAAGCTGTAGCCTGGTTCGGATTGCTGCTCGCCGAGTACTGTGCCATTCGCCTGTCGGTACTGGCTTTCGCAGGCAAACCCCGTCTGCTCGCGATCTGCTTCTTCGTCTTCGTCTACGTCTGGGGCGGCCTCTGCGCATTCGCGCAGAATTATGTCTGGACGTTCCCTTGGTCGACGAAGCATGCCCCTGTCGATTCCGAACTGGGCCTGGCGATGATCGCCTTTATGGTCCTGGCCTATGAGGTTGGCCAGATCAGTTGCCGCCTCAGGCCCCTGCGAACCTCCAGCGCCTGGCATTTCGAGATCTCTCATCGCGCCCTGATCTGGGTCACCGTCGGCGCAACCGTGTTGATGCTGCTCAGCCTGATGATGCTGGGCGGCCCCAAGATTCTGTTCACGACGCGCGCCACCTTCGACGCCTACGCCACCGCTTCCGGATCGCAGATGACGAAGCTGATCGGCGTCGCGCTGCTGCGATCACCAATCTTCATCGCCTTTGCACTGGTCGCGATCGTCACCTTCCGCGGTTGGCGGACGATGTCGCGCGACAAGAAACGCGTGTACCTCGGACTGTTGTTGCTGACCGCTGTTTGCAACCTGCTTGCGAACTTCCCGCTGTCACTGGCTCGCTACTGGCTGGGGACGATTGCCCTGACGCTCGCGTTCAGCCTGATGCCGTGGCGCCGCGAGATGGGCTCGGTCCTCGCCTGCGGCCTGGTCGCCGCCATGCTGTTCGTGTACCCAGCCGCCGATGCCTTCCGCAACGTCTTCAGTGCGGACACGAGTGCCGTCACCCGCGAACTGGAAGCCAAGGCGGTAGACAGCATCCTCAACAAGGGCGATTTCGACGTCTACCAGATGACCGTCAATGGCGTGGTGATCGCCGACGTTCGAGGCCACTCCTGGGGCGAAAACCTGCTGGGCGCGGCCCTGTTCTGGGTGCCGCGCGCGATCTGGAACAGCAAGCCAATGGGGACTGGCTGGATCATCGGCTACTGGCTCGGCTACACGATGATCAATCTGTCGGCGCCGTTGTGGCTCGAGTTCTATTGGGCCTTTGGCTGGCTGGGCGTTGGCCTGCTCGGCTGGGGCTACGGCCATGTCAGCGGTCGCCTGGACCAGGCTTATGGACGTGCGCTGGCGCGCGGCAACACCCAGAGCGTGGTGCAGGTGCTGGTGCCGTTTCTCGCCGCTTACCAGTTCATCACGCTGCGCGGCGATCTGCTCAACGTGATTGCGCTGATCTCGGTCTCGATCGCGACGTTTCTGTTCGCGGTCAGGTTAAGCCGCGTTGCGGCCGATCCCGGCGGCGCCGAAAACGGTGCGTAAGCGAAGCTTGAGCTTCTCGCAGGGGATGACCGCGGCAAAGGCCAGCGCAAATACCGCCAGTGCGACGCCCGCTTGCAGGCTGAGCGTCGGTCCGCTGCCGACCGCAAACACATAGGCCGACAAGGCCGTCAGTACCGGGTAGTGCAGCAGGTAGAGTGGAAACGTGGCCTCGCCCAGCCAGCGGCTGAAACTGAGACCGCGTCGCGCGCGGTCTGCCGACACGGCCGTCGCCGGCTTCGGCATCCAGGCCATGACCAGCACCAGACCGGCGCTGAAGACCAACGCCCCCCCTACCAGCGACGCCGAGAGCCAGACCATACCGGGCGTATCCGGCGGGTACAGCCCCTTGATCGAATTCTCGATCCACTGGCAAGCCAGCGCGATCTTGTAGAGCCACATCCATAGCCCGTGGGCGAGCAGCCCGAGCACGTTGACCGCCAGGGTCGCGGCGAACAGAGCCAGCAGCACGACTCGCGTGGCCTTCAGATACAGCCAGGCCAGCGCGACGCCGAGCAGCCACAGCCCCAGGTACGGCAGCAGCGTCGGCCCGAATACCACGATCAGCGCCGCGCCCATCAGCAGGCTGCGCACATTAAGGCCGCGGCCGTGCAGCCAGACTGCGAACAGAACGTAGAACATGGCCTCGTAGCACAGCGACCAGAACGGCGAGTTCGACAGCGGCGACAAGCCCCACCCCCACAACTCGCCGAGGAACAGGGCATTGACCAACAGCCGCAACACCGGCTGATCGGCCGTCGCGCTGCAGCACCCAGCGTAGTAGTCGGGTGCAATCGCACGCGCCAGCGAATCCAGTAGCAGCGTGGCCAGCAACGCTGGCAGGGCGACAGACCACAAGCGCGTCAAGCGTTCGACGGCGAAGGCCGGCGCCTGCTCGGGCCGCACCTCGCGCGTGATCGAGTAAATCGTGAATCCGCTGAGCACGAAGAACGCGCCGACGGCGGCCGAGGCCGCGCGCAGCAGATCAGGCCAGTCGTAGGGAAAGGCATGCGTCCAGTGCCCGATCACGACCAAGGCGGCGAGCAGGAAGCGGACGACGTCGAGGAAGACGGACAACCCTGGGTGTATGCGCACGGGGAGGACGGTGAGGGCCGGCGAAGATTCGAAGTCTGTAGCGCAGCCTAGAATACACTGCGTCAGAAACTCGCTATCGCTTCTTGTCCACGCCCACCCATGCCCAGCCGGTTGCCTCCCGACCTGAATCTCCGATGAGCGCGGAACTGATCAGCGTGGTGCTGCCGACGCGTAACCGGGCCGATACGCTGGCGCGTGCGATCCACAGCGTACTGGCCCAGTCCTACGGCAATCTGGAGCTGATCGTCGTCGACGACGCCTCAGAGGACCGCACGCCGGAACTGCTGGCCGGCATCGCAGACAGCCGGCTCAAGGTACTGCGCAACCCGCAGCGGCTGGGTGTCAGCGGCGCACGCAACCGCGGCGTTGCCGAGGCGCGCGGCTCCTGGATCGCATTCCAGGACAGCGACGACGAATGGCGACTGGACAAACTGGCGCAGCAACGGGCCGCCGCGGCGCAGGACGTGGTGCTGGTGCTGTGCGGCGATTTTGTCGTCAACGATCCGGGCATGTCCTATCTGGGCGTGGACCGACCGGAGGCAGTGCTCGACGTGACCTCGCATGTGGTCTCGCGCATTCCCGGCGCACCGTGCTGGCTGGCGCGACGCGCCGCCATCCTCGAGGCCGGCGGTTTCGATACGGCGATGAACTGCTTCGAGGACTGGGAGCTGGCACTGCGCCTGTCGCAACGTGGCCGCGTCATGATGGTGAACGAACCGCTGGCGATCCGTCAGCGCACGCCGGGCAGCCTGTTCTCCACGGAGCAGAACTTCATCCCCAATCTGCGTCACATCTTTGCGCGACACGGCGAGCGCCTGCGCCAGCATCCGGCTATCTGGAGTTTCTACTGCAACCTGCTGGGCCAGACGCTGTGCCAGTTCGATGCCTGCCGGGAGGGGCGCGCCTGGTTCGTCACCGCACTACGGGCGTCGCCGCGCTCGCCGCGTAGCTGGGCCAATCTGCTGATGTCCTGCGCGGGCAGCGCAGTGTTCCGGCGCTACACGATGCTGGCGCGCCGAATGCGCGCGCGTTACGCGGCATCGCAGCGCCCGGCGCTGTACACGGGCTAGCCGCCATGCTGCATTTCGTCTGCGCCATGGCCTATGGCGACTGCCTGATCACGCTGTCACAACTCGAACAGGCCGCCGCGTCCGAGGATCGCTGGCAATTGATCGGGACCGGCGTGACCCGTCGCGTATCGCAATTGCTGCGCCGGCCGTTGCCCGTCGCCGAACTGCTGGCCGACAAGGCGGCGTTCTACACGATCAAGGAGCGCGGCCCGGCCGCCGCTGTCACCGACTTCCTGCGGGTGCGCGCTGAATTGAAAAAGCGCTGCGCGCCGGGCGATCGACTGGCATTCGAGCGCCGCGATCTGCGCAACAGCGCCCTGATTCCGCCCGGCTGCTCAGGCGTCTTTGCGCCGCGGAGCCAAAGTGCCTACGACGACCGGCGCGCACTGGTGCAGGCCCTGCTCGGCACGACCACCGACTGGGCGCCGGTAGGCGCGCCGGTCCTTCCAGTACGGCGCGTTACGATCAATCCCTGCGCCCGTTACCGTCGGCGATGGTTGTCGCGGGAGTTGATCGACAACGTCGTCCGGCTGACGCAGGAACGCGGCTGGCAGTTGACGCTGATCGACCCCTGCGGGCAGTACGCGGCATGGGCATCGCAAGTGCAGACCTACCTGCCGAGACCCGATCTGACGGTAGCGGCGCAGGCCTTGCGCGACTCCGATCTGTATCTGGGGCCGGACAGCTTCTTCATTCACCTCGCGCACTACTACCGCGTGCCGCATTTCGGCTTCTACTATCCCGACCACCTGTATTTTCTGACGCCCGGCATGCGGGAGCTAGGAAATTTTCTCGGGTTCGGGCAGGCTCGGGAGTATCCCCTACTCGAGCACGGCGTCCGGAGCTTTCTTGATCGTGGTGCTTGAACTTTCTCTACTGCAGGGACGTATCGCCCGTCCCATGTCGATGTAATCGCAGCCTGGCATGCTGTTCAACTCGCCCGCGTTCATCCTCGCGTTTCTGCCGCTGACGCTGGCACTGTTCTTCGCGATCGGCCGCCATCATCGGCCGGCTGCCGCGGCATTCCTGGCGCTGGCGTCGCTGTTCTTCTACGGCTGGTGGGACGTCCGCTACGTGCCGCTGCTGTGCGCGTCGATCGCGCTGAATTTCGGGGTCGGCTCGCGCATCATCGCGTGCAGCATCGCCGAGGACCGGGCGAACGCCCGTCGCTGGCTGATCTTCGGCATCGTCGCCGATCTGGCTTTGCTGGCGTACTACAAGTACTCCGATCTCGCGCTCGCCACCTACAA
>SXGT01264904.1_pt1 | contig 14364 bp, 7 predicted proteins | sample 3176221 | NCBI WGS metagenome assembly SXGT01 (sample SAMN11356862, study PRJNA531348) | freshwater metagenome | isolation source: freshwater sample F1-120 | place: China: Fuxian Lake, Yuxi | collected 2017-12-25
CTGCGCCGAAGTCACCCGCAGCGCGGTGCCGCCGCGCAACGGCGCCCGCCACAGATCGCCACCGTAGGTGAACACGACCTGGTCGCCGTGCACGTCGGGGAAGCGCAGCAGCTTCGTCTGGGCTGGCAACGCAGCGTGAACGAAGCCGGCGAGAGCCAGGCAATGAGCGAGCGGGGGAACGCGACGGCGAGCCGACATGCCACGCAGGTTGCGGCAGATGGTGGGTATTGCGCAAGGACACGGATGGGCTTCCGGTGTGTGGGCGCCGGGCCATGACGTCGTCGGGGTTGACCAAGTCCTTGGTGCCGATAGCTTGCCGGCAGTGGCCGAGGTTCCGCATCACGCTCCCAAAACGGCCGATCGCGCGATCCTTGCGAGGGCTTCCGCGTGAAGCCGCTTTACTTCGGGGCATGTGCACCCATCAACATCGCCCCGGCTCTGGCAAAGCAGGCGCACGAGACCCTTCGCACCTATACGACCTACCTGAAGTCGGCGATGACCGCTGCTCAGGGTAGACAGGAGCGGTCCGTGTGCCGGTGGGAGCCGGTTCCCGAAGAACTGAGGGTGAGGCTGCAGCCGAAGGACTCGCTCGTGATCCTCCGCGCCGAGGGGCACTGTTACCGCGTGGATGGGTGGGAGGGGGAACCGCCGACGATTCCGCTCTTCGTCGGCGTGCAGTTCAAGCCGGTCCAGCCAAAACGGATCGCGCGGCAGGGGACGGCGACGCTCGTCTGGCTTGCGGAGGCAGTCCCGAACGACGCGACTGCCTACTGGTCGGGGCGCGAGTGTCGACTCCGGGCCATGCCAGCAGCTTGGCCTGCAAGATTGTTCGCGCGGCGCGACGGGTCGGTCGCCACAATCCGGCGCCGCGTCGAGGAATCCTCCAGGCTGGTTCTCGTCGTCGAAGGGCGCGCTCCGATCTCGATCGTCTCGGAAACTGGCGATGTGCTCCCGCACGAGGCCGTGGATGCGACCGAGGGGGCGACGAAGCTGTTGCTTGCGACAGGTTCCATCCCTTGGAACGGCGACGGGACTGTGCAGCTTCCATCTGCACCCGAGTCCGATGTCCTCGACGCGGACAACGGAACTCGTTGGGAGGTGGCATCGGATGGTGGGGAGCGGCGTCGCCGCCGGGGCGTGTGGATTCAACTGCTCGCGCCCGATGACGTGGACCCGGACGCCGCAACCGATCCACGCGGAGCCTACTGCGAGGAAGGTGTCCGCGAGGTCCGCGTGCGTGAGGGCAAGTCGGGCGGGGGCCCATGCAGGGTCTGGGGCTTCCGTCGCGACTCGTACCAGCTTGAACTCGAATACCTCCCTCCCGAGGGCAGCACGATCTCCTTGTCGGTAAACCTGTCCGGGTTGCGCCGTCAGCGCCAAGCGGTCTACCGGATCAAAGACACGCCACTCCCGCACCACCGAGGACTGTTGCGGTTGTGCGAGCATCCTGATCGCGTCCGATGGCCCCGTTGCACGCCGGTGCCGGTGAGCGAGTGGTACGTGCTCGACGATCCGAACTGGAATGGGACCGATGAGCAACGGGCATTCGTTCAGAGAGCCCTGGGAACCGAGGATTTCGCGTTCCTGGAGGGACCGCCCGGTTCTGGGAAGACGCACGCGATATGTGAGCTCGTTCTCCAACTCGTGACCGGCGGAAAGCGCGTCCTCCTCTGCTCCACGACGCACGTCGCCGTGGACAACGTGCTAGAGCGACTCGTCCGCCGGTTCGAACAGGTGGAGGCCGTGCGAATCGGGAAGACGGACAAGGTGGACATTGCGGTGCGTCGGGCGCAAATCGACGAGCGGGTCGATGAACTTGTGGTCCGGTGGCGTGAGACTGGGACGCTCGCTGAACTCGATGACGAAGCGCTTGAGCGCGCCGCCGAGTCCGCAATCCTGGCATCGGTGAACCTAACGTGCGGGACGACGACTGGGATCCTCGCCCACCCGTACATCCGTCGCACCAAGGACGATGACGCCGGGCCCAATTGGCCGCACTTCGACGTCCTCATCCTGGATGAGGCGAGCAAGACGACGTTTCAGGAGTTCCTGGTGCCCGCCCAGCTCGCCCGGAAGTGGATCGTCGTTGGGGATGTTCACCAGCTCCCACCATTCACAGAAACGAAGGACCTTGAGGCGAGTCTCGCGGAGGTGAACGAAGAGGTTCCCGGTGGAAGCGTGGATGGTGCAAGACGCCACCTGAAGATGCCGCCTGCCTACCAGCGCGCGCTCCTGCTGATGTTCAGGTTGCGGCATCGGGACTCGGCCGCAGGGCAGGTGCGTCGACTGATCGAAGAGCGCGACGAAGTGCTTGACGCGATCGCTCTGGAGATCCGTGGACGCAGCGATGCCGGGAGGCAGGTCCCTAGCTTCGTCCGTATTCGGGAGACCGCTGAGCAAGCGGGCGACGTTTCCGTTGAGCAGCTTGGTTTGGGCGAAGACGCGGCGCTGCGGCTGCTCGCTGTGGATTGGGTACTTGTCCCGACGGAACTGCGGTCGCGCGTGGAGCGTTGGCTGCCTGCGGACGCGGTGCCGATCCGGGCTCCATCGGGCGCGACGCGCGCAGCCTACCGGTTCGACAGGTGGCAGCGTTTGCACGGCAGGCTCGTTCGGCCTGTCGGAGGGCGGCGGGAGAAGTGCGAGACGGCGGGCGATGTGATGAATGCCGACTCCAGATCACTGTCGGAACAGACGTGGGCCTCCGAGGTCGCCTGGAGGATCGGGAGAGTCCACCAACTTCCGGGACCGCAGAATGAGCAGCAGCGCCGGAATCGTCAAGACGAGGTGGACGATCTCATGCCCTTTGCGGCGCCGCTGTCCGGCTGGGTGCCTTCAGCGGTCGTGACCATCCGAGACGTGGGGGTTCGCAGCGTCATCGAAGCTCTGCGCGTACCGCGAGAGGATCACCATGTACGCCGACCGTCGGCTCTCACGGAGGCTGTACCCGTGGATGTCTGGACCGAGAGGGCCGTGCTCCTTACGTACCAGCACCGCATGCACCCACAGATCTCCCGGTTTCCGCGAGAACGGTTCTACGACAGCCTCGCGCTGACCGACGCCAACACCCTCGACGGTCGTGACGCGCGCGTGGGGTGGGGCTTCATGCCAAGTGCTCCGTCTCGGTGTGTCTGGCACGATGTGCGGGGGCGAGAGGAGCGATCCGTCAACGTCGCTGAAGTGGAGGCGATGCATGGATGGCTCAAGGAGTGGGCGCGGTTCTCTGAGCGGAACCCGCGCAAGGACGACAAACCCTGGGAGGTCGCGTGCCTCTCCTTCTACAACCGCCAAGAACTCGCGATCCGCGACATGCTCCGCCGATTGACCGGAAAGCAACGAGGTGAGACGCGATTCGAGTTGCCGGGGACGACGGTGGTGTGCGCGACCGTGGATCGCTTCCAAGGACGAGAAGCGGACTTCGTACTGCTCAGCCTGCGGAACACGAGTCGCCCGGGTCACATGGACAGCCCGAATCGGCTGAACGTCGGCGTCACACGTGCCCGCTACTTCCTCGTAGTCGTCGGGAACCACGAGTACTTCTCCTCAAGCCGCGCTCCCGAGGATCTGGAGCAGCTTGCCAAGGCGCCTAGGTACGTACCGGGAGGGGCGTCATGAAGGCGATACTTGAAGCGCCGGTCAAGCTCTGGAACATCGCGGTGTTCGCCGAGATCGCCGTCTGGGAACCCAGACCCGAGATCCACCGACTCTGTGCTGCTGTAGCGGCAGCCGGGCTGCTGGATGAGGGTCTCGTGAATCAGCGGCTCCCGGGGATCTCGCCGCAGGGACGCCGCAACGTCCTGCAGCACGTCACGTACCTACGACTCCGCGACGACGGGGGTCGTCTGACCGGGTTTGGCCAAGCCTGCGCCCGAACCGGTCGTGCGCCAGCGTGGGAGCAGGGGGTGTTCGACATCCTGGTCGCATCGCACGATCTGTTCGGCGGACTAGTCTTGGACTTCAAGCGTACTGAATCGGATCCAAGGGACGCGGACTACCAGAGTCTGGAGAGCTTGCCTCGGTGGCTTGTGCCAGATGCCATGGAGATGCACGAGTCGGTCGTGGAGAAGGGGAAGTGGTTCAGCGTCGCCGGCTTTCCGAGTTCGAAGGGTCAGGCACCAATGTGTCGTGGAGAGTTGCTCCCGCCGGGGCGCCTTGTCTGGGAGATCGATCCCTTGTCCGGTAAGAACAGTTGGCGCGTCGAGGGCAAGGTCGGATCAGAAGGGCGAACGTTTCGTTCGGCCATGCGGTCTGAGGGAGAGAGTCGGCTTGCCGGACTGTTCAAGTCTTGGGAGCCCCAGTGGGACGATCGCAGGCAGCGTGTCGTTCAGAAGTATGACGGCGCAGCGCGACTGGGCGGTCGAGACGACTTCATTCGCACCCGCAAGTACGCGCGCGTAGCCGTTCCAGGAGCCGGCGAGTTTGCGGATGTCGTCGTCGAGGGCGTGCCTGTGGCGCCGGCGGCGCTGACAGATGCTCAGATCTGGGCCACTGTCCTGACCGTTGGGCGAGTTGAAGAGGGGGCACAGTACGTATCGCCGGATGCATGGCGTGCCGCGTGGGCGGCATCGATCAACGCGACGCCGTTGGCCGACGTCGCTGGCGCTCCAGCCGATCCGGTTGCAGTTGCCATGGATGACAGCACGCCGATGTTGGCCCGCACCCGCTGGTTGCTCTCGGCGGCGAGCGATCTCAGGGTGGAGGTGTAGTCATGCGGACGGGGCCGATCAGTTCGGAGACCGCGGAGCGCCGCATCGACCGGGAGGGCGACCTACTTTCTCTCTGGGAACAGGGGGCTTCGGCCCCATTCGATCTCCCATGGCCCACTGCGTCGAGCCTGACGACGGACGAAGTCCGCCTCCTCCTCTCGGGTGCCCGTTACGCGGTCCTCGCTGTTGGCTCCGGTCCGTCGTCGCGGAGTTTGTTCGACGCGACACTAGCCACCTTGCCCGGTGGCACGAGGCTGTACGTGTATGGGGACGTGACCTTGGAGGGCGATGTGCCATCCGCGGCGAAGGTCCTCGACCCCAAGGCGCGGGTGCTCGCCCGTCTCGGCGTTCGCGTCCCCGCGGACTGGCTGGTCGTGGATGGTGGTCGGATGGGCGTCCTGCTTCTTGGTCCGGACAGCGTCTCGCGTCGCTGGGCGATCCGTGTGGATGGACCGATTGCGCGGAGTCTGTTCGAGACCTTTCGCGCGTTGTTCTGGTTCCGCTCGACCCGCGAGGCCCTTCCGGACGCAAGCAGGGTGCGCGCATGGCGGACGCCGCTCGCGGCGCCATTCGCGCCGCTTCCGGACCGCGTCGCGCTGCCTGCTGGCGAGCTTCGCCTGAACTCGGAGTTGCCCGATGCGGCGCCCGATGCGGAGTATCGTGTCGTCCCTACATTGGCCGACCCCGGGAGGGCGGCGACGATCGTGATGCCTCCCACGCCCGCCGTCGCGGGAACTGGGCAGCAGGTTGAGGTGGCCATCGAACTGCCGCGTCGACTTGTTCAGCGCGGAAGCCGGGTTCTGTGGGTTGACACTGGTCTCCCGCGCACGACGGTGACGCGGGAGCGATTGACGATCGACCTCGTCGAGGCACCGGTAAGCCTTCGTCTGGAGTGCTCGCGGACGCTTGCTATCGACATCATCCATCGGTTGGAACGCGCGACCCGGCTACCCGCCTGGGCGTTTCACGCGTCTCGTCGGCTCGGCGACGTGCAGGGTGCCGTTCTTGTTGCTGGAGCGTCGAAGCCGCAGTCGGTCGCTCCACTCGAAGAGATTGCTCTAGACGACGTCGTCGCCACGCTTTCTGACTTCGGCAGTGCTCAGCCTGCCAAATTTCCGAACCCGTCGATGCTGGCGAGGTCTGTGGTCTATCGGTGGCGGAGGAAGCCGCAGTCGGAGCCGCAGGGCAGTCGGCCGGCGCCGCTGGTTCAGAGCTGGAAGACGGTGGATGAATGGGCCAGCCGGTTGGTCGATCAGAGCAGGGAAGCGCAGGTCCGGTTGAGGCAGCACGACGACGGCCTGCTGGCTCGCCTTCGTCGCTGGTTGCCGGCACGCGACGGAATCTCGGCGGAGATTGGTCGGCTTGGCGACGAACTCGATGAGATCGGCGAGAGGTCGCCGAGCGCTGATGTGAGGTCGGCCGCAGCTCGGCTGGGTCGTCTACGCGAAATCCACGACCGACTCCGTGTGATCGATGAGCAGACGAATACGAATCTGCAGAACGCCGAGGATCAGGCCGCCGAGGACGAGCAGCTTCGCGAGTGGCGCGCGCGGGTGGACGGGGCCAAGGCGACACTGGAGCGCCACCTACCGATGGTCTTGGCTGCTGAGGCTGACCACGTGCAACTACGAAAGGCGCAAGGTGAGGCAGAGGCGGTCCTTCGCGCCACGTTGAAGGAGCATCGCGACGCCAGGCTTGGTGCCCTGAGGACCGAACGCGGAAAGACTGAATCCCAGCTTGCGGAACTGCGAACTTCCCTCAAGGCGTTGGGCAAGGATCACGCCGGCAACCCGCCAAAGGAGGAGCGAAAGAATTTGACGTCGCAGATCCAGTTTTGCGAGCGGCAGCTTGGGCAGTTCCGCAAGGATGAGTCCCAGATTGCGGTGTGGATGCCTGACGCCACCGCTGTCATCGCGATGCAGCAGGGCGTCCACGACGGGAAAAGGGTGTTAGGCGAGGCTGAGGGACTGGTGCGCCGATTGAAAGGCGAGCTGTCGGCAGCCGAGGCGGCTGCACGCGAAGAGTTTCGCTTCGTCGCACCACATCGACGCTCGGCATCGCCGATGGCACCCGCGCCGAAGATGCCCCCAGTCCCCGACGAAGCACTTCCGGAGATCGGAGACCTTCGTGAGCATCTTGGGCGACGCTACCTCGCCGTGCGGACGTGGGAGCAGGTGCAGCGCGCGCTTCCCGCATCAGCCCGGCTGAAGGCGGATCTCGTCGTGGCCCACCAATCGGGGACCCCGTAGTATCCGGGCATCCAGTAGGAGGATCACTCATCTCATGACGCCGAAGCTTCCAGGTGGCCCGATCGCAACGCGACCGCTGCACTTCATCTTCATCGCGGACTGTTCGTCGTCCATGGGCGGGGACAAGATCCAGTCCCTGAATCATGCGATTCGCGAGGCGACACCCCACATGCGCGAAGTCGCGAAGGGCAACCCGAACGCTCAGGTGTTTGTTCGCGCAGTGAAGTTCTCCGTCGGAGCTCAATGGCACATTTCGCAGGCGACCAACGTCGAGCAGTTCGTGTGGAACGACCTCGTTGCCGGTGGGTCGACTGACATGGGTCGTGCCCTTGTGCTCGCGGCCGAAGTCCTGAAGACTCCGCCGATGCCGGAACGCGCACTCCCTCCTGTCCTCGTGTTGCTCAGCGATGGCCAGCCGACGGATGACTTCGATGTGGGCTTGCGCGCGCTCATGGCGGAACCCTGGGGCAAGAAGGCGGTTCGGTTGGCGATCGCGATCGGCGACGATGCGGACAAAGCTGTGCTCCAAAAATTCATCGGGCACGGGGAGATGCAGCCACTGCAGGCCAACAACGCGGAGGACTTGGTGAAGTACATTCGCTGGGCGTCTACGGCTGTTCTCCAAGCGGCGTCTGCTCCAGCGAGCCAAACGAGCGCAGCGCCGGCGGGCGTCAACGTGCCTCTTCCGCCGCCGCCGCCTGCGGCGCCTGTGGACCCCAACCAGGTCTGGTAGGCCACCTCGAGCGCAGCAATCGTGAGCCGCCCTCTCTGTGCCGTCGAGCGAGTGACGGGAGCAAGGCATGTGCGTTCTGGCGTGCCGTGCCAGGACGAAGTTGGGATGCTGCAGCATGGTGATGTCTGTGCCTTGGCGATTTCGGATGGCCACGGCACGAGCCGATTCGCTGATCAGGGTGCGCGGGCGGCCGTGGCAGTAGCGCTGCGGGCTCTCTCGCGGTTCGCCGACAACCTCGCACGGAGCAAGGTCGAACTCCAAGCGGTGCGAGAGTTTGCCTCGCACCCCCTTCGCGTGCAGATCACCCGTGACTGGGCAGACGAGGTGCGGTCGATCGCTGGCTGTTCCGACATCGAACTCATCGACTACGGTGCCACGTTGCTCTTTGCGGTGGCGACCGAGTCGTTCCTGCTCCTAGGGCAGCTCGGAGACGGAGACATGCTGCTCGTCAGTCCGGACGGCGTTGTTTCGACACCCATCCCGGCAGATCCGGCAGCGTTCGCTGACGAGACACCAAGCCTGTGTCAGCAGGAGGCATGGGCGGCGCTCCGCATAAGGGCGATCCCCGTGCCGGCACCAGGAACCCTTCTGCTCCTCGCGACGGACGGGTACTCGAAGTCGTACGAGAGCGATCAAGTATTCGCCGCAATCGGGCCGGACTACCTCAAGCTGGTGAGGATGGATGGATTTCACGCGGTCGTGCCGCACCTCCGGGAGTTCCTGGCTCAGGTGACTCAGCAGGGCAGCGGTGATGACATCAGCTTGGCCATCCTCTACTGGCCACCGCCGTCGGACGGTGCGCTCCCGGATTCCGCCCTGGCGGTGGACCTTGTCACCCGACTCCCAGTCGCCACGGGCGCGCCACCGGAGACAGTCCATGATGCCAGTGCGACGCCTCCAGCGATCGCGGTCGTCGATCCGCCGAGCGCAGGCCCGTCATCAACAGCACCGGTTGGCGAGCCTGTTTCCACAGGCGTCGATGAGACTGACATGCCCATGAAGAGCCCTGATCCAAAAGAGACGCACAAGCATGCGCAATCTGATCCGAATTCCTGATGGCACCACCATTGTCGCCGAGAAGCTCTTGGGGGCAGGCGGGCAGGGTGAGGTGTGGAGGGCACTCGTTGATGGTGCACAGGTCGCTGCGAAGGTCTACCACCGGCACACGGCGACGCAATCGCAGCGCGAGGCGCTCGAACGCCTTGTCGCGAAGGGGCCGCCCGCAAGGTGCTTCCTGTGGCCTATCTCGCTCGTCGAGGACCGCGACCAAGGTACCTTCGGCTACATCATGCCCCTGCGCGAGTCGCGCTTCCGCTCGCTAGAGGACTTCATGGCGAGGCGGATAGAATCTTCGATGCGTGCGATTCTGACGGCGGGGCTGCAGCTCACAGACGGGTTTCTCAAGTTGCACAGCCGCGGTCTTTGCTACCGCGATGTGTCATTCGCGAATGTGTTCTTCGATCCGGCCACGGGGGACGTCAGGATCTGCGACAACGACAATGTCGATGTCGTCGGATCGAAAATCGGCGGGGTGCTTGGAACCCAGAGGTTCATGGCACCGGAGGTAGTTCGGCGCGAGGCCGATCCCACTGACGACACGGATCGATACTCCCTGGCGGTGCTGCTCTTCTTCCTGCTGCACGGGGGCCACCCCCTCGACGGGGCGCGTGAGGCACGCATCCGCTGTCTCGACGTCCCGGCGCTGGAGAAGCTCTACGGAACGGAGCCTCTCTACATCTGGGACCCTAGCGATCCATCCAATCGTCCCACGCCAGGCGTCCACGACAACCCGATCACCTTCAAGGCAATGTGGCCGAGTGTTCTGGGTCAACTCTTCCAAGTCTCGTTCACCGAGGGACTCCACTACCCCACGAAGCGCGTTCGGGAGTCGGAGTGGCGAAAGGCGTTCTCTCGCGCAATCGACAGCATCTGGATCTGTGGATGCGGGGCCGAGAACTTCTTCGACGACCCAACTGTCGCTGCACCTGGGACGCAAAAGTGCTGGTCCTGCAAGAGAGTGCTATTGCTGCCAGCGCGGATACTCATCGGGAACGACACGATCATCCTCAACCGAGGATCTCGGTTGTACCCGCATCATGTGGGACAGGCGCGCGACGACGAACAACCGATCGCAGAGGTCGTTCCCAGTCCATCGAACCCATCTCTTTTCGGTTTGCGCAACCTCACAACGACGGTGTGGGGCCTGACGCGCGACAACGGATCCATCGCTGATGTACCGCCAGGACGCGCGGCACCGATCCTGAGCGGTAATCGAATCAACTTTGGCACCGCGACGGGGGAGCTCCGGGTGTGACGCGGGTCGGCAGAAAAGACCCGAAGGGAGCGGCTTTCCACCGCACCGGCCTGCATTCCCGCAGTGCTCCACCTTTTGCGACTCGAACCATGCAGCACACCGCCTTCCTCCTGTTCGCCCTCGCCTCGGCCACCGGACTGCTGGCGCAAGCCAACGTCGTGCCCGGCCTCGACGGCCGCGTGTCCACGATCGACGACCTGTACTACTTCGATCGCCGCGGTGCGGCCCATCCCAACGGCGAAGTCGGCGTCGCCATGCAGAGCGCCCTGTGCAACGCCGGCGCCGTGCCGATCCCGTGGCAGATGGCGATGGCACAGAACCACCCGAAGTTCGCGTTCCTGCTGGCACGCGTCAGCGGCGACCGCATCGAACAGATCAACAACTGGAGCTACGTCCAGCACGCAGCGGTCGCGGCCAACGCCAGTGGCGCCTGCGGCACCTGCATCGATCCGGGCACCACCCAGTTGCTGGGCATCCAATGTTCGGGCACGCACAGCTCGAGCATCAACGGCGACCGTTACTGGCTCGGTCCGGCGAGTGAAGTCAACCCGTGGCTCGGCACCTGGACGGCGGTCGGCAGCCACTTCGATCGCGGCGATCCGCCGGCGGTCGGGGCCCCGGCGACCGACGGCATCCGCAGCCTCACCAATGCGCAAGTTGCGGCGTTCGACGAAGTGAAGAACCGCGTGACGGTGCGTGAGCAGGATCTGCTGACGACCGGCGCGAGCTACTACTACGGCATCCAGCTGGTGCACCAGGGCGAAGCCGTCGCCAACCGCGGCGACAACCTCGCCTCGCGCGGCACCACGCCGCAGTGGAACGGCACCGCGTGGACGTTCCCCAACAACACGGCGGGCATGACGCACGGCTCGATCCTGTCGCGCTGGCCCGGCGCCGAAGTGAACGCCGGCCAGAACGGCAACGACGATGGCCGCTTCTTCGTCGCGGGCAAAGTGACGCCGCTCGGTGCGGGCAACTACCACTACGAGTACGCAGTCCACAACGCCGACAACGACCGCGGCGGTGCCACGTTCCGCGTGCCGATCGATGCGGCGGCGACGGCGTCGAACTTCACCTTCGGCGACATCGACCTGCTGCCGACCAATGAATGGACCGGCGCCCGCGTCGGCAACGAAGTGGTGTTCACCGCGCCGGCGAACAACCCGCTGAACTGGGGCACGATCTACAATTTCGGCTTCGATGCCAACTTCGCGCCGGGGGCTGGTCTGGCGACTCTGGCGCAAGCGCGCCCCGGCCCCGGCGCCCCGAGCGTGACGGTACAGACCAAGGTGCCCAGCGGTGCCACGACCGCGCAGTGGTCGCCGGTCGGCACCGGCTGCGGTGGCGGCAACTGCCCGGCGTCGTTCTACGAATTCTTCAGTCCCGCCAGCACGTTCGATCTCGCCAACACGTCGTGGTCGCTCGCCTTCAACGGCAACGGCTACACGCTCGGTCCGGGCACCGGCACCTACATCGCCCCGGCCGGCCTCAACCTGGCGATGGCGGACGACTCGGAAGTACAGACCTGGGTGCTGCCGTTCGCGATTCCGTTCCCCGGTGGCACGACCAACCGGTTGTGGGTGTGCAGCAACGGCTTCGTGTCGCCGGCGAGCAACGGCGCGTCCCACATTCCGTCGCCCGCCGCGTTCGTCAGCGGCGGCCTGCGTTGGGCCGCGTTGTGGCACGACCTCGCGCCGACCACCGGCCAGGTGAAGGTCGACGCCACCGCCAGCCGCGTGGTCATCAGTTTCACCGGCGTGGCGAACTACGGCTTGCTGAGTACGGCAACGTTCCAGTTCCAGTTCTTCCCGAACGGCAACGTGAACGTCGTCTACCAGGCAATTGCCGCCAACGGCAATGACTACCTGGTCGGCTACACGCCCGGTGGCGGCATCGATCCGGGCAGCTGGAACATTTCCACCAACCTCGCCGGCGGCTTGTCGCTGTGTTCGTCGCCGCCGCAGCCGCTCGCGCTGGCAGCGAACGCGCGGCCGATCCTCGGCACGACGATGCCATTGGTGACGAGCAACATCCCGGCCAACACGATCGCCGGAATGTGGCTGCTGTCGCTGACGCAGCACTCGCCCGGCATCGACCTCGGCGCACTCGGCATGCCCGGGTGCAGGCTCTACGTCGGGGCGGATCCGACCGCCGGCGATGTGTTCAGTCTGTTCGTGCCCACCGGTACTTCGACGACGCTCGGCTGGTCGATTCCGAATGTGCCGGCGGCGTCCGGGCTCGTTGTGATGACGCAGAGTGCGGCGCTCGGCGTGTCGGCCAATGCGTTCGGTGCCATCACATCGAACGCCATCCAGATGCTGCTCGGCGTCAACTGACGCGCTGGAATGCGCCGTGCCGTCGCAATGTGAGACGGCACGGGGGACGCAGCGTCGATGCGCACGAAGGGGACTACCGCGCGAGGTACGATCTCGCTAGCGTTTGCCACGCCCCTGTTCCTCCGCCGCACGGGCGGACTCTCCACCCTGTCTCTCTCGCAACCATGAACCGAATCGCGTTGCTCTCCTTTGCTGCCCTGAGCTGCAGTCTTGTGGCGCAGTCGAACGTTGTCCCCGGCCTCGACGGCAAGCTCGAGATCCTGAACGACATCACCTATTGGGGCCGTCGCGGCGCCGCCCACCCGAACGGGGAAGCTGGCCTGTCGATGCGCAACACCATGTGCAACCCGGGTACGGTCAGCATCCCGTGGTATGCGCAGATGGCGGAGAACCACCCGAAGTTCGGCTTCATCATCACGCGGTTGTCGAACGACCGCATGGAACAGATCAGCGACCGTTCGTACTGCAAGCACGCGTTCACGTCGGCGAGCACCAGCGGCGCCTGCGGCCCGTGCAACGGCATCGGCGGCAACCTGATGGGTGTGACCTGCTCCGACACCTACACCGCCGGCCACAACGCCGGACGCGGCAACCTGGGCCCACCCAGCGAGATCAACCCGTGGCTCGGCACCTGGCCGGCGCAGGGTTCGTACTTCGACCAAGGTGACCCCAACGTCGGCGCGCCCGGCAACAACGACGGTGTGCAGAGCCCGATCAACGTCGGCTCCGACGCAGTGAAGAACCGGGTGACCATCAAGGAAAGCGACATGCTGGTCGCCGGCGCCCAGTACTTCTACGGCATCCAACTCATCCACCAGGGTGAAGCGGTTGCCGCCCGATGGGACAACATCAAGTCGCGCGGCTTCCAGCCGACGTGGACGGGTTCGGGCTGGAACGTGGTCAACACGGCGATCGGCGAGACCTTCGGCTCGATCCTGCAGCACTGGCCCGGCTCGGAAGTGAACAGCGGCGGCAACGGCAACGACGACGGCCGCTTCTTCGTCGCCTGCAAGGTGACGTCGCTCGGTGGTGGCAACTACCACTACGAGTACGCGGTGCACAACGTCGACAACAGCCGCGCCGGCGCCACGCTGCGCATCCCGATCGACGCGTCGGCCACGGCGTCGAACTTCTCGTTCGGCGACATCGACGGCAACGCGCTCAATGAATGGACTTCGGCGCGCGTCGGCAACCAGATCGTGTTCACTGCCCCGGCGAACAACCCGCTGGAGTGGAACACCATCTACAACTTCGGCTTCGATGCCAACTTCGCCCCGGGCTCGGGCCTCGTCACGCTCGACGAAGCACGCCCCGGCCCCGGCGCTCTCAGTGTCGACGTTGCGGCCAAGGTGCCGAGCGGCGCGACGTTCGCGCAGTGGACCGCGGTCGGCACCGGCTGCGGCGGCACGACCGGCTGCTACAGCAGCTTCTACGAGTCCTCGTTCGACCTCGCCAACTCGGGGTACACGATGACCAAGACGGCGACCGGCTACACGGTCGGCGCGCTGTCGGGTTCGTGGATTGCGCCGGCCGGCACGACGCTGGCGTTGGGCGACGACCAGGGCACCAACCAGGCGATCCCGTTCGCGTTCCCGCACATCAGCGGCACCACGAACAACCTGTGGATCTGCTCGAACGGGTTCGTGACCGCAGCCACGACCGGCAGCAATTCGTGGACGCCGTCCGCGGCCACGTTCCTCGGTCTCGCCGCGCCCACCTGGGCTGGCTTGTGGGGTGACTTGAACCCGGGTGCGGGCGGCCAGGTCAAGTTCGATGCGAACGCGAGCCGCGTGGTGGTCACCTTCAACGGTGTCTACCTCTACGGCACGACCACGCCGGTCACGTTCCAGTGGCAGTTCCTGCCGAACGGCAACGTGCACGTGATCTACCAGACCGTGACGCCTCCGGGCAGCGTGCTGGTCGGCTTCACGCGCGGTGCGGGTGCGGTGGATCCGGGTTCGATGGACATCTCGGCGGCGCTGCCGGCGGGCTTCTCGCTCTGCCACCCGACGACGTCGGCGACGCCGAA
>SXGT01516346.1_pt1 | contig 14364 bp, 6 predicted proteins | sample 3176221 | NCBI WGS metagenome assembly SXGT01 (sample SAMN11356862, study PRJNA531348) | freshwater metagenome | isolation source: freshwater sample F1-120 | place: China: Fuxian Lake, Yuxi | collected 2017-12-25
ATATTCACTGTTTATGCAAATCTGACTGGGATTCCAGCTATATCTATCCCCGTTCAGCCAACGGAAGACGGACTACCTTTAGGTATTCAGTTTTTTGCAGACAAAGAAAAAGAATCCTCACTACTTGGATTTGTAAATGCTTTATAATTTAGTTTATGAAGGTATTTAGGATGCGAAGTCTTTCTTTATAAATATATTTAGGTGTCATTTCAAGTAAGGACAAGTATTTATTTTTTGTATTTTCCCTTAAAGCCTGTTCATTGGGAAAAAGCATGACCCATTCAAATAATCTCTCAGCTTCCTGTTCTTGTGTACATGCCATGCTTTCCATTTGAACTAAAATTTCAGCTGCCTGGATTTTTTTTCCATTTGCTCGAGTATATTTTGCTTCTAATAACCTTATATCAAACTTAAAAGCATCATTTGACAATTCATTTCCAATAGCGGTCGCTTCAACCAGTAATTCCTTAACTTTACCAAATTGACCGTCCACCAGGAATACAATAGCTAATTCGATGAGGCTATAGCCCAGCACCAGTTTATTATTGATTCTTCGGGTAAGCGTTATTGCTCTTTCATAAAAATGAATAGACCTTTCATATTCATTTTTAAAATAGTATATATCACCTAAGGTGTTAAGAGCTTTAGCCATACCTTTTTGAAAACCCAGCATTTCACTGATCGTTAAAGCTTTTTGCAGATGATGAATAGCCTCCATAAACTCCCCCTTAAGGTTAAGTAATTGACCAATCAGGCATAAAGAAATTGAGGTTCCTTGTTTATCGGCTAATTCTTTACAAATTTCTAAATCCTTTTGATAATGAATAAACGCATTGTCAAAATCACCTTCTTTTTCATAAAGAAGACCAATATTTCCCAGTGCAATGGCCTGGAGGTGTTTATTTCCTGTTTGATTTGCCAACTCAAATCCCTCATTAAAATTTATTTTTGCTACGTCTATTTCATCTTTATCTATGTGGACCAATCCTTTATAAATATAGATTGTTGCTAATCCAAGTTTATCTCTTTCCCGAATGAAATGGACTAATTGAATATATAAAGTTTACAGCGCTAGATCATATTTGCCCATATTCATTTGAGTCAGAGCAATTTTAGCGTAAACCTGGGTTGTTGGGAAGTTTTTATCGGTAGAAGATTTGAGTTTTAGACTCTTATTAAAGTGATAATTTGCTTCATCATATTTTCCCATTCTAAAATAAATATTGCCTAAATATGCTAAAGTTGAAGGAATTAAAGTGGGGAGATTGTGTTTTTCTGCGTAAGAAAGCGCTTTTTTCTGGGAAGCCATTGCCGAAGAATAATCTCCTTTAAAAAGCTGGGTTCTTCCCAGATTATTAAACAAGATGGGTATTAATTCACCAATGTAATCTTCTTGAAGTGCTAAGTATGCTTGTTGATAAATTTTCTCTGCCCGTTCATAATATCCCGTAATTTCTAAAATAGATCCTTGTAATATAAGGGCTTTAAATTTAAATGGGTTTTCTGGATTTAAAAGAGGGTTTTTCAATAATTTTTCTAAAAAGCCAAGCGCCAGTTCATTTAAATAATTACTTTTTGCCTGAACGGCTGCACGATACAGATATTCTGTGGCTTTTAAAATATGATTTGCTAACTCATAATGATAGGCTAATTCCTGTAATCTAACTTCAATATTATCTTTAAAATGAATCTCTATAGCCTCGGCAACAAGATGATGTATCTGTTGTAATGTTGCAGGCAATTGAATATTATAAGCTGCTTCTCTCAGCAGAGCATGTTGAAACAAAAATCTTCGTTTGCTTAAAGGCCGCCAGATATTTTCTCTATTGCCCGCTTTAATTAAAATTTCAATAAAACTTATTTGGGTAGATAAAATACCAGCATCTGCATGAAGTTTCTCCCATACAATTTCTAAGATAGACAGGTCAAATTCTCTGCCTATGACGGCAGCAACTTTACATAATTCACGTAGTTCTGGGTTAAGGCTATCTATACGAGTGGTGAGAAGATTTCCAAGTCTTTCAGGAGTTACAATTTCCCCCGTGTTTAAAGTCCATTTCCCTTCATAAGTAGTGAGCCATTCTTTTTCTTTTAAAAATTCCACCATTTGTTCCAGATAGAATGGATTTCTATTAGTTGTCACATCTATATAATCCAAAAGTGCTTCATTTGCTTCACCTCCCAGGATGATATTAGTGAATTGTGCACTTGTTTTTCTGCTTAAATTTTCAAGATGGATAAAAATACAGGTATAAGAAGTTGGCTGGAATGGCAAAAAAGTTTTTACTTCTTTCATTGCTTCCGTCCGGGTTGTAACCAATATTAGTAAAGGATATTCATTTAAATAGCGGCATAATGATACTAATAATTCATTGGAGGATGGATCCAGCCAGTGAGAATCTTCCATTTGTAATATTAATGGATGTAATATGGACTCTGCCAGAATTAGAGAAATTATGCCATTTTTTGACATTTGATAACGACTCTGTGGTGCCATTTCCTCCCATTCAGAAAGTGAACTGCTGAGACCTAATAAGAAGCGAAAGGCAATATCTGCCTGATTTAATTTTTCTATCAATTCATTTATTTCAGCATAAGAACTGCTTGAAACAGAAGTTGCCTTTAGTTTATTTATCAAAGATTTAAACTGTCTCTGATACTGATAGTGTCTGTTGGAAAGGCCTCTAATATTTTGGCTAAAATAGTGCCTTAAAAGATGAATAAAGGGATTAAATGGCTTTTTTATGACGGCATCACAGGGACAAAAAAACCAGTTTGCCTTTCCATTTCTAATAATTTCTTCCCTTAAATTTGCAGCCAACCTACTTTTTCCTACCCCAGGATCACCTGAAATTAAAATAATTTGTCCTGTATTAGTGGATAATAATTTTTCAAATTGAGTCTGCAAAAGCTGCATTTCATGATCTCTTCCTATTAGGGGATATTGAAATTTTTGAAACCCTTCTGGCTTTTGTCCCTTTAGAATATAAGTTTCAACAGGTTCACTTATACCTTTATAGTTAATCTCGCCAGCAATTTCAAAAAGGAAGAAGTCAGATTGTGCAATTTGCTTGTCTGTTCTAATCTCGCCCCACTCTCCTTGATTTATCATTCTGGCTGCAAGATTTACGAAATTACCCACCACACTATATTGTTGCATAGCTTTACCACCAATGAAACCAGTATACCCTGTACCATTGGTTATTGCTGCTTTCATGCGGATACCAAAAGGGGCGTAAGTTTCTCTTAAATCTCTAAAAAGACTGTAAATGCAGTTGAGTGCCCGCTCTAATTGATTTTCCGAGGCAAGAGGGACTCCAAAAAAAGTAATTAGCCATGGAATTTCTTCACTGAAATCAAATTCCTTGCAATAACCGCCATATTCATTGACATGCCTTACTATTTGACTCAGAAAATCAAAGAAAATTTGTTTGTCATCAGAATTAGTGAAACCTATAAAAACAGCAATACAAGATCTGAACTCCCCAGAAGGAATATTTCGTGTAAAAACAGGTGAAAGAAAAGGGGTATTGTCTAGAAAATGTTGCTGTTTTATGCGCTGGGGTTTTAACAGTCCAGCTTTTAGTTTAATTTTTTTAAGTTCTGCCGATTGCCAGGTATAAAAATTTTCTTCAATAGGTTTGCTATTAAGGGTAATGGATTCAAATTGATTTCGGATCTTGGTAGTAAAGACGATGCCTTCCTCTTGAAATCTTGCCTTTTGTTGACAAATGGCACTATTTCTTATAACCTCGCCACTGAAAAAATAGGAGGATGGATCCTTTCCAACAATCCCCCAGGAGATTACACCAACGTCCAGACCAATTTTTACGCTTACAGTTAAGATTCTGTCTTTTGCGTTTTTTGTCCTGAAATAGGCATGTACTTTTTTGACAGCAACTGTAAAAACGTAAATATCTGTTGTGTTTGTTGGAAATATACCGTAAAATGCATCACCAGCAAAATGGGGAATAAAACCACCGTGATTATATACAATATCCACTAAGGGTGAAAAAACGGCGTTTAATAAATCAGAAACTTCTTCAGCACCTGCCCCCGCATCCTGCAATACTGAGGCTGTCAAGGGAGTAAATCCAGTGAGATCAATGTACATTATCCAGGCATCAAGATCTCCTTGGAAATTTTCATTTTTAAATTCGTTCAGTATGAATTCAGGTACAATAATGCTCACAATATTATTATTGGTACAAAAGTAATGATTTTATTAACTTATCTTCTTTTCAGAATCCTTCACCATTTAATTTAATCGTTGGTCGATTTAGTACGTGCATGCTCTATTTTTTTTAGTCTTTTGTGCCCATATTGAAAAACACCTAAAAACTCCCCATGTTTAGAATTCATGTCTTAGTCCTTTTATTTTTTGCCTCCTTTTTAAGTGCTCAGAATATAGACCCTGGTCCAAAAAAAATATTGGAAGGTAAAAGGGTGGAAGGAAAAATTGAGATAGACGGCTATATGGAAGAAAACGACTGAAAATCGGCAATCGCTGCGGAAAGTTTTGTTAAGTTTTCACCAGTACCTGGATTGAAAGCAAAAGAAAATGGACAAATTCTGGTTTTATTTGATAATGAAGGGTTCTATATAGGGGCATTTCTTGCAGATAATAATCCTACTTCTGTTCCGCGAAAATTATCCCAGCGCGATGAAATTTATAATTCAGATAGGTTTGCAGTCATAGTAGATACCTATAAAGATGTAAATAATGGACTTGGATTTATTGTTTCAGCCAGTGGTGTTCAACTTGATGTCAAATATTCCGTTTACGGAGAAGATAGCGGTTGGGATACTGTGTGGTACAGTGCGGTAACTTTCATGGACAAAGGATGGATAGTTGAAATGAAAATTCCTTTTTCGGCTATTCGATTTCCTACACAGGATAATCAGGAATGGCAAATAAATTCTATCAATTTCTTCTCAAATGATGTTGGTTTCCTAAATAAAGTCTGTAATCATGCAAATTTTAAAGATATTATTTTTGGAATCAGAGAATTCTGTATCGTAAAAAATGTTTTATTTGCAGCCTATAATTTTAAACCAACCTAATCTTTAACCTTTAGAATGAGAGATTACTGGTCAAATCTGGATGGATTATTTGATAATCCTCAGCGAAATATTCTTTCCTTAAAAATGATTTATTTTTTAGATTATAATAGTACTTTCAGGAATAATTCATAGCAGTTATGGAAAAATTTACCATCGATGAAGACATAAAAAAGGCGGAAACTTTACCTGCGTCCTTTTATAAAGATAAGGCATGGTTTGAAATATCAAAGGCTAAAATCTTTGAAAAAAGCTGGATTTTTATTGATCATCATGCCAATCATACCGTTTCGGGTTGTTTAATGCCGCAGGTTTTATTACCTGAAGTCTTAGACGAGCCCATTGTTCTTTCCACTGATTCAGACGGAACTGTTTATTGTCTGTCAAATGTTTGCACACACAGGGGAAAATTAGTCGTAGCAGCAACATGTTCTGGGCAGCGCATGCTTCGTTGTGGTTATCATGGACGTTGTTTCAGGTTGGATGGCACCTTTAAGAGTATGCCCGAATTTGATCAAACTGAAAATTTTCCAACGGAAAAGGATCATTTAAAGCAATTACCCTTAGGTACTTTTTTCCCCTTGTTTTTTACTTCAACAGATCCACTTGCCCCATTTGCTACTTTTATACAACCTATGTTGGAAAGAGTGTCCTTTTTGCCTTTACATACGTTGAATTTTAATTCTGATACTTCAAGAGATTTTGAAGTTAAGGCTCACTGGGCTTTATATGTTGACAATTATCTCGAAGGTTTTCATATTCCTTTTGTACATCCTGCTTTAAATCAGGCTATTGAATTTGATAAATATGAATATCATTTATTTGATTGGGGGAATTTGCAAATTGGCATCGCAGCAGATGATGAGCCATATTTTGATTGTCCAAAGGGACATGTGGATGAAGGAAAAAAAGTATATGCTTACTATTTTTGGATTTTCCCTAATTTAATGTTTAATTTTTACCCTTGGGGTTTGTCTCTAAATGTAGTGGAACCCAAAGGACATCAATTAACCGTTGTTAAATTCCGTTCCTATTATTTTGAAGGGACATCCTTTGACAGAGAAAAAAATCAACTGGATATGACAGAATTTGAGGATGAGGAAGTAGTGGAATCTGTTCAGCAAGGAATTCAAGGCAGGTTCTATGAAAGAGGGAGATATTCTGTCAATATGGAGGTTAATGTACATCATTTTCATAGATTATTGGCTAACATATTAAATACAACAAAAGCATAGAAATTTAAGCTATTTGTTTACAAGATTAAAATTTCTTATGTTAATTAAAGCGCATTTTAATTAACTTGCACTTTTATTTTTAGCTATTGAAAAAATATAGGACTCAGATGCAAAGAATGCTATTCCTACCTTTAATTTTACTTTGTTTGTCTTTTAGTTTGCTTCAGGCTCAAACTTCTTTAGGAGGCAAAGTAACTGATGATGAGTCTAAAGAGCCAATCTCATTTGGTACTATTGCCTTATATAAAAATGGGGTTTTAGTTACAGGTACAGAGACCGATCTTGAAGGAAATTATAATTTCCCTGATATGGATCCTGGCCTTTATGATGTGGAGGCAAGCTATGTTGGTTATCAGTCAAGACGTGTTACCGGTGTAAGAGTATTAGCGGGTAAAGCAACTAAATTAGATATTCAGCTTGGTTCTGACGGCGGTGTTGTATTGCAGGAAATAACGATTGTGGAGTATAAAGTCCCTCTTATTGAGCAAGATAATACTACTTCAGGGTCTGTTATCACCAGTGATCAAATACGTTCATTGCCTACCAGAAATATTAATGCATTGGCTGCTACGACGGCAGGTCTTGCCGCCGCCGATGAAGGGAAAGCGATAACCATTAGAGGTTCCCGTTCGGATGCAACTAACTATTATGTTGACGGTATCAGAATTCAAGGCAATCTTATCCCCGAGTCGGAAATTGATCAGTTGCAGGTAATTACCGGTGGTATTGAAGCTCAATATGGAGATGTAACTGGGGGTATTATTTCAATAACAACAAAGGGTCCGTCAAACAAATTTAGTGGAGGTGTGGAAGTTGAATCATCAAAATACCTGGATCCATACAGCAATAGTTTAATAGGCGTAAATCTAAGTGGACCAATCGTAAAAAACAAGAAAGGTCAATCGATATTGGGCTATCGTTTTTCAGGTAGATATACGCATCAATATGAAGATAATCCTCCGGCAACTTCTATTTTCAGAGTAAAAGAGGATAAATTAGCCGAATTAGAGGCTAATCCTATAACTGCACTGGGTTCAAGTTTTATCATCAGCGCTGATAATTTAATATCGGACGATGTAGATATTTTAAAAGCCAGGAATAATGAAACGAACGAAAGACTTGATTTAACTGGTAAAATTGATGCCAGATTGGGGGAATCAGTTGATATGACCATTACGGGCGCAATAACAGATTCTAAAAACCAGTTTACACCAGGTGGATGGGGTGTTTTAAACAGTAAAAATAATCCATTTAGTATAGGTAAATCTTACAGAGCAAACGTTAGAATCAGACAAAGATTTGGGTCAAATGGTGGAGCAGACGGGCAAAAAGGTGCTATTCAAAATGCCTCTTATACCTTGCAGGGAGGATATGAAAAAACCACAGGTGAACAAGCTGATCAAAGACATGGATTTAATTATTTTGATTATGGCTATGTAGGAAAATTTGACCTGGAATGGGTACCAACTTTTGCTCTTGCATTTGATCCAGCTTCCCAAAGTGCCGTTATGCAACATACGGATTACAGACAGGTACTTAGAAAATATACGGCTGGCGACCGCAATCCTGTACTCTCAAATTATAATAATGCATTGAATATAAAACAAGGAGAAGGTATAAATACACAGGTTGGAAAATATATCCTGTCTAACTTTTTTAATAGCCAGAGTTTACTTTCTTTGGGTAATTTTATAGCTCCAAATGGTTTTATTTCTCCAGTCTATAATAACTCATGGGGTTTTCATACTAATGTAGGCTGGGTGTACAATACAGCTGGTAGATCAACCAATGATGTTTATTCCTTTAGTGCAAGAACCAATTTTGACTGGATACCTGGAAGTTCAAAAAATGGAAGGCATAATATTCAAATAGGCTTCATTTATGAAGAACGCTTAAACAGAAGCTATTCCGTTATTCCGAGAGGGTTATGGGACATAGCAAGACAACAGGCAAATAATCACATACAAGGAATTGCGCCCAATGCGGATACGATTGGTTATATTGATTTGCCAAACTTTCCAAAGACGCCTGTAAGAGCTCTTTCTATTGTAAACAGTGAGGATAATAAGTTCTATAAATCGATAAGGGAAGAATTAGGATTACCACTCACCACTTTCGTGAATGTGGATGGTTTAAATCCTGACCAATTGAGGTTAGATATGTTTTCCGCGAAAGAATTAAATGACCAGGGAGCTATCAGCTATTTCGGACATGACTATTTAGGTCGACCTTTTGACGGTACCTTTGAAGATTTTTTTAAAACGGTTGATGAAAATGGAGTGAGAACCTTTCCTGTAGCTCCGAACAGACCTATTTATTCTGCAGCATATATTCAAGACAAGTTTACATTTCGGGATATTATTTTCCGTTTAGGTGTTCGTATGGATAGGTATGATGCCAATACCAGAGTGCTAAAAGACCCTTATTCGTTATATGATATCATGGAAGCTTCGGAATTTCACACTTTACCGGAAACGAAATCCAAAAAACCGGGAAGCATTGGGGATGACTACAAAGTTTACTTGAATGATAGTGGAACAGATGTTCTTGCTTACAGAGACGGTGACCAATGGTACAGATCAAATGGAAACCCCGTGAATAGTCCTATTGACATATTTTCTGGAGGATTGGTATTCCCAAAGTATAAAGATCCACGTGCTCAAAGTATCAATAATTATATAAAAGACAGAGAATTTGATCCATCAGTTTCTTTTAAAGATTATGAGGTTCAAGTTAATTTTATGCCACGTCTTGCCTTTTCATTTCCAATTTCTGATGACGCTAATTTCTTCGCGCATTACGACGTCCTCATTCAGCGTCCACCATCTAATACCCTGGCAACCGCTTTAGATTATTTTTATTTTACTGATTTTCCTTCTGTCATCCGGAATAACCCTGACTTAAGACCAGAAAGAACCATTGATTATGAAGTGGGTTTCCAACAAAAATTATCAGCCACCTCCAAGTTGAAAATAGCAGCCTATTATAAAGAGCTGAGAGATATGATTCAGCAAAGAACTTATTTTCCGGTTCCCATTGTAAATCAATATACTACTTATGGGAATCTGGATTTTGGAACGGTAAAAGGATTTTCTTTTGAGTACGAGTTGAGAAGAACAGGGAATCTCTCTTTGGTAACCAATTATACCCTTCAATTTGCCGACGGTACAGGATCAGATGCAAATTCTCAGAGAGGATTGACAAGCAGAGGTAATTTACGTACCTTATTTCCGCTAAATTTTGATGAGCGTCATCGTGTCAATATGAATTTAGATTATAGATTTGGTGGGGGTAAATTTTATAATGGTCCTAATGTGTTTGGTGCTGATATATTGGCAAATACCGGTTTAAGCCTCCAGGCTATTGCTGTATCAGGCAGACCTTATACCGCTACAATTACACCTTTGGAACTGGGAGGAGCTCAAACTGCAGGTTCCATCAATGGTTCCAGAAAACCATGGAATTATACGCTAAATTTAAGAGTTGATAAAATAGTCCAGGTAAGTAAAGGATTGAATTTGAACATATATTGCAGAGTTTCTAATTTATTGAATCAACAAAATATATTAAATGTTTATTCCTCTACGGGTTCGCCAAAAGATGATGGATTTCTTGCTTCCTCCAATGGCCAAGACAAACTGACTAATATAGTGAATTCAAATCGATTGGTAGAAGCTTATCTCGCTTCTTATCAATGGGCTTTGGTAAACCCTGGATTATTCAGCTTACCCAGAAGAATATTTGCAGGAGTGATTATGGATTTTTAATGTGAAATTATGAGTAGGATGTTAAATAAATGGTTGACTAGAATTTTTTCTTTTTTTCTGTGGATGGGTTTTGTATTTTCTTCCATTTCACTGGTTGCCAGAGATAATCCTTTATTAAAAGAAAGAAGAGGCAATACCCCTGTAAAACTTCGCTTTGCTGAGAATTGTAATAATGCAGTAGCTCAGATTGATCAGGCTATAAATAATGTAAGAGCGCGTTTAACAACGGGAGGTGATGTATGGTGGGACAGTAATGATGGTCGGTATATTGTGCCTAAAGTTCCAGCTGGGTTACCCGAAGTATCTTCTATATTTGCCGGTGCAGTATGGCTAGGTGGTGTTGACCCTGCGGGAAATTTAAAAGTGGCAGCACAGACTTATGGAAGGAGTTCGGGTGATTTTGATTTTTGGCCGGGTCCTTTAAATCCTGAAACAGGGAAGACGAATCAAACCATTTGTTCCAGATGGGATCGTTTCTTTACCGTTAAAGGGGAAAGCATCAGGGAACATATTAGAAAATTTCAACAAGCACAGAAAAGTGGGACGCCATACGATTCTGATGATATACCCAGAGATATAAAGGGTTGGCCAGCACGTGGAAATGAATTTTTCTTTGAGATACATAATTTTGAGCTGCCAAATACTTCCCAGGGCCTTGCCGCTTTTTGGGACCAGGATGGAGATGGTTTATATAATCCAGACCGGGGAGATTTTCCTGTCATTGAAATAAGAGGTTGCGTTTCAAAGCCTCAATTCCCTGATGAGATGATATTTTGGGTGTATAATGATGCTGGAAATATCCACTCGGAATCGAGGGGAGATCCTATCCAGATGGAAGTTCAGGTACAAGCATTTTCTTATGCCACAAATGACGAAATAAATGATATGACTTTTCAACGGTACAAACTCATTAATCGTGCCGTTGAGAGTATAGATTCTATGTTTTTTGCTATGTGGGTCGATGCAGATCTGGGTTGTTTTACCGATGATTATGTTGGAAGTGATGTTTCCAGAAGTCTGGGTTACATGTATAATGAAGATGCATTAGATGGTCAGACAGGTTGTGCCTGTCCACAAGGAGTAAATACCTATTGTGATGAAGTACCCATCTTAGGCGTAGATTATTTTAGAGGGCCTTTAGATGAAAATGGGGAGGAAATTGGTATGTCTTCTTTCACTTATTATAACAATGGGGGTGTAGGAAGTCCTGCACCTGGTACGACTGATCCAGCTACAGCTCAGGAATATTATAACTATTTGTCTGGTTCCTGGAGAGATGGAAGTCCGTTTACCTTTGGTGATGATGCCTATCAGGATGGAGCAAAAGTAAAATACGCCTTTTCTGACGCTCCAAATAATTCAAGGGGTTGGTCTATGTGTACCGCTAATCTGCCTTTTGGCGACCGTCGTACCATTCAGGCATCAGGTCCTTTCCGTCTGGATCCAGGTGCTGTCAATGAACTTATCATTGGAGTGGTTTGGGTAGCAGATCAAACTTATCCATGTCCTGATATTTCAAAATTATTGGAAGCAGATGACATCGCGCAGGCATTATTTGACAACTGTTTTGAAATTACCGATGGTCCAGATGCACCAGATGTTGATTTCATAGAATTAGACAGAGAAATTATTGCTGTTTTCACCAACGATAGTATTACTTCTAATAATGCGTTTGAGGGATATGCTCAACGTGGATTACAAATACCTGCAGGTGCAAAGGACAGCTTGTACAAATTTGAAGGATATAAATTATATCAGCTTGCTAATTCTTCAGTCACGGTAGCAGACTTAGAAAATCCCGATAAATCTCGTTTGATTTATCAGGTAGATTTAAAAAATTCGGTTAATAGAATATTTAACTGGAAAACGATTGATAATCCAACAGGAGAGGAATATTATGTGCCGGAATTGAAAGTGGAAGGCGGAAATAATGGCATTCAACATACATTCCGCATCAAAGAAGATCAGTTTTCTGAGGGAGACCGCAGATTGATTAATCATAAGAAATATTATTTTGTAGCTGTAGCCTATGCACATAATAATTATAGAGTATTCGACCCTAAAGCTGTTTTGGGGCAAAGAAAACCTTATTTAGAAGGAAGAAGAAATATTGGTGACGGCAGAAATCCATTTTATACCGTATTACCTCACCCAACGACCGATAAAATTCTAAATGCTGCTTATGGGGAAGGGACAGTAATAACCCGGATATCAGGTGCTGGTACGGGTGAAAATTTCCTTGATATATCAGCTGATACCAGAACAGCCATGTTGGGAACGTCTTTTTCAGGACAGATTACATATTTACCAGGAAGAGCGCCTGTTCAGGTGAAAATTTTTAATCCATTGGAAGTTAAGGATGGACAATTTGAACTTAAATTCAAAGATAAAAATGAAACAAATGGTGTTTTAGAAGCACCGGTTACCTGGGAATTAAGGAATCTAAGAGACCCTAACAGTCCAGTCATTAAATCTGAAAGACCGATTGAAGAATTGAATGAACAAATTATCAGAGCCTTTGGATTTTCTATTACTATTGGCCAGGTTTCAGAACCTGGCAGTCTAAAAGATGCTAAAAATGGCGCAATAGGCATAGAAGTATCATATAAAGATAAAAACGGTCCCCAATGGTTGGGAGCTATAAGTGATGGATTCAGTGCTGGTCCAACTAATTTCGATGCAACTGTTTTTGATTATATCTCTACAGGGGACGGTCAGGTAGATGCTGTTTTAGATCCTACTCAGGCTTTATCAAAAATGGGTGGTGGGCAATTTACGCCCTATTTCTTGGCCGATTGGAGAGTTAAAGGGGAGCGCGATCCTGCTTATATTTCGCCTGCTATTTCAGATAATAGTGCCAGTTCTATTTTAAGAACCAGGATGAAATTAGCTGATTTAAATAATGTGGATATCATTTTTACCAAAGATAAAAATCTATGGAGCAAGTGTGTTATTATAGAGTCAGCTAATAGATTTTATCGAACTCAAGGCTTTAATACAGAAGGAAACCGAAGGCATTTTGACCTAAGGGCCCGCCCAGGAGTAACCAAAGAGGATACTAATGGAGACGGATTACCAGATACAAATACAGCAGATTTAACTGAAGGATTAGGATGGTTTCCTGGTTACGCTATTGATGTTGAAACAGGAAGAAGATTAAATATTTTCTTTGGTGAGAATTCTGTTTATAATGGAGCCGTTCTGGAAAATTATAAAATAGGTGCAGACATGATGTTTAATCCTGATAATTTAGTCCGATTATCAGGAGTAAGTAATGGGAATCTTGGATTTTACCCAGTGGGTGGACAGCATTTTGTTTATGTAACCAAGCAAACCTACGATGAATGCAGAACTATTAGAAATTCTTTAAGAAATGCTGCTCCCGTTGCAAAAATTCTTGCCTTGCAGGAAATTACCTGGTCGGGACTTATCTATAATCAAACGACAACTCCATTCCTTTCTTACAAAGACGGATTAATTCCTAATGATGCCGTGGTTAAAATACGGGTTAACAATCCTTACAGTATTGCAGGAAATGAAAACAATGGTCATCCAGTCTATCGATTCCAGTTTGATAAAAAGGAAGCCGAGAAGCGTGATGCCAAGAATTATAATGCGGCACTCGACGCTATAAATGTTGTTCCTAATCCTTATTATGGTTTTTCTGATTATGAGGTATCCCAATTTACAACTACGATTAAATTTACCAATTTGCCTGCCAATTGCACCGTAACCATTTATTCATTAGATGGTAAATTTATCAGGCAATATAAGCGTGATGAAGTTGGTGCTGTGCCAAGAGGTAACAACAGGGCGATAACATCTAATCAAATTACACCTGATTTAGAATGGGATTTAAAAAACAACAGGGGAATTCCGGTTGCAAGTGGTGTGTATCTGATGCACATTGATGCAGGTGAATTAGGTTCTAAAACTATTAAATGGTTTGGTATAAATCGAAAATTTGATCCTTCTGGATTATAAACAATTAATATTTAAATGAAATGAGGATTAAAGGGATTAGTTTATTGATTGGTTTGATAATACTGTTTCAATCTTTGGCCTGGGCGGGTAATCCAGACAGACAAGGTGAAGCGGGTGCTTATGAGCTATTATTAAATCCATGGGCAAGAAGTTCTGGTCTGTTTCATATTAACACGTCATCCGTTAGGGGCGTAGAAGCGATGAGAATAAATATTGCAGGCTTACCAAGGATAAACAGTTTAGAAATTAATCTTTCTGGAGCTAATTATCTTCAGGGAACGGGAATCCGAATGAATGCATTTGGTATTTCCAGGAAG
>SXGT01923973.1_pt1 | contig 14358 bp, 13 predicted proteins | sample 3176221 | NCBI WGS metagenome assembly SXGT01 (sample SAMN11356862, study PRJNA531348) | freshwater metagenome | isolation source: freshwater sample F1-120 | place: China: Fuxian Lake, Yuxi | collected 2017-12-25
CCGCGCGCGTCCTGACCGGCTCGAGCGGGGCGCCGAGCGCGTCGTCGACGCCGAGCGCGCAGCCCTCGGGCAGCACGGCGGCGCCGAAGGCCACGGTGCCGTCACCTCCGCGCACGTCCCCGTCGGCGGCGCCGTCCGTCACGCCGCCCCCACCGGCGAGCGCGCGGCGCCTCGTCTTCAGCGCGAGCGCGACGAGCCGCCAGGACCTCAGCCCGGCGGACGCCTCGGCCTACACGCGCATCGTCAACGAGAACGCGCAGCACCTCGCGAAGTGCTTCATGAACCAGCACCTGCCCGACGCGTGGTCGGCGACCGGGCAGATCACCTTCTACACGGACAAGAGCTCGGGCTCCAAGGGCGTGAGAGGCGTGAAGGTCACGGTCTTCCACGAAGCCGCCATCGACACGTCGTTCATCGGCGCGCAGATCAAGGACTGCGTCTACGGGGACGTCCTCATGTGGCGGTTCCCGAGCTTCGAAGGCGAGCCCCCGAAGACGAAGGGGTCGATCTCGTTCCTGGCCGGGATGCAGTGGCGGACGGGCCCGTGAGCCTCAACGCACGGCCCACGAGATCGGCCGCGCGGCCACGCGCGCGATCCGCCGGCGCACCGACGGCCCCGAGCTGCGTGGCGCGTGGACCCGTCCGAGGTCGGCGACGATCCGGTCCACGCACTCCAGCGCGCTCGACGCCGCGAGCTCGGTCCCCACGCCGCGCCCGCCCGCGTTGCAGCCGGCGAAGTAGAGCCCGCGTATCGGCGCGTGCACCGGCGGACGGTTCCGCCCCACCTGGTCGGGCGTCTGACCCGTGGACACCGCCGCGCCGAACTCCTTGCCGATCCAGCGCTCGATGAAGTCCGTGCCGAAGCGATCGACGAAGACGACGTGGTCGTCGAGGCCCGGCACGACGCGGCGGATGGTGTCGAGCATGGCCTCCTCCCACGCCTTCGGCGGATCGCGGAGGGCGACGTCGGTGGTGGGCGCGACGGCGCACACCGTGAGGAGCTGGTGCCCGGGTGGCGCGAGGCCAGGATCGAAGTTGGTCGGCACGGGGCAATAGAACGGGACGACGCGGGGGATCTCGCCGCGCGTGACCGCGTCGAACATCTCCTTCATGTCGTGCGTCGTGACCGTGGAGAGATCGACGTCCGCGCCGACGCCCCCCACGATGGATCCCGCCTCGACCAGCCGCTTCGAGAGGCCGATCTTGGCCTGGACGGCGATGTACGATCCGCGGATCTTCGCCACGCGGTCCACGTAGCCCGCAGGGAAGTGGGCGGGGCCGACGAGGTGGAGGACCGTCGTGCGGAGGCTCGACGTGCTGACGACGACGTTCGCGGGGAGGAGGGTTCCCCCCTCGAGCTCGACGCCGACCACACGACCCTCGCGGACGACGATCCGCTTCACCCCCGTGCCGGTCCGCACCTCCGCGCCGTATCGCTCCGCCAGGTCGACGTACGTGCGGGGCACCGCGATCGAGCCGCCGATCGGGTACGACAGCGCGTTGGCGTAGGCCATCTCGCGGAAGCAGTGGATCGCCTCGCCCGCGGACACCTCCCAGTACGGGAGGATGAAGTAGAGGCCGAGGAGGAAGCCGAAGACGCCCAGTGTGGGCGCGTGCTCGGTGTAGGGCTCGACGAACTCCTCGATCGTGCGATCGTTCCAGCGGACGACCTCCGCCTCGCTCATGGTGAGGATCCGCGTGAACAGGCGGGCGGCGCCCACCGCCTCGCGCGGGCCGAGATCGAGCGCGCGCGCGATCTCCCAGGCGAACCGCGGGACGCGCCTCAGCTGCGAAGGCACGCGGACCGCATGGACGCCGGCGCCCGGTCCGCCCGCCTGACCCGCTCGCTTCTCGAGGAGACGGATCTCCGAGATGTCGTGCGTGCGCCGGAAGTCGATCGCGCCGGCGTGCCCCGCGCGCCGCAGCACCTCGCCGAGCGGGCCCCTGTCGCCACGCGAGAACATGTGCGTGCCCACGTCGATCTTGAAGCCGCGCTTCTCGTACTGGGCGCACGAGCCGCCGACGGTGCGGTTCTTCTCGAGCAGCGTCACCGGCACGCCCGCCTTCGCGAGCAGGAGCGTCACCGCGGATCCGCCGATGCCGGATCCGACGACGACGACGCGGAGCGGGTCGGTCACGTCGTCACGCCGCGAGCATCTCGCGGAGGGCGCGAGGGCTCGCCACGGCGCGCGCGCAGTCGCGGACGAGGCGGTCCTTGTCGACGGTGCCGTCGACGAGGGTGTACCGCTCGATGTTGCGGATGACCTGCGGGGTGCCACGCTTGAGCAGCTCCAGGATCGCGTCGCGGACGCCCTGCTCGGGGAACGCGGGGAGGCCGTCGCAGACCTCCTGGTAGTGCTCGTACATGCGGTCCATGACCGTGGCGAGATCGATCGACAGGTGCTTCATCGGGTGGACGAGCTCGTACGACGCCGAACAGAGGAGCAAGGTCGTGGCGAGGTTCTTCGCGAGGATGCGCGCGCGGCGGCGGCGGAACTCGGGGTAGACCTCGGGGAAGAAGCGCTGACCCGCCGCGATGTGACGGGACTCGTCCTTGCCGATGAGCGCGAGGATCTTCTTGACGTTCGGGTCCTTCGCCACGTGGTTGATCTGGTGGAAGATCTGGTTGGCGAGGTGCTCGCCGATCACGTTGATGTTGCCCATCATGAACGCGACGTCGTCACGGTCGAGCACGCCGAAGGTGTACAGCATGCGGACGAGCGGTCGCGGCGCGTCGAGCGGGCGCCCCGTGATCTTGGGGACCAGACGGCGGAGGGCGTCGTAGTGCTTGGCCTCCTCGAGGGCCTGCTCGGCGAAGTAGAACTTGGCCTCTTCCGTCCGCACGAGCGTGGAGATGTAGCTCGCCCCCGTGACCGCCGCCTTCTCGCCGGGGAGCAGGAAGCCGAGCATGGCGGCGATCGCCTCGGCGTATTCGGGATCCTCCCGCACGGGCTCGTCCCACGCGCAGGCGGTCGGAACGGCCCAGAACGACTTCTGTCCGAGCTCGAAGATGTCCCAGCCCTTCTTGTTCTGGCGCGGGGTCGTGTTGTCGAACAGGCCGCCGCCGGCGAACACGCTCCACAGCGTGGCCGCGGCCGTGTCCTTGGGTCTCGTGTAGCCGCGCGTCCTTGCCATGCGTGATCCCTCGGCGGTCCGTCCGCCGAGGGGCGGACGTCAAGGAGAGGATAGCAAGACGTCTCCGAGGGTGCAGGCGAAGAAGCCGACGCCGACCATCGCGTTCATGTCGAAGAAGGCCCTGTCGATGCGCCGGAGATCGCCTCGGCCCACGATCACGTGCTCCCACGCGAGGACCAGCGCACACGCACCTACCCCTCCGAAGTAGATGATTCCACGATGGAACCCGAGGCCCGCCGCGACGAAGGCGACGACCGTGACCAGGTGGGAGGCGGCGCTCGCGACGAGCGCCCGCGTGGTGCCGAAGCGCGCCGGGACGGACGAGAGGCCGTTCTCGCGATCGAAGCCTTCGTCCTGGAGAGAATAGAGGACGTCGAAACCGAACAGCCAGGTCGCAACGCCCGCCATGAGCCAGACGATGGCGCCCGACGGCGAGGCGCCCATCGCGATCCAGGCCCCACCCGGCGCCAGGGCGAGGGCGATCCCGAGCCACGCGTGCGCGGCCCAGGTGAAGCGCTTGGCGTACGAGTACCCGAGGAGGAACGCGAGCACCGGCACGCCGAGCACCCCCGGCGCTCTGCCGAGGGTCGCGGCGCTCGCGACGAACAGGACCCCCGACACGATCGAGAGGGCGAGCGCCTCGGTCGCGCCGATGGCGCCGCGCGGGATCTCTCGATCGCGCGTGCGCGGGTTCCTGGCGTCGATGTCGCGATCCGCGAAGCGATTGAACGCCATCGCGCTCGTCCGCGCGGTCACCATGCACACGATCAGCGCGGCGACGCGCCGCTCATCGAGCGCGCGGTGGGGGACCGTGTGCGCGAGGACCACGGCGCTCGCCGCGAACGGCATCGCGAAGATCGTGTGCGAGAGCGCCACGAGGGAGGCGTACGAGCGCAGGCGGGCGAGGACGCCGCTCATGGCGCGGACACCCAGGCGCGCGGGAGGTCCACGTGGTCGAGGAGGAAGCGCGCCGGGTCCGCGGAGATCGGCGCCTCCACGGCGAGCAAACCCGGGCGCGTGCCGCGCGCGATGCGGCCGAGGTGGGGGAAGCCGAGGGCGTCGGCGCCCGCTCGGGTCGCCATCTCGACGAGGAGATCCGCACGCAGGTCGGGGAAGCGGCGGGCAAGCGTGGCCGCCTCCTCGAGGACGTCGAGGGACGCGTTCGACGCCAGCGAGTCGGTGCCGAGCGCCGGCACTACCCCCGCGCGAAGGAGCGCCTCGACAGGAGGCGTCGCGCCCTCGATCCAGAGGTTCGAGCGCGGACAGAGCACCACGGGCGCCCCGCCCCGCGTGACACGGCGGATCTCGTCGGGGCGCGCGTCGGTGAGATGGACGAGGAGGACGTGGGGCGCGAGCAGGCCCAGCTCGTCCGCGACGTCGAACAGCGGGCGCCGGGGCCAGAGGATCTCGCCGGCGGGGAGGGCCGAGCGCGCCGCGATCCACGCCGCCATCGGGCCCGCGCCCTCCTCGATCGCGAGGCGCTCGCCCGGATGCTCCGCGAGGTGGATCGAGGTGCGCCGACCGGACGCGCGGGCCTCCGTCGCGATCCGGCGCACGACATCGGGGTGCGTCGTGTGGACGGCGTGCGCGCAGGGCACCCGGATCCGCCGTCCGCTGCTCACCGTCGGCGGTCCGCGGTCCGCGGTCCGCCGCAGGCCGAAGACCTCGTGGAAGATGCACGCGTACATCCCCGCTCGCGCGAGCGCGCCCTCCGCCATCCCCGTGTTCGTGACCTCCCCGACCGCCGCCGTCCCGAACGCGCGGAGCTCGTCGACGGCCGCGTCCGCCCCGCGGGAGGCCTCGTCGTCGTCGACCTCGGCGCGCGCGCGCATCAGCCGATCCACCCACGCCACGAACCCGAGCCCCGCGGGCACCCTCCCCGCGAGCGCCGACAGCTCGAGGTGCGTGTGCGCGTTCACGAGGCCGGGGAGCACGATCCCTTCGACCCGCACGACGTCGGCGCCGGCGTGGCGCGGCAGGATCTCGGCCGCGGGCCCGAGGTCGACGATCCACCCGTCCGCGTCCTCCACGATCGCGCCGTCCGACACCGGCGGTCCGTCCGCCGTCACGACGAAGCGGGCGTGGATCGCGCGCGCCACCGCTAGGCGGGCTCCGTGAGGTGCGTGTAGCGGACGTCCCGCCGCGCGGCGAGGAAGCCGGCCTCGTGGATCCGCGACTCCATCGTGCCAGCGTCCATGCGGAACGACGTGCCGGCGCTCGACACGACGTTCTCCTCGAACATCACGCTGCCGAAGTCGTCCGCGCCGAACCGGAGCGCCACCTGCCCGACGGCTGGGCCCTGGGTGACCCACGAGGCGCCGACGTGATCGAAGTTGTCGAGGACGAGCCGCGCGAGCGCCTGCGTCCGCAGGTAGACGAGCGTGCCCGTGTCCTTCGGGGCCACGCGCACGCCCTGCTCGTACTGGAAATCCCAGCAGAAGAACGCGGTGAAGCCGCGCGTCTCGTCCTGCAGATCGCGGAGCTTCAGGAGGTGGAGCACGCGGTCGCGCGGGGTGTCGACCGTGCCGTACATCATGGTCGCGCTGGAGCGGAGCCCCATGTGGTGGGCCGCCCGCATCACGCCGAGCCACTCCTCCGAGGTGCACTTCGCCTTCGCGATCCGCCGGCGCACGCGGTCGACCAGGATCTCGGCGCCGCCTCCCGGCACCGAATCGAGGCCAGCGGCGTGGAGGCGCTCGAGCACGCGCTCGACGTCCAGGGACGCGTTGCGGGCGATGAACAGGACCTCCTCGGGCGAGAGCGCGTGGAGGCCGAGAGGCCAGCCGGACTTCATCCAGCGGAAGAGGTCCTCGTACCAGTCGAGTCCGAGCTCGGGGTTCAGCCCTCCCTGCAGGAGGATCTGGACGCCGCCGGCGCGGACGACCTCGTCGAGCTTCCTCCCGAGCACCTCCCGGTCGAGGACGTAGCCCTCGGCGTGCCCGACCGGCCGGTAGAAGGCGCAGAAGCGGCAGCTCGTGGTGCAGACGTTCGTGTAGTTGACGTTGCGATCGACGATGTACGTCACGACGCCGGCGGGGTGGCGGCGCCTCCGCGACGCGTCGGCCGCGATGCCCAGCTCGAAGACGCTGGCTCCCGCGAGCAGCCGCTCGGCGTCGGATCCCGACAGGCGTTCGCCCTCCGCGGCCCGTGCGAGGACCGCGTCGAGCGTGGATCCACGAGGCGCCGGGCCGCGTGGGGCCGCGACCACGACATCGTCCCCGCGGGGGAGGAGGCCCGCCGCGTGGCCCTCGTCGAAGAAGCGACGGAGGCCGCGCTCCTCGTCGTCGCCGAGCGCGTACGAGAGGTGCTCGGTCAGGTACCGCTCGAGCTCGCCTGCGGACCGGCCCGTCTTCCGCGCGTGCTCCTCGGCGAGGCTGCGGCGCATCCCGAGACCCACCTCCTTCGCGTCGAGGAGGAGGCGGTGGTGCTCGGGCGCGAGGGCGCCGGGTCGATGGCACCAGGCCGCGAACACGAACGGCAGGCCCGTCCACGCGTACCAGGCCCCCGCGAGGTCGATGACACACGGGAAGCGCGCGCCTGCGTCGAGCGCGGGATCTCCGATCACCACCGCGCCGCGCGACCCGCGAACCTCGGCGAGGGCGCGCGACGACGGGAAGCCGAGGAGCCTCGGGGAGAGCTTGTATCTTGCAAGTATCAGCCGCGCGAGCACGAGGCTGGTGCGGCTCGACAGATCGAGGCACACCTCGTCGAGCTCGTGGACTGGGCGCTCCGACACGAGGAGCACGCTCCGGACCGGCCCCCTCGCGCCGATGGCCATGCCCGGGAGGAGGCGCACGTCTCCCTGCTCGGCCGCGGCGGCGACCGGCATCAGGGCCACGTCGGCCTCGTCCTCCGCGAGCATCCGGGCCACGTCGCGCGGGAGCCCGCACGTGAGCCGGACCGCGGGGTGATCCCGGAGCGGCTCGACGAGGGGCCGGGCGTTGAGGTACGAGACGGCGGCGACGCGGAGGGGCACTTCAGACGAGGACATCGAGGTGCCTCCTCGCCTTCCGGTCTCGCACCTTCACGGACGCCTCGGGGACGGCGACCCGGGGGTGTTCCTCCAGGACGCGGTAGAGCGTGTCCCTCTCGACGGGCCGCCGACCGGCCTCCTGGATGAGGCGCACGAGCTCGGCCTTCGTGAGACCCGAGGGAGAGCTCGATCCCGCGGCGCTGTAGATGGTCTCGTGCACGATCGTGCCGTCGATGTCGTCGGCCCCGCAGGCGAGCGCGATCTGCGCCACGTCGGGGCCCAGGCTGACCCAGTAGGCCTTCACGTGATCGAACGAGTCGAGGAAGAGCCGGCTCACCGCGAGCGTGCGGAGGTCGTCCATCGCGGTCGGCGCGGGGAGGTTCCGCATCCCGTTGCCGTCGGGGTGGAAGGCGAGCGGGATGAACGCCTGGAAGCCGCCGGTCTCGTCCTGCAGCGCCCGCAGCCGCGCGAGGTGATCGACACGGTGGGCGAACGTCTCGATGTGCCCGTAGAGCATCGTCGCGTTCGAGCGGAGACCGAGGCGGTGCGCGATCCGGTGCACCTCCAGCCACTCGTCCGCGGTGGCCTTGTCCGCGCAGATTCGCTCGCGGACCTCGGGGTGGAAGATCTCGGCGCCCCCGCCGGGCAGGCTGCCGAGGCCAGCGCTCACGAGGCGATCGAGCACCTCGGCGTGGCGCATGCCATAGTGGCGAGCGAAGAAGTGGAGCTCCACCGCCGTGAAGCACTTGAGGTGGACCTCCGGCGCGATGCGCTTGAAGCCGCGCAGCAGGTCCTCGTAGTAGGAGAACGGCAGCCCGGGGTGCAGGCCGTTGACGATGTGGATCTCCGTGGGCGGATCGTCGAGGCGCTGCTCGAGCTCCCGCCACGCCTCCTCGAGCGCGAGGGTGCGCGCGCCCGGGTGCCCCTCCTCGAGCTTCGCGAACGAGCAGAAGAGGCAGGAGGCCTCGCACACATTCGTCACCTCGACGCGGAGGTTCCGGTTGAAGTACACGCGGTCCCCGTGGCGGGCCTCCTTGAGCCGGTCCGCGAGCGCGAAGAGGCCGAGGAGATCACGGGTCTCGAAGAGGGCGAGCCCGTCGGCGACGTCGAGGCGCTCGCCACGATCGATCTTGCGTACGATCTCAGACAGCATGGCTCTCCTGGCGCAGCACGGTGGGGTCGGTGGCGTCGGCGCCGCGCTCGAAGACCGCCACGCGGCCCGCGGCCTCCAGGATGCGGCGGATCTCGCGCTCCTTCATCGTGGCGAGGGACACGGGGCCCTCACCCTTGACGCGGACCGTCCCGTCCGCGAGGGGGAGCCCCCGGCGGTCGACCGGAGGGCCGACGAGAGCGTCGGCGCCGAACGCCAGCGCGACCTGCGCAAGCTCGAAGCCCACCGTGGGAACGTCGACGTGGATCCTCGCGCCGATCGGGCCCAGGATCCTCGCCCGCGCCGCGGCGCGCAGGAGGGCGAGGCCGGGCTCGCCGCGAACGACGAGCGCCGCCGGGTCGCAGGGCCGGCCCCACGTGACGGTGACCGTGTCGCCGACCTCCCGGGCGCGGAGCAGGTCGGCGAGCGCGCCGAGGGCGAGCAGATCGGTGCGATCGAACGTCGCAGCCGGGACGCGCACGAGGTCGACCCTGCCGGCGGCGCGCGCGTCGAGCACGGCGAGGAGGCCGGCGCGGTCGAGGATCTCGCGGATGATGGCGTGCATCAGCGCGCCTCCGTGGCGGGGCGATCGCCCCAGCGGCGCACGAGGTCGTGGTCGGCGAGCCCCAGGTGATCGAGCACGCGGGCCACGACCGTGCGCACGAGGTCATCGACCGTGGCCGGGCCGCCGTAGAAGGCGGGCGACGCGGGCAGCACCACCGTTCCGGCGCGCGCGAGCGCCGTGAGGTTCTCGAGGTGGACGAGCGACAGCGGCGTCTCGCGTGGCACCACGACGAGCGTGCGTCGCTCCTTCAGCATGACGTCCGCCGCGCGCGTGAGCAGGGTGTCGCTGATGCCGTGGGCGACCTTGGCGCACGTGCTCATCGAGCACGGGACGATGGCCATGGCGTCCCACCCGGCGCTCCCGCTCGCGTACGGGGCGCCGTAGTCGCGCGCCGCGCGGATGGGGAACGGGCAGCCCTCGCGGAGATCCCCGCCGCACTCGAGCCGCCAGACCTCGGGCGCGGTCGACGAGACGCACACCCCGATCTCGACGTCTTCCCTCGAGCGGGCGCGGTCGTGGAGGTACGCGAGGAGCTCCCGCGCGTAGGGTGCGCCGCTCGCGCCCGTGATGCCCACGACGATCTTCCGCTTCATGCGCGCCTCCGCCCGGACACGATCGACGCGATGCCACCTGTGAGATCGACCGACCGCACGTCGTCGAAGCCCGCCGCGCGGAGGAGCGCCGCGTACGCGTCCCGCTCCATGAAGCCCTCCATGCTGCGCGAGAGATAGCGGTACGCGGCGCGATCGCCGGAGAGCGCGCCGCCGACACCGGGCAAGACCGCGCGCGCATACGTGGCCTGGAACGCGCGCGTCACCGCCCGCGAGGGCCGGAACAGCTCGAGCGTGACGAACACGCCACCGGGCGCGAGGACGCGCTCCGCCTCGCGCACGGCCCGGGGCACGTCGGAGACGTTGCGCACGCCGAAGCCGCACACGACGCGCGTGAACGTCGCGGCGGGGAACGGCAGCGCGAGCGCGTCGGCGACCACGCGCTCGACGCGAGGCGCCTTCGACCGGCCGCGCGCGAGCATCTCCGGCGAGAAGTCGACCGCGACGACGCGCTCGTCCGGGAACGCGCGCGCGAGGAGCCTCGACAGGTCCATCGTGCCCGCGCAGAGATCGAGCGCGGCGCCGGGCGGCGCGTCGTCGAGGGCCCGGACGACGCGCCGGCGCCAGCGCGCGTCGAGGCCCAGACTGAGCACGCGGTTCACGAGATCGTACCGGGGCGCCACGCGGGCGAAGAGCGCCTGTATGGCCGCCGCGTGGGCCTCCGGGCGCTGACGGCGCTCCTCGAGGCGCGGTGCCAGATCGCTGAAAAGACTGGAGGATCCTGGATCGGAGGCCATGGCGGCGGGGCTCCCCTGCATGTGCTGCATTACTTTCAAAATGTTTTGAAACTTGTATAGGGCGACCTGGCCCCGAGGTCAACGCGCTACGCTCCCGCCCGTGAAGCCAGGCGACCACCCGGAGTTCTTCCGCTTCCCGGCGCCCGAGGGGCGCTCGCGGGAGAGCACGATCGTCCTCCGGGCCGACGGCGTGTTCCTCCACGACGGGGACGTCGTCCGCCACCCGAAGCTCGCCGAGGCGATGCACCGCTGGATCTCCCGCCACCCCGACGACGGCCGCTACATCCTGACGAACGGCTACGACTGGACGTATTTCACGGTCGAGGATGCCCCCTACACGGTGGTGGCCGTGAAGGACGAGGCCGGCTCCCCCGTCCTCCGCCTCAGCGACGGCTCGGAGGAGCCGCTCGACCCCGAGGGCGTGCTCGTGGGGCCCGACGACAGCCTGTACGCGCGTGTGAAGGCGTCGAGCCCCCACGGCCCGTTCGAGGCGCGCTTCTCGCGCTACGCGCAGGCGGCCGGTCTTGCGCCGTTCCTGTCCGAACCCGCCGCGAATCCGGGCCGGGTCGAGCTCGTGGTGGGCGGGCGGGGCTTCCCGATCCTTTCCCGGTAGAACGTCCTGCCCTTTGGGCTATATTCGCGCGCCCAACATGCGCCTCCTGATCGCCGACAAGCTGCACCCGCGCGCCATCGAGGAGCTACGTGCCCTCCCCGTCGAGGTCGTGTACGAGCCCGAGCTCACGCGCGAGGGCCTCGAGACGAGCCTGCCCAAGGTCGGCATCCTCGTCGTCCGCTCGACCGAGGTCAGCCAGAAGGCGCTCGATGGCGCGAAGCAGCTGAACCTGATCGTGCGGGCCGGGACCGAGACGACGACGATCGACGTCCGCGAAGCGAGCAGGCGTGGGATCTACGTCGCCAACTGCCCGGGGAAGAACGCCTCTGCGGTCGCCGAGCTCGTCCTCGGCCTCCTCGTGTGCCTCGACCGCCGGATCCCCGACGCCGTCCAGTCCCTGCGCGAGGGGCGCTGGGAGCGCGCCCAGTTCAGCCGCGCGGAGGGGCTGTTCGGCAAGACGATCGGCATCGCCGGCCTCGGCGCCATCGGGCGCGAGGTGGCGTCGCGGGCGCGCGCGTTCGGGCTGATCCCCATTGCGTGGAGCCGCGCGCTCTCCGTCGCGCGGGCGAACGAGCTCGGCGTGGGCCACGCGACCTCGCTCGAGGACCTCGCGCAGAAGAGCGACATCCTCTCCGTCCACCTCGTCAACAACGAGCGCACGCGCGGGGTGGTCAGCGCGCGGATCTTCGACGCGCTGCCGAAGAAGGCGATGTTCGTGAACCTCGCCCGGCACGAGCTGGTCGACTACGCGGCCCTCCGACACGCCGTCGAGACGCGGGGACTCCGCGCCGCGGTCGACGTGTACCCGGACGAGCCGCGCGGCACGAAGGCCTTCGCGAGCGAGCTCTTCCAGCCGAGCCCGAGCGGCGGCTTCGTCTACGGCACCCCGCACATCGCCGCGTCCACGGATCAGGCGCAGCTGGCCATCGCGACCGAGACGGTCCGCGTGGTGCGCTCCTTCCTGCTCGAGGGCAGCGTGCCGAACGTCGTCAACGTGTCGCAGGGCTCGGCGGCTCGGTTCCAGCTCGTCATCCGCATGCTCGACAAGGTGGGCACGTTCGCGAACGTGCTGGCCGTCCTCAAGCGCCACGGCATCAACGTCGAGGAGGTCACGAACACCGTGTTCGAGGGCGGGGTCGCCGCGTGCGCCAAGCTCCGCGCGCTCTCCCGCCCGAGCGAGGCGTGCCTCAGCGAGATCCGGGCGTTCGAGGAGGTGCTCCACGTCGACGTGGTGACCCTCCCGAACCTGGCCTGAGGCTCGCGCCGTGCACCGTCCACGCCTGGCCACGCTCGCCGCGATCGTCTTCGCGCTGGCGTGCCACGGCTGTCCCGCGCCTGCGGGATCGGCCGACGCCGGCGACGGCGGCGTGAGGGAGGCGGGCCTCGACGCCACGCGCGACACCGCCGACTCCGGGGTGTTCGACGAGGCGAACATTCCCCCTGCGCAGAGCGAGGAGCTCACCCTGCGGATGCGCCACCTGCTCGAGGCCATCGCGCAGGACAACCCGGACCTCGCGAAGGACGTCGTCTTCCCGCGCGACGCGTGGATCGCGGTGAAGGACGGGTCCGACCCCGGCAAGACGTGGGAGCCGAGGCTCCTCAACGCCTTCAAGAAGGCCGTCCACCGCTCGCACAAGCGAAGGAAGCACATGGACCGGGCGAAGTTCGTGAGCTTCGAGCTCGGCCGCCACGTCAGCCTGGCCCCGCCGAAGCGGCGCGACCTGAAGAAGAGCGTCTGGCGCGTCAAGCGATCGAAGATCGGCTTCTCGATCGACGATCGCCAGGCCACGCTCGAGATCGCCGAGATGACCGCCTACAAGGGCGCGTGGTACGTGACGCGGCTCCGGTGAGCCTCCAGAGACCTCACGAGCCCGGCTTCTCCCGGCTCTTCTCCTCGCGCTTCACCTCTTCGAGGAGCTCGTCGACCCGGTCGCGCGCCTCCTGCCCCTCGTCATAGAAGAAGCTGAGCTCCGGCGCGAACCTGAGCTGCGCGCGCGCCGTCAGCTCGCGGCGCAGCAGGCCCGACGCCCGCGTCAGCCCGTCCTTCGCGGCCTTCCTCCTGCCCACGTCGTCCCCGCCTTCGAGCAGCCGGAACCGCACCCTCACGCTCCGGAGATCATCCGACACGCGCACACCGGAGACGATGACGCCGTCGACGCGCGGATCCCGGAGCTCCTGCGAGACGAGGACGGCGAGCTCCTCCTTCACGCGCTCCGCGACCCGGGTCGCCCGCTTCAACTCACCCGGCATCGCTCACAGCTTCTGCTTGATCGCCTCGATCTCGTACGACTCGACGATGTCCTTCTCCTTGAGATCGTGGAAACCGTCGAGGCTGATGCCGCACTCGAAGCCCTCCGCCACCTCCTTGACGTCGTCCTTGAAGCGCTTCAGGGCGGCCATCTTGCCCTCCCAGATCATCGCGCCGTCGCGGAGGAGGCGCGCGTGACCGCCGCGCCGCACGAGGCCCTCGGTGACGTAGGAGCCTGCGACCGCCACGTTGCGGATCTTGAAGACCATCCGCACCTCGGCCTTGCCGAGCGACTTCTCGACCATCGTCGCGGGGAGGAGTCCCTCCATGGCGCTGCGGACGTCGTCGACGGCGTTGTAGATGATCGAGTAGAGGCGAATCTCGACGCCGTTCTCCTCGGCGAGCGACGAGGCCTTGCCGGCCGGGCGCACGTTGAAGCCCACGACGATGGCCTTGGACGCGATGGCGAGGTTGATGTCGCCCTCGGTGATGGCGCCGACGCCCGCGTGGACGACCGACAGGCGCACGCGCTCGGTGGACAGACGCGTGAGCGCCGTACCCACGGCCTCGACGGAGCCCTGGACGTCGCCCTTGATGATGACGCGGAGCTCGAGCGTCTCCGAGTCCTTGAGGCGGCCGACGAGCTCCTCGAGGGAGTAGCGCTGGTCGGCGGGGATGAGCTCACGCTTCTGCTTGCCCTTGCGGCTTTCGGCGATCTCCTGGGCCTTCTTCGGATCCTTGACCGCGTGGACGGCATCGCCGGCGGCGGGCACGTCCGAGAGGCCGAGGATCTCGACCGGGGTGGCGGGCGGCGCCTCGTGCACCTGCTTGCCGTGTTCGTTGGTCATCGCGCGGACCTTGCCGAAGCCGGCGCCCGCGAGCACGAAGTCCCCCACGCGCAGCGTGCCCTCCTGCACGAGGATGCGCGCCACCGGACCGCGTCCACGATCGAGCAACGCCTCGAGCACCGTGCCGCTCGCCGGCTTCTTCGGGTTGGCCTTGAGGTCGAGGACCTCGGCCTGCAGGGCGACCATCTCGAGGAGGTGGGCGATGCCCTCGCCCGTGAGGGCGGACACGTTCACGAAGATGGTGTCGCCACCCCAGTCCTCGGGCTGGAGGCCGAGCTCCACGAGCTCGCGCCGGACGCGCTCGGGATCGGCGCCCTGCTTGTCGCACTTGTTGACCGCGACCAGGATCGGCACCTTCGCGGCCTTCGCGTGCGAGACCGCCTCCTTGGTCTGCGGCATCCCGCCGTCGTCGGCCGCGACCCCGAGGATGACCACGTCGGTCCCACTCGCCCCGCGAGCGCGCCTCTGGGTGACGGCC
>SXGT01137805.1_pt1 | contig 14357 bp, 12 predicted proteins | sample 3176221 | NCBI WGS metagenome assembly SXGT01 (sample SAMN11356862, study PRJNA531348) | freshwater metagenome | isolation source: freshwater sample F1-120 | place: China: Fuxian Lake, Yuxi | collected 2017-12-25
CGCCGGTGCGCTCCGCGGCCCGCACCTGCTCGACGTTCCAGTCTTGCACGCTGCGCGGGAACCGGTTCAGCGGCGCGAGCGCTGCCGGTTGTTTGTCCTGCGCGAGCGCGCGGAGGCCGTCGAAGCCGAGCGCGAGCGGCGCGGCGAGCAGGTGACGGCGCGAAGGAGTAAACATGATCGGCTCTCGTGTGGGAACGGAGCCACAGCGTACCCGCGTGCGGCGACTGGCACCAGCGGCCAGTGGCGATGATAATGGCAGAACGCCCTTCGGAGGTTCGCTCATGCGCCGCGCCGCTTTTCCGCTCGTTCCGCTGCTCGCCGTGGGGATCGCGTGCCGGCCCGCGCCGGTGAGCGCGCCGGTCGAAGAGGCGCGGCCCGCGCCGGCCCCGGCCGCGGTCGGCACGTTGAAGGCGCGCGTCGTTTCGTGGGACGTGGGCTTCCGCCCCCCGACCGAGGCCGAATGGGTCGCGCGCGTCGAATCGGAAGTGAAGGACGCGACCGCAGCCGGCGTCGATGTGCTGCTGTTCCCGGAGTTGTTCGCCGCGGGGCTGGGGCCGTACGCGCCCGCCGGCACGCGTCCCTACGAGTTCATCACGCAACGCATGAACGCCGCCGTACTGCCGGCGGTACGAGCCGCGGCCGGGCCGAAGATGCTGGTGTGTCTCGGCAGTTACGCGCACCAAGAACTCGGCTGGCCGCACGCCCTGAACCGCGCCCCGGTGCTGCTCGACGGGGCGTGGCACTTCGCGGACAAGATTCACCCGACGCAGGGCGAGTTGGTCGAGTCGCCGCCGATCAAGGCCGGTGACGTGATCCCGGTGTTCAAGTTCCGCGGCGGCAACGTCACGGTCGCGGTGTGCTTCACGCTTCAAATGCCGGAGGTGTGGGGCGCGCTGAAGAAGGACGGCGGCGTGCAACTGGTGCTCGGCCCCAGCGCGACCGAAGACGAACTCGGCGTCGCGCGCATCCTGCGCACGGCCTCCGCGCGCGCGGTGGAACTCGGTGCTGCCGTGCTGGTCTCGCCGCTATTGGGGCAACAGGAGGACTGGAAAAACACCGGCAGCGCGGCGCTGTACCTGCCGGCGAACAAGGGCATTGACCACCGGCCGCAGGAGTCGCCGCGCCGCACGCAGGGCACCGCCCGCGACGACTTCACGATCCCCTGGCAGGTGCTGCTCGACCTGCGCAAGCAGCCCGTGGGCAAGCCCGAAGTGCGCGCGTTCCTGACCGAGCAACCGTTCCGCGTCGAGCGGAAGTAACGCGCCGGAAACAACGAAGCCAACAGGTGAACACCGCACCTGTCGGCCGCGCCGGTCGCGCGACCTACTTCTGGCCGAAGTGAACCAGCAACTGCGGAAGCAGCTTCGGCACGAACGTCTCCTCCACGAACTGCGCAGCGTTGTACCCGACGTCGTTGCGCAAGTGCGGAGGTTTTTTATCATCACCAAAGGACGGTGGCACACGTCCACCGGGGCGACGATGAATCTCCAACGACTTGCAGAGATCGATGCCCTTGAAACGTTGACAACCTATGTAAACCAGATCACCGGGTAGAACATCGCTGATCTTGTTTTGCCCGACGGGAGGTGACACGCTCAAGTTCGGGAGTCGCGCGGCCGGGAGCGTGCCGTTGAAGTAGAGCATTCCGTCACTGAATACAAACACCCGCGCCGGTTTCGTGTTGTCCTGAACGTAGAGACGCTCCTGTTTGATGGTACCGTCCTTATTGAACGTGATCTCACCCTGCTTGAGATCCCCCTTCGGCTTGATCGTGATCGTCTCGCCGGTCACGGCCACTACCTCGCCCATAAAGCAGGACGGTTCCCAGTCTTTGTCCACCGGGATGGGCCGACGCGCCGGCTCCGGTCGGGGTTCGACCGAACCGGCACGGGCGAACAGCGCGCACATCGACACGAAAGCAAGAACGAGTCGCATTGATACCTCCATTACGGGCGATCTCACCGCGCGGAATCCGTTCGCTTCTTGACGCCGAGCTTCTTCGTGACCCCGTTAAGGCTTCTTCACGCTGAACTTCTTCTTTACCCCGTTCATGATTTCGGGCAGTAACGTCCAGCCCACGAGCTCCGGGTTGTCTCCTTGAATCTGGGAGTTCGGGCCCTCGGTTTGAATCACAGTCCACGTCCCGACCGGTTGTTGACCGGGGGGGAGGAATTGCGGGACGGGGACGATGGTCGGCTTGGACGCACCGGAGGCGTCGATCGTCATCGTACCGGCGACGACCCAGTTGTTGGAAGATTTCGGGCGTGTCGGCTCGCAGTCGAGGCCCGGAGCGTACACACCACCGCTCCACAGCACGTCGCCGATAACTTGGAAGGTGCCCCAGATCAACCCGTCGGTCGCCTGGGTCGGCGTGATGAACCCGATCACGCCACCACTCATGGTGTACTTACCGGTGATCAGAGCAACCTGAGAAGCTTTGGGGAGGTTGGGGTTACCGGTCAACGTGACGTTGCCCCCGCGAACCGATACCCCCTTCGGGGCCGCGCTGACATCGAGGTTGCAACCGTTCATGATCTCCAACTGCGCGGAGTTGTTGTTCGCGGTGCCTTGATCGTAGGCCGGGTTGTTCAGGCCGCCCCCGGTCAATTGCATCGTGACTTGGCCGCTTAGGAAGAACTTCCCGCCGTTGTTGACGACTTGCAGTTCCAGTTTGTCTGTACCGCTTCCTGTGTAACCCCAGAAGGCGTTCGGCTCGATGGTGAGCTTTTGCGTCGTGCTGTTGACGCCCTTGACCGCACCTACCGAACCGACTTGGACCGGCTTCACGACGTTTGCATCCGCGCGGACGAAGATGGCATCGGCGTTCGTGCCGTTCAAGAGAAGGTCGCCCGCACCGGTAATGGTCGTCTGCACCGGACCGCCGAGGCTGGCGAAGTTCAGCGTGCTGCCTGTAGTGATCGTGTTGCCCACACCGGGAAGAACGATGCTTCCCCCGCCGTACATGTTCACCGTTGCGGCGCTCGGCGTATTGTTCAGTGTGCCGCCGGTCCAGGTGAACGCGCCGGTGATGTTCAGGTCGGTGCCGCTGGTCGGTTGTGCGATCGCGCCGCTGGCGAGGTCGAACACGCCGAACGTCAGCGCTTCGCCGAGGGCCACCGTGCCGTTGTATCCGCTCTGGATGCGGACTATTGCGAACGAGTCGGTGGCCGAGGTCAACCCGTCGCAGTCGCGCGAGTTGAACGCCATGCCGTTGAAGATCAGTTCGTTGTCGCCGTCTGGCAAGTCGGGAGGAGGTGGCGGCGGTTGGCCGGGGACCATCTCCTGCATCACCGACCAGTTGCTCATGTTCGTCGCGTCCGTATCGACCATACCAGTCCAGGTGTACACTGAGAGCAGGTCGCGGCGGTCGAGCGGTTCCAGCGACAGTTTCGCACTCAGCACAGGGCCAGTAGACATTCTAGCGCGTGTTTGAGGGGGGGCAATCGCCCCGGTTCAGCAGTCGAGCGATCCGAGACAGGGCGCGGCGGAACATGGCGACTTCCTGAGAGGTGAGGGAAGCATTCGCATTTCCACCGGCATCGTACCCGCGACATCCGCCGCGCCAAGAGCGCTCGCGCCGGATTTCTGCCCGTGTATGCATTAATGGTCAAGGATTTCGCGCCGCGGTTGCACTTTTCGGCCACGCCGCGAACCGCGGACCTCGAATTGAAAATCCCGCCCCGTTTGCCTAGATTAGCCCCGTTCCGGGCGGCTGTTGCCTCTCTCGCTGCCCCGTCATTCCCACTCGGCAGAGGATGCCCGAATGCCCGGTCGTTCCGTCCGTCCGTTCACCGTGCTGCCGTGCCTGCCCGACCGGCTCAAGCCGCTCCAAACGCTCGCGTACAACCTGTGGTGGTGCTGGAACGCCGACGCGGTCGCGCTGTTCCGCCGCATCAACCCGGACCTGTTCGAGGCGCTCGATCACAGCCCGATCCGGCTGCTGGGCGCGACCGATCAGGTCCGGTACGAGCAACTCGTGGAGGACGACGGGTTCCTCGCGCACATGGATCGCGTGGCCGCGGCACTCGATCACTACCTCAAAGCGCCGACGTGGTTTCAAGAAACCTTCACAACCGAAGCGCAGGAGCGGATCGCGTACTTCTCCGCCGAGTTCGGCATCCACGAGAGCGTGCCCGTTTACTCCGGCGGTCTGGGCGTGCTGGCCGGCGACCACCTCAAGAGCGCCAGCGACCTGGGTATCCCGCTCGTCGGCATCACCCTGATGTACCGCGAGGGGTACTTCCGCCAGTACCTGAACGTGGACGGGTGGCAGCAGGAGCGCTACCCGGAGAACGACTTCTTCACACTGCCGCTGGTGCCCGAACTGGACGCCAACGGCCGGCCGATCGTCGTGACCGTGCCGCTGCCGGGGCGCGAGCTGGCCCTGCGCGTGTGGCGCGTGCAGGTGGGCCGCGTGCCGCTGTTCCTGCTCGACGCGAACATCCCGCAGAACGCGCCCGCGGACCGCGCCATCTCGTCGCAGTTGTACGGTGGCGACCTGCACACCCGCATCCAGCAGGAGATCATCCTCGGCATCGGCGGCATCCGCGCGCTGAAGGCGCTGGGTCGGATGCCGACCGTGTGCCACATGAACGAGGGGCACGCCGCGTTCACCGGGCTGGAGCGCATCCGGCTGCTGATCGAGGAGCAGAAGCTCGACTTCGCCACCGCGCTCGAGGCGGTGAAAGCCGGGACGTGCTTCACCACGCACACGCCCGTGCCCGCCGGCAACGACGCCTTCCCGATGCACATGATGGAGCAGTACCTGGGCGAGTACATGGCGAAGTTGGGCGTGGACCGGAGCGCGATGGCCGCGCTCGGCCGGCACCAGCCCACCAACGAGGCCGAACTGTTCAGCATGACCGTGCTGGCGCTGAAGCTCGCCAACGTCTCCAACGGCGTGAGCAAGTTGCACGGCAGCGTGTCGCGGAAAATGTGGAAGGACCTGTGGCCCGAACTGCCGGCCTCGGAGGTGCCGATCACGAGCATCACCAACGGGGTTCACACGCAGAGCTGGCTCGCGCCGGAAATGGCCCAGCTCTACGACCGCTACCTGGGCATCCAGTGGGAGGACCGGCCCACGGACTTCGCCATCTGGAAGCGCGTCGAGCAGATCCCCGACGGCGAGCTGTGGCGCACGCACGAGCGGAGCCGCGAGCGGCTGGTCGCGATGGCCCGCGCGCGGCTCAAGGCGCAGCTCAAGCGCCGCGGGTCGCCGCCCGCAGAGGTGGACGGGGCCGACGAGGTGCTCGACCCGGACGCGCTCACCATCGGGTTCGCGCGCCGGTTCGCCACCTACAAGCGCGGCGACCTCGTGTTCCGCAACTTCGAGCGCATCGTGGCGATGCTGAACAACAAGGACCGGCCGGTCCAGTTCATCTTCGCCGGGAAAGCCCACCCGCAGGACCGCGGCGGCAAGGAACTGATCCAGCGCGTCGTCCAGCAGTCCCGCAAGCCGGACCGGCGCAAGCGGGTCGGGTGCAGCGAGGACTACGACATGAACGGCGCGCGCTACCTGGTGCAGGGGTGCGACGTGTGGCTCAACAACCCGCGCCGCCCGCTCGAGGCCAGCGGCACCAGCGGCATGAAGATCTGCGGCAACGGCGGGTTGAACCTGTCCATCCTCGACGGCTGGTGGGTCGAAGGGTACGACGGCGACAACGGCTGGGCCATCGGCGCGGGCGAAGAGTACACGGACCTCGCGTACCAGGACGAGGTCGAGAGCCGCGCGCTCCTCGACCTGATCGAACAGGACATCGCGCCGACGTTCTACAAGCGGGACGCGGGCGGGCTGCCGCGCGAGTGGATCCGCCGGATGAAGCGGTCGATCATGACGCTGGTGCCGGTGTTCAACACCAACCGCATGGTGGAGCAGTACGCGGAACGGTGCTACGTGCCCAGCGCGCGGCGGGCCGCGAAGCTCACGGCCGACGCGCTCCGGGGCGCGAAGGAGCTGGCCGGCTGGCGGCGGCGGGTGACGGCCGACTGGCACCAGGTGCGCGTGACCGCGGTGGACGCGCCGACGAGCGAACTGATGCGCGTCGGCTCGAACTTCCCGGTGAAGGTGCGCGTCCACCTGGGGCCGTTCAAGCCGGACGAAGTGGAAGTGCAACTGTGCCACGGCGTGCTCGACGCGCTGGGCGACCTGGCCGAGCCGAGCGCGCTGGCCCTGTCCGCGAACGGCGACACCACCGGCGACGGCACCGCGTTCACCGGCGCGCTGCCGTGCCGGTCCAGCGGCCAGTTCGGGTTCAGCGTCCGCGTGCTGCCCAAGCACGTCAACCTGCCGCACCTGTTCGAGACGGGCCTTGTGACGTGGGGCTGACGGAATGACCAATGATCAATGACCCACCAATGACCAAGGAATGACGAAGGCCAAAGACCAAATGACGAAGGAACAGGGCCGGGAATGGTCGTCTTCCTTCGTCATTCCTTGGTCATAGGTGGGTCATTGGGCATTGAAGCCCTCGCCCACAACGGTCGTCCACTTCCTGACCCGCCAGCCCGTCACGAGGCCGGCGGCCACATACGGGTCGGCGGCGACGAACGCTTCCACCACCTCCGCCGAATCGCACCGGAACAGCAGCACCGCGCCATCGACGGGGTCGGCCAGCGCGCCGCCGAGCACCAGCTCGCCGCGCGCGACCGCGGCCCGCGCGTGCGCCAGGTGTGCGGCGCGCAGCGGCACGCGGCGCTCCGCGTAATCCGGCACCACGTCGTAAAACAACAGGAAATGCATCGGCCGGCTCCGTCAGAACCGCTACAGCTTCGTTATCCCGTCTCACCGTCTCCGCGGGCCTCTCCCGTGCCCGCGCCGCGCGAGTTCACTTGATGCGCGTGCCGATACGGGTCCGATACTCCCCTCGCTCCCAAACGAGGAGTACGGCCAACGACGGCCGACCTACCATCCCAACCTGTCCACGGAAGGACACTCCCATGCGCAAGCTCATCCTCGCCCTCGTCATTGCCACCCTGTCGCTGACCGCCGCGAGCGGCTGTCGCTCGACCGGTGGCTCGTCCTGCAACTGCGGCAAGTAACGCGCTTGTAGGTCGCGGTCGAGCGAGGCTTTGCGAGCGAGGCCCGACTGCCAACCACCTTCGCGCATCTGCCGAAGGCGGTCCGCAAGCGGGACGCGCTCAGCGTTCTGGCAGTCGGGCCTCGCTCGCAAAGCCTCGCTCGACCGCGACCTACATTACCCACGTCACCGCGCCACGCGGTACTGCATGTAGACGCAGCCGCCGCGGATGGGCTTCGCGGAGACCAGTTTCAGGTCGATCGGCCGCGCCAAGCCCGGCACCAGTGGGATACCCGCGCCCAGCAGGACGGGGTGGACGTTCACGCCCACTTCGTCGATCACGTCGGCCTCGAAGAGCGCCCGCGCCAGTTCGCCCCCGCCCATCAAGCAGATGCCTTTCCCCGGTTTCTCTTTCAGCGCGCGAACGAACCCGCCGGCGTCTTCCGGAACGATCGTCGCGCCCGGCGCGTGCTTCAACGTGCGCGAGAACACGTAGGTCGTGATACCGTTGGTTTCGCCCGCGCCCGCGCCGCCCATCGACGCGACCTCGTAGGTCTTGCGGCCCATGAGGATCGTGTCGATGGTGGGCCAGTACGCGCCCATGATAGCGTTGGCGTCGTCGCTCCAGACCAGCCAATCGACCGCGCCGTCCGGCCGGGCGATGAACAGGTCGAGGCTGCACGCCCCGCCGTAGGTCACGGTGCGCATGGCAACCTTTCAATACGTCGCGCGGCCGCCGCTGATGTCAAAGCAGAAGCCCGTTGTGAAACTGCAATCGGCGCTGCTCAGGAAGTGAACCAGCGCCGCGACCTCGTCCGGCTTCCCGGTCCGGCCGAGCGGGATCTTGCTCAGCATCATGTTGATCTGGGCCGCGTCGAGCTGGTCGAGAATCGGCGTCTGGATCACCGCCGGGGCCACGCTGTTCACACAGATGTCGCCCTTGCCCACCAGTTCCTTTGACAGCGACTTCGTGAGCGCGATGACCGCGGCCTTGCTCGCCGAGTACGGGGCCATCTTCGGGTTGCCTTCCTTGCCCGCGATGCTGGCGATGTTCACGATGCGGCCGTACTTGCGCTCGATCATGGACGGCAGCACGGCCTTGCAGCACAGCACGAGGCCGGTCACGTTGATGCCCATCACGAACTCCCAGTCCTCGCGCACGCTCTCCCAGATGGGCACGTCGCGCCCCTTGCGGCTGGCGACCCCGGCGTTGTTCACGAGCACGTCCACCGGCCCGGCCGTCTGCGCGATCTCGCCGAACACGCGGTCCAGGTCGGCCTCTTTCGTCAGGTCGCCGACGAGCGGCACGCCACCGATGTCGTTCGCGACGCGGGTGGCGCTGTCGGCGTTCATGTCGAACACGCCCACCTTCGCGCCCGCGCCCGCGAGCCGGCGACAGACCGCCTCGCCGATGCCCTGGCCCCCGCCCGTGACCACCGCCACCTTGCCCGCCATGCTGAAGAAGTTCGTGGACATAGCCCGCCCGTAGTGAGAGGTCGTGATGGGAGACGTTATAGCGGAACGGGTCACAAGTTGACCCCGTGCCAGTGGCGCGGGCAACGTCCGGACGCCGAGATGAGTGTCGGGAGTGTCGGTGACGGGATGTGTCGCTGGCCACCGGGCGCGCCATTCGAGTTCAGCCGCCGCCGGTCGCACCGGGGGGCGGGGCGGCGATCGTGCGGATCACCGTCTTGTTGCGGCCCGTGCCCTTCGCTTCCTTTTCCGCCTCCGCCGCGATTTCGCGCAGCTGCTCGTAGCTGGTCGGCGCGCTCGCGTCGGCGATCGCCACGCCCAGGCTGATCGTCATCTTGATCGTGTGTTCCTTGAACTCCGGCACACCGGATTCCGTACTCAGCCGCTCCTTGTACACGACCTGACTGGCCTCGACGTTCGCGCGCAACCGCTCGGCCAGTACTTCCGCGCCGGCGAGGTCGGTGCCCGGCGCGACCACCAGGAACTCTTCGCCGCCGATACGGCCCAGCGAGTCGGACGCGCGGATCGACGCCTGCATGACTCCCGCCAGCGACACCAGTACCTGATCGCCGGCCGTCAGCGAGTAGGTGCGGTTCACCTGCCCGAAGTGGTCGGCGTCGATCACCACGATCGCGATCGGGGTCGGGATGCGGGTGCGGCGCTGAAGCTCGGTGCGGGCGATGCGGTCGATGGCGCGGCGGTTCGGCAACCCCGTCAGCGGGTCCGTCGCGGCCATCTTTTCCAGGAGCTGGTTCTTCTGTTGGAGCTGCAACAGCGCCTGCTCCAGTTGGAGCGTGCGCGTGTGAACCCGCTGTTCGAGTTCCAGGTTCAGCTTCCGCAGTTCGTCGAGGAGCTGCTCGTGACTGCGCTCGAGCAAGAGGCCACGCGAGATGGAGCGAAGGGTTTGGAGCAGGTCTTCGGACCGCCACGGCTTGAGCACGAGCCGGTGAACCTGACTGTGGTTGATGGCGTCGGCGGCGTCTTCCATCCGGGCGGCCCCGGTGAGGAGCACGCGGGCGGTGCGCGGAACCGTGCGGCGCACCCAGTCGAGGAGCTGGAGCCCGCTCTCGTCGGGCAACCGCAGGTCGGAGATCACGATGTCGAAGGACCGCTGGGCGAGGGTCGCGCGCCCCTGGCCGGCGGTGGTCGCGGTGACGACCTCGAAATCGCAAGCGAGCTGCGCGGCGAGCACCGCGAGCACGCCCGGTTCGTCGTCGATCGCGAGGACCGAGCACTTGTACCGGGACACGTTCATGAACGGAACGCCTGCTGCTACCGGTCCCGGTTCGGAGCGCGCCGGGTACAACGGGTGGAGTCTACAACACAACGGTTAGCCGGGCCGTACCGAGAGCATAAGTTTCGCCGAACGCGCGGCCCGATTCGGTCAGGCTAGTTGGGAAAAATGAAGGCGACAGGATAAATTGGGAGTTTTCGGTCCCACGAGAATGATGCGAGATTGGAAAATGGGTGGAGAACCGGAGGAGAAAAATCCGATTTTAGTTTTCTTGCCGCTTGATCGACGGCGAATTATCGCCTACAATCGGGCTGATTAATGGGGGTACACCCCGGGAACACAACGCGACGCGAGCCGTGCAACCGCCGGCTCGACTGGGATCGTCTCGCTCGACGGAAACGACCGCACCCGGCCGACTTACACCTGAACGCACACTCGCAACAGGTAGTCCGCCGGCGGCCAACACCGTTGACTCGCCAAGACTCCTCGGTCGGGTCGGGGATTTTTTTTCCCTCACCGAAGTTTGTGAGGCGGTGCCACCTCGGGCGTCCCGTTTAAGTAAGTTCCTGGTTCGTACCCGGTAACCCTCCACGAACCTCATCCGCGCGTAACAGGAAACGGCCACCATGAAGACCGCCAGGCGTAAGCGATCCGGGCAATCCGCCAAAGTCGAAGACACGTCGGTCACGACGTTCTCCTCGGATCTCCTCACGCCCGAAGAAGAACGGGAGCTACTCACCAGCTTCTGGGACTGCAAGAGCGAGCTCGTTCGCGTGCTGCTCCGCCACTACCCGACCGAGCTGCGGGCCGTGCGCCCGCCGCTCGAGCCCTGGCCGATGGCGCAGTTCATCCGCGAGCACTGCACCGACGCCCGGTGCGACGTGATCGCCGTCAAGCGCCTGCGCGACCGCTACGTCCACTACAAGCACCGGCTCGCCAGCGCCAACATCCGCCTCGCGGCCCACGTCGCCAAGCGGTTCCGCCACCACAGCCTCGCCTACTCCGACCTGCTCCAAGAAGCCGTCTGCGGCCTGATGCAGGCCATCGACCGGTTCGACGTGAGCCACGGCACCCGCCTCGCCACCTACGCGACGTGGTGGATCCGCCAGACCCTCCAGATCGCGGTCGCTCGCCAGAGCCACCTCGTGAGCCTCTCGCCGCACCACCTGCAAGAGCTGGGCCTCTTGCAACAGGAAAGCGAAGCGCTGGCCCACGGCGGCAAGCACCTGCCCAGCCCGCAAGAGCTGGCCCACCGCACCGGCAGCTCGCTCGAGCACCTGACGCACCTCCAGACCGCCACCCGCACCCCCGTCAGCCTCAACGCCGTCCTCGACGACGACAGCGACTTCAAGCTGACCGAGGCCATGCCGGACACCGGCACGCTGGTGATGCAGGAGAACAACGAGCGCCAGGAAGCCCTCGGCTTCCTGATGGAAAACCTTCGCCCCCGCGAGCGCAAGGTGCTCGACCTGCGCTTCGGACTGACCGGCAACGGCACCCACAGCCTGCGTCAGATCGGCCACCTGCTCCGTATTTCGAAGGAGCGCGTCCGCCAGATTCAAAACCGCGCACTGGAAAAGCTGAAGGCCAACGCCGAGCGCGTCGGCTGGGAGCCGACCCTGCTGCTGGAGTGAGTACGAACTGAGCGGGGGGCGTAAGCCCCCTGTGTCGGGCGAGCGGGGGCGTAAGCCCCCTGTTTTCGTTTGGCGGCGCGCCGAATACGATTGCACCCGCCGCGCGCCCGGCGTACATTCGAGATTCTCACCGGCACGGCGTCCGACCCTCCCCGGAGCGCTCCCATGCTCACGATGCTCGGCAGCCCGCGGCGCACCTGCGACGGCGTCACCCGGCGCGAGACGCTCGCGGCCGGCGCGCTCACGCTCCTGGGAAGCAACTTCACACTGCCGAACCTGCTCGCCGCGGAAGCGCGGAAGCCGACGGCGGCGCGACCCGGTAAGGCCAAGAACGTCATGCTGCTGTACCTGCTCGGCGGCGCGCCGACGCAGGACATGTGGGACTTGAAGCCCGACGCCCCGGCCGAAGTGCGCGGCGAGTTCAAGCCCATCAGCACCACCGCGACGGGCGTGCAGATCACCGAGCACCTGCCGCGCACGTCCAAGTTGATGCACAAGGCCGCCATCGTGCGCTCGGTGAACCACAAGGCCGGGTGCCACAACTGCCTGCCCAGCTACACCGGGTTCGAAGGGCTGATGCCGGACCAGCACCCGCGCGACACGGACCCGCCCAGCATGGGGAGCGTGTGCGAGTACCTGCGGGCCGGGCGCGGTGAACTGCCCGATTACATGTACCTCCCGTGCTGGCTCGGCTGGGGCCAGGCCTTCCGCCGCTCCGGGCCGTATGCCGGGTTGCTCGGCCGCAAGTACGACCCGCTTATCAGCGAGTGCGCGCCCTATGCCGACAAGGGCGAGAAGCCGCTGCCGGGCACCCCGTCCGTGGTGCGCGGCGCGCCGACGCTGCCCAACACCGCGTTCACCTCCGACCTGACCATCGACCGGCTCAACGACCGCCGCTCGCTCCTGCAACAGATCGACGACCGGGCGCGGAAGCTCGAAACCGACGGCACCATCAGCGGCTACGACCGCGCCCAGCAGCGCGCCTTCGGGTTGCTGACTGCGTCCAAGATGAAGGCGTGTTTCGACCTGTCGAAGGAAGACCCGCGGTTGCTCGACCGCTACGGCCGCACGCTGTTCGGCCAGAGCACCCTGATCGGCCGCAAGCTCATCGAAGAGGGCGTGCGGTTCGTGAACGTGACCTGGGACCTGTTCTGGGATCGCGTCCAGATCGACTACGACGCCTGGGACACGCACACCAAGAACTTCAGCATCATGAAGCAGAACAAGCTGCCGCACTTCGACCAGACGTTCACCGCGCTGCTCGAAGACTTGACGGACCGCGGGTTGCTCGACGACACGCTCCTGGTGGTGATGAGCGAGATGGGACGCACGCCGAAGATCAACGCCAACGCGGGTCGCGACCACTGGACGCACTGCTACTCGGTGGTGTTCGCCGGGGCCGGGATCAAGGGCGGGTCGGTATGCGGCGCGTCCGACGCGCAGGCCGCGTACGTGAAGGACCGGCCCGTGAGCACCGCGGACATCTGCGCGACCATCTACCAGTGCCTCGGCATCGACCCCGAATCGATGGTGCCGGACAAGACCAACCGGCCGTTCGGCATCGCCCACGGCGGTAAACCGATCCACGAGATTATGGCCTGACGCGCCGCGTCGCCTTTGGCGATGCCGCTAAACCTCCTTCGTTGCACTCCAATGCGATTACCCCCTCTTCTCGCGCTCGTTGTCGTCGCCATTATGTGTGCGCCCGCGCGCGCCGACGAGAAGGTCGAACTCGCGGCGCTCACGAAGTCGCTCACGCTGCACGCCTCGTTCGACACCGGCCTCGACGCGGACTTCTCTCGCGGCGACAAGACGTGCTACCTTCAGGGCGGCAAGGAGCTGGTGCGCGCGAAGCCGAACGAGGAAGCGAAGGTCGTCGCCAACGAGGGCAAGTTCGGCGGCGCGCTGTTCTTCCCCAAGAAGGGCAACACGCGGCCGGCGTTCAAGGACAAAGACGTACTCGGCTACAACGCCAAGAGTTGGAGTTGCACCGTGTCCGCGTGGCTGCGGATCAGCCCCGACAAAGACCTGGAGCCGGGCTACTGCGACCCGCTCCAGATCGTCGGCGACGACCACAAGAAGGGCTACATCTTCTGCGAGTGGTCGAAAGACGAGACGCCGCGCTACTTCCGGTACGCGATCCGCCCGCTGTACCCCATCTGGAACCCGAAGGGCGTGCCGTGGGGCGACATCCCGTTCGAGAAGCGGCCGATGGTGCAGGTGGAGAAGGCTCCATTCGCACGCGACAAATGGACGCACGTGGCATTCACGGTCGAGAACCTCAACGACAAGACGAAGGCCCCGCGCGGCAAACTGTTCATCAACGGCAAACGGCAAGGGAGCGTCGAGAAGTGGGACCTGCGGTTCGAGTGGGACCCGGCGAAGGTGCTGCTGGTTCTCGGTGCCGCTTACGTCGGCTACCAGGACGATCTCGCCGTGTTCGACCGCGCGCTGACGGATGCGGAAGTCGCCCGCGTGTACGGCCTCAAGAACGGGATCAAAGACCTGCGGCCGTGAGCGGCCACGGCGGTCGCGCGCATTTCAGCGCAACACGCGGGTGGCGTTGTCGATCATGTGCTCTTTGTTGTCGAACCGGAAGCGGGCGACGGTGGCCCCGCCGTTGGGCCGGTCGTACTCGGTGCCGGCGATCTTGTTCGCGTCGTACGCCCGCCGCGCCTCGTCGGCCGTGTCGAACGGGCCGAGCACCATGCGGAAGGTCGGGTTCCGGTCGCGCACCTTCTTCGTGTTGTCCAGGCCCCAGCCGCTCAGGTTCGGGGTCGGCGTGTCGAGGATCACCGACATGCGCCCGACGATCACCTCGTCGTACCCGCCGCCGACGTACACGCCATACTTGTCCTGCTCCTGTTGCCGCTGGTTCTTAACGGCGGGTGCGTTCTGCTTGCCGATCTGCTGCTTGTCCCACCACTTCTCGATGTCGGCGCGGTTCGAGTACGCCACGATCCCGCCCACAATCAGGATGAGGACGAAGCACCCCGCGCC
>SXGT01503541.1_pt1 | contig 14357 bp, 15 predicted proteins | sample 3176221 | NCBI WGS metagenome assembly SXGT01 (sample SAMN11356862, study PRJNA531348) | freshwater metagenome | isolation source: freshwater sample F1-120 | place: China: Fuxian Lake, Yuxi | collected 2017-12-25
CACAGCGCACAGCGCACTAAATAACAAAGACAATAAAGTTACCCAAAAGCCCCACGCCATACTGGCGATGGGGCTTTTGTTTTTATATTTTTTTCAACAGTAAAAACCGTTTAATAGCATCACAAAACAAATTATGAAAAATCTTTTACTGTTAATTTTTGCATCTTCTTTCTTACTTCTCAATTGCTTTGCGCAGACTCCTGAAAAAATAAATTATCAGGGCGTAGCACGTAATACTAATGGTGACATTTTACCCAATCAGGCAATTGCGTTACGTATAACTATTCATAGTGGAACCCCCAACGGAACTATAGTTTATCAGGAAGCACATACAACTTCTACAAATAATTTCGGATTGTTTAATCTTATGCTTGGTAATGGTACCGTTTTGACAGGCAGCTTTAATACCATTGATTGGGCTACCGGTTTATTTTACATACAAACCGAAATGGATGCCACAGGCGGTGTAAACTTTATAAGTTTAGGAACCTCACAATTGGTTTCCGTTCCCTATGCCCTATATGCAAAAACAAGCGGAACACCAGGTGTTACTGGGCCAACAGGAAGCACTGGTTCTATTGGCTTAACGGGTGCCACAGGCTCTACAGGCGCAACGGGCTCCACGGGCTTAACAGGCGCAACGGGCTCCACGGGCTTAACAGGCGCAACAGGTTCTACCGGTTTGACAGGTGCCACAGGCTCCACCGGATTAATAGGCGCAACAGGCTCTACAGGTTTAACAGGCGCAACTGGCTCCACCGGATTAACAGGTGCAACAGGCTCTACTGGTTTAACAGGTGTCACAGGCTCTGCCGGCTTAACAGGTGCAACGGGCTCCACTGGCTTAACAGGCGCAACAGGTTCTACCGGTGCCACAGGCTCCACAGGTTTAACAGGTGCAACAGGCTCCACCGGATTAACAGGTGCAACTGGTTCTACTGGCTTAACAGGTGCAACAGGTGCAACAGGTTCTACTGGCTTAACAGGCACCACAGGTTCTACCGGCTTAACAGGTGCCACAGGCTCTACCGGATTGACAGGAGCAACGGGTGCTGCCGGCTTAACAGGCGCAACAGGTGCAGATGGTCTTACAGGTCCAACAGGTCCTATAGGTCCTTCTGGCGCTAACGGTTCAACAGGAGCCACTGGACCAAGTGGTGCTGATGGAGTTACTGGAGCTACCGGAGTAACTGGTAACAACGGAACTTCTGGTGGTAATATGCAAGTTTTTACAACATCTGGTTCCTTTACTGCTCCAAGTAGTGTTACTTCTGTAATTGTAGAATTATGGGGAGCAGGAGGAGGAGGAGGTAGGAATTCAACAACTCAAGCTGGTGGTGGGGCAGCGGGTGGCTATGGGAAAGGACCCGTAACTGTGATTCCAGGTCAATCATATACAATTACAGTGGGTGCTGGAGGCGCAGGTTGTTCGTCTAATCTTTGTACAGGAGGCAATGGTGGCTTTTCTTCTTTTGATGGAATAGTTACTTCAAATGGAGGTACAGGAGGGGGACCAAATAATGTTGGTATTGGTGGAACTTCTAACGCATTAATAAATTGCACTGGGGGTACTGGTTACAATAATCTTACTCCTGGTACTGTAAATTGTTTAAATTATTATTACGGAAATGGTGGAGGCGGTGTAACAACAGGAACAAGTGCAACTGGAGCTAATGGTTTAGTAATTGTTTATTGGTAAAAATAACAAAAGCAAATATGACAGAAGAAGCAAAAAATGATTTGATTGACAGAGCATCAAAATTCATTAATCATGTTCTGATAAAATCCAATAAATCGCCTAATTTAAATGACTATGTTGGCTATACTTATATGGGTGCAGGTAAGTGTTCGAAATATAAAGAAGAGGATCAAAGCCCTAATTTTCAAATTTATGGCAAATTAAAATCTCCAAATAATAAAACTGTAGAGGTTTCATTATGGTCAATAGTTAATCATTTTGAGAACCAATAAATTATAAAGAATAACAACAACCCCAGAAGACATCAGTCCCACGCTCCAAACACAATTAAGTATACAAACCAAAAACTAACAACTAAAAAACAAACATCATGGCATCAAACATCGAAACCGGACATGCAGTTAACATCAGCAACTTCAAACTAATGATTGACCGTTGCGCAGTAATCCCCAACTACAACCCGAGCAACACCGATTTAACAATCCCCAATATGACCATGCGTTGGCAAACAGCCGACACCGCCCACCAAACACTCCTCACCGCAGTTCAAAGCTCCAAAAATCCCATCAACTCGCGTGATATACTTTTCAAGCCACTCAATAAACTAACAACAAAAGCACTCAACTACTTCGAGTCCACCAAAGCATCAAAACAAGTAAAAAAAGATGCAAAAGGCCTCGCAGATAAAATCCGTGGCTTCAATACAAAAATCCCCAAACTTGCAGACGGCACACCCGACCCCAATCACGTAAGCCAAAGCCATCAAAGTTTTGTTCAAAAACAAGACACCTTCAAACAACTCATCGACCTGTTAAGCTCAGACGCCAACTATATCCCCAACGAACCCGAGTTAGCCATGACCTCATTGGTAGCACTAAACGCCAACATGAAATCCGCAAACGACAACATCGGCACCATCATAGCCCCTGTAATAAGTGCCCGCGTAACCCGGCGACAGCGCTCTATATAAAGAAGAAACTGGAATGCTCGACATAGCCGTAGCCTGCAAAGACTACATCAAAGGCCTCATCGGCTCCAATTCCACCTCCCGCCTCATAACCGGCATCCGCTTCAGACGCCCCAAAAAGAAAAACTAACCGTCATTGCGAGTCCCGCTTTTCGCGGGACGAAGCAATCTCAAAGTCAAAAAAGCGCGAAACCACCTCGCGCTTTTTTATTTCCCCAAATACATAGGCTCCAACACTAACTCGCGTCTGTCGCCTGTGGGCGGGTGTCCACGCTGAGTGCGAACCGTAAGTTTTGCGGCTGGGTAGCGGTGGCCTGTGCGACAAGCAAAAGCTTACGGTTGGTCAGCGTGGTGCCTTTTCTTTTGTTACTTTTCTTTGGGCAAGCAAAGAAAAGTAAAGAAAAACAAGGGGTATGTCCACCATCATTATCCCATTGTAAACTGCCATACAGGCAGTGTCCACCATCATTGAACCAGTGTCCACTGTCATATAGGCAGTGTTCACCATCATTAGAGCGGTGTAAACTATCATTGGAATGATGTCCACTATCATTATCTTGGTGTCCTCCATTATTATCTCGGTGTCCATCTTCACTCATCCATCCTCCACATTCTATCCTCCTCCCTCCAACTTCCAACCCCCAACCTCTATCCTCCGCAGACCTCTGTTTTTTCTCTGTCAACCTCTGTGTAAAATTTATAGCTTTGCCCGCTTTTTAAAAAATAAAACCATGAGTTTATTAGTAGTCGGCACCGTAGCCTTTGATGCAATCGAAACCCCTTTCGGTAAAACCGATAAAATAATTGGTGGCGCAGCCACCTATGCCGGCCTTGCCGCATCCTACTTCACAAAAAACATAAACCTCGTTTCCGTGGTAGGCGATGATTTTCCGCAGGAAACCATTGATTTAATGAATACCCGCGGCATCAATACCCAGGGCCTGCAGGTAAAACAAGGCGAGAAAACATTCTTCTGGTCAGGCAAATACCACAACGATATGAATACGCGTGACACATTAACAACCGACCTCAATGTGCTGGCAGATTTTCATCCCGTAGTTCCCGAAAGCTACAAAAACTGCGAGTTCCTCATGCTCGGAAACCTCATGCCCCGCATTCAAATGGCAGTCATTGACCAATTGCCGAACCGCCCGAAACTCATAGTAATGGACACCATGAATTTCTGGATGGACATTGCCATGGAAGACCTTCTTAAAACAATTGCAAAAGTTGATGTGCTTACCATCAATGATGCCGAAGCGCGCCAACTCTCAGGCGAATACTCATTAGTAAAAGCAGCACAAAAAATTCTGGAATTAGGACCGAAATATTTAGTCATTAAAAAAGGCGAACACGGAGCATTGCTTTTCAATAAAGAGAATGTATTCTTCGCACCCGCACTTCCTTTAGAAGATGTCTTTGACCCAACTGGTGCAGGCGATAGTTTTGCAGGTGGCTTCATCGGCTTTCTTGCCCAAACAAAAGACATCTCTTTCGACAACATGAAACGCGGAATAATCTTCGGTTCAGCAATGGCCTCTTTCTGCGTTGAAAAATTCGGAACAGAAAGTTTAATCAACCTTTCACAGGAAGAAATAGACGAGCGCGTTCAGCAGTTTGTTGATCTCGTGCAGTTTGATATTGCACTGGTTTAAGATTAGAGCTCTTTCAGAATTTTCTTCCCCCTTGATTTAAACCCCGCACTTGCATAAGGCATTTGTTCCTCAATTGCTATGCGCAATTCATTTTTCAAATCAGGATGTTCCTTGCTCAGGTTGTGCAAAACCGTCATGGAAAAAACTTTTACCGCAATTGTTTCGTCATTCGAACACAAAAACCGGAAACAGATATCAGCCGTCTTTCCCTGCAATCTTTTCGGAATGGCAATATCCTGCAACGTGCGAATAGTGTTCCGCTTTACCGCATCATGCACAGGTGTGGTTAAGTAATTCAGCATCCGCTCAAGGTAAGGCTTAATAAGCTCAGGATCCGCTTCTGCACAATTGCTCACAACCCAAGCCGCGCGTTGCGTTACGCGATACGTATTTCCAAAAAACAGATTCATTAACTCGGCAAAGCGATTCTTATCATTGCCGATATAGTTCACAATTTTCAGGGTTTGAGATTTTGAATGTTCTCTGAGAATTTCTTCGCGTAAATTCATTGCAGAATAAAACTTTGCGCCTTAGCGTCTTGCGGTTAAAAGCTTTACTCAAACACAACCAACGATTGATTTTTCTCCACCGCACTTCCTTTCACCGCCTTCACACTTTTCACTTTCCCATCACGTGGTGATTTAATAATGTTCTCCATCTTCATGGCTTCCAATACCAACAGCGCATCTCCTTTCTTCACTTCATCACCTGCTGAAACGATAATATTCAGGACCATTCCAGGCATAGGAGCTTTTACTTCCTGCACTCCTGTTGCAGCCAGTTTGTCCATCCCCAGTTCATGCAGAAGTCTATCAAACTTGTCTTTAACATCTACATTGTATTTATGTCCGTTTACCAGAATGGTAAAAGTCTTTGTTATTAAATCTGCCTTCACAACTTCAGCAGTAAATGATTTTGTTCCTGAAATAATATGGAACATATTTTTCTTCACCTCAATCATATCCCATTCAAATCCTGCTCCATTAACTGAACCAGACTTTCTGCTTTTGTCCGTGAATACAACTTGGGTTTCTTTTCCGTTGTTTATTTTTGCTTTAAATAATTCTTCCATGTTGCAAACGTACTAAAAGAGTTTGCACGTCAAAAACATTTAACTATTTTCGCACCCCGCTTTTGGCCCAGATGGCGGAATTGGTAGACGCGCTGGTCTCAAACACCTGTGGGAAACCGTGCCGGTTCGACTCCGGCTCTGGGTACAAGAACAAAATCCCTGTTACTAAAAATGGTTAACAGGGATTTTTGTTTTAGTGATAATCGTAGTTTTGCCGCTCTATTCAAAATAAACGTGGACGAAGGTTTTATTAAGTACAGCAGCGAAAAAAAGCAAGAGCGTTATGACAAAGCATATCTTAAAATGGCTTTGGAATGGGCAAAACTTTCGCATTGCAAACGCAAACAAGTAGGCAGCCTGATTGTTAAAGAAGGCATGATTATTTCAGATGGTTACAACGGAACACCAACCGGCTTCCCCAATGATTGCGAAAATCCAGAAGGCGAAACCTGGTGGTATGTTCTGCATGCCGAGGCAAATGCCATAATGAAAGTGGCGCGTTCAACTAACAATGCGCGCAGCGCAACATTATACCTTACACTTTCGCCTTGCAAAGAATGCAGCAAATTAATTCTTCAATCAGGCATAAAGCGTTTGGTTTACATTAACGAATATAAAGACACAACCGGAGTTGATTTCTTGCGTGATGCGGGAGTAGACGTTCTTCAAATTGCGCAACTCTGAGCATGAGCAATAACTCGTTTCGCCCGTTTATTTATTTCCCCATTCTTTTTGCCTTGGTTTTGGTTGGCGGTATTTATGTTGGTGTAAACCTAAATGCCGAAGCTGGTCACAACTTATTTAAACCTGTTGTAAAACCACAGCACCATAAGCTCACCGAAATTCTCAACTATATTGAGCAGGAATATGTAGACACCGTAAGCATGGACTCACTTACGGAGGAAACAATAATCAAATTGCTTCAATCTCTAGACCCGCACTCATCTTATATTCCTGCAAAAGAATTGCAGGCTATGAACGAGCCATTGGAAGGCAAGTTTGAAGGAATAGGAGTAGAGTTCAACATTATTGATGATACGATTGTGGTAATTGCGCCCATCTCAGGAGGACCTTCACAAAAACTTGGAATTCAGCCTGGCGACCGCATAGTAAAAATTGAAGGACAAGCCGTTGCAGGAAACGGAATAAAATCAAAAGATGTGATGGATAAGCTCCGTGGAAAAGGAGGCACAGAAGTTAATATTCACATTTTCCGCAGGGGTGTAAAAGACCTGATTGAATACAGCATTACGCGTGGTACAATTCCCATTCACAGTATTGATGTGGCTTTTATGCTGAATGCCGAAACAGGCTACATCAAAATCAGTCGCTTCGGGGCAACAACTTTTGATGAATATATTGAAGCATTTGAAAAATTAGAAAAAGCAGGATTACAGAAATTGATTCTTGACCTGCGCGGAAATCCGGGTGGTTATTTAAATGCTGCAAATGATTTAGCAGATGAATTTCTCCCGAATAGAAAAATGATTGTTTACACCGGAGGCAAAGCCCGTCCGCGCCAAAACCATTTCGCCACTTCAAACGGTGATTTTGAAAATAAACCATTAGTTATTTTAGTGGACGAAGGTTCTGCATCAGCAAGTGAAATTCTTGCTGGTGCAGTGCAGGATAATGACCGCGGAACAATTATCGGACGCAGAACTTTCGGTAAAGGTTTGGTGCAGGAACAGGTTGATTTGCCTGACGGTTCAGCAATTCGCTTGACTATTGCACGTTATTATACACCAACGGGCAGAAGTATTCAAAAACCCTATTCACGCGATGTGGAAGAATATTATGATGAGTATTACGAACGCATTGAAAACGGAGAGCTGTATAGTAAAGACAGCATTCAATTCAGTGACTCTCTTAAATTCACAACACCCGGAGGAAAAACAGTTTATGGCGGAGGCGGAATTATGCCCGATGTGTTTGTTCCGATTGATACCACACGCCTTTCAAAATATCTGTCTGCTGTTTTCAGCAAAGGATTGGTAAACCAGTTTGCATTTGATTATGCAGATAAAAATCGAAGTTCATTAACAGCTTACAAATCTTTTGAAAGTTTTAATAAGCAGTTTTCAGTTTCTGAAAAAATGTTCAATGATTTTGTTGCTTATGCCGAAAACAAAGGAGTTAAGAAAGATGAATACGGAGTAAAAGTTTCTGCTGATTACATCAAATTACAAATCAAAGCGATTATTGCCCGCAACATCTGGAACGATGAAGGATATTATCCTGTGGTTCTTCAAGACGATGAAGTTTTGAAAAAGGCGTTGGAAGAATTAAAATAAAAAAGGGGCTTAATGCCCCTTTTTTATTTTCTGAAAAATCAGAAATTAGTGTTTTGTAGTGTCTGCAGGAGCAGCCTCGGTGGCAGCAGGTGCTGCTTCAGTAGCTGCAGGAGCAGCTTCTGTTGTAGTTGCTTCTTCAGTTTTGTGTTCTCCTCCGCATGATGCGAAAATGAATGTTCCCGCAGCGAAAATGAGCATGAAAATTTTGTTCATAGTATGGATTGGTTTTAAAGATTAATAATGCCTCAAATGTATACTGATTATTGGGCATCAACTTACATGGATTAGAAAAGTTTGAAACATGGTTTGTTAATAACCTTTATTTTTACCCGCACTAAAAAAACAGACATGATAAAGAAGATAATGTTGCTCGGTTCGGGCGAATTAGGAAAAGAATTTGTGATTTCCGCAAAACGGATGGGACAATATGTAATTGCAGTTGATTCTTATTCAGGTGCCCCAGCCATGCAGGTTGCGGATACGTTTGAAGTTATTGATATGCTGGACGGAAATGCACTTGACAATATTGTTGCCAAACACAAACCTGATTTGGTGGTTCCTGAAATTGAAGCTATCCGCACCGAACGTTTTTATGAATATGAAAAGCAAGGAATACAAGTTGTTCCAAGCGCCCGTGCAGCAAATTTTACCATGAACCGTAAAGCAATTCGCGATTTAGCAGCAAAAGAATTGGGATTAAAAACGGCTAATTATCGTTTTGCAACCACCGCTGAAGAATTTAAAAAAGCAGTTGCCACAGTTGGAATTCCCTGTGTGGTAAAACCACTCATGTCATCATCAGGCAAAGGACAAAGCACTATTAAAACTTCAGCAGATATTGATAAAGCCTGGGAAATTGCAACTACCAAAAGTCGCGGTGATATTCAGGAAGTAATTGTTGAAGCATTTGTGAAATTTGATACTGAAATAACATTGCTCACCGTAACACAAAAAAATGGACCAACATTGTTTTGCCCGCCAATCGGTCACAGACAGGAATCCGGTGATTATCGTGAAAGCTGGCAACCTGTAAATATTGGCAAAAAGGAATTGGAAGAAGCACAGCAAATGGCAGAAAAGGTTACCCGTGCGTTAACCGGACAAGGCATTTGGGGAGTTGAATTTTTTCTAGGCGAAGATGGAGTTTATTTCTCTGAACTTTCTCCCCGTCCGCATGATACTGGCATGGTAACCTTAGCAGGCACGCAAAATTTTTCTGAGTTTGAGTTGCATCTTCGAGCAATTCTTGGAATACCAATTCCTGAAATTAAATTAGAAAAAGCAGGAGCAAGTGCCGTAATTCTTGCTGATAGAGTTAATCCAACACCTCCAACTTATGAAGGTGTTGCTGAATCCTTAAAAGAACCAAATACCGACATTCGTATTTTCGGAAAACCCAATACAAGACCCAATCGCAGAATGGCCGTAGCATTGGTTTCTGACAAGCCGGATGCAGATATTGCATCATTAATTGAGAAGGCAAAAAAAGTTGCAGCAAAAGTGAAGTTGAACTACTAATTCAATTTGTAAATTTTTCCCGGAAGAGAAGAAACAACTCCAGAAAATTCCATATTCAGAAGTGTAGCGGCTACTTTGCTCATACTCATTTTTGCAGCAGCAGAAAGTATATCAATATGCAGTTGTCCTTTCTCGGTTAAAATATCTGCAAGAATTTTTTCATCGGCAGTGAGCTCAACAAACAACTGTTTTTGAACAACTTTTTTCTTTTCATTTTTTGTTTCCCAACCCATCATGTAAGCAATTTCCTTTGCTGAAGTAACCAATGCAGCCTTGTTACGACTGATAAGCCAATTGCAGCCTTCCGAATATTTATCTTTCACTCTTCCAGGAATTGCAAATACATCGCGGCTATAACTATTAGCAATTTCAGCGGTAATAAGTGAGCCACCTTTATTAGTGCTTTCCACAACCAATACAGCATCGGCCATACCTGCAATAATTCGATTTCTTTCTGGAAAATTGCCCGGAAAAAATTCTGTTTTTGATGGATAATCAGTTACCAAAGCACCATTTGAAAGTATCTTTTTCGCAGTATCGCGATGAACGGAAGGGTACATGATATCAAGCCCGTGTCCAAGCACAGCAATTGTTTTTAGATTGTTTTTCAGGGCAGCTTTGTGAGCGCAAATATCAATGCCATAAGCTAGACCGCTTGCAATGGTAACATCAAGGGGAGTCAGCTCTTCAATAATTTTTTCACAAATTTCTTTTCCGTAATCAGTAGCTTTTCGGGTTCCAACTATACTCAGGATTTTACCTGAGTTAAAATCATATTCACCCTTTGTATAAAGCAGAACAGGGCTATCATCGCAATTTTTCAAACGGTTTGGATATTCTTTCTCTGTGAAGAAATATGTTTTGATTTTATGTTTTTCAATGAATTTAATTTCTTCTTCGGCACGATCAAAAACATCAGCAACGGTTATCAATTTTGCAGTGGCAGAGCCAATTCCTGGTATTTTTTCAAGATGAACTTTCTTTTCACTGAATACAGCCTCGACACCACCGCAATAAGCAATCAACTTCTTGGCGGTAATGTCACCAATGCCAGGAATAAGAGTTATCGCAATCTGATATAAAAGCATGTTGTCGGACATAATCTAAAATTTGCCGAAAAAGTATAAAAAAATGTTATGCGTGCATAACTATTAATTAAATTCGCAGCCTTTTCAAAGCTTTAACACCCAATTTATTAACTTTTTACCCATCAATACCTTATGAAATTGAAATTTACTTTAGCTCAAATTGCATTAGTGTTATCAGTGTTTTTAGCAAGCGAAACATTTGCACAATCAACATTTGAAAATGTTCATGCACTATTTCAAACAAAATGTACCACAGGTTGCCACAGTGGCGGTTCACCTTCCGGCAATTTAAACCTGAGCGGAACAACAGCAGATGTTTACAGCAGATTGGTTAATGTCAATCCAACGAATCCAACAGCAACCTCCAATGGCTACAAGCGAATAGAGCCAGGCCATCCATCGCGTAGTTTTCTTTTGAGAAAAATTAATAATGGTCTGATACAAAATTTTGATTTGGAAACCAGTGAAGGAAATCATATGCCTGATGGACAGCCGGCACTTGCTAATCACGAAGTGGAGTTAATCCGTCAATGGATTATATGGGGAGCCCAAGATACAGGTGTGGTTGTAGATGAGCAATTGGTATATGACTATTATAATGGTCCTGGTATACCTATTGTGGATGCGCCACTTACTCCTGAAGAGGAAGGTACCGAAGGGTATCAGGTTCAATATGGACCGTTTTTCTTAGCTCCGGGTGTTGAAATTGAATATTTTCAAAAGTATTATCACCATCTGGCTGAAGACAAAGAGTTAAAAAGAATTAAAACTCAAATGACCAATACGTCTCACCATTTTGTGCTTTATGACATGGAAGAAAGTGCCGCTCCAAGCTTTAATATAGAGCCTGTTCCAGGTGGAGATCTTATCATTCAGGCTTATGTTTACCAATATTCGAAAATGCTGAATGCGTGGCAATTTTCGCGCGAATTAGTTTTGCCCGAAGGAACCGCATTTTTTCATGATATTGGCTCTGTAACACTTTTTAACCTTCATATTGCTAACCCAAATCAGGATTCGATTCTTGCAGCCACTGCGTATGTAAATTTTTATACTGAACCATTTGGTTCCGGTGCTGTTGAAATGCATTCTGCAATTTTAGGTTTTGGAAATGAGAATCCATACCTACTTAAGGTTCCGCCAACCAATGGTCAGCCATACGTAGAAGAAATGATTCAAATAGTACCCGATACAACCTTTTATTACTGGACCATGCAGGCACACACTCATAAATTAGGAGCAGACTATGATATTTATCTGCGGAATCCTAATGGAACACGTGGAGAGCAAATTTATGAAGGCTTTTATGACGTAGGGTATGAATTTAATCAGGGGTATTTCAGTTATTCTCACCCTCCGATTAGAAAATGGGATGAGTTTTATCCTATAAACATGGACAACGGATTAATTTTTGAAGCACAATGGCTTAATCCAAGCCCTGATACTGTAGGATTTGGTTTCACTACTGAGGATGAGATGTTTGCCTGCTACTACCAATACGTAAGCGAAGTCCCAACTTCTGTTGAAGAAAAAGACAAGCCAGTTTCAAACATGGATATATATCCAAATCCTTCACGTGATAACATCAACCTTAGTTATACACTGAAAAATACAGCCCATGCAGTAGTTGAACTGTTTAATATAACTGGTTCAAAAGTGAAAACAATTATTAACTCAGTTCAGTCAGCCGGTAAACATTTGCTGAAAATTAAATCAGCTGATGAAGAGCTTGCCCCCGGCACTTATATGGTGAGTATAACGGTTGATGGAGAGGTTACAACCAAGAAAGTGATATCATTGAATTAAAATAAAAACTTGTTTTTTGCGCAAAGTGTAGTATATTTGCGCAGATTTTTACGGAAAACAGACAGCGGGGACCAAAAGTCCCCGCTTCATTTGTAGGAAATGATAAGCGAAAAACGAGTACTGGAATTAGTTGAAGAAAAGATAAAAGGTTCAGAGCTTTTTATTGTAGAAGTGAAAGTGAGTGGTGGAAACAGAATTAGTATTGCCCTTGACCGTCCTACAAAACTGAATGTAGGTGATTGTGCAGAGGTAAGCCGTTTTGTTGAAGCTGGATTGAACCGTGATGTGGAAGATTTTGAAATTACGGTTTCTTCACCCGGGTTAGAACAACCGTTGAAAGTGTTGAACCAGTTTTTAAAACATCAGGGCAGAAATGTTAGAGTGTTATTAAAAGATGGAAGGCTACTCAGAGGTAAGATGACTTCTGCAAATGAAGAAGGAATCGTAATAGAAGTTTTTCGCGAAAACAAAAAGAAGAACATGGAACAAACACAAAATGAAATAGCAAACCTTAAATACCCGGAAATAAAAGAAACAAAAATTGAAGTAACATTTAAATAAAAAATCATGAGTAACAAGATTAATCTCAGCGAACAGTTCGCAGAATTTAAAGAAAGCAAAAACATTGACAGAACCAACATGATGCGAATTATGGAGGAAGTGTTCAGGGCTGCCATTATTAAAAAGTATTACACCGATGAAAATATTGACATCACTGTAAACGTTGACAAAGGTGACCTGGAGATATGGCGCAATCGTAAAATTGTAGCTGACGATGATTTGGATTTGGAAAATCTTGAAATCCCACTTTCAGAAGCATTGAAAATTGACGCTGATTTTCAGATTGGCGAAGATGTTACAGAGCCTGTTATGCTTGCAGACTTTGGTCGCAGAGCGGTTCTTGCCCTTCGTCAGAATTTGAAAGGTAGAATTGATGATTTGGAAAATGAAGGTATTTACAAAAAATATAAAGACCGCGAAAGCGAGATTATTACCGGAGAAGTTTATCAGGTTTGGAAAAAAGAAACACTGGTGCTTGATGATGAAGGCAACGAGATGATTCTTCCTAAAACAGAACAAATTCCATCTGACTTTTTCAAAAAAGGAGATACTGTGCGTGCCGTGATTGAGACAGTAGAAATGAGAAACAACAAACCGGCAATTATTCTTTCAAGAACTTCACCTAAGTTTCTTGAAAGATTGTTTGAACAGGAAGTTCCTGAAGTATTTGACGGGCTTATTACAATTAAGAAAATTGACCGCGTTCCCGGAGAAAGAGCTAAAGTTGCAGTTGAATCTTATGACGACAGAATTGATCCGGTTGGAGCATGTGTAGGTATGAAAGGTTCACGTATTCATGGAATTGTTCGTGAATTGAAAAACGAAAACATAGACGTGATTAACTTCACAACCAATACTCAACTGTTCATTCAACGAGCATTAAGTCCTGCAAAAATTACCAGTATTTCAATTGACGAAGAAAAGAAAAGAGCTGATGTGTTTTTGAAACCTGACCAGGTATCTTTGGCAATCGGAAAAGGCGGGCATAATATTAAACTTGCCGGAAAACTTACAGGTTATGAAATTGATGTCTACCGCGATACAGATGTAGATGTTGAAGACGTTGACTTAGATGAATTTTCAGATGAAATTGAAGGATGGATTATTGATGAGCTGAAAGGCATTGGTTGCGATACAGCAAAATCAGTAATTGACATAGGTTTTGAAGATTTGGTAAAACGCACCGACCTTGAAGAAGAAACAGTAAAAGACGTTATCAATATTTTGAAATCAGAGTTTGAATAAATAATCCTTTGTCACACTGAGCATAGTCGAAGTGTTTTACAATAGATTTAAAGAAAATAAATACATTAGCAGATAGATATGTCAGAAGTCCAGGCTCCAAAGCGATTAGCCAAAGTAGCAACAGAACTCAACCAGAGTAAGGATACAATCCTTGAGTTCCTCAAGTCAAAAGGCTTTAACGTTGAGAATAATCCCAACGCTAAACTCGATTCGGAGCAATACAACGTGTTGGTAAAGGAATTTCAAGCCGATAAATCGCTTAAGGAACAAGCCGAGAAAGAATTAAATCGTCTGAAAAAGGATATAGGAGCACCGGTAGTTGTTGAGCAGCCTGTTGTTGTTGCACCGGTAAAAATTGCTGCTGACCTGGAATCTGTTAAAGTTGTTAAGCCTGAACAACCAGTTGCTAAAAAAGAAGAAGAAGTCATAAAAGCCAAAGCTGAAAAAATAGG